>Ga0070673_100002511_pt1 | contig 11197 bp, 10 predicted proteins | sample KBSM23metaG_FD_65342 | JGI IMG/M metagenome (GOLD analysis project Ga0070673, IMG submission 65342) | Miscanthus rhizosphere microbial communities from Kellogg Biological Station, Michigan, USA - KBS M2-3 metaG | ecosystem: Host-associated > Plants > Roots > Rhizosphere > Soil ...
AAAATCGTAAATCGTAAATCGTAAATCGTAAATCAAAGACCAAAGACCACAGCCCCCAAAACGCCCTTCGCCTTGTCTTTTACCTGCTGGCGGGTTAAACCTTTTCCGCATTCTCAAATCCAACCCCGGGGACATGGACCATGACGATGAGACTCATTCAAGTTGGCCTCGTGCTGCTAATCTTCACGGCGGGAACGAATCTACCGGCCCAACAGCCAGCTGGTCCCGCAGCAAAAAAGATCGGCCAGGTTCTGATGGATTTTCGAGTGGACCGTCCGGTGAGCTCAGTACGCATTCCAGCAGCAACGCAACGCGCAGTGCTCTCAAAAATGTTCCGTCGCTATCTAACGGACGAGAACAAGTGCAATCGCGACTTCGCCAGCAGCAGTGACGATTACTTGAAAGCCGCCCGTAGCGCTGGACAGATAGCCCCGTCCATTATCGATAGCACAACGGGAAGCTTTACCGCGTCGGGACAGACGCAGACTGCGTATCTGGTTTCAGTGAGCGAATGTAATGCTTCGCATGCCGACAACTTTGGAACAAAGCGACTCGCAATCTTTGCAGGTCAGCAGATGGTTGCCGACGTTGACGTCGATTTCAAAAGCAGCATCCTACGCAAGACTGATCTCGATGGCGATGGAGTCGATGAATTATTGATGACTACTGGCGACATGAATCAGGGAACGATAACCGAGATGGGCGGTTTGCTCGAATTCCGCAACGGGCGTGTGCGCGTGATTGAAGATCTGGGCACCGTCTATGAAGATTCCTGTGGCACTGCGATGCCGGGAAGCACGGCCCAGGCGGTTGTCGTTACCGTCCTAAGCGCTACTCCTGGTCGAATGCCCAAGTTTAAGATTGATAACTACGAATCGAACTGTCGCAAGAACAGGCGCTGGCGGTTTGTTTCGACGGGCAAGCGTTAATAGGAAACTGTGACTGATCAAGATCAACAAGTTGATGTGCTCGCGGTCTTCTCGCATCCCGACGATGCAGAACTCACCGTGGCTGGAACGCTGCTCAAATTGAAGTCGCTTGGTTATCGTACCGGCGCGTGTGACATGACTCGCGGTGAGATGGGTACGCGAGGAACTCCTGAAATCCGCGCGAGCGAAGCAGGTGCAGCTGCGAAAATCATGCGGTTGGACGTGCGACTAAACCTCGAGCAGCCTGATGGACATGTTTCATTGACGGAAGAGTCACGCACAGCGCTAGTGCGCGTGCTGCGGAAACATCAGCCAAAGGTAGTGTTGACGACGCACTGGGAGGATCCGCATCCCGATCACGCGGCAACTTCGCGCATCGTGCAGGAGGCAGCACGACTCGCAACTATGAAACGCTACGATTCCGAAGCAGGCCTGAGCGCAGTGCAAATGCCCGCCATCGCGCATTCACTTTTTTCGCGGCGCGTAGTCCCTTCATTCATTGTTGATGTGTCGGAATTCGTGGAGGACAAGATGCGCGCGATTCGCGCTTACGCCTCGCAGTTCTATGACGCGCAATCAGTCGAACCGCAGACTCGTATCAGTGAAAAGAATTTTCTGCGACAGATTGAAGATCGCATGCGTTACTTTGGCTCGCTTATAGGAGTTGAGGCAGGCGAACCGTTTTACGTACGCGAAGCTTTGAACGTTGAGGATCCAATCGCGCTGCTCACGCGACCGATGAATATCTATTCCTAATTGGTGCTTGATTGACTCTTCTTTGGATCCAGCACCGCGCGCGCAGTAGCGATCGTCGCGTTGGCGCGCGCCGTTTCTGCGCTGAACGTCTTAGCTAACTCAATCGAGCGGTAAAGATCATCCGCTGCCAGCTCCATAAACACACCCGCGACGTTGAAATCATCCGTCGAGGCGCTGGTGGCCACGCCCATGTTCTTGGTCATCAAACGTGCTGACAGAATGCCGTCGTCTCCAGTAAACCCGGTCGAGCCGTTCGCAGCCTTCACCGCTTCAGTGACGAGATCCCAGGCCCGCGCCCGATCGGTTCGCGCATATCCGCTTGCCACTGCCATCAATCCCCGCGCGCGATCTGGATCGTTGCCTTCGATGCGTCGAGCCTCTGCACTTGCTTCCTGTAGATAGTCGCCAACGCGCGCTGCATCGGACTTCGCCACCAGTCGCGCGGCCTGGGTGTAGCCCCACGTCCGTTGGATGTGCGTAAGCTCGCCTGTCTTGGCCACGTGAAGAACCTGCTCAACGTCTTTTTGCTGCACTGCATAGCGCAACATTTCGAAATCGATGTAAGCGATTGTTTGTTTTCTTAATTCTGAGTCCTCGACTTTGTTAGCCAGCTCTCGTCCTTGCGGATCACCCTTACTGGCGATTGCTACCGCTACATCGACATAGATTGAGTCGCGGTCTTCCGAAGTCTTCGCATGGTCCAGCCGCTTCTGCATCGTCTTCATCGGATCGAGATCTTCCCGGTCAGGAACAATGCCGCGATCGATCGCGCGATTTCCTTGCGCGATGTCCGGTTCCGGTAAGCCGGCTTCTAGTGCTGTCATGTGCGTGCGCAGGACCGCAGCTTGTTCCGGCTCATACTGTTCGTACAAAGGCATCAGCCGTTTCAAGACCATGTACTTGCCTGCGCGACCAGATGTGGTGGTGTCTTGATCGGGCGGCAACAAGGGACGCGTAAGAATTCCAGTAGCAGTAGTGAAGAATGCCTGACGAAGTGCGGGCGTCAAATCAGGAGGGCCGGAAGGTGGTCCAGCTTGATTAGCGAACGAACCGCCATTAGCCGAGAACGTGATGTACAGCAGCGGAGTAAACGCGTACGACGATAAACCTGCGACTGTATTCGCGTCGGATGCAGGATCCGCTCCAGCTCTAATAAGTAAGTTCGCAAAAGAAGAATCAGCAACTGCTGCGTTCTTGGTTCGCAGTTGGCTCAAAAAGAAAATCGACTCTTTGTTAACCTGTTGCAGTACCGGCATTGCTAACTGTATGGCGCGATCCACGTCGCCGTCCTGAAGCATTGCCTCTGCCAACGCCAGTCTTTTCGCCTGAGCCGCCGGCGCACTCCATTGATCGATCGGTTGTCGCTTAGCATCAGCAGCGGCTTCCTTCGCTTCGCGATCAGCAGCCTCTTCAAGTTTGGCCAAGAATTCTTCAGTAAGTTTTCGATCGCGCTTGGCTACGATGCGGAGAATTTCGGAGCGCATCTCACGTCGAGTACGGCGCACCATCCGGCCCTGCTGTTGTTGACGGCGCTGTTCTTCGAGCGCCAATCGAGCCGCTTCGGCGTCGCCGATTTCAGCGGCGTCCCAGGCGCGATGAAATAAATCGCGCGCCCGTTCCTGGTCGGTCGTCCACAATGCATCAGCCGTCTGCGCCAGAACACGAGCGCGTATCTTTTCATCTTTGAAACTCCGCGCGTCGTCGGCCAACGACGTCAATAAAGAAATTGCGGTATTCCTCCGCTCAATTGCAGCCGGATCTGCTTCAGTAGTCTTCGTGCCTTTCAAGGACGAATCTTTAGTGCCGGTCGTCTTGGATTTCTGCGGCTTCGCATCACCCTGAGCGGGTTCCTTCGTCTGAGCAACTGAAGAAAATACGGAGATGAGCAGGATCAATCCCGCCAGAGAAAGGCGACGATGCTGAAACATTAGTTTCTCCTGTGCTGCGCACGGGTGCGCTAGGAAGTAGTGCTGACCGGCAGCTTAAACGTAAGCGAGGAACGATAGTTCCGAAAAATTGCGAGCTTAGACGGCGATAACTTCGAGATCAGGATCGATTTCCTGTTTGAGCATTCCTTCTACAGCCATCAATGTTCCCGTCAACGAACTCGGACAGGTGCCGCAGGCGCCTTGATAGCGAATCGTGAGCGTGTGGTCTTTCAAATTCAGTATTTCGAGGTACCCGCCGTCACTCATTAAATAAGGACGCACTTTCTCGTCGAGAAGCTCATTGATACGTGCCAGCCGTGGATCGTCGCTGGTGACCGCGGCGATGGCTCCGCCAACCGCAGCTGCTGCGGCCGCCTGTGCCGGTGCTGCTACTGATGCAGCGGCGCGGATCGGAACTGCTAACAGCGGCAATAGTTCATCCCAGTCGCCTCCGACATCCTTCTCGACTGTAATCATACGATCCATGTAGAAGACTGAAACTACATGGCCTACGTCAAACAATGACTTGGCGAGTGGATCCGGCTCTGCTTGTGAAGCTGAACTATACTGCTGCGCAATTCCATTGCTGACTGGCTCGCGCAAAATAAATTTAACCGCGTTGGGGTTTGGTGTTTCTTCAATATCGTTGATCTTCGGCATAACTTCCTCAATAAAATCGTTGTTCTTAATAACCGTTTCACTAGTGCGGTAATTATACCTGCTTTGGACTAGAGGACAGAGCGCGCAGCGCCTGCACAATGATCAACACAGGTTATACACGTACGTTCGGTACGAGTTGTTTTGCACTTGGACCATGATGACGCTGCTGGTCCACGAAAGCGTTGCCAAAGTAAATCGGCAGGCATATACTGCACGGCCTCACTTGCCCCCCTATCGAAAGATAGCTAGACAAGTTGAGAAAGAGGCAGGCGATTGCGAGGGTCGCCTGCCTTTTGTCTTTGTGATCCAGTCGGCTGAGATTTAAGCTACGCAAAGGCTAACGATCTTCCGGCGAGTCAACTTTTTCATGAACATTGGCATCACTGTTTATCCAACCTACGGCGGCAGCGGCATCGTCGGTTCTGAGTTAGGCAAAGAACTCGCGCAGCGCGGCCACACGGTTCACTTCATTGCTTCGGCGTTGCCCACGCGTCTTACACAGTTGAGCGACCGCGTGCGGTTTCATGAAGTGGAGATGATGTCCTATCCGCTCTTTGAACATCAGCCGTACACACTTGCACTGGCAACTAAAATGGCGACGGTTGCCGAAACTGAGAACCTGGATCTCTTGCACGTTCACTACGCGATTCCGCATTCGATCAGCGCCATTCTTGCGCGCGAGTCGTTGAAGCCGAATCGCCGGCTGCCAGTGATAACGACGCTGCACGGCACGGACATCACTCTGGTTGGGGCCGATCGTTCTTATCTGCCGATCACGCGTTACGGGATCGTGCAGTCAGATGGTGTAACAGCTATCTCGAATTATTTGAAGGAAGCAACACGCGAAATTTTTCAATTCGACGACATCACTGTCATTCCTAATTTTGTTTGTCAGGAAGATTACCGGCGGCAGCCGGATGAACAGTTGCGGCGAACTCTTTCGCCAAACAATGAGCCATTGTTGGTACACGTCTCGAATTTCAGGCCCGTTAAGAGACCGCTTGATTGTGTGGAGATCCTCGCAGGAGTTTTGCGCCAGGGCGTTAAGACGCGGCTGGTGATGGTTGGCGACGGCAGTGAGCGAACGAATGCCGAGCATCGAGCGCGATGTCTTGGCATTTACGATTCGTGTTCTTTTGTCGGAAAACAGCCGCGCATTGTCGACTATTTGTCGGTCTCTGACATCTTATTATTGCCTTCGGAGCAAGAGTCCTTCGGCTTGGCCGCACTTGAAGCCATGGCATGTGAGCTTCCAGTCATTGCTTCACGAGTCGGTGGTTTGCCTGAGGTGGTCACTGATGGTGAGACTGGTTTCCTAAGCGAAGTTGGTGACGTCAAGACAATGGCTGATCATGCTGCGCGACTTCTCACTCATGATGATGAGCGACGTCAGATGGGTGCCCGCGCGCGTGATTCAGCAATATCGCGATATCGCACCGATATCGTGATTCCGCAGTACATCGGTTTCTACGAGAAGGTACTTGGACAGCCGGTGTAGTTTTATTACTTGCTCAAATTTGAAAGGCCCCCGATGAGATTAAGAATCTCTATCACGCTCTCGGTGATTGTTTTCGTCTGCGCAATCATCCCTGTCGTTAGCAGTCAAACACCAACTATTCCGCAGCAAGCTCCGACGCCACCCACGCCTGTCGCTTCTCCTTCACCGGCAACCCAAACTTTGCCCGCCGCGGAAGATGTAGTTCGCATCACTACTAACCTAGTTCAGGTTGATGCGGTCGTCACCGACAAGAATGGAAAACCCGTCACAGATTTGGGACCGGATGAAGTGCGCATCTTTGAGGATGGACACGCTCAGAAGATCACTAATTTCTCCTTCATACTCGCTCAATCATCACCCACGCCGTTAACAGCCAAGGCGGCTCCTAACGACAAGTTCCTCGGTCCTGTTCCGACAACGGCACTACACCCGGAGCAAGTGCGCAGGACAATCGCATTGGTAGTCGACGACCTCGGCTTGTCTTTTGAAAGCACGTACTACGTTCGTCGCGCTTTGAAAAAATTCGTCGATGAGCAAATGCAGCCGACTGATTTGGTCGCGATTATTCGCACCAGCAGCGGCATTGGAGCTTTGCAGCAATTCACTTCCGACAAGCGCCAGCTATACGCCGCCATCGAACGTGTACGGTGGTATATGAGTGGCCGCTCGGGCGTTGCCTCGTTTGCTCCCATGGACAGTAACGCAGGCCAAAACGACCAAGTCGGCAGCGCGGCTGAGGACTTGGATGCATTCCGCGAGGATCTTTTTTCGGTGGGAACGCTCGGCGCGGTTTCGTATGTGGTTCGCGGCTTGAAGGATTTGCCGGGTCGCAAATCGATTCTATTGATATCGGATGGCTTCAGGATCTACAGCCGCGACGATCCGAACAGGAACTTTCGCACCTTATATGCCTTGCGCAGGCTCATTGATGAAGCTGGCCGTGCTTCAGTTGTGATTTACACGATGAACGCGACGGGCCTACCGACGTTAATGTTGAGCGCTGCTGATGCTACCGGCGAACGCTCGGCGGATCAGGTCGAGCAGGCACTGAGCGATCGTCGCACGCAAGCTTTTGAATCCCAGGAAGGTTTGACTTACCTCGCTCATGAAACCGGTGGCATTGCGATTCAAAACAACAACGACTTGGGCGGCGGCATTAAACGTGTGATGGAGGACCAGAAAGGCTACTACCTCATTGGATATCGTCCCGATGAATCGACCTTCGATACTAAAACAGGTCGACGGACTTTCCACAAGCTTACTTTGAAAGTCCTGAGACCCGGTAAGTTCTCCGTGCGCATGCGCAACGGGTTCTTCGGTGTCACAGATAAAGAAGCGAAGGTGGTGCCAACCACTCCACGCGAACAAGTTCTAACAGCTTTACTGTCGCCGTTTGGCTCCGCAGCGGTGCACGTACGACTGACATCGCTGTTTGCGAACGACGCGAAACTAGGTTCGATCGCTCGATCGATGCTTCACGTTAACGCCCGCGATCTGACTTTCACAGAAGCGGCCGATGGCTGGTACGAGGCTTCATTCGATGTAGTAGTGGTGACGTTTGGTGATAACGGCGCCGTGGTGGACCAGCTGAGTCGCACGCACACCATGCGAGTTCGCGGTGAAAGTTACCAGCAGGTACTTAAGAACGGCTTCGTTTATTTCGTGACCTTCCCCATTAAGAAGCCCGGTGCCTATCAGCTGCGTGCAGCGCTGCGCGATCACGGCTCGGAACGCGTTGGCTCCTCGGCTCAATTTATCGAAGTGCCTGATATAAAAAAGAATCGGTTGCTCCTCTCGAGCATCGTTTTAAGTGGCACAGACCCGCACAAGAAGACGCCAACAGAGGCCACGCCCAGCGCGAACGATGCAGAAGAACAAACAGCCGATGCCACCAATAGCGCGGCAGTGCGTCAATTTCACGTAGGCACGATCGCGAATTACGGCGCCTTCATCTATAACGCTCACCTCGGAAAGAATGATGGCAAACCTCAGTTGAAAGTGCAGGTTCGGATCTTTCGCGATGGCAATCCGGTATTCGCCGGCAAAGAACAAATGATGACTGTGGGCAACGCGACAGACCTAAAACGCATTGCGGCCGGCGGTTCGCTGCAGCTCGGAACTGACATGGTTCCGGGCGAATACGCTTTTCAAATCGTGGTAACGGACATGCTCGCTGATCCAAAACATAGCGTGGTCACGCAATGGATCGATTTTGAGATGGTCAAGTAGCGACTATCGCCTATCATCCTCTTCATGCCTTCCATCATCGTAGGCACAGCCGGTCACATCGATCATGGAAAGAGCGCTCTCGTGCGCGCTCTTACAGGCGTCGATCCTGATCGCCTGCCCGAAGAAAAGAAACGCGGCATCACCATCGATTTGGGTTTTGCCGATCTTGAGCTTGGGGACGTGCGCGTTGGCTTTGTTGACGTGCCCGGTCATGAGCGCTTCATCAAGAACATGTTGGCCGGAGCGCATGGAATCGACCTGGTGATTCTGGTGGTTGCAGCCGATGAAGGTGTGATGCCGCAAACTCGCGAGCATTTCGATATCTGTCGCTTGCTCGACGTGCGCCGCGGCTTGATCGCAATTACTAAGACTGATCTGGTTGAGCCGGAATTACTTCCGCTCGTGCGTGAAGAGATTGCGGAATTAGTTGCCGGATCGGCGTTGGAGTCTGCTCCTGTTGTTGAGGTTAGCGCTCGCACCGGAGTTGGTCTCGATGAATTGAGAACCTTGCTTCAGAAGTTGGCGGCGGAAGTTCCAGCGAGATCAAACGAGGTCGTGACTCGCTTGCCTATCGATCGAGCTTTCGGCATGAAAGGCTTTGGTGCTGTGGTTACTGGAACTCTGATCTCGGGTGAGATTAAAGAAGGTGATGAGCTCGAGCTGTCACCGAACGGTCTTCGAGTTCGCGTGCGCGGAGTTCAAGTTCATGGACAGTCGGTATCTCACGCAATTGGCGGTCAACGGACCGCTGTGAATCTAGGTGGCATCGATACCGCTGCAATTGAACGAGGCATGCTGCTTGGACCAGCTGGCCGATTACAACCGCTGCAGATCGTTGATGTGGAAATCGATGTGTTGAAGGCGACACCTCGACCACTTAAATCGCGCGCGCGTGTTCGCATCCATATCGGTGCTGCTGAAGTGCTCGGCCGCTTAGTAGTGTTAGAAGAAAATGGAATAGTAGAACCAGGCGCTAAGGGGTTTGCGCAATTGCGACTTGAGTCGCCGGTCGTGGCGCTTCCAGGCGACAGATTCATACTTCGTTCCTATTCCCCGTCGGTGACGATTGCCGGTGGACGAGTACTCGATCCCTTTGCTGCAAAACACCGTCGCAAAGATCTCGAAGAGGTTCGTGCGCGTCTCGTTGAATTGGGTTCAGCCGATCACGTCCGCCAGTTGCTCTTGTTTGTGTCTTCGGCAGGAACGTTGGGAATGAAGAGAATGGACTTGTTAGGACGTACCGGTTGGACTGATGAAACAGCGACAGCAGCGATCGCTGAGGCGAAGGGCCAAGAAAAGATCAAAGTTATCGACGAGATGTTGATTGGAACAGCCGATTTTGTTCGACTCTGCGAAACGGCACTGAAGGCGATTAATCAGCATCATGTGAAGGAGCCGCTTACTCGCGGATTGGCGCGCGAGACTTTGCGCGATCAGTTCTTCGGTCATACCGCTCCTGAAATTTTTCGTGCGGTAATCGCGGCGCTTGAGGACCAGGAAAAGATTATTGCTGATAAGGACCTCCTTCGTAGCGCCGAACACTCTTTGGAACTGTCCGGTGCTGATCTCAAGTTGCGCGACGCGTTGCAACGTGCTTACGAAGCTGCCGGTTTCGAGCTGCCTTCAATCGATGACGCTTTTGCAAAGGCTCAGATTCCTCCAGCAGAACAAAAGCGAGGCAGAAGAATCCTGCAAGTACTGATCGACAGCGGCACCTTGATTCGCGTTCAGCCAGATCTTTTTATTCACCGAAACGCATTGAATCGTTTGGTCGAGAAACTGCGCACCTTTGCCGACGCGCACGAGCCGGAACGTGCGATCGATGTACCAGCTTTCAAGGAACTCACTGGCGTATCGCGCAAGTACGCTATTCCATTGTTGGAGTATCTTGACGGCGCTCGTGTCACCGTTCGCAGACAGGATCGTCGGATTGTTCTCCGAGCGAAGTCCGAACCACCTGCCGTAGCGGGTGAGTAAAGAGATTGCGGAATGCGGATTGAAATTGTGAGCGGTTTGCGTGATGAAAAACTTCGGCCCAACGAGTCAATTTACGATAGGGACAAATCCGCAATCCGAAATCCGCAATCTACAATCGGTTGGCCTTGCCTTACGCTCCGCTATGGCGTTACCATGCCGCCAGCAAATTCATATTGACCCCCGGCTTTTTCTTTAACCTTCATAGCTACTTAACCGTTCGGAGGTTCAAAATGGGAAGCCTTAAAGATGTACTTGCCGTGATCGTAGGTCTGGCGGCTCTCGGTTTTGGGATCTACAAGTTTTACCTATTTGTAACGACTCCCGGTTCTGAGGCTGCCTCACACGACATGTGGATTGCGATTGGATGTGCAGTCGTATTCTTTGTTTGCGGGCTGGTTTATTTTCTTGGTCACGTCAACAAGGAAGAGGAGATCCACATCACACAGTGAATTAGTCGGCCGCGCTATCTGGGCTTTAGGTCACACTTAGGTGCGGCAAATAGCTGATTGCGTTTCAACGTATTCGGCCATCAGACATTTACGTTAACTTCTCGAACGCCGTTTGTGCAGGACCTTGGCCAGCAGGTGCGCAAACGGCGCTTGTTCGTTAAAGAACCGTGCGCCATTTTAGAGGATCGAATCGATGCTGATTGCTTCAGTTTTCCTTTTGCTACAAACCAATCGTAGTTACACGCCGCCGACCTATTTTGTGCCTGTGGTAGTGCTGATGTTAGTCGCCGGATTGGTTATGTGGTTGGTAGCGGCCGTGCTGGGTTTCGCGCGCGCCAGGGCATTCGGACCTTCGACGCGTTGGTTCGCAATCGCCGCTGTGTTCATGCTCATTTATCATTTGCAGTTTTTGCTGATCGCACTGGGAATTATTCTCGAAGATCCTAGTATGACTTTGGGCGTGGCTGCCTTCTTCAACTTGTTCGCAGTCCTGGCGGCTATCTGCTCAATCATGGGTTTTGTCCGCCTAACCCAAACGCGCTAACGTCGGATGCATTTCAGTCTGCTATTGATGGTAAAGAAAGTTTTAGTTGTCGCCGCGTTCGCCGTCGCAGTGGGTGCGGCGCTTTTCACGTTTAGAGGCAGATCAGCCGGAGAGTACCGCCCCGCGCGTAAAGGCTTTGTGCAGGTCCGCGACGGTCGCTTTGTGATTGACGGTCAGCCTTTTCGTTTCGTTGGCGCGAACGTCGCCGTCATGTTTCGCGACGAGGA
>Ga0070673_100002514_pt1 | contig 11192 bp, 11 predicted proteins | sample KBSM23metaG_FD_65342 | JGI IMG/M metagenome (GOLD analysis project Ga0070673, IMG submission 65342) | Miscanthus rhizosphere microbial communities from Kellogg Biological Station, Michigan, USA - KBS M2-3 metaG | ecosystem: Host-associated > Plants > Roots > Rhizosphere > Soil ...
CCTGTTCATGGCAGAGTTGGACCGGGGCCTTCGCATGGCCAAAAGTGCGCAACGAGTGACGTGCAAGTTGCCATCATCGGACTGTCACGAGGCGGAGCTAGTTCGTGAGGTGCTTCACCAGATCGGCGCTTTGGATTTGCTCGGATACGACACGTCCCACCTATGTAGCGATGATTATCACGAGACGGTTCGTCACTGGAGGTATGCGACGGGCACAAGAGTGGATGAGACCCCGGGCGATCTTCTCGAGCACAGCGAAGGCCGGGTCGCCGAGGCGCTCATGAAAGGTATGCACGTCGGTGTGGCAGAGGCCATTACGAACAGCTTGCACCACGCTTACGGGGCTTCGCGAGACGACGGATGTGGACACTTCAGCGAGCGTCGTTGGTGGATGTTCACCGCCGAGCAAAATGGTATGCTCGAAGTCGTGGTTTGCGACCTTGGAATCGGAATCCGACGATCGCTACCTATGAAGTGGCCGAAGTCCATGATCGGTAAGATTTTCAAGGCGCTCGAGCGCCGGGATCTCGACACGGCGTCAATTCAGCTTGCTCTTGTGATCGGTGAGACGAGCACCGGCGAAGATAATCGAGGACGTGGCCTGCCCCAAATTTGGAACGCGATTAGGATGGCGAGTGTTGGATTGATCCACATAATGAGCGATAAGGGCTTTGTTGGCTATAACGCCGATGGACAATCAGAGCAGCACACCCAATATCGGGGGAGCATCCATGGAACCCTTATCTCTTGGAAGGTCCCCATCGATGTCGCAGCTGTTGCAGATGGATAAGCAATTGATCGAAATTTCTCGCGATTTCTCACGTTCGCCCGCAGGGCGCTTCATTTCCGACGGACCGAACTCCGGTGAGCGTCTACGGAACATGATTGCTGACGTCCTGAAACGGGGAGACGCAGTTGAACTCCGTATGGATGGGACACGCGGTTACGGGTCGTCCTTCCTGGACGAGGCATTCGGGGGACTCATCCGAGTCTGCGGCTTTTCAGCGGCCGATTTGCTGGCGCGCGTCAATGTAGTGACCCAGGACCCTTCGTTGGCTCTCGAGGTCAAGCGCTATTGGACTGCCTGATTGGGAGTACCGGCGGGGTCCGCCAATGAGGTGACTGGGGTCGGATTCTACCTCCAGTTCACCTTCTTACTTCCATTATTTCTCACGATCGTAGGTTGGATCGTCGTCGCCTACCAAGGCGATCTTCGTGAGCGTCGTCGCGATATCCGCGAGCACATTGGGGACGCTAGAGCCCAGTGTAGCAAGATCGCCGAATCGGCTGCGGTGTACTGGATCACATTCTCGGACCGAACGAACCGAGCCGTCGCCGCCATTGAACTGAAGGCCGAGATCGAATCTCTAGGGCGGACGCTTAGAGTTCTCGTGGAGGCGGGTCTCGACTTCGATCGTTGGGATTATTTATCGGATCTGAGGCAGGCCGCGACCGGCGCCGACTTCGAGGTGAAGGGTCGCAAGCGTCGGGACGCGGATCGAGAGAAGCTTCCAGAAATTCGAGCGATTAGTGACGATCTCCTAGCTGAGCTCCAGCAGTCGTTTTATCGCCAAAACCCAATCCACAATCCGCTCCGAATGCTCCGATGGGTGGCGATTGGCGTCGTCGTCTTAGGCATAATCGCGGACTCTCACGCACGTTAGTCCGGCTTGATCGGCCACTCTTGGCGCAGTTGCTTGGCCAGCAATTCCCGTCTGATGCGCGCACGTTCCGCCTCGTAATCGGCCAATGCATCCCGCCGGGCCATGGCCCTGACCAGCTCGAGAACCTCGGGGGAGTGCTCCGTCTTCTTGACCTTACGCCGTTTGCTTTTGGAACTCCTCTTCTGAGCCATTACTCTTGCTCTACAGGGCGCTCAAACATCCCCTTCGTTATAACGATAGCTTATATTTAAGCGAGTTTGGGCGCGGATTGCTGGCCTCGTCAGGCCGCAACGGTAATCAGCACATCCAAGAAAGTTGTATGGTTGCGCCTGAGCCGCCCCAGGGGCACCATTCTTATCTCGTCGCAGTTGACGCAGCGCGCGGCCTCACGTCAAAGAACGCCAAGCGAGGGAGCTTGGGGTAGGCATGCTAGCAAAGGACACACCGGTCATCATCCTGTGCGGAGGCGAGGGCAGCCGCATCGCGGATGTTTCCGGCGGGGCCATTCCGAAGCCGCTGATCCGCATCGGTGACAAGCCGATCCTGTGGCACATCATGAAAATCTACGAAGCCCACGGCTTCTCGAACTTCATCCTCGCGCTCGGCCACCTTGGTTGGGAGATTAAGGACTATTTCCTCAACGAACGGCTGATGGACTGCGACTTCCGCATGGACATCAACGGGTCGGAGCGAAACATCGAGGTGTTGGGCGCGCCATCGCAAGCCAAGCGCTCCATCATATTCGCTGAAACCGGCGAAGCGACCCAGACCGGGGAGCGGATCGCGCGTTGCAGGAGGTACGTGAACACCCAATATTTCATGGCGACTTATGGCGACGGCGTCGGGAACGTCGATATCGAGGCGCTAGGCAAGTTCGCGCTCGAGCAGGGTAGGCTCGGCACCGTGACCAGGGTCACACCGACCGGGCGGTTTGGCAATATCGAGGTCGCGGACGGCATCGTCACCGGCTTCGCTGAAAAGCCCGACGCCGGCGGCGGCGCGATCAATGGCGGCTTCTTCGTCTTCAAGCGCGAGTTCTTCGACGTCGCTGACAAATATGGCGACGTCATGCTCGAGCGCGAGCCGATAGACGATCTCGTGGGGCGCGGCGAACTGGCCGCCTATCGGCATGAGGGCTTCTGGGAGCCGATGGACACGATGCGCGAGTACCGGCTGCTCAACCGGATGTGGGACAGCGGCAAAGCGCCGTGGAAGATCTGGTGAGTGCCGACGCATTCAGCAAATATGCCGGCCGCCGGGTCCTGGTCACCGGACACACCGGCTTCAAGGGCAGCTGGCTCTGCCTGTGGTTGAAACGGCTAGGGGCGGAGGTCGCTGGCTTCTCTGACGCGATCCCGACCGATCCAAGCCATTTTGAAGCGCTCAGGCTCGATATGGATGACCGGCGCGGGGACATTTGCAATCCCGCCGCCGTCGACGCGGTAATCGCCGATACGAAGCCGGACGCCGTCTTCCACTTCGCGGCCCAATCACTCGTTCGCAAGGCTTATGCTGATCCCCTCGCGACCTATCGCGCTAACGTTCTGGGGACCCTTGCGGTGCTTCAATCAGCGCAGCGCAGCGGCGCCGGTTCCGTCGTCGTCGCGACGACCGACAAGGTTTACCGCAATGACGAAAGCGGTCGGCGGTACCAAGAGGATGACGAGCTCGGCGGGTCGGACCCCTACAGCGCGTCCAAATCCTGCGCCGAGATTGCCACCCGTTCCTTTGCGGAGAGCTTTGCGGCTGGCGGACCGTTGAACATCGCGATCGTCCGAGCCGGCAATGTCGTCGGAGGCGGCGACTGGTCCGAGGACCGGCTCGTGCCCGATCTGATGCGCGCAGCCTTCAGCGGTCAGCCCGCGATCATCCGCAATCCGCAATCAACCCGGCCGTGGCAGCACGTACTCGATGTATTGTCGGGCTATCTCCAGATCGGGGCTAAGTTGCTGTCAGGCGAGCACGGGACGTTCGACGCCTGGAATTTGGGACCCTTGTCGGAAGCGAGCATCAGCGTCCAGGACCTGCTCGATGAAGCCAGTGCGCAGATTCCGCAGCTCAAGGTTGAGATACAGCCCGATCAAAGCGCTCGGCATGAGTCCGGCTTGCTGCAGCTGGATTCGACCAAGGCGATGAGCCAGCTCGATTGGCGGCCGCTGTGGGAGGACCAGCTACTTGAACGGACGGTGGATTGGTACCGCGCCTTCTACGACCGGGGGCGGGTGATCTCCAGCGACCAGCTCGATGCTTACGAAGCGGCGCTCGGATGATGGAGTTCGTCCCCACCCAAATCTCAGGCGCGTACGTCGTGAAGCATGACATCCGGTCCGACAGCCGCGGCCGCTTCAAGCGTCAATATTGCGAGCGCGAGTTCGCTGCTGCGGGTCTCAGCAAGCGCTGGGTCCAGATCAATCATTCACTGACCAAAGGGGTCGGCTCGGTCCGTGGAATGCATTTTCAGCTCCCACCGGCGGCAGAGGTGAAGCTAGTCAGCTGTCCGGTCGGCCGCGCTTTCGACGTGGCCGTCGACCTGCGCCGGGGCTCGCCGACACTCCTGCAGTGGGCGTCGGTCGAGCTCGACGCCGCGACGAGCTTCTACATTCCCGAAGGCTGCGCTCACGGCTTTCAGGCCCTGACCGACGAGGTTCACCTGATCTACCAGCACAGTGGATATTACTCGCCCGAAGCAGAAGGCGGAGTTCGCTTCGACGACCCTGCAATCGGGGTCGAATGGCCGCTTGCCGTCGGGACGGTCTCAGACCGCGACCGCTCGTTCCCACTTATCGACAGCAGTTTCGAAGGTATCGCGTTGTGAAGTGCCGGCATTGTGGAAATACGAGCTTCATCCCGTTCGCGGATCTGCAGAACTGCCCGCCGTCCAACTCGATGCTGACCGAGGCGACGCTCAATGCGCCGGAGGTCTATTATCCGCTTGTAGTCGAAGTGTGCGATGTTTGCTTTCTTGCCCAGGTCGACGAACACAAAGCCGCGACGGAGATCTTCGACTCCGACTACACTTATTTCTCGTCCTTCTCGAAATCGTGGCTCGAGCATGCCGAACGCTACGCGACCATGATGATCAACCGGTTCGAGCTCGGGCCGCAGTCGCAGGTGATCGAGGTAGCGTCGAACGACGGTTACCTCCTCCAATATTTCCGTGACCGCGATGTGCCGGTGCTAGGCGTCGAGCCGACCGCCAACACGGCCGAGGTCGCGGTCGCCAAGGGCATTCCGACGATCGTCGATTTTTTCGGTAAGAGCTTTGCCGAGCAGCACATGCCGGCCAAGGCGGACCTCATCGCCGGCAACAATGTCTTCGCCCACGTGCCGGATATCAATGATTTCACAGCGGGCCTAACGGCGGCGCTGAAGCCCGGCGGCGTTATCACGCTCGAATTTCCGCACTTGCTGCGGCTGATCGAACAGAACCAGTTCGACACCATCTATCACGAGCATTTTTCCTATTTGTCGCTCGGCGTAACCGAGCGGATCTTCGCGGCGCAGGGCCTCAAGGTCTTCGACGTCGAGCAGCTTCCAACGCACGGCGGCTCACTAAGAGTGTTTGGCGCGCATGCCGACGATCAGAGCAAGACGCGCTCGCGGAATGTCGACGCGGTCCTTGCCGAGGAGGAACGCGCCGGCCTTCGCGGCCGGGAGACTTACGAAAGCTTCCAGCCCCGGATCGACCGCGTCCGTGCCGACTTCCTTCGATTTCTCCTCGACCAGCGCGACGGCGGCAAATCGGTCGCCGGTTATGGCGCGGCCGCGAAGGGCAATACGTTGCTCAATTATTGCGGTGTGAAAGGCGACGAGCTTGTCCGGTTCGTTGCCGACGCGAGCCCGCACAAGCAGGGTCGTTACCTTCCCGGCACCCACATCCCGGTGCTCGCGCCGTCGCACATCGAGGAGACGAAACCCGACTTCATCGTCATCTTCCCGTGGAACCTGCGCGACGAAATCGCCGGACAGCTCGGCTACACCCGCAAGTGGGGCGCGAAGTTCGTCACCGCCATCCCTGAACTTCAAATCTGGTGAGCCGCTTCCTCGTCACCGGCGCGACGGGGTTCATCGGCAGCGCTGTCGTCCGCCGCCTTCGAAGTGACGGCCATGGGGTCGTCGCGCCCGGCAGCCGCGAGCTGAATTTGCTCACTGCGAGCGACGACGAGCTCGCCGAACTGGTCGACAACTCCGGCGCCAGCCACTGCATCCACTGCGCCTGGTACACCAACCATGCCGACTATCTCGTCCACGAGGTCAACCGCGCATGGCTGGCGGCCAGCCTCCGACTTGTCCGGGCGTGCCGCGATATCCGCTTCGTCGGGCTCGGGACCTGCCTCGAACATGACCCGGAGCCAGCCACGCTATATGCGCAATGCAAGCGCGGCCTGTTCGAGGCGCTGACAGGCGATCTTGCCTGGGCCCGGGTGTTCTTCGTTTACGGCCCGGGCGATCGCGCCGGTCGCCTGATCCCAGGAATGCTCGAACGATTTGCCCGCGGTGAGCCGGCTGGCCCGACCTTTGGCGGCCTTCGACGAGATTATGTCCACGTCGACGATCTCGCCGCGCAGATCGTCCGAATTGCCAACTCCGACCTGCAAGGTGCCATTGACGTCGGGACCGGGGAGGCGCCCACGTTGTCGGAGATATTCGCGGCCGGCGCGGCGGCGTTCGGCCGGCCCGAGCTGGCTCAGGCGAATGACGAGACCGGGGATCAGGCCCGACTGATCCAGGCCGACATTAGCCGCTTTCAGGCTTTCATCGGAGACCCGGCTGCGCGGTCTATCGATCAGGGTCTGCGGGCCTTGGTCGGGTGAAGCTCCCAGACGCCCGCATTGGCTATGCGGGCTATAGCCGCGACTTCAGCGCACCCGGCGACCGCCGCCGGTTTGTCGCCTACGCCAAAGCGCGCAACCTCGCCTTTGAGTATGCCGACCTCGCCCGCGAATACGGCCTCGTGCTCGTCACCCACAACGGCGACATCCCCGGCTGGACCGAGCTCAAACGCCAGAATCCGAACCTCAAGTTCGTGTTCGAGCTTGCCGATTCCTACTTCACCAGAACCGGGCTCCCCGGCCGCTATCTAAAGGGCGCTGCCCGCTATGCTCTCGGCACAGACAGCCGCCTCTCGCCCGATTTCTTCCGCACGTTGATAGCCGCATGCGAAGTCGCGGACGCGGTGATCTGCTCGACCGATGAGCAGGCGGAGACCATCCGGCCCTACAACGCGAATGTGGTCACCAGCTTCGATTGGTTCGGCGGCGACCTCGGTGCGGCCAAAACTGACTATCGTCGCGGTGACAAGCTCCGCCTTGTTTGGGAAGGGCAGTCGACGACGCTCTCCAACCTTCATTCGATCCGGGAAATCCTCAACAGCTTCCGGGACCACGTAGAACTGCATGTCGTCACCGACCCACAAGTTTACCGCTACTTCGGCCGCTTCCTTCCGCATCCCTCGAAGGACCTGCTGCGCGGCTTCGAGTGCGAGGTGCACTTCCACCTGTGGGAGCGCGGGAGCTTTTCGGGGCACATCACCGGCGCCGACCTCGCCGTCATCCCGATCGATACCACAAACGCGTTCGCTCGCGGTAAGCCCGAGAACAAGGTCGTCATGATGTGGCAGCTTGGAATGCCCGTCCTGACGAGCGACACTCCAGCCTATCTGCGAGCGATGCAAGGCGCTGGGCTCGACCTCATCTGCACCAACAGCCCCGATTGGCGCTCAAAGCTGGAGCAGATGATCGCCGCACCGGACGCCGAACGCGAGCAGCTGGCCCGCCAGGGCCGCACCTTTGCGGAGCGGGCTTATTCGCTCGACGAGTTCCTCCAGCGCTTCGACCGGTCGTTCGAACTGGCCGGCTTCAGTTCTTAGCGAGCCAGTCGGCGAAGCCGGCGATGTCCTGGACTCCGTCAAGGGGCCGCAGTCGGCTCCACTGGGCCTGCGCCGAATTGGCCCGCGACAGTGTTGCGGCTAATTTCTGCCAGCTTGCTTTATCGAACGCGGTCATGCCGAGGCTCATCCAGTCCGTGGACGACAACAGTCCGAAGCGCTTCGCCAGGTCGCTCCACCCCAACCGCCCGAACCTCTTCTGAAGCAGCCAGTTGTAGACCTGCCGCCGTACATAACCCGGCCGGTCGATCTTCTCGTTCGCCAGCTCGCTCGGGAAGCGCTCTAGCAGCCGCTGCAGCCAGACATATTTGCCGCTGAACAACGGACTCCCCGGAAGCTCGCCGGGAAATTGCTGGTCGATGCCGAGGTATTTGAGACCAGACTCCTGCTTCCCGCTGTAGACGTAGTGCCCGAACGATTTGGGCGAGACCCCGACGACGACGAAGCGTTCCGGCGAGAACAGCCAGCGGCAGCCCATCACAAGCATCGCATTCAGCGCATAATGGTCGGGAAAAGGCGGCTGGAAGAACCCGCCCTCGATCCGCTCCGCCGCTTTCCGCGCGACCAAAGTCGTCTGCATGTTGAGGGGAATCCGTGGGATCCAGCGGAACATGTCGTGGATGATCGCAAGCTGGTCGGCCCGCGACAGTTCCTTCTCCGCCTGCAGGTCCGGGGCGAACGCGAAATGGTACGGGCTGTAATAGCTCCGCGGGTCGTCACTGACCGATCCCGGCGCGACGAACGAATAGCCGTTGTAGAGGACGCAATCGGGAAAGGTGTGGCGCTCCAGCAGCGCGTCCATCCGGGCGAAATAATCGGGCAGCAGGTAATCGTCGTCGCCCATCATCAGGATGTAGCCGCCCGACGACTGCGCATAGGCCGCGTTCCAATTGTCGGTCACCGACACGGGCTCGTCGAGCCGTACCGTCTGCACCTTCGGATGGTCGCGAAAGCCGGCGATGATCGCCGGCGTCTCGTCGGTGTTGGCATTGTCGGAAATGACGAGCTCGAAATCGCCATAGTCCTGCGACAGCACGGACTCGATGCAGTTGCGTAGGAAATGGCCACCGTTCCGCGTCGGCAGCAGCACGGAATATCTCATTGCTGAGGGCTTCCGGACTTCAGACCTCATAGACCGCCTCGAAGAATGACGGCTGAGCGAGCGTGGTTCGGGAATAGAGCTTCTTCCACGACGGTCGATACGGATAGCTGCCCTCCGACAGGACGACATTGTCCGCCGGATTGTGCCAGCGTTTCCACTGCTTGAGGTAAAGCCTGCCGCTGAGCGTCCGGTCGATAAGCCCGAAGTAAGCATCGACCTGCTGCGGCGTCATCTCATGGAATGACGAGATGTTGATGAGCATGTCGAAACTGTTGTTGGGTAGCTGGGCGGCCTCTTGTGGCAGCAGGAAATCGGCCTTCGCATTGTGACAGACCGTGCCGAGATATTGCTGCGAAACGTAGAGCGCCGGCGGGATGTCGACGATCGTGTAGGTGCAGTTAGGAAAAAACGAGAGGAAGACGAACGCGTTACGGCCATAGCCCGCGCCGATCTCGCACATTCTGACGGGCGCATCGAAGTCGATCTTCTTGCCCTCGAAGGCGGCGTAGAGTTCGAGGACCGAGTTGATCAGGTCCTGTGAAATCAGCTTGCCACGGAAATGAACTGGGAAGGGATTTCCGAAGCTCGGCTCGTCGAGGCGGTCGAGCAGCTTCAGCGGGTCGAACCGGCTCGCGTAAATATAAAGCATCCGAGTGAAGATGCAGAGGTGGACGAAGCGCCACCGCGAAAGGCCCGTCGAGGCATCGTAGCCCGGAAAATCACGGAAGATTTCGACCCAGTCGCCCGGATGCATTTTCGTTACCAGACGCCGGAACTGGTCGTGCCTCCAGCCGATGACCCAGGTGAAGTAGTTCTGCGCCAAAGTCCGTTTGATGTTATGTATTCCCTCACGGTTGAGCTGCTCGACATTCTTCGCATTCAACGATTGCCAGAATTCGGACGGTCGGAAGATTCCGCCCTCCCGGTCGAGCTCGTCGAACATTTGATCGAGACTCTTCGCGGACATCAGGCAGGCACTTTCTTGAGGACCATCGTATAGGCGCTCCCGCGCACTGAGCGGCGATCGAATGGTGCTGCCAGGACCCCAACGCCGTAGCCGAGGACGAACATCGCGCGTTGCATTGTCCGGCTACGGACGCGGTTCATCAGTAGCCGCTGCCAGCCAAAGCGATTCCAGCTTCGGGCGTCGGAGTCGTCGGTCGTGACGAAGAATTGCCCAAGCCCGTGCTTCGCGCCGAGTTCTGTCAGCGTATCCATCGGGATGAGCGCCAGGTGTCGCGGTGCATCCAGGTGCGGCCAGTGCGCACCCATCAGCCCGAACTGCGCTGCGTCCGGATTAGGGGTCGCAATGACAAGGACGCCGCCCGGATTCAGGTTCGCGGCGGCGGCTTCGACAACTGCCGGGATTGCGTGCAGGTGTTCCAGCACATGCCACAATGCGATGACGTCGTGCTGCGGCAGTTCGGACAAGGCTTCTTGTGGTTTGTCACTTTGCGTCACGCCGACCCGCACTGTGTCACGGAGATAGTTGCAGCAGCGGTCGTCCATTTCAATGACGTCGACGTCATAGCCATGTTGCTTCGCTTGGAACGCAAACACGCCGAACGCCGGGCCGATCTCGAGTAGCCGTTTCCCGCTTGAAAAGCGGTCCACGATCTCGACTTTGTTCGGGTCCTTTGCCGCTAGATCCTTGAGGCGATCGAGCGACGGAATGTCGTAATAATCCGCCTCGTAATAACGCCCGAGGTCGTCGGGCGGATTGGTCAGGAAGACCGTCCGGCACTGGGGGCATTTCGCGTAGGAAAAGATCTGGGACGACACGCGATGGTTTTCGTCGGTTGCATCCATCGAGGGTTCGGCGGCCGAGCCGCAGATCGGACAGCTCGTCATGGGATGTTGGCTGGCCGCGACAGCAACAGGCGTCCGAGCGGCCCCGATTGGCTAATCGCTTGCCGCAGCGGCGGGGTGACCAGCCAATAGCAGAGAAAGGCGTAGAGCGGGATCGCGAGCAGGAATCCCGCCCAGGTTATCAGGGTCATGCCGAAGAGATCGCTCAGAAACTTCATCGCTCCGACGGCTGCGCCGGCAGTTGCCGCGGGAATGACCAAGCCATGGAGAAGCCAGGGAGCATAGGTTTCGCGAAGAACCTTCCGATGTACCGTCGGTACGAACGTGAGGATGTAGCTGGCGTTGAAGATTGCCCAGCCCGTTGCCGCGCCGATCGGTCCCCACATTTTGATGAGGCCAAAGAGGAGCGGCGCGTAAAGCACCGCGCCGATTGCGTTCACCGTAGCCGGGATCGACGCGTTGCGCGTCGCTACTGTCGACAGATAAGCGCTCGACACAGCAGCATTGATGAAGAAGCCGATTGCGAGAAACGCCAGCGGTGGGCCAGCATTCAGTGCCGCGTCCTGGTTCACCCAGACGCGCAAAATGTCGCCGCCGAAGAAGACCAGCAATGCGCAGGGCAAAGCGACGGCGAACGACGTCAGCTCGCTGACCTTATCGTAGCGTGCCGCGAGCTCGGGCGTGCCATGCGACGCGGCTTCGGCCAGCGATGGAAGCGCGGCATTATTGA
>Ga0070673_100002520_pt1 | contig 11188 bp, 9 predicted proteins | sample KBSM23metaG_FD_65342 | JGI IMG/M metagenome (GOLD analysis project Ga0070673, IMG submission 65342) | Miscanthus rhizosphere microbial communities from Kellogg Biological Station, Michigan, USA - KBS M2-3 metaG | ecosystem: Host-associated > Plants > Roots > Rhizosphere > Soil ...
ACAACATCAACGCCAGGCTCGATCCACAGATTGCGAGTCGTCTGCAGCCGGAGGGTCACCCGCCCACATGGGCGTTGGCGCTTCGAAACCTTCTCGCGGAACGCAGCCGACTGACCTTCCACCGGGAAACGCGCGAGTTGCCGATCTACGCGCTGATGGTGGCGCGAGCCGATCGCAAGCTGGGTCCAAACATCCAGCCGGCGAAAGCCGATTGCGATGCCTTGCGAACTGAATCTGAGGCCGCGGCGCGCGCGGGACGTCCATCCCCCTATCCGCCGAGGACGGAGACGTGGACGCCGTGCGGGTTGCGGACCGCCCCCGGGCGGATCGTTTCCGGCGGATTCGGATTCGCCGAGTTCATGCGCGAGTTGAGCGTTCGTGTGGGACGGCAGGTCGTCGATCGCACAGGACTCGAGGGCAGGTGGGATTTCTACGTGACCTTCTCTCCCGATGACAGCCCGAACGCGGATGCGCCCAATCTGTTCACAGCTTTGCAGGAGCAGCTTGGCCTCAAGCTCGACGCGACGAGGGGACCCGTGAACGTGTTCGTGATCGATCGCGTGGAGCGTCCTACCGATCAGTAGCCAACATTGCACCGACCTGGTCCCCGCTTGCACCGACCTGGTGCCCGCTTGCACCGACCAGCGTCAGAACAATTGCACCAACCAGCGTCAGAGCAGTCGCACCGACCGTCGTTAGAACCATTACACCTCGGGCTATGTCAGCACGCGAATGATGTCCGACCGCGTGATGATGAAGGTTTTTTGAGTCTTGAAATCCCGAATCAGCAGGGCCGGCTGCTCCGGCGAGATCATCGTCGCCAGATATTGCACCGGCGTTGACGCATCAACGAACGGAAACGCGGGCTGCATGATCTCCTCGACCGATTTCGCCTTGCAGTCGGGATCGCGCACAAACTGTTCGTAGAGGTGCGCCTCGTTGAGCGAACCGATGATGCGGCCCGCCTTTGTCACGCAGATCTGGGAGAAGTCGTGGTCGCTCATCACGCGGATCGCCTCCTCCACCGGCCGCGCCGCCTCAATCGTGTAGAGCTCGCCGGACACCCTGAACTCGACTAGGTCGCGGGCGGTCATGCCCGACACTTCGAGGAAGCCCTTCGAGCGCATCCACTCGTCGTTGAACATCTTCCCGGTATAGCGGGATCCGTGATCGTGGAAGACGACCACGACCATGTCGTCAGGACCAAAATGCTCGGCAAGCTGGACGACGCCCGCCATCGCCGCGCCGGCTGAATTGCCTACCCAGATGCCCTCTTCGCGCGCCAGGCGGCGGGTCATGATCGCCGCGTCCTTGTCCGTGACCTTTTCGAAGTGGTCGATGATCGCGAAGTCCACATTCGCCGGCAGGAAGTCTTCGCCGATGCCTTCGGTGATGTACGGGTAGATCTCGTTCTTGTCGAAGATGCCCGTGTCCTTGTACTTCTTGAACACCGAGCCGTAGGTATCAATGCCCCAGACCTTCACAGCTGGGTTTTGTTCCTTACAGTACCGGCCGATGCCGCTGACGGTTCCGCCCGTGCCGACGCCGATGACCAGGTGAGTGACGCGGCCGCCGGTCTGCTCCCAGATCTCTGGACCGGTCCACTCGTAATGCGCAGCGGTATTCGACAGATTGTCGTACTGGTTCGCCTTCCACGCGCCGGGAACCTCTTTCGCCAGCCGCGACGAGACTGAGTAGTACGAACGCGGATCTTCCGGGTCCACATCCGTCGGGCAGATGATGACTTCCGCCCCGAACGCCTTCAGTGCGTCGATCTTCTCTTTCGACTGCTTGTCCGTGGTCGTAAAGATGCAGCGATAGCCCTTGATGACGGCAGCAATGGCAAGACCCATCCCCGTGTTGCCGGAGGTGCCCTCGATGATCGTGCCGCCCGGCTTCAGCAGCCCCTGGCGTTCGGCGTCCTCGATCATGCGGACCGCCATGCGGTCCTTCAGCGAATTCCCGGGATTAAACGTCTCGAGCTTGGCGAGCACCGTCGCTTCCGTCACCCCGCGCGTGATCGCGTTGATGCGGACGAGCGGCGTGTTGCCGATGGTCTCGAGAATGCTGTTGGAAATCGGGCGTAGCCCCTCGACTCGCGGGCTGACGACTCTCTCGCTCGGGACAGGCGCTTTCGCCACGCTCTGAATTGTAGTTGGCACTCAGACGAAGGCAAAGGCCCGAGGGCCCTTGCCTTCCGAAGTCACCTGTCACTTGCAACTTGTTACTTGCAACTTGTCACTTGCGACGAGTGCCTTGCTACTTTCCGTCCTTGTCGCTGTCCTTATCGCTGTCGGTGAAGACACCCTTGATGGCCTCACCAGTCTTCTTCGCGCCTTCCTTGGTCTTTTCGGCGCCGCGCTCGATCGCGTGGCCGGTTTTCTCGGCACCGCGTTCGATCGCGTTGCCGGTTTTCTCAGCACCGCGTTTGGCGGCATCGGCGGTCGCGTCGGCGTCCCGTTCAATGTCGCTCTTCAGTCCGTGATCAACGTCCACACCCGACGTGGCTGCCGTCGGGCTCACGCGCAGCTGATCGATCACGTCAGCAACGCCCTTCGTCTGTCGGGCGATCATCACCGCGTGCTCGCGCTGTGCGGCCGTGTCTACGTCACCGCTGAGGGTGACGACCTTGTTCTGCGTGTCAACATCCACTTTGTATGCCTTGACCGTATCGTCAGCGGCGAGCTTCGCCTTGACGGCGGTGGTGATGCCTGCATCCGACTGACTGCATGCCACCGAGATCGCCAGCACAACAGTGGAGATCGCACCTAAGAATGCTTTCATCTCACACTCCTCCTGATGAGTTCAACCGGAACTCACTTGCACCTGCATTGAGGAGCATGGTTCGTACCTGGATGCTGCCTACATGTACTTTCAGTTCCGCGGCTTTCAGTCGCTCATCCACTTGATCGCCGTGTCAACCCTCCGCTTCCTCGTTTCCCGATTCCATTTCCTTGCTGAGCGGCTTGCCGTCGAGGATCAACAGCGGCTCAGCTCATTCTAAAGGTGCTAAGCTCCGACTCATGCGTCGCCGTTACGCCTCTTCCGCAGCAACGATGCTCGGCCTGATGATCGTTCTAGCCGGCACCCCGCACGCACAGAATCAGGCGCCGCCGCCGTTCCCTGGCCTGCCACCTGACATCGCGGCCATGATGCAGGAACGAAAGGTTCTCGCGCAGTTCGACGCCTCAAAGGATGGCCGGCTGGATAAGTCCGAGCGTCAGGCGGCGCGCAAGTGGCTGGCCACGCAACCGCCGGTCGGTCTGGCCGCGGTCATCGGGCGATTCGGGGGCGGTCCTCCTGGGGCGCCGCCGGGAGCACCACCTTTTGGCGGCCGCGGCTACGCGCCTGCGTCGCCAGGTCCAAGGCTTGCTCCCGATGCGGTACGGGCCTTCCGTGACGAACCCTTGTACGACCCCGGCATCCTGAGAACGCTGTTCTTTCAGTTCGAGGAGGCCGATTGGGAGAAAGAGCTGGCCGACTTCTACAACACCGACGTCGACGTGCCGGCGACGCTTACTGTCGACGGGAGGATATACCGCGACGTCGGCGTCCGCTTCCGTGGCATGTCGTCGTTTGCGATGGTGCCTGAGGGCTCAAAGCGATCGTTGAATGTGTCGATGGATTTCGCGACTGACGATCAGCGACTGCTTGGATACCGGACACTGAACCTGCTGAACGCCAACAGCGATCCGACGTTCGTCCGGGCGCTGCTCTACAGCGAGATCGCACGCAGTTATGTTCCCGCGGCGAAGGTGAATTACGCGCGCGTCGTGATCAACGGCGAGAGTTGGGGCGTGTACCTCAACGCCGAACAATTCAACTCCGATTTCATACGCGATCGCTTCCAGGCGAAGGGCGGCGCGCGCTGGAAGGTGCCGGGCAGCCCGATGGGGCGCGGCGGGATGAACTACCTCGGTGAAGACGTCACCGCCTACCGCGGTATCTACGACATCAAGTCGAAAGACGACAGCCGCTCCTGGCAGCAGTTGATTCGCATGTTCCGCGTGCTCGACCAGACACCACCCGATCGGCTCGAGGCGGAACTGGCGCCGCTGCTGGACATCGATGGCACCCTCAAGTTCCTCGCGCTGGAAGTCGCGTTGGTGAACACCGACGGCTACTGGACGCGCGCCAGCGACTACAACATCTACCTCGATGAGCAAGGCCGTGTGCACGTGCTCCCGCACGACATGAACGAAGGCCTCGAGGAGGAAGGTGGCCCTCCTGGTGGACGTGGCCGCGGCGGACCGCCCGGAGGGCGAGGCGGGTTCCAGTTGCCGCCCGGGATTCAGCTGCCGCCGGGGTTCCAGTTTCCGACGACGTTCGGTCAGGCCGGCGCTGAACTCGACCCGCTTGTGGGCCTCGACGATACGAGCAAGCCGCTGCGCTCGAAACTGCTCGCGGTTCCGGCGCTGCGAACCAGGTATCTCGGCTACGTCCGCGACATCGCCACGAAATGGCTCGATTGGAAAACCCTCGAACCGTTGGTGCGTCAGTATCAGTCCCTCATCGCCGCCGACGTGAAGACCGACACGCGCAAGCTGTATCCGTCCGAGCAGTTCCAGGCGGAGGTCGACCGCGGCGACTCCAGCCTGAAGAGCTTCGTGGATCGGAGACGTGCGTTTCTTCTGAAATGAACCTTTGGATGGGGTTCAAGAAGTTCAGGGGGTTCAAAGGGTTCAGGGGTCTTGTTCTCTTCGCGGCCCTCGCACTGGCATGCGGTGAGCGTCAGCCGCAGTCTGTCGCGGCGCGGCCGAGCCCCACCACCATCCTCTCCATCGTCGGCACCAACGATCTTCACGGCGGCATCCTGCAGCGCGGCGACCGCGGCGGTCTGGCATTGCTGGGTGGTTACGTCGCCAATCTTCGCGCGGCGAGGGCTCGTGATGGCGGCGCCGTGCTCCTGGTCGATGCAGGGGACATGTTTCAGGGCACGCTGGAGTCGAACCTCAACGAAGGAGCGGCGGTCATTGCCGCATACAACGCGTTGGGCTATGCGGCGGCGGCGGTTGGCAATCACGATTTCGATTTCGGTCCGGTTGGTCGCGCCTCTACTCCGCAACAACCCTCCGACGATGCGCAGGGCGCACTCAAAGCGCGCGCCGCGGAGGCGCGTTTTCCCTTTCTCGCCGCCAACCTGATCGACGAGGCCACCGGCCGACCCGTCGAGTGGCGGAACGTCTCGCCATCGACCACAGTCACCGTGGACGGCGTGCGTGTCGGCATCATCGGCGTGATCACCGCCAACGCTCGTGCGGTGACCATTGCGGCGAACCTCGCTGGTCTGCGCTTCGCGCCGTTGGCAGAGACAATCGCCGCCGAAGCAAAGCGGTTGCGCGCGGACGGAGCCTCGCTGGTGGTCGTGACGTCGCACGCCGGCGGGCGATGCACGGCGTATACGTCGCCCACCGACCTCAGCACCTGCGAGCCCAACGAAGAGATCATGCGCGTCGCCCGCGAGCTGCCATCTGGCCTCGTCGACGTCATCGTCGCCGGCCACGCCCACTCGGGCATGGCCCACCAGGTTGCCGGTATCGCGATCATCGAGTCGTTCAATGGCGGTCGCACATTCGGACGGGTGGACCTCGTCGTCGACCGCTCAACGCGACGCATTGTCGAAAAGCGCATCTTTGCGCCACGCGATCTGTGCGCACGCGTGGACCCGGGCACGACCCGCTGCGACCCGGATGGTTCGAGCAGCGGACGCGTGCGTGCCGAGTATGAAAATGCGCCGGTGGTACCCGACGCCGCCATCGCCAGAACGATCGCACCCGCCGTGCAGGCCGCGGAGGCGCAGAAGAAAATGCCTCTCGGCATCACGCTGGGGACACCGGTCCGCCGCGCCGGCGCTCCCGATTCGCCGCTTGGCAATCTGTTTACCGATGCGTATCGAGCTGCGGTTCCGGGTGCGGATGTGTCCATCAACAACACCTCTGGTGGACTGCGCGCCGACCTTCCGCCGGGATCGCTGACCTACGGCGCGGTATTCGAGGCCATGCCCTTCGACAACCGGCTGGTGGCGTTTCACCTCACCGGCGCCGAACTGCGGACCGTCCTGGCGACGCAGATCTCGCGTGTGCCGGCGCTCGTCGGCATCTCGGGGCTGCACCTGCGCGTCACGTGCGAACGTGGCGCCGTGAATGTCGGCATGCTGCGGCCGAACGGGACGCCGGTCACCGACACCGACCGGCTGCTCGTCGCAACGACCGACTTTCTGGCCACCGGCGGCGACAACATCTTCGTACCGGTGACCCCGCCGGGGGGGTTCGCAATCGAACAGGACATCGCGCTCGTGCGCGACGTCGTCGTGGACTCGCTGCGAAAACGCGGTGGAACGCTGCGGGAGGACCAACTGGTCGATCCCTCGAACCCGCGCTGGACCCTTCCAGGAAGGCCCCCAATTACCTGCCGCTGAGCTGTTGCCTCAGCAATAGTTTCCAAGTAGCGTGTGGTCGCTACAGACCCTCCGTTCATCGGCTGGAATGGCCGCATTGCTTCAGGAGACGACGATGACGACACAGCGACTGCTGACGGGAACCGTAGTTGGGGGAATCGTGCTTTTCTTCCTGGGTTACCTGATCTTTGGGATTGTGTTTGCCGACTTCTTCGCGGCGAACGCAGGAACCGCCACTGGCGTTCCGAAGGACCCAATGAACTTCGTGGCGCTCGGCATCGCGCAGTTGGCCTGGGGTGCGGCACTGACGTTGATCCTGAACTGGGCCTCAGCACGAAGCATCGGACAGGGGGTGATGGTCGCCGGCATATGCGGCCTGCTGCTGTTCATCGGCTTCGACCTGACGATGTACGCCACCTCCAACACGCAGAATCTGACCGCTGCGCTGGTGGATCCGATCCTGACGGGTATCCTCTTTGCCGTAGCGGGAGGGGCGATCACCGCCGTGGCCGGGAAGAAGGCCTAGCAGCCGTCTTAGAGGAGGCGCGTGCACTGGACTGAGATCCATGGGTGGTTTCGATGGCGATCCGCACAGGAGGAAGCCGTGCGGCACTTCGACGAGGGCAGCCGCTTCGTCGAAGTCGGCACCTATCTCGGCCGCAGTCTCTGCTCACTTGGTGAAGTCGTCCGCGACGGTGGCAAACGGTTTTCTGTCATCGGCATCGACACCTGCCGCGGCAGCGGCGCCGAAGGCCCGCAGCAGAAAGACTTCCATGGCGGCGCAGTGGCGGCAGGCGGAGGCACCTTCGCCGGCACGCTCCATCGCAACATTATCGAGTGCGGACTCGCCGACACGATCTCGCTGATCGTGTCGGACTCCGTCACCGCCGCGTCCCTGTTCGCCGATCGATCGATCGACTGGGTGCATCTCGACGCCAGTCACGATCGCGAGAGCCTCACGCGCGACATCACGGCCTGGCTGCCCAAGGTTCGAAACGGCGGCTGGCTCTCGGGCGACGACTACAACTCCGAGAAGTGGCCAGAAGTTGTCAGCACGGTGAAGGAATTGCTGCCAGAAGCCCGCAAGTGGTCCAGCAAGCAATGGCGGTTGGTGGTGGAATGAGTCTGAGAACCTGGCGTCAGCGGCCCCGGCGCCGGTGACCTGCTGAAGCCGGTCCTGGGCGGTTCCCTCCTGAAGCCGGTCCTCGTGGGCGATTCGGTACGGGACGTCCGGCACGGCCAGCCTCCCGCGTCTTCGAGCGGGCCCGTTCTTCCCCCTTGCGGCGGCGAATCTCTGCGATCCGCTCGGCCAGAGGAATCTCCAGCTTCGCCTGCGGCCGCGCCTTGTAATCGAAATCCGGCAGCGTCACCCGCGGCAGCGTCCGTTTTACCGCGCGTTCGATGGCGCGCAGGTCCGTCTCCTCGCCTGGCGCGACAAAGGTGAAGGCGTCGCCGGTGAGCTCGGCGCGGCCGGTGCGGCCGACACGGTGGATATAGTCGTCGGGCACCGCGGGGACGTCGAAGTTGACGACGTGGCTGAGCGCCTCGACGTCAATCCCGCGCGCGGCGATGTCTGTGGCGACGAGCACACGGTATTTGCCGTTCTTGAAGCCGGCCAGCGCCTCCGACCGCTGCGCCTGCGACCGGTTGCCGTGAATTCGCGCCGCGTTGACGCGGTGACTCACGAGATACTCGGCCAGACGATTTGCCCGGTGCTTGGTGCGGGTGAACACGAGCGCTTCGCGCACGAGATTCCGCTCGAGCAGCTCGAGAAACAGCTTCGGCTTGAGCTCCTGCGGCACCGGATACACCGCCTGCGTAATGCCTACCGCAGGCGCCGACTGACGCTGAAGGCTGATCGTCACTGGATTCTTGAGCATCTCCGACGCCAGCGCGGCAATCGGCGCCGGCATCGTGGCGCTGAAGAACAGCGTCTGTCTCCGCGGCGGCAGGTGCCGGAGGACGCGGCGAATGTCCGGGAGGAAGCCCATGTCGAGCATCCGATCCGCTTCGTCCAGCACCAGATACTCCAGCCCGGTCAAACGCGCGTAGGGGGCGCGGAAGTGATCGAGCAGACGGCCAGGCGTCGCGATGATCACGTCAACGCCGCTGCGAAAGGCGTGCTCCTGCGGCCCCATCCCGACACCTCCATAGACCGCCGCGCCGCTGAGCGGCGTGTGAACGGCCAGCGCGTTCAGATCCTCGGCGATCTGCGCCGCCAGCTCACGTGTCGGCGTGAGTATGAGCGCACGCGTCGTCCGACGCGGTTTGTCGATCAGCCGGCTGAGGATCGGCAGGAGAAACGCGGCCGTCTTGCCGCTGCCCGTTTGCGCGCAGGCCAGCAGGTCGCGGCCAGCAAGCGCCGGCGGCATCGCTTCGGTCTGGATCGGTGTCGGCCGGGTGAATCCGAGCTCGCGGATGCCCTTCAGAAGGTCCGTATGGAGGCCGAACGTCGAGAAAGGCATCCACCCATCATAGTGGATGAGTCAGTGCGTCATCGCGTAGAGCATCACATTGATGCCGACGGCGTAGCCCTTCGGTGAGAACTGGTAGAAGTAGCGGGGATCCTCGCCTTCACGCTCCCAGGCATCGGAGATGTCGGTGTTGTGCGTCATGAACACCATCACGTTGCCGTGTTTGTCCAGGATCGCCTTGTGCTCGGGCACACGGCTGTCCTCGCCGCGTTCGGACGTGTCGTACATGTTGCCGCGCCAGTGCTGGATGGCGGGGATCTGCGGGAACTCCGAGACGCCGAATTGCGCATGGAATAGCGGATGGTCGAGCGGCAGGTCGACAATCTGGTAGTCGGACGGCGGCAGCACGCGGCTGATCTCCTGCTCCCATTGCTCCCACGCCGCAGTACCCCAGAAGTCGTCGACCCAGAGAAAGCCCCCCTTGTTGAACCACGCCCGCAGTGCCTCGATCTCCTCGTCGGTGAACTCGAGCGTCCCGACATCCTCCATGTGGAGTTGAGGGCACTGGAACAGTTCTTTGTCCGTCAGCCGTACGGTGACGAAATCCGGCGTGTGCGTACGATCGAACGCCACGCGCGTCTTCGTCAGCTCGGACAGACGAATCGAGAAATTCAATTCGGCATCGGGAAAGTCGGTTGACCATCCAGTGCCGCCCGCCTCTCGATAGATCTGCCGGGCGTACATCCCACGGCAGAAGTTGAAACCGTGGCCGAAGGTATCGGCGGTTGGAAGCTTGGGACGCGCTCCGCGGCCGAACCCACCAAAGCCGCCGCGACGGCCGAACTGCGCAGAGGCTCCTGCGGCCATGCAGAGAACGATGGCGACGGCTAGGACAGTCCGGAGTTTCATCTGAAGACGCAAACCCCCAACTCCCAATTCCCGTTCGATCGGGACCTTGGAAGTTGGGAGTTGGAAGTCGGGAGTTCTTCTACTTCGAACCCTTGGACAGCGACCGGAAGTACTGCTCGTTGAGCTTCTTGTACGCTTCCGGCGACTCGTCGGCCCCGGTGAGCGCGACGGCGTTCTGATCGCCTTCAACCTTGCGGCGCAAGCCGAATTCGAACCGCTTCAGCCCTTCGGCGACGATGGACTGCAGCCGTGCAAGCTCGGCGACGTCCTTGTAGACGCGCGGGTCCTCCAGCTTTTTCAACGCCGCGATGACGTCCTCGACTTCGCGCGGGTTGTCGGTGCCGCGCACGCGTCCGAGCAGGTCGCGCGCATCCTGGCTGAACTGACGCGTCTCGTTGCTCAGTTGACGGATGTCCTCGTCGGTGAGGCGCGCACCGTCGTACCAGCCGCCCCAACCGAGACCGTTGTACGCGCCGCCCCGATAGGCGCCGCCGCCGTTGGGATCGAAGCCGCCGTCACGAATCGCATCACCGAGGCGGCCGCCGTCGCCACGCTGGCCGCCCTGGGCGGTCTGGCCACCCTGACCACCGCCCTGACCGTTCTGACCTTGCTGACCCTGCTGACCGCCTTGGCCTTGCTGGCCCTGCTGACCACCCTGGCCGGACTGCTGGCCCGGCTTCTGCTGGCCGCCACCCTGCTGCTGTCCAGGCTGACCGGGCTTCGGATTGTTCTGCTGCTGCTGGTCGCGGTTGGGATTCGGGTTCTGCTGCGTCATATGCTGATCCTCGGAGATTTCTCCACCCGACCTGGCCAGCGTGCGGCTGGGGGCGTCCGTTCCTGAGGCGCATGGAGGGTCATTTGGTGGCACAATTGCCGCCGATGCGTGGCGCTGGAACCACCGCCTGCATCGATTCAAACGAGAGATCAGACCTGCTTGTAGGCGCGGTCGTGATAGACCAGCGCCGCGCCGAGGCCGCCCATGTGGATCGCCTCGACAATGCCAAAATAAATGTCATGCGAAGCCACTGCCTTGATTTCGATCACCCGGCAGTCGAATGCGATCACCGCGCTCATCAGAGCCGGCGATCCGGTCGCAAGCGTGCTCCATTCGCCGGTATCGAACCGCGCCTCGCGCGCGATCTTGGTGCGGCCGGCAAAGGTGTCAGCGATCCCCTCGTCGCCGGCGCGGAGCGTGTTGACGCAGAACACCCCATTGCCGCGCAGGATCGGCATGCTGGTCGCCCCGCGGTTGAGGCAAACGAGCAGCGTCGGCGGCGCGTCCGATACCGAGCAGACCGCCGTGGCGGTGAACCCGGTCTTGCCGGCGTGACCGCCGGTGGTGATGACATGGACCGCCGCGCCGAGACGGCTCATAGCCTCCCGGAACAGCTTTTGCTCGACGCTCTTGGCTTCGGCCACTGCCGCGAAGGCGCCGGCCATGTCGGGATGTTGGTCGATCCAGCTCATG
>Ga0070673_100002523_pt1 | contig 11185 bp, 7 predicted proteins | sample KBSM23metaG_FD_65342 | JGI IMG/M metagenome (GOLD analysis project Ga0070673, IMG submission 65342) | Miscanthus rhizosphere microbial communities from Kellogg Biological Station, Michigan, USA - KBS M2-3 metaG | ecosystem: Host-associated > Plants > Roots > Rhizosphere > Soil ...
TGGTTAAGTACCAATTAATCGATTACGACCAACTATTAGACTTGAATCTCACGGCGGCGCTCAGCGGCCGTTATCTAACTGGAGCCCAACTTTGGAGACATCCTCTATTCCTGATCTGCACACACGGCAAACGAGATAAGTGCTGTGCGAAATTTGGATTTTCGATTTACAAATCAGCACGGGACCTTGCCGAGGATAATTCGGTTTGGCAATCGACGCATGTGGGTGGCGATCGGTTCGCTGCCAATATGATTTGCTTCCCTGATGGGCTGTTTTATGCGCGCGTTACTGAACAGTCGGTTTCCACGATCATGAGCAACTATCGCGAAGGCAAACTTTCGTTGAATCATCTCAGAGGACGAGCGTGTTATGAGCGGCCGATCCAGGCGGCTGAGTTTTTCGTGCGCATGCAGTCTGGGTTAACTGGCCTAAGAGATCTGAAATTCTTGAAGTATGAACCTATCAAACCAAACTATTTTCGCGTGAAATTTCTCTCTCAAGACGAGGCGGAGATTCACGTGGTGGATATCACCAGCCAGCTTTCCGAATTTCAAAACAGGTTGACGTGCGAGTCGAAAGAAGAGCAGAAGGTAGTGCAATACTTTCTGGAAAAGTATCGTCGCTTACCTACTTAATCGAGGGCTTGTGGCATTTTAGCGTAGGACAGCGATTGCCTGCTAATGATCGTGACAATTAAAGTCTGCAACTTTACTACTCGTAAGTTGTTGAATTTTTGTTGGCCAAAAATGGCGTGCAGTGGCGAAAGTTTGCAACTTTAGTCGCTACTTGGCAAGGACAGCGCGAATCCCTGACTATTAAAGTGTCCAACAGTTACGATCACCCAATTTTTCTAAAGAATTTTTGAATAAACTAATCTTAAATCTCACACTACCACCCCGGTTCTCTATTTTGTCTGGGTTCCTTGTCGTAATCGTCGTCATCGTCTATTACTCCTTGTAAATCGCTGACTTGTTGTTTTAGGCCGGAAATCTCAGCAACCTTTGCTTCGTATTCTTTTCGTGAAACCATTCCATCAAGGTCTGGCTTAAATAACTTATCGCCAATCGCATCATGAACAGGATTGTCCGATTTTCTTTCAACGTCAGCGTCAAACGCTTTGATTCTTCGACGTAATTCGTGTCTAAATTTTTCCGGACCATCTAACTCTGTCGAATAGAAAATTGCTCTGTAACTCGCAATATCGAATGGTAATGTCTCTCCCTTACGAACGATTGGTACTGTGCCGCATCGAAGTAGAGCGTGCCTTACTCCAAGTTCGTAGAAGACATTGGCGTTTTTTCCACTTAGATCGGCAAAAACGAGGTCTGATTCATGCTGAAGCTCAATTATGTCCCTTGTAATACTTCCAAGGTGCTCCAACTCATCTGCGCGAACTGATTTGAATTCACATTCTTGTAGTACAGGCTTAATTAGCTGCTGATATATTTTAAGACTGCGGACATGTTCTTCAGTTCCCACCTGACCGAAAGCCATGATTACGAAACACTGTTTCATTTTTGAACTTTACCTTAATGAAGAAGTACGTAAAAGCCAATTTCCGAAACAAATTTCCGCGGCTGTGCTTCAGATGGAGCGAAAGCATTTATCCTTATTCATTGTAGAAATCTGGCTGTCCTGAAGATCTTTTCCAGTATTGAATCTCTGTATTTAGTTCCTTCCAGAATGAAGGCAGGGCAGGCGCGAATATTATCTTCAGCGAGTTGTCGAGTTTATCCCTCCGTTGCTGCCCGCCTTTAGTCAAACGAGTCAGCTATAGTCATAACTATTCTATTGCAGACTAAGATCGAATCTCTTAAAAGGCCATGGGCGGTCAGCTTCCCGTTGCTGAGCTAAAACAAAAGTGTCTTTCATGACTGTGTCGTAGTCCCATGTTTGCTTACAATTCTTGCTTCCGCCTGCTGAAATCAACTGCTCGGACCCTACCATCCATATGGTGACTTGTCTGTACCAAGTCGCCAGCGCTCGCGCAACCGTCTTATTCCGCGACGACTGTGTATCGTGCCCGATATAAATCAACAGACCGGGAGCTAACTTGCTGGCTCGTTCTACAACGCTGCTTCCCGTTCCACCAAACAGGACGTCCAATACGATTCCATGTGGTGGGTCCATTAATACGATGTCATAAGATCCATAAAAAACGCCGTCTGGATCCAAGACTTCTTCGACTAACGTTCGCAACCAGATTATGTCAACACTGTCATGAAGTCGGACTGTTTCAGCACTCACAGCAGCATCCACACAAACTATACGAGCCATTTCAGGTGGTTTGAGAAGCCTGCGAGAACAAAATCCGCTGCCTGAAAACAATTCCAGAACGTTAATTTTCTTGTCGAGTTTGTAATGAAGCGTCTTTACGATGAGATGTGCGAGGCTAGCGTATTGCACACTGGGCCCAATGGTCTCGGAACCGCGAAAAACAATCATATGCTCATTCTCTTCAAGAGCGTTTGCAATCACCGACCCATGTTCGATCACGTTTGATGACTTTGCCGCAGACTGAGACAAGGTGGCTATTTCTCTGGTCTTATTGAACGCATCGCCTATCCCATCTAGTGAGCGAATGCGAGGATCAATCCGCAGTTTCGAGGGTACTGTCGTGCCTCCAAACCAAAGTGACGGGATCTTTGCAATGGCCCCAAGAGCACCATCAAGGCTCATCTCAAGTTTGCTAAAGTTATACCCGCCGTAGGCAAATAAGAATGCCGCCGCGTCCGGGCTCTCAACGACAAGTCGTAGGGACAGAGTTCGTGAGTGTTCACTATTCGACCTATTACTTCGAGACAATATTATCTGAGTTCCCTCCGGATCGAAGAACAACTCAGGATTTTCCTGTTTCGCAAAACGCTTACAGAGATCCACTCTCTCAAGGATCTCCGTCGCCTGGTTATGGATAAACTGAGCAGCCCACGGATGCGGTTGCCTTGAACCATATCTCAGTTCACTGACGGCGTCGCAAAAGCGTCTAAGGCGGCCCGGCAGTGTGTTAACTAGATCTTGATTGCCCGTCTGAGTGGGGCTTAATACTAGGTGCTTGGCGTCTTGGGTTCCAATCCACTCTTGTGCGTGCAAATCGTGATCTTCTCCATAGGTTGCTAGCAGATCCGAGATCGACGGGAGATTCTTGCGCTGACGCCATGGGCGCACAAGGTACACTCGTGATCCACTTTTTTGTCCCCAGTTAACTAACCCTATGGCTATTCCAGGATTCGGAAAGTTCTCAAGATCTGACTGAGCTTCAAGAGTTTTTTCAATTGAGACGGGAGACTCTTCCTCAAGCCAATAGACAACATAGTTTGGGTTTATCTCCGGATGGTTAATCGTCGGCTCTCTCACGCTGGCATCGGGCCCTTGTAACTCCTCTAAAGCTCTAGGCAAGTCGCCAACGAGGAGATCCCAACGCTTTTTTTCAAGCTCTTCTTGTTCTTTATGATTTGTGCTTGTGGGCCATATGTTCTTACCGAGGCGATTGGCGAAATCGATCTCCGGATGAGTTACAAGATCCTTATCGGTTTCACGAGCGGCGATCAAAGACGTCCTTAACAAATGCCACTCGACAGGTTTGAGATAGGGGCCATATTTCTCTGCGATTGCGTGAGGTGAGACGAGAGATTCAAATCCGGCCCGAGTATAACCATCCGGCCATTTGTGTGAGTAAATCTCGAGCTCAAAATCTGATTTCAACCATTCTAATGTCTCGGAGCAAGCCTTCACATTGCGGTCGTCGAAGCCAACACAACAAAGTATGACCTTTTGAAAATGGTCCGCTTGAAACTTATCGGTGATAAGTCTTTTTGCATTGCGCCAAAATTCGAGCGTGCCTGCGGTCAGAGCTCGACCAAAGAGGGCATCAACAGCAAGATTCTTATCCGGGTCAACTCTAGGAAGTACTCGGGCAAGAACAGTGGCAGTTATTACTCCTACAGTTCTTGTGTCATGAATGAGAAGCACTTTCTTCGGCATCAGCAACAACCAGATCCGCCGCAATCATTTGGGGCAGAATTCGACGGCTTTCGTTGACGACAGACGAACGAGCACTCGCGAAAGCCTCTTCATGCCAACCACGCTGAGCTACTATCAAATAGGCGCCCTCCACACCCTCCATGGGTTCGCGTTCGACTAAACAGCCTGACAGATGCGCTATCACGTGCTCAGCCTCGATACACACCCGCCTAAGTATTCTTAGCGGAATGTCCGCAAAACGCCTGCCTGGCCTTCGAAGGCTTAGGCGACCGCCGCCTAATCCCACATCCCGAACGACTGATAAAATGTCTCCCCACGCTACGACGGCGCTCGGTACGATGGGGCGCCATGAAACCATTGGCAGTAAGCTACTCTCGAGGTGCTGTGCCCAGATCCTTGGATGGAGGTAGTGTAGGTGGGAGATCTGTGCACTCTTGTTTTTCGCAAATCGAGAAGCCGTCTTTTCTCCAATCAAACATAAGATCCTGTACCGAAAGAGCAGGTGCTCGAAGTTGATACTTGGCACGGTTATGAGTAAATAACCACCGGGTCGTAGAACCCGGGAGAACTCCCTAAGAACGATTTCCATCTCGCCTATGTGCTCAAGGGTGGAATTGCAGAGGATCACGTCCATCACGCCGTCATGAAGCGGAAGGGCCCTCAGGTCACCTCTTATCGGAATCAGGGGGCTTCCCCTCTTACGGATCCCGGCTGATTTATTTGGTCCTCGCTCTAAACCGAACCCATTAACGGTTGACATCAACGGCTGCCCTGCCATGTTGTCCACCGCATAAGAAAGCAGGTCGTAAAAACGACCGTCCCCTGACCCAGCGTCCAGAAGTTGAATGGTTCCGAGCGTCCTAAGTATTCTGATTAACTCGGTCGCTAGACTGCGCGCTTCCAGAGCGCGAAAAAGGGAGAGCCATGCTTCGCCCCAATAAAGTTCGCATGATCGCCGGGAGATGCGGTGTAGCATTTTCATTTCCTATTGATTGTCACAGTTAGCCTAGCCACGCTTGAGACTCCCTCAACTTCGCGTGGATCCCTTCACGGCAGTTGAAAACTCGGCTCCTCGGAATGAACACTACGACGGACTGATACTACTCGAAGGAATCTGCTTGGATATTCTCCCTGGCTTCGCTGCCGACATCGACCACTGAAGTGTCAGCACTCAGCATTAGGCTGGCGATCGACCCGGCATTCTGGAGAGCGAGACGAGTAACCTTGGCGGAATCTACGATCCCCGCCTTCACCAAATCTGCTAATTCCCCCGATTCGGCGTTGAAGCCAAAGTTCTCGTTGTTTGATTGGCGAACCTGGGCCACGATAACCGCCCCCTCCTTGCCTGCATTTTGAGCGATTTGTCTGAGAGGTTCTTCCAGGGCACGCCTAACGATTTTCACGCCCAGTGCTTCCTCCTCCTCGAGTTGAAGTCGATCCAGTATCTTGACGGCCCGCAACAATGCCACTCCACCCCCGACAACGACCCCCTCTTCGACAGCAGCTAGGGTAGCGTGTATCGCGCTATCTACGCGCGCCTTCTTTTCCTCGAATTCACTCTGTGTGATCGCTCCGACTCTGATCACGGCCACGTCTCCGGCAAGTTTACTGATGCGCTCCTGAATCTTTTCATGGTCATAATCAGAAGCTGTCGTAGTCAACTCGTTTCGCAACATTTTCACGCGAGAGTCAATCTCAGCGGGCTTGCCGGCACCGCCGACAATAGTAGTGCTGTCCTTGTTTATGATGACTCTTATCGCTTCGCCAAGAACGTTCCGCCAGGCTTTTTCCGACTGAGGATTAATAGTCTCACTAACAACCTTTCCGCCCGTTAGAATTGCGAGGTCCTGCAAAATGGCGCTTCGTCGTTCCCCAAAACCCGGCGCCTTTACGGCGGAATTCATGGAAGTACCGCGCAGCTTGTTGACCACCAGAGTTGCTAACGCGTCTCCCTCAACGTCTTCGGCAATAACAAGCATCGGCCTTCCAAGTTCCGCTGCCAATTCAAGTACCGGTAGGAGTGTTTTGATAGAACTGATTTTCTGCTCATGAGTAAGGATGAGGGGATTTTCAAGTACGACTTCCATCCTACTGGCATCGGTTACAAAATAGGGACTGAGGTAGCCACGGTCGAATTGCAATCCCTTGACGAATTCGACAAACGTCTCCGCGGACTCCGACTTTGCAACAGTTATGACGCCGTCTTTCCCCAGCGTTCCAATTGCGTCTGTAATAAGGCCACCGATTTCCTTGTCGTTTCCGGCACTGACGGAAGCTAATTCCCTGATCTGCCAAATCAGACTCTCATAAACGCTGTTTAGTTCCGACTGAGCGCGCAGGGCTTTATTGGCGATTCGGTTTACGGCCTCAGTGTCCACCTCCGCAGCTTGGCCCGCGAGCAGAAGTCTCGGAACAGCGGCTAGGTCGGTAGACGCCTTTAATTTCTCATTCTCGCGCAAGAAGTTTTCAATAAGGCCAGGAGCGAGACCTTCTTCGCTTAAGAGTTGCGTGAGACTTGGCAGTCTTGCGATTCTCACAGCGTCTGAGATATCTCCGTGAAACGCCGTTCTTGAGGTTTCTTGAAGATGTAGAACAACCGCTTCGACAGACTTTTCAATACCACGTTTTACGGCGAATGGATTCACACCCAGACGATAAAGTTCAAGTCCCTCGCGCACCATGGCTTGGGCGAGAACAGTAGCGGTGGTTGTCCCGTCGCCGGCCGTGTCGGCGGTCTTGGCCGCCACTTCACGCATAGCGCGTGTTCCCAGGTTCTCGTACGTATCACCTGCATCGATCTCTTTTGCGACGGTCACACCGTCCTTGCTGATAATCGGTGAACCGAACTTTTTGCCGAGCACAACATTGCGACCCTTCGGACCAAGCGTTACCTTTACTGCATCTGCAAGCTCGTTTATCCCCCTCAGCAAAGAAGCACGGGATTCTTCACTGTGTATTATTTGTTTTGGCATATCCTTTACAATTCCTTGTTGAACCGATCCCTCACCGGCTTGGGTAGTTTTTGGGCGGAATCATTAAGCAAGGTCGATACAGTACTGATGAATCCATCCGGTTGATCAATTAATAAAGCAACAAAGTTATTTCTGATGTAAAACTTAATTCCATCCGGAATAGTTTTGTCTCCCTTTGGGACTACGAAAAGATAAACTGGGCTCCCTTCTCTGTTCTCCATCGCTTCTGCTACTCCAACTCCCAGGAGTCCGAGTTTCTCCTGATTCGTCGGCTTGGCATCCACTGCGTAACGATCCAAGAATATTCCCCAGACTTTTTGCCACTTGGGTTGATCATCTGAGTTTGGATCAATGACATCGAGCCCCCTGCCCGAAGTGATGAGCCTCATCTTTTCCGCATTATGAAACTCCGCAATGAAATCTTCGTCGAATCTCCGGTTAATCTCCTCCACGATCTGGCGCATTGATCGAGGGTCTGGTGGGACACGCTGGGCAAACGGTTTCCATTCATCTAAGGCGCGACCGGAGTTTTCTGCCTGCAAATGCCAGTCAGTGAATAAAAAAACGTAAGCTTGTCTCTCATTGGCCATGGGGTGGGATCACTTCCAATAATGCTCAACATAGTCGTTTGATTTGTTGCACCTCTAACTGAATAGAGTCGTCCAAGCCGGTTAAGTCGCCAAGACTATAGTGAGTTTTTCTTTGGTACCACTCATCGAATTTACGAAGATGGACCTGGAGTCGATTAGCGGAGTTTCGGGAGGCTGGCTGCACATAAGCGCCCGCCATGGTGTTCAAGGCTTTCAGCATGCCCGCAACTGAATCGACCAACAGAGCGTGCTCTTCTTTATCTTTGAGCGGGGTTCCTTTGCTTAGCTTCTCAATAGACCCTTTCCAATTCTTCCAATGATTCAAGAAGGGTGTGAAATCGTAGCCGGGTTGAGGAACGATCGCTAAAGTACCGACCAAAGAAATCGATGACACTAAGAACAGCAAGGTCGCATATTTTAGATCGTTCAGCGTCCCTTGGAGACTCCACAATTGCGGCTGGAAAATTACGAGCTGTTGATTGCCCTTGGCTATCTGGATAAGACCCCAAATGCCTGCGTACAACATCGTCACTAAAATCGTTGTTCCGACACTCGCCGTAAAGCATTGTCGAGCGCAAAGGAAGTGCTTGAGTGTTTTGCCGTAGATCGACGCTGCCGTGGTGATCAATCCGCCAAGAAGAATTAGTACGGTTATCCGCAGACTGGTGTCCGTCCAGAACAGGGGTTTTGTCGCGTCCGTCAGATTGCTTGGGAAGTAGTCGAAAACTATTACCAGGACAAATATGAACGCGAACACAACTGCATTAAGCACGAGAACCGTGACAGATGGTAGAAAGAAAAACTTGGTTAGTCGCGCAAGCAAAGGAACCCTCCGGAGAAAACGCGGCGCAAGGAATTAGGGTCGCGATCGCAAAAAGTATGGCGCAAGCAGGCGCCTGCGTTCTCGTCGATGATGTCCGTATTAACAAACCCAACATGATATAAGCTCCCTTTAGTTCAGATTGTCAATAAATTGAATAGAATGAATCCTAAGGTTGATGCATATTCAAAAGCCAAAAAGTGGCAGTAAGAATTGAGGAATTGGAAGAAGTTTCTAAGACTATCGACTACCTCTTGTCATGAGTTGTGTGTGAAAAGAGCCTTTAACTGCATTCGATTGAAGTTTGTAGGTACCGCTAATTTCAAGTCGTCCTTTCCAGTTCTCATCATGGCCGTGGCTGTAGTCGTTCTTTTCACCGAGGATAGTCCAGAAGATGTCGTAGTCATTATCACGCAGGAACCTAATGAAAGAATCTCTACGAATGAGCAGCGCTCCTGGACCCGTCTCACCCACTGAAGGATCAGTAGCAATAAGAAGTCCGTTCTCATCGACGAGATTCCCCTCTTGACCCTTCCATCGTAGCTTCATGCCATCCGCGATCATTTTGCCAGGCAGACGCATCTCGTAACCTTCGTCAACAGAGCAGTCCCTACTAGCTTCTTTTGCATAACCTTCAGTCGTTACGTTCACCGGTGCTGGAATTGCATTATCGTGCCCTCGTGTCCATCCCTCGTGATGATAATAAGGAACATTAAAGTGCGCATAAGCTGGAGACCAGTAGAACTCGCCGAGAAACACCTGATACAGATCGTGTGGTTCCGGCATCCAACGTCCCATGAAGTCCTGTTTAGTCGCCCAGCGGAATACTCGACTTGCGTCCGATTTCCTCACAATATAACTACGGATGAAATACCAGATCTCCTTACCGCGAAAATCGGACTTGTCTTCTCCAATTGGAACTGGCTCATCCCATTTGTAATAAGCATCAAGTAACAGCCAAGTGGACTTATCGACTGGATTGGTGACCTCAATTAACGGTTGAACTGCAGGAAGATCCGTTTCGTTCCCCAGCCATGCTTCGCTGTCAATCGGCTCATTCCAGCGATCGTATTTGACAGGAAACCACCACGTATTCGCGAAGCCGCTCCACGATTCTTTACCGGTCTTGACTAAAAGGCAGGATGGATCAATATCGCGTCGATGGAGCTGCCAAGGTCCTTCGTATGTTTCTTTGATCTCAGGCCATGTGTTTTCGGCAAACTCGAAATTATCGGAGACGCGGGCAAGAAACTCGTGAGGGCGATCCACTGATATTTCTTTCCAATCCGCTCGGCCTTGTATTCACCTCGCGAGTGGGTGGTGCTTTGGTTGATGGATCTCTCAAAGCTGCCGAATCGATCTTCCGTCCAGCCCAAATCTAGAACTCTTTTGAAAATCCAGCGCTGAGCGATTGACAAGTCGAACCAATCGCGGTCTTTGCCAAGCGACTTATCTTCAAGATAGGGAAGTATCTCCTTTTCGAAAAGTGCCAGTTTTCTTTTGCCGAGGCTTCCTCGTAAACGATCTTGCACATCACGAATCAGCTCCTTAATTCTCTTCGCATTAATTTCGGGACCAAATCGTTCCCTTCGCTTAGTCTTATCCGAAATGCGGAGAAACGTACTCTGAGCCTCCCGGAAGAGAACGTAGTCATCCCACTCCTTCTTCTGCTTCGCTGTTAACGACTTCACAAAGTGCTCGAAAATTTCCCTCTTCTTAGGTTCCCCAAGCCTCCGCGAACTCCATTCGAAATGCCCAGAATTGGTTCCAATTATGTAGCGAGCAAAGTCTCCAAAGCCCATTACTGACTCGTAGATTTGTGTTCTAGCAGTTCTGTTGGCGGACATTTCCGGAGTCCACACACCATGCTTTTCCAATTGTTTCTTAGTGGGAATCCGGCGGGGCCATTCACTCTTGTATGGCGGCCGCACGTTCTTCAAATCAATTTTCAGTTCACCCAACTCCAACGCTCTCTCGATCACGCCCCGGGCGTAATCGCGAAGTAAGACATGGGGTGTCGGCCTGCCGGTCTTGAAAACTCTCTCGTAAATATCTGCAGCGAGATCGAGTACTTGATTGTCTGAAGTTCGCATTGCGCAGCCATACGCAACAGCGTAAAGCCGCTCGATCACATAGGGATCATCAATTTCAGCGAATTGAGCGAGCAGTCTTCTGAGAACGCCTAGCCGTGGTGTCAGCAGACAGACCAAGGCTTTAGTAGCGCGGTCGCGGAGAAATCGGTTCGAACTCGCTAAGAACCAGCCGAGGACCGTCGCGCACAATCTGATTGATTCATCATCAATGTGCGCTTTCTCTTTGGAAGACCAAGCCCAGTTAATCGTTCGGTGAATAGAACTGTAGCCTTTCGCATAGTGTTCATGGATGAACACTGACCACCATGAGTCACGATCGGCCAGCTTCAGGCGCTTGAGTTTTCTGTCAAGAAAATCAGCATTGAATGGATGCCGGGGGTTCGAAGCAATCGTAAGAAGAGCTTCCAAGAACAAATCGTGAGTGTGCTCAAACTGAATTACATGCGAATTTACGTACTTGCGCGTTGACTCCGTTACCGCGCTCGGCTTACGCCACATGACGCTTTCCACAAACGCTTCCAATACCGGTCGCCAGTCTGCAGCTCGAGGCACGCAATCGCCGAGCTCCCTTCCGATTAGTTCCGGCACTTGAATTGAAAGTGCTTCTATTAGCCCGCGATTACGATGTGCTGTCCATTTGTCGGTAAATACTTGACCTAAGCGCTTATCCTCCCCAAACGTCAGCATAGGATCGTCACGATCAAGGTGCAGCTCCAACAGACGCTTTGC
>Ga0070673_100002528_pt1 | contig 11171 bp, 9 predicted proteins | sample KBSM23metaG_FD_65342 | JGI IMG/M metagenome (GOLD analysis project Ga0070673, IMG submission 65342) | Miscanthus rhizosphere microbial communities from Kellogg Biological Station, Michigan, USA - KBS M2-3 metaG | ecosystem: Host-associated > Plants > Roots > Rhizosphere > Soil ...
CAACGGCCCTGGGACTTCCAACCGGGCGGGAGGCCGTCGCGTTCTGGCGGGCCGAGCTCGCGCGCTGTTACGACGGATCCGGACCACGAACCGCGCAAGGCCGGCAATTGGAGCCCTACGTGGGGCGCTTCGACCTGCCGCGTCAGGCGTTCGAGGATTGTATCGACGGCGTCGCGATGGATCTCGATACGACGTGCTACGAAACCTTCCCTCATCTTTTCGAGTACTGCCGGCGGGTCGCGTCAGCCGTAGGCCTCGTGTGCATCAGGATTTTCGGCTGTCGAAGCGAGGCCGCGTGCGAGTACGCGCTCAACCTCGGCGTCGCGTTGCAGTTGACGAACATTCTCAGAGACATCAAAGACGACCTCGCCCGCGGCCGCGTGTATCTGCCGCTCGAGGACCTCGCGGCACATGGATGCACGATCGCGGATCTCGAGGCGGGCGTCGTCTCCGCGCCAGTACGCGCGCTGCTCGCGTTCGAGTGCCGCCGCGCCCGCGAATTCTATCGACTGGCGAAGCAGGTGCGGCCGCCGGAAGACCGCCGGAAGCTGGTGGCCGCGGAAATCATGCGGGCCGTGTATTTCGAGACGCTGAAGCGAATCGAGCGGAGCGGCCCTGACGGCTATGACGTGTTCAGCGCTCGCGTCCGGGTGGCGCGGCCTCGCCAGGCGGCCATCGCCCTGAAACAATGGGTGTGGCCGGAAAGGACGTAAGCCGCGGAGCGTGATGAAAAACTCCTACGATGCGATCGTCATCGGCGCCGGCTTTGCGGGATTGAGCGCGGCGGTCCGGATGACCAGGAACGGTGCCCGCGTTCTCGTGCTCGAGGCGCGCGCGCGGCTCGGCGGCCGTGCGACGGCGTTTCCCGATCGCGAAACCGGCGAGCTCGTGGACAACGGCCAGCACGTGCTGCTCGGGTGCTACACCGCCACGTTCGACTTTCTTCGCGACATGAACGTCCTCGATCACGTGCGGGTGCAGCCGGAGCTGGCCGTCACCATGATCGATCGCGCCGGACGGCGTTCTCGCCTGGTCTGCCCGGCGCTGCCCGGGCCATTCCATCTGCTGGCGGGTGTCATGGAGTGGGACGCACTCGACTGGCGGGACAAGCTGGCGGCGTTGCGGATGTCGGCGCCGCTCGGCATCGCCCGCCGGCAGCTGGCAGGCGGCCGTGATGTCGCGGCCTCGCCTGGAGAAACCGTTGATCAATGGCTGGTCCGCAACGGTCAAACCGATCGCCTGCGTGAAATGCTGTGGCACCCGCTGGCCCTCGCCGCGCTCAATCAGCAGGCGGAGGTGGCGGCCGCGCCGCCCTTTGCGCGCGTGCTGGCCGAAATGTTCGCATCGGATCCGCGTGCGGCCGCGATCGCCTTGCCGACCAGACCGTTGCACCTGATGTATGCGGAACCTGCGAGGGCATACGTCGAAAGCCGCGGCGGGAAAGTGATGACCGGCGTGACGGCACGCGTCCTCGTCGATGCCGCTCGAGTCGCAGCGGTTGAAGGTGGCGGGGAGCGGTGGCCCGCCGGCACGGTCATCTCCGCCGTACCGTGGTTCGCCCTCGGAGCCTTGTTCGAACCGTGTCCGCCGGAGCTGTTGAAGGTGGTCTCGCGCGCCAGCGCCATGGCTTCGTCGCCAATCGTGACGGTGAACTTGTGGTTCGATCGGCCGGTCCTTGACATGCCGTTCGCCGGTCTGCCCGGCCGCGCGATGCAGTGGGTGTTCGACAAGAGCGCCGTGTTTGGCAACGGCGCGGCGCACCTCTCGCTGGTCTCGAGCGGCGCCTCGCCGCTCGTCGACCAGACCAACGGCGTCCTCGTCGCGGCGGCGCACCAGGAGCTGCTCGAGGCGTTGCCCGAATCGAGGCCGGCGCAGCTGTTGCGCGCAACGGTGATCCGCGAACCGCGGGCCACGTTTTCGCTCGCGCCCGGCCAGCCCTCGCGCCCGGACGGCCGCACGCCCGTGCGCGGATTGTTTCTCGCGGGCGACTGGCTCGATACCGGCCTTCCGGCTACTATCGAAAGCGCGGTCAGGAGCGGCCATCGGGCTGCGGAGGCCGCTGGAAGTTGGTGAGTTGGTGAATTGGCGCGTTGGTGAATTGATGAGTTGCGTCAATCACCGACTCACCAACTCACCAACTCACCAACTCACCAAATCACGAATTCTTATGACCTCCATCGTGATTCACTACAAGGAGCTGATGCTCAAAGGGCGGAACCGCCCCTGGTTCGTCAAGATCCTCGTTCGCAATCTGAAAACGGCGCTCGCGGACCTCGACATCCGGTCGATCCGATCGGTGATGGGACGCATTGAAATTGATCTCGGCGCCGCGACCTCATGGGACGCGGTTCGCGAACGTGTCCGTCACATCTTCGGCATCGCAAATTTCTCCTACGCCTCCCGCGCGCCGTACGATTTCGAGACCCTTGCGGCCGCGATCCTCGGCGACCTGGGCGATCGCGCGCCGGCGTCGTTCCGCGTGTCGGCGCGGCGTGCCGACAAGCGCGTGCCGTTCACATCCCCCCAGATCGAACGCGAAGTGGGCGGCCTGATCAAAGAGGCGAAAGGCTGGCGCGTCGATCTCGATGAGGCCGAGCTGACGATTCATCTGGAGGTGATGTCGGATCACGCCTTTTATTACTTCGGCAAGGAGCCCGGCGCGGGCGGGCTGCCGACCGGGACCAGCGGTCGCGTGGCGTGTCTGCTGTCGGGCGGCATCGATTCGCCGGTCGCCGCCTACCGGATGATGCGGCGCGGCTGCTCGGTGCTCCTGATCCATTTCCACAGCTATCCGATCCTCTCCCACGCGTCGCAGGAGAAGGTGCGCGAGATCGCGGCGCTCCTGACGAAATACCAGCTTCGCTCGCGACTTCTCCTGGTGCCGTTCGGCGACCTGCAGCAGCAGGTCGTGCTCGCCGTCCCTCCCGAGCTGCGCGTCGTGATCTACCGTCGATTGATGCTGCGGATCGCCGAGCAGCTCGCGCGCCGCTGGCGGGCGCGCGCGCTCGTGACGGGCGAAGTCATCGGGCAGGTGGCGTCCCAGACGCTCGAGAACATGACGGCGATCGCGGAGGCGACGACGCTGGAGGTGTTGAGACCGCTGGTGGGGATGGATAAAGACGAAATTGTCGCCCAGGCCGAGCGGCTCGGGACGTTTCCGATCTCGATCATTCCCGACCAGGACTGCTGCCAGCTGTTCACGCCGCGGCATCCGGCCACGCGCGCATCGCTGGCCGACGTCGTGGCGGCGGAGAAGGCGCTGCCGGTCGCCGACATGGTCGCCGCCGCCGCCCTGAAGGCCGGCGTCGAGGAGTTTCGATTCCCGGTGCTAAGATACGCGGTTGCGGAGGGATGACACTATGCCGGTCGAGGAAATGAGCTCTAAGCTGGAACAGATCCTGGGAGCGGATGCCGCCGCCCTTCTCCGTCATCAGTGCAAGATTCCCAAAGAAAGCCTCCATCTGCCGGGGCCCGACTACGTCGAGCGCATCTACGGCGGGTCGGATCGGCCGACACGCGTGCTCGGCAGCCTGCAGGCGCTCGTCAATCACGGCCGGCTCGCCGGAACGGGGTACGTCTCCATTCTGCCGGTCGATCAGGGCATCGAGCATTCCGCGGGCGCCTCGTTCGCGCCGAACCCGATATATTTCGACCCTGAGAACCTCGTGAAGCTGGCGATCGAGGGCGGCTGCAACGCCGTCGCTTCGACACTGGGTGTTCTCGGATCGGTCGCGCGGAAGTACGCGCACAAGATTCCGTTCATTCTCAAAGTCAACCACAACGAGTTTCTGTCCTACCCCAACGCGTTCGATCAAATTCGTTTCGCGAGCGTCCGCCAGGCGTTCGACATGGGCGCGGTCGGCGTCGGCGCGACGATTTATTTTGGTTCCGAAGAATCGAAGCGCCAGATACAGGAAGTCACCGCGATGTTCCAGGAGGCGCACGACCTCGGGATGTGCACGATCCTGTGGTGTTATCTCCGGAACAGCGCGTTCAAGACAAAAGAAGCCGACTACCACACCGCGGCCGACCTGACGGGACAGGCCAATCACCTCGGCGTGACGATCGAAGCCGACATCATCAAGCAGAAGCTGCCCGACTGTAACGGCGGCTACAACGCGCTCAATTTCGGGAAGACGAGCAAGAAGGTCTATTCGGATTTGACGACGGATCACCCGATCGATTTGACCCGGTACCAGGTGGTGAACTGCTACATGGGCCGCGCGGGGCTGATCAATTCGGGCGGAGCGTCGTCGGGCGAAAGCGATTTGAAGGAAGCGGTGAAGACCGCCGTGATCAATAAACGCGCCGGCGGCATGGGTTTGATTTCCGGCCGGAAGGCGTTTCAGCGTCCCATGAAAGAAGGCGTCGGCCTGCTGAATGCCATTCAGGACGTCTATCTGAGCAAGGACGTCACGATCGCGTAATCCACAGGCTCCCTCCCGGATGTCTCGATCGGCACGCGCCATCGTCGCGATCGTCCTCGTCGCGGCTGCCGCGCAGGGCGTGTCGCTGGTCAGCAGGGGCACCCTCGGTTTCAGCGACTTCGGCGTCTTCTATCGGACGTGCGCGCTGCTTCGTGGCGGAGCGGGCGCCGAGCTCTACACCCGCCACGACGTCGTTACCGACTGGCCCATCAGTCTTACCCCGGCGGGACTGGCGCTCCTTCAGCCGCTGGCGCTCTTCGGCACGCAAGGGGCCAGCATCGGCTGGGCGATTATCAATCTCTCTCTCGTCGGTCTCTCGATGATCGGCCTGCGTCGCGTTCTGAACAGCGCGTGCGGCCCTCGATCGGACGCGCTGTTTTCCTGGGCAGCGGTGCTCTTCGTCCTGCTGTCGGCCGGCAGCATTCAGGTCGGTCAATTCAGCGTCTTGTTCGCGACGTGCTGGATTCTTTTCGAGAGCGCGTTCGCCGGCGGGAGCTATTTCAGCGCCGGGATGCTGCTGGCCATTCCGACCGCAATCAAGTTGTATCCGGTGATGATGCTCGCCGTTCCCGTCTCGCTGGCAAGGAGCGCGAAGGATGTCTCCCGCACTCTCATCGGCTTCGTGACGGGCCTCGTCATCTTTTCTGCGCTGATTCCCGCCATCATGTACGGAAGCCGCGCCTCGGATCTCAACGCTTCGTTCTGGCAGAACGTGATCCTCAACCCCGCCGGGCAGGTCGCGTACATGCAGACCGTTCGCGCATCAAATCAGAGCGTCGACGCGCTGCTGCTCCGCTATCTGACATTCGATAAGGAGTTTCATCCTGAGGAACCGGCGATGCCTCACCTGGAACTGCCCAAACGGCAGGTACTCAGATACGCGGACCTTGCGCGCCTGCTCGTTCTCGGTGTCACTGTCGCCGCCGTGTGGCGGTGGCGCAGCGGTCATCGAACGTTTCAGGCTCACGACGTCCTGATGATGTCGGCGCTCTGGTCCGCGACTTTGTATCTGATACTGCCGGAAACCAAGGCTCGCTACGCCGTCTATACGTCCGTCGCGTTTCTCCCGCTGCTTGAAAGGGCCGTCAATGGAAACGAGCCGGCGAGTGTCCGCCTTCGTGTTGTTGCCGGGATCGCTTTCTGCGTGGTCTTGATTGGCGGCCTGATGCCGGACCCGCCAAAGGTTTACGGGATGGGGCTCGTCGGAGCAGTCTTACTGTGGGTTGAAAATCTCAGGTTGATCGGTCGTGGAAGCGCCCACGACTGATCAACCTGAAAGCCGCGTACTACGGAAGCGCCGGATTGATCGCCGGCACGTAACGGCCCACAAGAGAGGGGTCAACGCCCTCGTCCTGCCATGACGGCCCGTTCGCACCGCCGGGCCCCGCGTCGTAGATGTCTTTGAACAGGTGCCCGTCCGGATAGACGATCCGCGACGCCGAGAAGCTGCGCCCTTGCCACCCGACGATGTTCTCGCCGCCGTCCTTGATCAACAAACCGGCGCCTTCGCCCCGGAACGCCCAGGCCACCCGCTTCGTCACTTCGAATGCGGAGAATGCATCCGTGGGGCGGATGTGATCCCAGACGCAGTTGACCAAGAGCTGATGATCCGTAATTCCGCCGCAGCCGAACAACGGATCTCCCGGCGGTGCCGGCGGATCGGGCGGCGGCGGCGGCGCCACCGGCGGCGGCTCATCCTTGACGGGCCGGTGCAGTCGCTGCGTCCCGGAAACCGGACCGAAACAGGTGGTGCCCGAATAGGGAATCGTCAGCGTGTCGTTGTTTTCGATGACGCCCGTGCCGGACAGCGCGAAGTCGCAGGTGATGGCGCCAGCATACGTGGCAGTGCCGGTGACGGTGAGCGGTACCGAATTCCCGATAAGTGTTCCGGATGCCGATCCGGTAAATGAGATGTTTCCCGCGCACGTGCCGGAGAAATTGCCCGACATCGAGTTCGGCGTGGAGTTGGTCACCTGCCACTGAAAGTTGCCGCAGGAACCGGGCGACGGTACGGCGAATGTCTCAGACTGCCAGGTAATCGTTGTTGGCGCCGACGGCAGCGGGGTCGCGGGCGCGTCGGGCGTGGTCGGGGACAGAACGTTGGTGCTGCTTTCAACGGCGCAGGCCGTGGCGAAGGTCGAAGCTGCGGCGAGCGTCGCCAACAGTAAGAGGATTCTCTTCATGATGTTTGTCGGCGGCACAGAGCCACCCTCAAGCATGATTACAAGCTTGTGTGCGCATGCACGAAATTGTGCGTGCAACACCCGGCAATTCTCGGAAATAGGCGTATTTCAGCGACTACCTCGGACCGGGTGCAGAAACCCGGCCATGTAATCCTGAAGCGCTTCGTGTGTGCTGCGGAACGCCAAATCATCCCATGGAATGGCTGAGAGGTCGAACTCAGCCGTTTCGAGGCACTCCTCGTCGATGCATAGGGCCCCGCCGATGGCTGTCGCGGCGTAGACGACGATGACGGGGGTACGGCCAGGATATGAGTAGATGTTGACGAGCCCGTCGAGCCGCACGTCGAGGCCGCATTCTTCGCGCGCCTCGCGGATGGCGGCGGCCGTCAAGGGCTCGCCGCGATCGACATATCCGCCCGGAAAGACCCATAGCCCGTAGCCCGGCTCGATGGCGCGTCGCACCAGGACGATTCGATCGCCCGCGACCTTGATGATCGTGCCGACGGCAATCTTGGGATCGAGGTAGAAGATGAAGCCGCACCGGGTGCAGACGGGCCGCTCCGGCTCGGTGCTCTTGAGCAAGCGGCGCTCGAGCCCGCCGCCACAACGCGGGCAGAAAGAAAATGGCGCCGATTCGTCCTGCGGATTCAGAGGGTCGGTCATCTAGAACGCGTGGTGTCCGGTAGAAAGCGTAGTGTCCGGCTTCCGCCGGACTTCTCAGTATAATTCCACGGTCATGTCTATCCTGAAAGTCGCGCGCATGGGCCACCCCGTGCTGCGCGCCAAGGCGCGATCCCTCGAACGAAACGACATCAAGACCGCCACCATCCAGAAGCTCATCGACGACATGATCGACACGATGACCGAGTATCACGGTGTCGGCCTGGCGGCGCCGCAGGTGCACGAAGGGCTGCGCATTTTCGTCGCGTCGCTCGACGCCGGAGATGACGTCGAGCAGCAGGCCGAGCCACACGTGATCATCAATCCCGAAATCTCCGTCGTCGGCAGCGACATCGTCGAAGAATGGGAGGGATGTCTCAGCATCCCCGACGTGCGGGGCCGCGTCCCGCGGGCGCGCGAGATCAAAGTCCGCGCGCTCGATCGTCATGGGGACCGCCAGGTGCTGAGCGCGCACGATTTCGCGGCACGCGTCATCCAGCACGAAACCGATCATCTCGACGGCATTCTGTTTTTCGATCGGATGCGTTCGCTCGAATCGCTGACCTTCCTCGACGAGTATTCCAGGTACTGGACGACCAAGGACTGAATCCCGCATGAACATTCTGGTGACCGGCGGCGGGCGGGGAATCGGCCGTGCCGTCGCCCTCGCGTTCGCTGAGCCCGGGAGCATCGTCGCGATCGCGGCGCGGACGCGGACGGAGCTCGATGCCACTGCCCAGGCGATCAGCGCACGCGGCGCGAGGCCGATTACGCTCGCGGTGGACGTGACCGATGAAGAGGCCGTCGAGCGCGCGTTTGCCGAGGTGCGCGCGATCGCGCCGGTCGTCGACGTCGTCGTCAACAACGCGGGCGTTGGCGGCGGACAGCCCCTCGATCAAACCGACACCGCAAGCTGGCGGCGGATCATGGACACCAACGTGCTGGGGACGTTCCTCGTGACGCGACAGGCCGTCCCGATGTTGTCCGATGGCGGGCGCGTGATCAACATGTCGTCGGTGCTCGGGCGTTTCGGCGTGCCCGGTTACACGGCCTATTGCGCGTCGAAGCACGCGGTGATCGGCTTTACGCGCGCCCTCGCCCTGGAGCTCGTGAAGCGGAGGATCACCGTGAATGCCATCTGCCCCGGATGGGTCGAAACCGGCATGGCGGCGCAGGGCATGCAAAGCGGCGCGCAGGCGATGGGCATGACATTCGACGAGTTCCGGAGCCAGGCACTCGGCGCGGTGCCGATTGGCCGGATTATCCAGCCGGATGAAGTCGCAAACCTCGTGAAATTTCTGGCGTCGCCACAGGCCGCGGGCATCACTGGGCAGGCATACAATATCTGTGGCGGGCAGACGATGGATTGACGGACAGGAAGGGGCCTATGAAGACACAATCGCGGCGCCGTCTCTATGCAGTCGCTATCGTCTGTGCCCTCAGTCCGTCGATTGCGGCCGGACAAGCGAGCGTTCGTCATTACCGTTTCGAGTTGATGACGCGGGCCCAGGAGTCCACGTACATCGACGAGGTGCCATCCGACGCGCGTGGCAGGCACCACGCGGTCGAAACCGACGCCCAGGGACGCATCACGCGGACCGCGGTGATACGCGACGGGCAAAAGATCTCTGAACGCGTGTATTCCTTTTCGCCCGACGGACAAGCGGCGAGCGAGTACGAAACGTTCACGGGCCCGGAAAAAACGGGGCGCGTCCGCGTTCAGCGCAATGCCGGCGGCGGCAGGACGCGTGAGGACTACTTGACGGTCAACGGCGTGCTCACGGGGTACACGCTCTACACGTACACGACCGATTCGGTCGAAGCGATCTCCTACACAAGCGACGGGAAGAAGAAATCGGTGAATGTCTCTTTCTATTCGCCAAAAGACATTCTCACCCGTGCGGTTTCATACTCGAACCCCGAGGACCGGAGCTTCCACGTCGATTCGGACTTCGACGACCGGACAGGCCTGCGAAAGGGGAGCTCGCAGTTCGAGGGCGGAAACCTCAGCAACAGCGGATTGTTCAACTACGACGATGATGGAGATTTGATCCGCCAGGATATTTTTGACCCCGCCGGCCACTGGTTCGCCGCCGCGGAGCTTGTCAACGGGCTCACGACGAAAAGACTCTACGACTCGTCCAAGGAACTGCGATACAGCTACGACGAACGGCGCAGAGTAAAGGAGACGACGCTTTTCTACAACGAGATGCTCGTCTGCCGCTTCACCTACGATCGGCTCCCTGATGGCACCGCGACGCGGACGCTGGCCTTCGGTCCAGACGGCGATCTGTGGGCCGAATACCCGGATATGGAGGTCGTCGACGTGAGGCAGAACGGCCATCCGATCAACGGAAGGCCTTCGATCATCAACAAGGCCGGGAACTGGTATTAGGCCGCCGGGGCGTCAATCAGCTGGTCCGCGTTTCTTTTCCATCGCCCGTTCAGACTGCAACCGTTCGAGCTCGACTTCGGAATGATCCGCGAACTGCATCGCCTCGGCGATGGCGCGATGACCCGCGACGTCCGCGATCGCCCGGTGCATCAATTGACAGACGCGCCTGTAGGCGGGATGTCCCTGGGGTGCGGTTCGCAGCTCGATGACGTGCATCGCCTCGCGCGCGTTCATTTCCATGTAGAACCGCACGCGATAAGCCATCACGACGGCATACGGCGCCACTTCCGCCAATCCGCCCGCGACCAGCGCCTCGTAGAGGTCCGCCGACTGGTTCATCACCGATCGCCACTCCTGCTGCGCACCCGCCTCCTCGATCGCCGCAGGCTCGGTGTAGCCGTGCCGCGCGCTGAGCGGTTGCCATTCGAGCGTGAGCATCCTGTGCCTCTGCAGATCGCGGAACGCGCCGTAATCCGTCAGGACGTCGAACCGATAGCTGGTGCGCTCGAACGCCCGTCCCGGCTTGTGACGGCGGTTGGCGCGCTGGCCGGCGTAGGCCTTGAGCAGCGCCGCGCGATCGCCGGCCGAAAGCCGGCGCGCCAGCGCGAGCAGCTGCGCGTCCGGGAGTGTCGAGTGTGCGTAGAGCGCGGCGGCGGCCACTTTCAGCTCCCCTTCCGGATCGAAATCGGTGAGCGTCACCTCCTCGCTCGCCGTCGCCGGCAGATTCGCAAGAAGGCCGCGAGCGGCGGCATCGAAGCCCCGTCGCGTGTCTGACAGGTATTCGATCCAGCGCCCGCCTCGATTCGGCTGATCGATCCGTGCCATGAACGCGGGGATGACCTGTCGCAGCTCGGACAGCATCAGGTCCGCATAGTCGCGGATCTCGCGGAGCGGATGCGCGTACATCCGCAGCAGCAGTGCTTCGAATGCCTGTCCCGTCCCGAACAGTCCCACATTGGAGGTCGTCGCCGCCGGCAGCAGGCCGCGCAACGTGTCGAGGGCCTTCGCCCGGATCACCGATCGGTAGACGCCGTCGGAATCCTCGGGGGCCTTCGGATATTTCGCGCGAAAGTGTGTCTCGAGCGCGGGAATCCATCGCGCGTAAGTGTCGAAGGCGGCGTCCATGGTGCGCACGAACTTGTCCCGCAGCGGCGTGCCCTCGAGCTCGGCCGGGACGTGGTACTTCCAATGGCCGTTCGGACGGTCGGTGTACGGTACATAGCGCGTCGACTGTTCGAGGTAAGCCATCAAGCGGCCCCACTCGAGTACTTTGGTCAGGACGTTCGAGACGCCTTCGCAGGCGAGATGTGCGCCGCCGAGTTGCGCGACCGAATCGTCGCCGAACTCGTTCAAGACCTTTGCGTACAGCTTGTCGGCGCGGGTGGCGCCGGGGACGGCCTGAAGGCCGTCCCCTCCATGGGTCGTTGCCACATCGCCGAGAAACTCGTCGAGAAAGAGCCGTCGAAGCGATTTCGCCGATCGCGAATAGCGCGCGAACAGGGCCCC
>Ga0070673_100002541_pt1 | contig 11137 bp, 10 predicted proteins | sample KBSM23metaG_FD_65342 | JGI IMG/M metagenome (GOLD analysis project Ga0070673, IMG submission 65342) | Miscanthus rhizosphere microbial communities from Kellogg Biological Station, Michigan, USA - KBS M2-3 metaG | ecosystem: Host-associated > Plants > Roots > Rhizosphere > Soil ...
CCCCAGTAGGATCCGATTTATCCGGATGCGCTACAGCCTCCACGAGATTGATAATCATCGTGTTGTAACGACAACGGTCGCAGCCGATCATGATGAGGCGTTAGAATGGTTCAGCGAAAAGCTGCGCTTAATGTTGACCTTCGAGGGCGATCCTGTTGCCGCCGACTATCTACTCGAAGAGTGGCCTGAGAGCCTGCCCTATATGGCACACACTTCAAACCCCACAATTCCAGTCTTCGTGGTCAGCGCAGTAGCTGCACACCCTCAGGCATCACGAGGTGTTAGATGTAGCCAGACCGGCGCTGAGTCAGCGGCGAGCCGCGACAACATCAGGATTGGCTTCTCGACGGTAACCATCGGCGGTAGATTATACATTCGCTAGTGCCGCGCTCATTGCTGGATTTGAGCTTATGCCGACCTATCAATATCGTTGCGAGAAGTGTGGGAAGAAGTTTGAACGTATCGAAACCATCTCCGAGCATGAAGCGCTGAAATTGAAATGCCCCAAATGCGGGAGCAAGAAGGTGTCCTTTGTACCGGGCAATGTCTACGTGGTGACCTCCAAGAAGAGCTAACCTGAAGCTAACGCAGCACTACGAGCATGTGAGGGCTTATACTGACTTGCTCAGAATCGCGCTGGAGCAGATCCAGCACTTTTTAGAGCACTACAATTATCTTGAACCCGGCAAATGGGCAAAGATCATCGGCCGGCGAGATGTGGAAGAGGCGAAGCAGCTTATCCGCGATGCGATCCGTCGAGAGCGAACGGCCACGCTGATCTGCCCTTGCAGAAGCTGAACCGTCATGCGCTCGACTTGTTCTGCCGGTTTTGGATGAGGTCGTCGACCACGGTGGGATCGGCCAGCGTCGAAATATCGCCGAGATTGGAAAAATCGTCTTCGGCGATCTTGCGCAGGATGCGGCGCATGATCTTGCCCGACCGTGTCTTGGGCAGTCCGGGCGCGAACTGAATCAAATCCGGAGATGCGATTGGTCCGATCTCCTTGCGGACCCAGTCGCGAAGCTCGATCTTCAACTTGTCGGACCAGGTCTCGCCCGCCATTAAGGTGACGTAGCAATAGATGCCTTGGCCCTTGATGTCGTGGGGGTAGCCTACCACGGCGGCCTCCGAGACCTTGGGATGGGAGACGAGCGCGGACTCGACCTCCGCCGTGCCCATGCGGTGGCCGGCAACGTTGATCACGTCGTCGACGCGGCCGGTGATCCAGTAATAACCGTCTTTGTCGCGCCGGCAGCCGTCGCCGGTGAAGTATTTGCCCTTGTAGGCGGAGAAGTAGGTATCGACGAAGCGCTGATGGTCGCCATAGACGGTTCGCGCTATCCCGGGCCAAGCGTCGAGAATGACGAGATTGCCGGAGGCAACGCCTTCTTGCAGGTTGCCGTCGCTGTCGACGATGGCTGGCTCGACACCAAAGAAGGGGAAAGTCGCCGAGCCGGGCTTGAGCTTGGTGGCGCCGGGCAGCGGCGTGATCATAATGCCCCCCGTCTCAGTCTGCCACCAGGTATCGACAATGGGGCAGCGCTCCTCGCCCACCACGCGGTAGTACCACTCCCAGGCTTCGGGGTTGATCGGCTCGCCCACGCTGCCGAGCAGCTTGAGCGATTCCCGGCTCGTGCGCGTCACGTAATCGTCACCAGCGCCCATCAGCGCCCTGATTGCCGTGGGCGCGGTATAGAGGATGTTGACTTTGTGCTTGTCGACAACCTGCCAGAACCGCGATTGGTCGGGATAGTTCGGCACGCCCTCGAACATCAGCGTGGTGGCGCCGTTGGCGAGCGGGCCATAGACGATATAGGAATGGCCGGTGATCCAGCCGACATCCGCGGTGCACCAATAGAGGTCCCCGTCGTGATAGTTGAACACGGTCTGGTGGGTCAGCGCGGCATAGACGAGATAGCCGCCGGAGGTGTGCACCACACCCTTGGGCGTTCCCGTCGAGCCCGAGGTGTAGAGGATTAAGAGCGGATCCTCGGCGCTCATCTCTTCGGGCGGGCAGTCGGCCGAAACGTTGGCGGCGAGCTCGTGGTACCAGAAATCACGCCCGGCATGCATGGCGCATGAGCTGCCCGTGCGCCGGATGACGATCACCTTCTCTTCGCCGAGCGACTTGGTCAGCGCCTCGTCAGTGTTGTGTTTGAGCTTGATCGTCTTGCCGCCGCGCAAACCCTCGTCGGCAGTGATGACGAGCTTCGACTTGCAATCGGTGATGCGGCCGACGAGCGAATCCGGGGAGAAGCCGCCGAACACCACCGAGTGGATGGCGCCGATGCGCGCACAAGCGAGCATGGCATAAGCCGCCTCGGGGATCATCGGCAGGTAGATGGTGACGCGGTCGCCACGGCTCACCCCCATTGACTTGAGCACATTGGCGAAGATATTCACCTCGCGATGCAGCTCGCGATAGGTGATGTGGCGCGCTTCGGCGCCCGGATCGTCGGGCTCCCAGATGATGGCCACTTGGTCGCCGCGTTCCTTAAGATGCCGGTCGATGCAGTTCGCGCTCACATTGAGGGTGCCGTCCTCGAACCATTTGATCGAGACATCGGGATGGGCGAAGGAGCAGTTCTTGACGCGCGAGTACGGCCTGATCCAGTCGATACGTTTGCCGTGCTCGCCCCAAAACGTCTCGGGGTCTCTGATCGAAGCTTCGTACATGGCGCGGTACATCGCATCGTTGATCAAGGCGGATTCTGCAACGTTAGGAAAACTATTGAAGGTTTGAGTTGACGCACTCGCACTGAGGTCGTCCATCGCTGCACCTCCAACTATTCGCGATCACGGTTCACTTACTCCAGAATGAGTCTTGCTTCGGCAAGCAAAGAAACAGCCTTACCCATTCCTACGCCTCGAGCCACCAAGCGTCGACCGGCTGGAAGCGACGCCTATGCCGGTGCGTCGATCGAAGCGATGCGAACCAGCTTTTTGTTCACGAACTCTTGGATGCCCATGCTGGAGAGCTCGCGTCCGTAGCCGGAGTTTTTGATGCCGCCGAACGGCAAGTCCGGCGTCGTCCAGGTCGGGTGATTGACGAACATCATGCCCGTGTCGACGCGGCTCGCCACACGTTTGCCGCGCGCAACATCCTTGGTGAAGACCGAGCCCCCCAACCCGAATTCCGAGTCATTGGCGAGCGCCACCGCCTCGTCCTCGTTCTTGACTCGGAAGAAAAGCGCGACCGGCCCGAAGAATTCCTCCCTAAAGGCGGGATCGCCGGGCTTGATATCCGCTAGGATCGTCGGCTCCATGAAAGCGCCCGGTCGATCGATCCGTTTGCCGCCCATCACCAGGGTGGCACCCTGGGCAACGGCTCGCTTGACCTGGTCCAGCAATTTTACCAAGGCCGCTTCCGTGGACAGGGGTCCGAGCGTCGTCGCCTTGTCCATCGGGTCTCCTGGCTTGAGTGCCGCCAGCGCTGTCTGGAACTTTTCGAGAAAGCGGTCGGCCAGTTCTTCGACGACGATGAAACGCTTCGCCGCGACGCAGCACTGGCCTGTGTTGTTCATCTTGCCCCAGACCGCCCACTTGACCGTCTTGTCGAGGTCGGCATCCTCGAGCACGATGAAGGCGTCGCTGCCGCCAAGCTCCATCGTCGACTTCTTGAGGTTTTGTCCAGCTCTCCCGGCAACGATTTTTCCGGCTTCCACGCTACCGGTCAACGCCACTCCCTTTATCCGGGGATCGTCGATCACGCGGTTCACTTGATCATACGAGATAAACAGGTTGGTGTACGCGCCCGCTGGCGCACCCGCCTCCAGCCACAGCTTCTCGAAGGCGATGGCGCATTGCGGAACGCACCCCGCGTGCTTCACCATGACGACATTGCCCGCCATCAGGTTGGGCGCGGCAAAGCGCGCGAGCTGGTAATAGGGAAAGTTCCAGGGCTCGACGCCGAAGAGCACGCCGAATGGGGTGCTTTCGACCTCTGCTTCGCCTGAACTCGGCTTGAGGTGTTGTGGTGCGAGGAAGCGCTCGGCGTTCTTGGCATAGTAGTCGATGATGTCCGCGCTGAGCACCACTTCGCCCCGGGCCTCGTCGAAGAGCTTGCCCATCTCGAGCGTCACTGGGCGAGCGAACTCGTCCACGCGTGCGTGCATAATAGCGGCGGCTTTTGCGACCACGGCCGCCCGCTCGGCGAAAGTCTTGTGCCGCCAGGTCTCGAAGCAGGTCGCGGCAATTTCAAGCGCCATCTCGAGCTGCTTGTCGGTGAGTTCCTCGAATGTCTTCAAGACTTTCCCGTCATAAGGGCTGACGCTTTGGTAGGTCATGTCTTCGTCCTCTTTCAATGTCATCGTGCGGGAGCCCGATGATGTCGTCGCAATTGTCGCTAAGCCTCGATGATCACCTTGAGCGCCAAATACCAGCTCTGAATCATCGCGCGGGAATGGCAGATGTGGCAGGTCGCAATTCGGCCGAAAGAGAAACTCTCGTTTGGAAAGCGAGTTCCCGTTAATTTCATGAGTTTGGGCTGTAGCGGCTGCCATGGCGGCGGCGGCAGCTGTGGCACAGACATCATAGGCCCGGCGCGCTTATCGCGGCAGCAGGAAAGACGTTGTTCTCGCGTCTATGAGCGGAGTCCGCTTTGGGTCATTAGCGGACATTCGGATGCGGACCCGCCATGTCAGCTTCACCCTCAAGAGCAGACATGCTCATCGTCGGCATCAATGTCTGCTAAGTGCCACAAGCGGCCATCACTAGCGCCGTAGAAGAGGGTTCCGACAAGCTGTCATGTTAGGGAAGCCAACGATGATTTCACTCACGAGGTCGTCGGTCCGCTGTCCCAACTCGACGCAACTAAGGCGGCTTTTTAGATCGGAATGTTGGCCGCCTCCCTCGCAATCGGCGGATGTTCCTACCCCTACGCAAAGCCCCGACCCTCGCCCCTGGCTCAGGCGAAGAAGGTGAGCTCGGTAAAGCCGCGGGTGCTACGTGCCAAAACGGTTCGCGAGGCTCAATTCCCGATACCGACGCTGTCGCAAGCGTCAAAAGCCAATCCGATTGGGCCACCTCCTCTACCTGTGAGCAAGTCTCCAGAGCCTCAGCCAGAAGCGCCGAGCGCTTCGGTTGCTCCTTCGACAACCGCCAGGCACTACCTCGTGTTGGATACGGTCGGCAATTGCTCCCTGATCGACGCTAAGCCTAACGGTGGTCTCAAGATCGTCGGCGAGAAGGGCGGCTACGCATCGAAGGAAGGTGCGAACCAGGCAATGAAGGACGAGGCTAAATGCAAAGTCGTCGAGACCGGAGCGGTAGAACAAGACGAAGCGTTTAAGCTTAATGCGGCACAAGCAAAAGCAAGGATGCTCGGTGGGGTCCACAAGCTCACGCAAGAGGACATTAAGGGGTCTCACCTACGAACAAATCAAACAACTTAGAGGGTACTAGCTCTGGGAGCGCAGGCAGCGTCTAGCGCAGCCGCACCGCGTCAACCTCCGTCACGCAACAGCGATTGCGGTGAATGAACAAAGAGCATGACAAGCTATTCGCCGACCTCGACGCGCTCACTGAGGAGCAGATAGAGGTGGGCCTTGCTGCTGGCGTTTGGAACGAACAGGTTCGCCCCTTGGTCCAGCACTACCTTTGCGATCTGAAGCTGACGCGGGTCTGCGGCTGACCAACTCGATGAGATGCAAAAGGCGACGCAGCTGGCAGTGCAAAAAGCTATCAAGGCTGAGACGCGAGCGACTGCAGCCTTCATTGTCGCGGGAGGTGCGATACTGGCAGCGATGGCAGCAGCCTTAATCCCGTTTCTAGCTTTGCGGAGATTGGCCCGTGCCAGCTCACCTCAGTGGTTTTGAGCAATTGCTTGATACTTGTCCATGCTTTTCCAGCCATTTTGACTCGGGACGATACCAGTCGAATAGGTTCTCCATGAGTGCCTCCTTGCCAGCTTTTTGACGCAGCATGGATCACTGAAGAGTGCCTGCAAATCCGTTTAGAAGCGTGGCAAAGATTGCGTAACCGCCTTGGTAAACTCTGCCTTTGAGTCCAGGGAGCCGACAGGAGCCCGTTTCTTCTGCTGTTAAATGAAAGGTTCTGTCAATTCGCGCTGGCGTGGTGAGCCTTCGGCTCTTTCCCCTGATCCATGTCCATGGAGCCAGGTGCAATGTGCGTCAGCGCGGATCCTATCGACAAAAGTGTTACGAGCCCGGCGAGAACCCACGCCTTAAATGGTACGCGCGACTTTATCGGGAAGGCGCCCGGTAGCTTGATCATGGGAATTCCCTCTGGAATCCCCGCCCTTTTGGCAAACGTCAATGACGGTGTTGGCGTTCCAGATATTCGAGTTGGCTTTTTCTCGCGTTCTCGAATCGCTCCACCAATGAGATTAATCTCGGAGGCAGCGGCTCCTCCGCAATGCCGTTGTTCAGGCTGCGCAGCGCACGCGCGACACCCTGCAAAATTGCCTTACTATTTCGCTTGCCTGTATCTAGTGGCATGGCGGCTCGACGATGTTCCGCCCCTGACAAAGAAACACCGCTCAAAGTACGAGGTTCGGCTGGATTTGAAATTCTTTTTGCGGACGCGAAAAAGGCCGGGAATCGCTCGCTCCCGAGAGTTTGCGCTTGATTCGTAGAGGAAGGCACCTGTTGACGAGCAAGGCGATTTAACTTGAATCCACCCTAAAACGTCCGCTCTCGATTGTTCCCCAAATGGAAGCTGTTTCGGCGAGTAGCCTTCGCCAACACCACGCCATCCCGTACCTCGACCGCCGCCGTGGGAACGTCGTCGGCCCAAAGGTCAAAGGTGCAGCCACTAGCGAGGTCAAAACGCGCGTGATGCCAATGGCAGGTCAGGATGCCGTCTTCGACCGTGCCTCGATGGAGCGGAAATCCAAGATGGGGACACCGGTTGTCGAGGGCAAACACCTTCCCATCATCGTAGACCACGAGTAGCGGACAGCGAGCGCCACGAACGACAATCATACCCGCGGTCTTCAGCTCATCCAATGTCGCCACGCGAATGAAGTCCGTGGAGTGGGTGGTAGAGCGTTCGCTGATCCGCATTTTGGACATATCGCGCAATCGCAAGATTGCATCTAAAGGACAATCAAGCTTCAAAGGCCAAGGCGCTGGTCCTCAAGACGGACCAGGAGACGTCCTCCGCTCCTAACCCTGCCGCCAGGGAAGACCGGTCGCCTTCCAACCTCCGACAGTACCCCGATGCCTCTCGTCATCGAGCGGCCCTTCGAAGCCGCCGGCGACGTTGTGACAGGCATGGTAACCCATTACTGCCATGGCCTTGGCCGCGGCCAGACTTCGGCCTCCTGAGCGGCAGATGAAGAAGAGGTCATCGTCTGGCTTGACGCCAAGCATCTTGAGCTCGCCCGCCAGACGCTCGACGAAGCGCGGATCGACGGCCTGATCGGGAAAGGTCTGCCACTCGACCAGGACCGCGCGTTTGCTTAGGGGTCCAAGGTCAGGAATTCCGACATAGGCCCATTCCGCGCGGGTGCGGACATCGATCAGCTGCGAGCCCGCACGTGACTTAAGCGCCTGCCACGCTGCCTCCACGTCAACGTTGTCGACTGGTGTGCCGCTGTTCTCAAGGCTCAAGATTTACTCCTCCGTGAGCACAGGGGCCCTTCATGGCTCAGAGCGAATAAGCGCCAAGCAAGTTGCTCGCCATACGCGAGTCCTCTTGGGCGCTGCGGCTAGAGCCATGAGAATCTAAGCGTCCTTAAGCAGATTTGGAAGTCGGCCACAGGCATAGCGGCCGTGATGTCGGTCAACAGAAGCCGAGGACCCACCGGCGAGAGGTGCTTATGGGTCATTAGCCGGGCTTGCCGAGGTCGCTGTCAATCGGGGCCGCGCGGATCTCGAACTCGGCTTAGGATTGGCCCCCCCGGTCGAGAATTGTCTGTTGAATGGAGACGTGCTCAGCTGAGGTTTCAATTTTAATGAGCAAACCAGTGAGACAGAAGCCGGGCAAGCGGCCCAAGCCACAAGAGCTTCGCGAGAAGCCGAAGGCAACCGACAACAGGTGTCTTCCCCATCAAATCCGCAAGATCCTCGGCGAGCATTACGCGAGCAAATATCGGGTGCGATGACCCGCATCCTCGAATTTGAGCCAGAGCTGCCGCGTTATCTGTCGTAATGATCCTGACCCCTCAATTGTCCGGACGCCGACCAACTCGCAGCCTGCGATGCGCGAATTGAGAGCCTGACATGGCCGATAAGTTCCGAGCCCTGCTTGTAACCAAAGATGGCGATCGGCAAAGCGTCGTGGTCACCGAGCTGACCGATGCCGATCTCATGAACGGCGATGTCGACGTGGCTGTCGAGCACTCGACGGTGAACTATAAGGACGGCCTCGCGATAACGGGCAAGGCCTCGATCATCCGCAAGTTCCCTCTCATTCCCGGCATCGACTTGGCTGGCAGGGTGCTCAGTTCGGAGGATCCCCGCTTTCATGCGGGGGATCGCGTCGTGCTGAACGGCTATGGTCTGGGTGAAGTGCACCACGGCGGCTATGCCGAGCGGGCCCGCGTCAAGGGCGACTGGCTTATCCGGCTCCCTGACAATATTTCCACTGCCCAAGCCATGGCGATCGGCACCGCTGGCTACACCGCCATGCTATGCGTGCTCGCGTTGGAGAAGCAAGGCAAGACGCCTGATAAAGGCGATGTGCTGGTGACCGGGGCTGCAGGTGGCGTGGGATCGGTCGCTATCGCCCTGCTCGACAAGCGCGGCTATCGCGTCGTCGCCTCGTCCCGCCGGGCCGAGCAGGAAGGCGACTATCTGCGGGAACTCGGCGCCGATGAGATCATCCACGCTCGTGAACTTTCGGGGGCTCGGAGTCCATTAGGCACAGAGCGTTGGGCGGGTGCGGTAGACTCGGTTGGCAGCCGCACGCTCGCAAACGTGATCTCGCATATCAAATATGACGGTGCAGTTGCGGCTTGCGGTTTAGCGCAAGGTTCCGACCTGCCCGCCACCGTCATGCCCTTCATCCTGCGCGACGTGACGCTGGCTGGCGTGAACTCGGTCTTCACCCCGCGCGAGAAGCGCGAAAAGGCTTGGGCTCGTCTGGCGACAGATCTCGATTTCGGAAAGCTCAACAGCATGACGTCACGAGCGCGGCTCGAGGACGTGCCATTGCTGGCCACCGAAATTCTCGCAGGCCAAACGCGGGGTCGCGTGGTTATCGATCTCTGAGATCAGTGCACAGGGCCGATATAGGTCGGGAGTACTTCCTCGACTGTCTTCGGTCGAATCTTGAGATCCTGGAAGCCAGGCAAGGTCTTGCTGGCAACATTGTCCACCTTGAGAAGATCAACCTGCCCCGTGGTAAGCGGTGGATTGGGCAGGAACTCGAACAGTCTTGCTTGGATCTCGGCCACGGCAAAGGGCACAGCTACGAGCAAGCGCCGTTTGCCCATGAGCTGGAGCGTCATGTTGACCAGCTCGCGCAGCGTGTACACTCTCGGACCAGCAAGCTCGTAGGTCTGGCCGACGGTTCCGGGATCCGCGAGGATGCTAGCGATAGCCTCCGCCACGTCTTCCACAAAGACAGGCTGCAGTCGCGTGCCACCGCCGATCAGTGGCAGCACCGGCAGGAGCCGGGCGAGTTCAGCGAGGGTGGCGAACAATGCGTCGCCCGGGCCGAACATGGCACCCGGACGCACGATCGTGGCGCTCGGGAACGCCTGCTGAACCATCACTTCGCCGCGCCCTCGAGACCGAATGTAAGGAGAGCTGGAATAACGATCGGCGCCGATTCCCGACACCAGCACGAACCGCGCAACGCCAGCCGCGACGGCCTCCCGCGCCACATTCTCTGCCCCTCGTACGTGCACGGCCTCGAAGGTAACCCCACCCTTCTCGACGTAGGCCGAGACGGCGTCGACCACGGCGTCGGCGCCCGCGATGGCAGCCGCGACGGAGCCTTGGTCCCGCACATCGGCATAGACGACCGTGACCCGATCGAAACCTAGCGATCGCAATGCAATTCGCGCTGGTTCTGGATGCCGCACAGCAACGCGTACCGTCACGCTCTCGGCGCTCAGGCGATCCACCAGTCGCCGACCAAGGAAACCCCCACCACCAAACACCACAACCGTCGCCATCATTTGCTCCGGTCAAGTCGGCCGCCTCACCAGGCCTATTCGTGAGCATCGTAATTGAAAAACTTGCCGGATTTCGCTGGCTTGCACGAGAAGTCCAGCGTCAAGGGCTTGAAAAGGCCGCCATGACCTCCGCCACCATTCTCCGCTCCTCACCTTGAGTTCAGTTTCGCGGGCCGCCGACGGCCGAACCGTGTGCATGCAGCTTGTCGAACGAGGTCCGTCAGGCGGGTGAACCCAGGATCGCCAAGAAATGCTGGATTTAGGTGCCCCGGGCGAGCGCTTAAACGCGATCGTACTGGCGTCCGAAGAAGTCGGAGAGGACATCAAAACGGACTGCTACCATGGTCAAACGCATCATCCGCGGCGATGGAGCAAAATTTCTGGTGTTCGGGAGGTTGTGGGAGCTCCGCCTAGAGCTACGGCGCCGTCGCTAAACAACGCGTCGCACCCGAGCTCTTTCAAACCGGCCCTGGGAGGAACGGATGATCAACGCGATACGCGAAGCGTTTGATCGGTGGGAAAGGCGCATTGCTTGATCAGGACAAGCAAACGACCCGCGCCGTGCGCCACCGCGCTCACGCGCGCGTCACAAACATGGAAGCCCTCATTGCCGAAACACCCGCCGACAACATTGAGGGCGTTGGCATTAAGCTGGCGCTGTACGTCTATACGTAGCGGAGTCGACCCTGAAACAGCAGACAGCGCGGTCGAACAAGTCTTGTCAGCTTACAAGGATTGCGTTCGCGTTCTCGGTATGTTGTTAGACGCCCCATCTTGGCAATTGTGTCATAGGCCTTGCTGATGGTGGCGACCTTCTCGGTGACAATGGTGACGAACTCCTTCGGCACCCCACGCGCGATGAGTTTGTCCGGCTGATTGTCTGCGACAAGCATGCGGTAGTGGCACTTCAGCTCCTCATCGCTGACAGACGGCTCGACGCCGAGCACGTCGTAGGGATTGCGCTCAGCAGCAATGACGTGGCGGGCCTTGATGTAGCTGAACTCGGTGTCGGTAAAGCCGAAGAGCTTGGCGACCTGCCCGAGGAACTG
>Ga0070673_100002545_pt1 | contig 11126 bp, 11 predicted proteins | sample KBSM23metaG_FD_65342 | JGI IMG/M metagenome (GOLD analysis project Ga0070673, IMG submission 65342) | Miscanthus rhizosphere microbial communities from Kellogg Biological Station, Michigan, USA - KBS M2-3 metaG | ecosystem: Host-associated > Plants > Roots > Rhizosphere > Soil ...
GCGCGCGCCGCCGAGCACGGCGTCGCCGTCACCACCATCGGCTTCGGCATGGACCACGACGAGCTGCTGATGCAGGGCATGGCCGACGCGTCGGGCGGCAACTACTACTACGTCGACAGCCCGGGCGACATGTCGAAGATCTTCCAGCAGGAAGCGGGCGCCATCCTGCGCACCGCCGCGCGTTCGACCGACATCGATCTGGTGCTGCCGCCTGGCATCCAGCTGGAGGAGGCGATCGGCTACGACTACGTCGCCGCCGGCGGGCACACCTACGTGCGTATCGGCAGCGTCCCGCACGACCAGGAGCGCTTCGTCGTGTTTCGCTTCCAGGGCGGCAGCGGCGGCCACCTGCCGATCGGGCTGGTGTATTCGGATCTGGCGCGGCGCGGGCGCTTCGGCGTCAACTGCACGCCATCGTACGAGGCGCGCAACGGCGGGCGCGACAGCTGGGCGCTCGAGCTGGCGGGACGCGCCGAGGCCGCCTCGGGTCTGGCCGAATCGATGGCCTGGGCGGACAACGGCAGCGAGGTGTTCGTCATCTCGCAGATCGGCTACACGCGCGGCATCATCCAGGTGATGCGCGAGCGGCTGGGGCCGCAGGCCCTGGCCGAGGAAGACAAGATGCTGCTCGACGCGCAGACGAACCTGGGCCTCAAGGTCGGGACCGGCGCCGCGAAGTCGTTCATGAGCGGCGGCATCAGCGGCCTGAGAAATTTCGCGCACGAGCAGGCGGTCAGCAACGCGACCACGGCGGTCGCGTACAACGTCGACAAGACGTTCCAGACGCGGGTGCGCATCACCGTGCAGACCAACTTCCACGGATCGGCCGGGACGCGCTACGTCGCGCGCGGCACGCCCTACAAGCCCCGCGATCGCGACGCCAGCCTCCGCTTCAAGCGCGCCCGCTACTCCAGCTACAAGATGATGCGCGCGCGGTAAACGCGGCGCCTAGTAGATCTCGATCTCGGGCTTCAGGACGGAGCTCAGCAGGGCGGCGCGGCTTTCGAGGGGCAGCGGGATCAGCTCTCGGATGAAGTCCTCGATGGCGCCGCCGTCGTCCTGATCGAACAGCACGGCGAAGCCCTTGTAGGCGACCGTCCGGATCACCCGTCCCGACGCCTGGCAGGTCTTCCCGCTGTTGGCGGACAGCACGACCGAGATGCGCCGATCGACCGGGACGTTCTCCGTCGACTTGAAGAAGCAGCCGCCGCGCGAGATGTCCTGCAGCTCGGCGGCGACGTTGCCGCGGCCGAGCAGCTGCAGCGTGACCGGGAGGCCCAGGCCGATGCGCGGAAACTGCCGCTGTTCCTTCCCGGCCATGCCCGAGAGCATACGCCAAAACGATGTGCGCAAAACGGCGTCGGCGGCACAGGCGTGCTATCAATGGGCGCGTCATGAGCGTGGCACGTAAGTCCGCGGGTTTCGTGCCGATTTCGCCCGAGCTGGTGCCGCAAACCCTGTTCGCGCGCCGGAAATTCTGGGCCGAACGGTTCGGCGTCGCGCCGGTGCTGCCGACGACGCGCGCCGAGATGGATGAGCTGGGCTGGGATTCGTGCGACGTCATCCTCGTCACCGGCGACGCCTACGTCGATCACCCCAGCTTCGGGATGGCGCTGGTCGGACGGTTGCTGGAGGCGCGCGGTTTCCGGGTCGGGATCCTGGCGCAGCCGGACTGGCGCAACGTCGATGCGTTTCGCGCGCTCGGCCGCCCGACCGTGATGTGGGGTGTCACCGCCGGCAACATGGACTCGATGGTCAACCGCTACACGTCCGACCGGCGGTTGCGGCACGACGACGCCTACTCGCCCGGCGGCGCCGGCGGCCGGCGGCCCGATCGCGCGCTGATCGTCTACGCGCAGCGCTGCCGGGAGGCGTTCGGCGACGTGCCGGTCGTCGTCGGCGGCATCGAGGCGAGCCTGCGCCGGATCGCGCACTACGACTACTGGTCGAACAAGGTGCGGCGCTCGATCCTGATCGATTCGCGCGCCGACCTGCTGGTCTACGGCAACGGCGAGCGCGCGGTCGTCGAGATCGCGCACCGGCTGGCGGCGGGCGAGCCGCCCGCGAGCATCACCGATCTGCGCGGGACCGCGTTCTCGCGGCCGGTCGGGCCACAGCCAGGATGGGGCGACGGCTGGACCGAGCTCGACTCGACCACGATCGACGCGCCCGGGCCGCCGGCCGCGCCCGTCGATCCCTACGCGATGTCACCGGGCGCGGGCGAGGGCGATCCGGCGTGCGCGCCGGCGTCGCCAGCGGCCCCGCCCGCGTTCGTGCCCCGCGCCAGCCTGCGCCCCCGCGGCGACCGCGCGCGGACCGTCGTGCGCATGCCGGACTTCGACGCCGTCGCGTCCGATCCGGTGCTCTACGCCCACGCGTCGCGCATCCTGCACGTCGAAGCGAATCCCGGGAACGCGCGCGCGCTGGTGCAGCGGCACGGCGACCGCGACGTCTGGCTGAACCCGCCGCCCCTGCCGCTGTCGACGGCGGAGATGGATCGCATCTACGAGCTGCCCTACACGCGCAAGCCGCACCCCGGCTACGGCGACGTGAAGATTCCCGCGTACGAGATGATCCGGTTCTCGGTGACGATCATGCGCGGCTGCTTCGGCGGCTGCAGCTTCTGCTCGATCACCGAGCACGAGGGGCGCGTCATCCAGAACCGGTCGGAGGCGTCGATCCTGCGCGAGATCGAGACCGTGCGGGATAACGTCCCCGGCTTCACCGGCGTCATCTCCGACATCGGCGGCCCGACCGCGAACATGTACCGGCTGGCGTGCCGCGACCCCGCCATCGAGTCCGCCTGCCGCTTGCCGTCCTGCGTGTACCCGGCGATCTGCCCCAACCTGCGCACCGACCATTCGTCGTTGATCCAGCTGTACCGCAAGGCGCGCGCGCTGCCCGGGATCAAGAAGGTGCTGGTCGCGTCGGGCGTGCGCTACGACCTGGCCGCGACGTCCAAGGAATACGTGCGCGAGCTGGCCACCCACCACGTCGGCGGCTATCTGAAGATCGCGCCCGAGCACACCGAGGAAGGGCCGCTGTCGAAGATGCTGAAGCCCGGCATCGGCAGCTACGAGAAGTTCAAGCAATTGTTTAACGAAGCGACGGAAAAGGCAGGAAAGAAGCAGTACCTCATCCCGTACTTCATCGCCTCGCACCCGGGGACGACCGATCGGGACATGCTGAATCTCGCGCTGTGGCTCAAGCGCAACGGGTTCCGCGCCGACCAGGTGCAGAATTTCCTGCCCTCGCCGATGGCGACGGCGACCGCGATGTATCACAGCGGCCGCAACCCGCTGCACAAGCTGCGGCGCGACGGCGAGAAGGTCTTCGTCCCGAAATCGCCCGCCACGCGGCGCCTGCACAAGGCGTTTCTGCGCTACCACGATCCGGCGAACTGGCCGCTGCTGCGGACCGCGCTGCGCAAGATGGGCCGCGCCGATCTGATCGGCAACGGGCCCGGCAAGCTGATCCCGCTGCGCCAGCCGCCGGCCGCCGCGGGCGCTCAGGCGCCGCGCCGGAAGGGCCGACCGTTCCGCACGCAGCACACACGTTAGAGGCCGCCCCAGACCGACGTCAGTGGTGATGATGCGTGGCCGGGGCCATGCCGGCCTGCGCGTCGAGCACCAGCGGTCGATCGGCGTGGCGCGAATTCCACTCGTTGACGATGTCGATCAGAGCGCTGCGGCCGGTCCCCATCACCGCCGCCACGACGACGCCCAGCACGGCGACGAGGCTCCCGCTCAAGAGCAGGGGGAAGTTCGGCTGCGTCGTGCAATCAGGGGCTCCACCCAGCAAGTCGGGAACGCAATGCTCGTCGGCCCAGACCGTCGCGCTCCCGGCGACCAGCGCGGCCCCCACGAGCAGGCCCGCGCCCATCGTCACGTATCCCGTCGTTCGTCGTGCGGCCAGCGCAGCCATCCTCGCGGAGAGGACGTCGTCCGGTTTCACCATCGCCGCGAGGTGATCGAAGTCCTTGATGTAGACCGGCGGCGGAGGCGACACGGCGACGATCTGTACGGGCGGTGGTGGCGGCGGCTCGGCGGGCAGCGGCTGGACCGGCGGCTGCTGGGCGACCGCGCGCGTCGCGAGGCCGCCCAGCGCCACCGCCGCGACCGCCACTCGTGCGCCTTGCATCCACGCCGACGACATCATCGTCTGCTGGAACCTCGGAGACGCGGACCGGTTAGGCGCGGCTAGGGAGAAACCGCGAGGCTGACCGCCCAGCGCGCCAGCTCGGGGACGACCACCGCTTTCTCCTCGGTGTCGGCGGCGACCAGCTCCTCGACGCGCGCGATCAGCTTGCGGGCGTCGGCCTCGGCGCCGGGCGGCTTCTCGGCCAGCAGGCGGCGCAGATCGTAGCGAAGTCGAACCAACTCGCGCATCTCGGCGTAGCTCATTCGATCCCTCCGGCCCCTCCACCCTAGACGTCGCGTCAATCCCGTCAAATTTTCGCAATTTTTCCAGGTGGTCGGGGCCTGCTAGATTGTGGCCGTCATGCTTCGCCCCACGGACGACCTTCGCATCGAGCAGATCCGGCCGCTGATTCCGCCCGCCATCCTGATGGAGAACCTGCCCCTGTCGGAGAAGGCGTCGACCACCGTGGCCGAGGGCCGCGAGGCCGTCACGCGCGTGCTGCGCCAGCAGGACGATCGCCTGGTGGTCGTGGTCGGCCCCTGCTCGATCCACGACGTCGACGCGGCCCGCGAGTACGCGCGCGGCCTGCACGCCCTGGCGGCCGAGCTGGCGGACGCCCTGGTCGTCGTGATGCGCGTCTACTTCGAGAAGCCGCGCACGACCGTCGGCTGGAAGGGCCTGATCAACGACCCGCGCCTGGACGGGACGTTTCGCGTCAACGAGGGGTTGAACCTGGCGCGCAGCCTGCTGCTGGACCTGGCGGAGATGGGAATCCCGTCCGGCTGCGAGTTCCTGGACACCATCACGCCGCAGTACATCGCCGACGTCGTCAGCTGGGGCGCGATCGGCGCGCGCACCACCGAGAGCCAGGTTCACCGCGAGCTGGCGTCGGGCTTGTCGGTCCCGGTCGGCTTCAAGAACGGAACCGACGGCAACATCCAGATCGCCATCGACGCGATCCAGGCGGCCGGCCACCCGCACCATTTCCTGTCGGTGACCAAGCAGGGGCTGTCGGCGATCGTCGCGACGCGCGGCAATCCCGACTGCCACCTGATCCTGCGCGGCGGCAACAGCGAACCGAATTACGACGCGGGCGCGGTCGCGCGCGCGATCGCGGTCCTCGAGAAAGCGAAGCTGCCGGGGCGGTTGATGATCGACTGCAGCCACGGCAACAGCCGCAAGGATCCGGCGCGACAGCCGGAGGTGGCGCGTGACATCGCCGGCCAGATCCGCGCGGGCGGGCGCGCCATCGCGGGTGTGATGATCGAAAGCCACCTGGTCGGCGGGCGGCAGGACGCCGCGCCGGGACGCCCGCTCACGCGCGGGCAGAGCATCACCGACGCGTGCCTCGCCTGGTCGGACACCGTGCCGACGCTGCGCGACCTGGCCGACGCCGTCCGCGCCCGCCGCTCGTCCCGCTGATCGATCGAGCTGCGCGCCGCCTGCTGATCGATTGCGCAGTATCCGCAACTGCGGGAATCGACCGTAGAAAAATTGCGTTACGTGTCAGGCGTGGTTCGATGTCCTTCGAGGATCGACGATGGACCTTCGAATCATCTATCTGCCGTCGGGGGGATTGGCTGAAACGCACGGCAACGTCGTCCGGTTGACGACGCCGTCCGCGGGCGCGCTCGCCGCGCACCGGCTGACCCGACGCGAGATCCAGGAGACGACGGTGGCGGAGGCGGAGGTGGCGGTGGGGCGCAAGCTGGTGCCGGGCCAGTGGTGGCTGACCACCGCGGGCGCGAAGACCACGGCCATACCGCAGGAACTGGTTCTCGAGCTCTGACGGCCGGCAGGCCCACGGACACGCGGCGCCCGTCGCCGCGTGTATGCTAGCGCCCAGTCGATGTCGCCTGTCTCCACGCCGACGCCGCCCGTCACCGCGACCCTGCTGGTCAGCTGCGGCGATCGTACCGGGCTGGTCGCCGCGCTGTCCGAGTTCGTGTTCCAGTACGGCGGCAACATCCTGGACGCGGACCAGCACGCCGAGGTCGAAACCGGTCTCTTCTTCATGCGGCTGGTGTGGGATCTGGCCGGGTTCAAGCTGGCGCGCCCGCAGATCCAGTCGGCGCTGGAGATGCTGGCGACGCGGTTCCAGTTGACCTGGGAGCTGACTTACTCGGACGTGCGGCCGCGCGTGGCCGTGTTCGCCAGCCGGTCGCCGCACTGTCTCTACGATCTGCTGCTCGCGCATCAGCTGGGTGAGCTGGGCGGCGATCTGGTCGCGGTCGTGTCCAACCACGACGAGCTGCGGTCGGTCGCGGGCCACTTCGGCGTGCGCTACGAGCACATCCCGATCGACGCGGGCGAAAAGCCGCGCGCCGAAGCGGCCGCGCAGCGCCTGCTCGACGAGCTGTCGGTCGATGTCATCGTGCTCGCGCGCTACATGCAGGTCCTCACGCCGGAGTTCGTGACGCGCTGGCCAGCGCGCATCATCAACATCCACCATTCGTTCTTGCCCGCGTTCGTCGGCGCCAAGCCGTACCACCAGGCGAAGGAACGCGGCGTGAAGGTCATCGGCGCCACCGCGCACTACGTGACCAGCGATCTCGATCAGGGACCGATCATCGAGCAGGACGTCGGCCGCGTCAGCCACCGCGACGACGTCGACGAGCTGATCCGGAAGGGCGGCGAGCTGGAACGCCGCGTGCTGACGCGCGCCGTCCGCCTGCACCTCGAACGTCGCGTCCTGGTCTCCGGCAACCGGACGATAGTCTTCGGCTGACGCGCGCCTTCGGCCAGCGCGGGGCTAGCCCGTGCTCACCACTTCTCGGCTTTGGGCTTCGTGGCGGACGTGGTCGGCGCCGTGGTCACCGGCGGCGGCGCGGTGGCGGGCGCGGTTCCGCCGCTCGCGGCCGCCGTCGTTCCACCGCCGCTTGCGATCTTCTTGCCGCCGGCTGACGCCGTGCGCACGGGCGCGCGCGGCTTCGTCAGACGCTCGAGGTGAATCGACTTCTCGAAGTTGGCGCCCAGCGGGATCTCCATGTCGACGGCCGCGAAGCCTTCCTTCCCCATGCGCACGCTCAGCGTCGTCGACTTCCGATCGAAGCGCTGCTCGAACGGCGTCGCGCCGATGACGACGCCGCGCCTCGCGTCCGTGACGATCGCGCCCGGCGGATCGGAAGCCAGCTTCACCAGGATCTGCGACGGCGCGGACGGCGCCTCGCGCGTCGCGGGTTTGACCGCGGGCGCCGGCGGCGGCGCGGCGACGGCGGGCGCCGCGGCCGCGGGCGCGACGGCGGGCGCGGTCACCGCAGTCGCGGGCTGCTTGCCGGGCTGGCTGCTGCCCGTGGCGACGAAGAACCCGACGATTCCGATCGTCGCCGCGGCGGCCACGCCCGCGATCACGCCGCCGCGCTTGCTCTTCGCGCGCAGGGCGCCCGGGCTCTCGGCCATCGTCAGATTGCTGGACGACATCTCGCCGGTCGCCGTCCGGAACGTCGTCGGCTGCTTGGGCGGCGTCGAGGCCGGCGCGGGCATCGACAGCGTGTTCGTACGAGGCGGGAACGTGGCGGTGCCGGTGATCGCGCGCAGGGCCGCGCGCATGTCGGTCGCGCTCGCGAACCGCTGGGCCGGCTCCTTCGCCAGCGCCTTCATGATCACGACTTCCAGCGCCTCCGGGATGTTCGGGTTCTGCGAGCGCGCCGACGGCGGCGGCTTGGTCAGGTGCGCCAGCACGACGTCGCCCCAGCCTTCGCCCATGAAGGGCGGCGCGCCGCACAGCATCTCGAACAGGATGATTCCCATCGCGTAGACGTCGGTGCGGTGGTCGACCGCCTCGGTGACGCCACGGCACTGTTCCGGGGACATGTACGGCGGCGTGCCCATCAGCGCGCCCGCCTGCGTCTTCGCCATCCCGCCCGACATATCGTCGCGCAGCTTCGCGATGCCGAAGTCGAGCACCTTGACGCGGAAGCCACCGGGCGCCGCGTCGTCAGGGACCAGGTACAGGTTGTCGGGCTTGAGATCGCGGTGGACGATGCCCTTGGCGTGCGCGGCGGCCAGCGCCGACGTCGTCTGCACGATGATGTCCAGCGCCTCGGGAATCGGCACGTTGCCGCGCCGGATCCGCTGCGACAGGCTCTCGCCTTCCAGGAGTTCCATCATCAGGTACGGGATGCCGGAGGGCATCCGCCCGACGTCGATGATGTCGATGATGTTCGGGTGGCGGATGGCGTTCGCGGCCCGCGCCTCGTTCATGAAGCGTTCGACCAGGCTGCGATCCTCGGCGAACTCGCGGCGCAGGACCTTGATGGCGGCCTTGCGTCCCATGAAGGGGTGCTCCGCCAGGTAGACGGCGCCCATCCCGCCCTCCCCGAGAAGCTCTGAAACCCTGTAGTTATTGATAGTTTCGCCGATCACGCCCGGACGATGATCAGACCCGTGTTTGCGTGCGCGGTCAAGACTGAGACAGTGAAAATTCTTCAGGAAAAATGTAGGTAACAATCTTTCCGAAGGGCAGTTTTCCGCCTAGGTCGCCTGCAACGCACCGCCGTCGAGCCAGCGGATCTCGCCGAAGCCGGCGATCAGCCGCGCCTCCTCGATCTCCAGCCGCCAAAAGGAGAAATCGCCCAGCGCCAGGTAGTCGGCAGCGCGCGGCCAGGCCGCCAGGTAGCGCTGGCGGGCGTCTGGCTCGTCCGTGGCCGGCAGCGGCGCCACACGGCCGAGCAGCGACACGCGCGCGCCCGCCTGGGGATCCTCCGCCGCCGACCGATCGCCGATGAACAGGCTGGCGCGGGGATCGGCGAGCAGGTTCTTGGTGTGGGCGGCCAGCCGGGACAGCAGCAGCAGGGGGGCCCCGCGGGCGGACAGGGCGTACGGCGTCACGGATCCGTACGGAAAGCCCGGCCGGTGGACGGAGATCGTCGAGAGGACGCCGACCGATTCGGCGGCGAGCAGCGCCCGCGCCGCCCGGACCGCGGCCTCGCTGGCTGACGGTGTCGTCATGGCATCGAGTGTACGATAGCCATCGAGGGCATGAGCAAACGCGCCGGGGTAGCCGGGTGAACGTCACGATCCTCCCGACGCCGGAAGCGGCGTGCACGCTGGCGGCGGACATCGTCGCCGCGCTGCTGGCGGCGAAGCCGGACGCCGTGCTGGCGCTGCCCGCCGGCAACACGCCGCGCCCGGTGTACGCGGAGCTGGCGCGCCGGCATCGCGAGCAGGGACTGTCGTTCGCGCGCGCCACCGCGTTCTCGCTCGACGAGTACGCCGGCATCGGTGCCGCTCACCCCGCATCGTTTCGCCGCTTCATGGAGGACGAGCTGTATCGCCACGTCGACCTGCCGCGCGAGCGCGCGCACGCGCCCGACGGCGAGGCCGCCGATCTGCGCGCGGCCTGCGAGAGCTACGAGCGCGCGATCGCGGCCGCCGGCGGCTTCGATCTTTGCCTGCTGGGCATCGGCGGCAACGGGCACATCGCGTTCAACGAACCGGGCGCGCCGGTCGACTCGCGCACGCACGTCGTGGCGCTGGCCGACGACACGCGCCGCGCGATCGAACCGTCGTTCCGCGCCGGCGCGGTGCCGTCGCAGGCGGTGACGATCGGGATCGCGACGATCCTGGGGGCGCGCCGCTGCGTGCTGCTCGCGTACGGCGGCGCGAAGGCGGACGTGATCGCGCGCGCCGTCGAGGGGCCGCCGACGCCGGCGGTCCCGGCGTCGGCGCTGCGGCTTCACGCCGACGCGACCGTCATCCTCGACGCGGCGGCGGCGGCGCGGCTGCGGCGCGCGTGAGCCGCGCCCGCGCCTCCCGACTCAGTTGGCTTGAATCACGCCGCAGGCGTGGCGATCGGTCGGCATCGTCGAGCTGTGGACGATCATCGCGTGGCCGATCACGTTGGTGGCGGTCGGGCCACCGATGCTCCACGCGGTCGAGGCGGGTGTATTCATGCGCGTGTACGTCAGCGTTCCCGTCATCCCGGCGGTGCAGGTGATCTCGCCGCCGTTGGGGCCGATGTTCTCGCCGGGGCCACCGGTGCCGCCCCAGTGCATCCCTTGCGTCGTCGTGCTCGTGCAGCTCGAGCCCTCGTGGATGTGAATCGGGTGTGCGCCCGTCGGGCAGTTGGCGAGGTTGATGACGACCTGGACGCCGCCGCTCACGTTGGTGAACACGGCGGTGCCGGTGATCGTGCCGGGCGCGATCGGCGCGAACGTGACGGACGCCATCGTCACGCCACCGCCCGTGCCGCCCGTTCCCGTCGTGCCGCCCGATCCCGTCGTGCCGCCCGATCCGCCCGAACCGGCGCTACCGGTCGTGCCGCCGCTGCCGGTCGTCCCGGCGCCGCCGCTGGTGCCCGCGCTACCGGTCGTGCCGGCGTTGCCTGTCGTGCCCGCGTTGCCTGTCGTGCCCGCGCCGCCGGTCGTGCCCGCGCCGCCGGTCGTGCCCGCGCCGCCGCTCGTGCCGGCGCTGCCGGTCGTTCCGGCGCTGCCGGTTGTTCCGGCCGAATCGCTGCCACAACCGGACGCCGAGACGGCCGCCAGAAGCGCGGCGAACGATCCCACCGAAACGGCACGAACGAACCCGCGTCGCGACATGGTCAATCCCATGCCGCGACAATATCTCTATTCCGGCCGACGCGCCCTCGAGCGCGCTTACCAGCCTTTGCCCGACGGCGGGGGCGCGGCGGGCGGGGGCGCGCCGGGCTTTCCCGCGGCGGGCGGCACGGGCGGCGCGGCCGCGGCTTCCTTGGTGTGACACGCGTAGCAGCCAAAGCCCTCGGGCGCGGTGGGAGACCATTCGGTCTTGCCGAGCAGGGCGGCCATCGTCGGCTTGACCTCGGTGCCCATGAACTTCACCGCTTCCGGCTTCTTCTGCTGCACGGCCATGAAGCCGGCGCGATCGGTCGGCTGCGGCAGCTTCGGAAGCTCGGCGCTGGGCATCTTGAACTTGTTCTCGACCGCCTTCTCGCCGTGGCAGGTCTGGCAATTCATGCTCGAGTACTTCTTCTTGTCGAACGCGACGAACAGCTTCTTCATCGTCGG
>Ga0070673_100002546_pt1 | contig 11126 bp, 8 predicted proteins | sample KBSM23metaG_FD_65342 | JGI IMG/M metagenome (GOLD analysis project Ga0070673, IMG submission 65342) | Miscanthus rhizosphere microbial communities from Kellogg Biological Station, Michigan, USA - KBS M2-3 metaG | ecosystem: Host-associated > Plants > Roots > Rhizosphere > Soil ...
CCATTCAAAACGCGATCAGAATTCCAATCCGCATTTCGCAATCCGAAATCCCCAATCGATTGAAAGGACAATTGAAAATGAAACTCTCGCTCAGAATTATTCTGACCTGTCTCTTAGTAGTATTCCTTTGGCCCACTGTTCCTGCTCAACAGGGCGTGCAGGATCAGAACTCAACACGACAACGAAGCGCCGCAGACACGCGAATTCCCCGCAACTCGAAAATTTACATTGAGCCCATGGATGGCTTCGGGGTTTATTTGACTGCTGCGATTCGGAAGAAAGAAGTGCCTTTGATTGTGGTAACCGAACCCGACTATGCCGACTTCACAATCTCGGGCACACACGACACGAAGAAGGCTGGCTGGGCCAAGACGATTTTTCTCGGCGACGGTCGCGACTCGGCATCGGCCAGTATTCAAATCGTGAATGTGAGGACCAAAGTGGTTGTCTATGCCGATTCGTCTCACCGCAGTAGCGCCAATCGCGGCGAACGCAGCACTGCGGAGAAGCTGGCGAAGTACTTAAAGCAAAAGATTGAGAAAGACGAGAAGGAAGACGTTAAGAAGGTTGGTTAAATGGCAAAGCGGTAAGGGCTAAGAGCAAAGAGCTTCATTCCCTCCCTGCTCTCTGCTCTTCGCGCTCTGCCCTTTGCCGCTCTACGACGGGATCCAAATCTTATTCGCATTCACGAGTTCTGCAGTTGAGGAAAACTGAATCGGATCGACAGATTTAGTGAAGAATGCCAATCCTTTGTAGCTCGTAAGGTAGCGGAATTTCTTTGAAAAAACTCCGCCGCGTGCGACGACGACCAATGGCGACTCAACTCTGCGTACGATCGCCACGAAGTCCTCCGGTGCTACCTCGCAAATTACTCCGCTAGCTTTAATAGCGTTTGCAATTGCCGCGGCGGCGGCTGCTGCTGCTGCCATAGGATTAACCTCCGCTATTTGTGTTGTGCAATCTAACGAACGAGATCAGCTAGCGCCTCAAACTCTTCATGAACGGCGCTGTATGAAGTTTTAAGTTGATCATCCCTGCCAGACTTCGCGTCTTTGCGAAACTGCGTCAGCGTTTTGTTGAAGGTAGCTAATCGCTTTTTGAAATCCGCAACGCGGTCGACCGGCACACTTTTTGGAACACCAGCTTTGACAATCGCCCTGCCGTGCTTCACCAGTTCCAGCGACCGCGCCCTTATGGTTGCGAAATCACCTTTCGGCAAGGCTTCGTGTTGCAGTGGGTGTAACACGTCATGAAATTCCTCGTAAGCCTTCACGCTGAATTCATGTTGATATGACGCATGCGCTGCATGTGCTGCGACGCTTAGAGAGATGCTAACGAGCAGAACGATACAAAGTTGCTTCACCTGATCTCCTTCAGTTTCGTTGATACTACGGTCTAGCTTGAAATGGGTTTTGCCAAACAAGCGTATAGCGCCATAACAAATGCTTTCGTACGAGCGCGCCCGGCAACAGCCCGTCACAAACCTTCCTCACCTCATCGATGGTTAAGTATGAATCGTGCTTTTCATGTTCCTCCCAGGCAGCCCGAACCTCGCGTTCCGGCAGCAAGCGTCGCGTATTCAAGATGCGGAGACTCGCGCTTACGGGCAATGCGACAAAATCTAATAGCCTATCTTTCCAACCTTCGGGCTGTAAGAGATCCATAACCAGAAGCATACCGCCTGGCTTTAGCAACATTTTGGCTCGCCCGAGGAAATCTACGAACGGCAGGTGATGCAGCGTTGCAAGTGAAGCAATACAGTCAAAGCGGTTATCGCCGAAATCGCACGTCATAACATCAGCCAGCTGATAGCCGATATTCCCATACTCAGCTGACTGGGCCCGCGCGCAGCTAATCATTTCGGGCGCGAGGTCCAGCGCAGTCACTCGCTGTGAAACTTTGGCCAGTCGTCTGGAAAAATCACCGCGACCGCATCCGATCTCCAGCACCTCATTGCAGCTTGGAGGAAGATGTCTCAACAAATAGTCGTGGTAAAGATTGTTCGGATTCCACTTGGAAGCGGGCAGCCGCGCAATACGATCGAAATCAGCCTTAATTAGATCGGATGAGACCATCGAGCTTTACCAAGGCCTAACGTTCCCACTGGCGCAGGCCATCGAACACACGCAACATTTCTTCACGCTTCTTTTCGAACATTGCGAACATGAAGAGGATCATGGCTCCCGCTACGATACCGGCCACGTACCACAGCCAAGTCCATTTAAGATTTACCGACGCAAAGTAAATCATAGTCGTGACGGCGAGCAACAAGAACAAGGAGCCTATAAAAAGAAAAGCGCGCACCCGCAAGAGAATCCCGACAAAGATTCCCGCCAGCGACAATCCCGCGAGAATGATTGGCAGCCACGGCGAGTTCGCTACGCCGTTGATGAAAATGTCCGCCGTTGAGGATACGTAAATCACTATCAATGAAAGGTAGCGAACGCCGATCATTTGATCTTCTGAGAGCTCTTCCCTGTTGATGTACGCAGCGATCAAGACCGATATCGCAATTGGCACCAACCATAACTGCGGGTGCTGAAGAAAACCATAATCTGCAGAGCGATGCCACAGATACCAGAGCCCGCCATTGCCGGCCAGCACTGCGAGCACTCCGAAAAAGAATGACTTTCTTAGGATCGAAACCAGTCCGTACAAACCACCGGTGATGAATAGCAGCAGCGAGTAATCAACTTCGGGATTGCTCAACCAAAATCCAAGTACGGGAAGCAGCGGCAGAAATACACCCGTCCGTTCGATAGGATGAGCGAGGACCAGCACGTCGCGGCGTCGCAGTAATTCGCTGACCGCGACTCCCGCATAAGCAATGCCAATGATGACGAACGGCCAGTAGCGTTCGAAGAACCCGTTGAAAAGCCACGGCATTGTTAGCCTCACGTGCATGAACAGCAGCGCCACAAGCACTTCAGCGACGTACACGTAAAGTTGTCTTCTATTTTCCGACAAAGAAAGTGGATCATGTTTCGGTGAGACGGCGAAGAGGATGCAAGTACACGCTGCAGCTGCTAGCGTTACCGCGACAGTCGCTATGGCTGCAAACGAAACGCGCACCGCTTGAAACTGGAATTGATAATTGACTTCATTCGCGAGTATGAAGAGCAGCGCGACTGCACCGATGCCGGCCAGCCACGGAATGCATTTGCGAATTGCAACGGTCCACTCGGGCTCGCGTGCCACCGCCTTGTCCAACTCAAGCCCAAACAAAGCGACGATCCCAAAGATTTCCACCATCGCAATCACTGCGCGATTCATCCACGTGCCGGACACGCCAGGAGTTAACCAGGCCCAACCGAGCAGAACACCGCCGCTGATCAAAACTGCAACTGCAGCTCTTCGCCAACGTTCGCTCTTGTCACTGGGAGCCACCAGAACCAGACTGAACACTTGCACGGTGACCGCAGCTGCGGCGCTGATTCTTAAAGGTAGCTCCAAGTAATCGAGTACCACCCAAGCTGACATCAACAGCAGAGTCGCGCCGCCAAATAGTGTGAACACCTGCAACCATGGCAATCGCGTTGCCGTTTCGTTCAGTCGCTGCGGCATTTTTAGCTGGGTCGCCAATGCAATGAGCGTTTTCCGCTGTCGCCACAGCAGTCCACCGACGACGGTGTAGACGCCAAGGAACATTAACCATGACCACAAGAGTCTGCGAACATCGACGATCGTTTGCGCCAATGCGACTGCGCCTATCACCAAACCGATCAGGTACAAACCAGCGCTCGCATACTTCGCCTTAACATCCCACAAGCACGCAAACATTAGGGCCGTTAATGAAGCAAGCGCCAACCATTCATAACCCGGCGAAATGTAGTTCGAGGTTCCCGCTGGATTATAGAAGCCAACGAAGGCGACAATCACAAGAAAGCCCAGCGAGCCAAGCGCAAGCAGATGGTGAACTGCGTTCTGTCCGTTCGCGTTTGAAGGTGCGAGCTTTTCTGCGCGCAACTGTAACCAGAGCCAGACAATTCCCGCCGCACATCCGGCAGCGACGTTCGCGCAGACAATGTTTAGTTCAGGCGAGTGCTCCGGCGCAGAGTGTAACGACCAAAAAGTCGTTGCGATTGCTACTAAGGCTCCCGCTGCGAAGAGATATTCTTGCCGCAGCGTTTGCCAGTTCAGCGCAGCAGCGAGAGCAGTCATGAGAAGTAATGCTGTGATGGACCACCAAGCGCCATTCGGATCTTCGTAGCCGCGTAACGCGAGAAATACAGTTGCAGCTCCGACCAGAGAGGCAAACAGAACACAGTTCCATCTCCACTCCTTCTCAAGCTGCAGCAGATGGATCGATCGCAGCACGCTCACGGCGCATGCAACCGCCGCGAAGCCAAACATCAGGACTCTATACTGCTCCCAACCCGTTGAGAATCTCCCCGAGGTAAACGCCAGCAAGCAACTAAGGACGAGGAGTGCTGCGCAAACTTCGTCTCCGCTGAAACGTCGCTGGTATAAAGTCTTGAACCAGATTGCGGCACAGATGGTCAGCACGAAACCGATCCAAGCATAAGTGCTACCAAGCGATGCTATACCCGTACTAACCATCGCTGGCCGTGAGACCACATATATCGCTCCCGTTGCGATCATCGCTCCAAAAGCTACAACCGCTAAGACAAGCTGGACCGACAACAAACGCTCCGCGATCCTCGCCTGCGCGCCTTCTAGTTTGGCTGACCACTTCTGCCTAAAACTCAGCCACACGAGCGTGTAAAGCGAGCACACGATGACATTAAGCTGCACCAAGCGCCCTAACACGATTTCGACCGGGGCGTGAGCGGCAAGAACTGTATTCAGGAAAACGACGGTGACAGCGAGATTGAAAAACAGTCCCGCAACAAAGGCATAACTAAGCAGGCGGTTGCGCAGGGCATAGAGGATGAACGCAGCGCCAACTAACGAGAGGGGAATACTGTATGAAAGACTGGAGCCGAGTAGATAAAAAATGCCACTTGCCGGACCAGCCATCAGTTGATCGGAAATTGTTAATGGCCGATAAAGTGTAAGTAACAGCAACGGACCAACCGTCGCCGCTATCAGCAGCCAACGAATGCGCCGCTCAACAGACTTGGTGAGAATTGATTTGGTGATTCTGTCCTGGAACCAAAGCGGCGCCGAACCAGCAACAAAAACGAATGCTGCAACCCAGCGCCATGCAGAAGCAGTTGCGATTTCGGATTCCCAACGAGCTGCCAACAACGGACAAACAAGCGTGAGCGCTATGACAACTCCGTACAAATATCTCCCGTCATGCGTCTGCTTAAGATTTGAAAGCAACGCGATGATCAAAAGCCCGAGAACAATCCATGACCCCAAGCCGAAGGCATACTGATGAGGAAAACCAGCGACGTCCCATGAAGCAATAGAAAGGCTCGTGAATTCTCGCCTCACCCCGGACCATGCTCCGTAAACCGCGAGCAGCGACAGTCCTCCGAGGACAATCCAATTCACTATTCGATCAACGGCAAATCTTGAATTCAGTAGACGCTGTGCTGATTCCGCTTGAACTCCGGCTCGTCCCGATCGATCAAGAAGAAAGCGAACGCCTATCCACAGCAGGCTGAGCAGCAGAAGAATCGTTCCTTGAATCTGTAATGCGATCGGATGGAGAAATGCGTGAGGCAGGTATGAATACCACTCGTATTGTTGCAGCGCCGCCTTTACGGCGAGTATGGCTCCGGCAGTGAGCGCCAGTTGCAACATCGTGAACAGTTGTCGTGTGCGGTTTAGCCACAGCGAGACGAACCACACGCCGGCTATCCAGAAAACCCGCTGTGATTGCATCGCCGTCGTTTCCCACGTGTTCGCCTCCACTAAACACAGCAGGGCGAGCACCGAAGCAATCAGAGCGAAGTTACTTAATGGCCGGGCCAATGCTCGCTTCCAAACCTCGTTCCGCGAAACAAGTACGGCGACGATCGCGGTGACCGTTGCCTGAACCAGCAACGCCGTCTGCCATGGGAAGGACCAACCCAGCCACGGACCGACTGCCTGAAAGCTCGAGCCAAGTAGTAGTACGGATCCAATCCATCCGAATGCCGGAGCCCCTGTCTGTCTTGCGATGAAAAACGCTCCCAACGCGTAGAAGAGATAAGCAAGCCAAACACTTTCCGGATCGCCAGCTCGATAGAAACCGAATGCAGTCAATAGGAGCAGGCTCACACACGCAACGACACAGGTGCTGATCAAATACCAGAGGCTGTCGTACTGCCGCTTTCGACTGGCAAACCACAGCGAAGCTCCAACCATGGGTAGAAACAGATGAGCAAGCGCGTGGCCACTACCGGCGCTAACCGATACAGACATCAGCGACGCAACGCGCAGGTTCTGCCAGGGAATGTTGCCTCGCCAGACATGAAACGAAACCGCGTATGCAATTGAGAGGCAGATAGCCGCGACGAGATGAGCAAGCGGAAACTCCAACACGATTGCGAGTGTCGTCAGCACCGCAAAGTTGAGCAGCGCAGCCGGCACAACACTCGCAGGATTGGGCCATGCGAGGATCATTCCTGAAAGCACCATGAAGAGTCCGAATATTGCGATGCTTGTTCCCGCTACACGCGAAGCAGTGAGCTCCTTCGCGCGCACTCGTTGCCATAGCAGTGTGCCGCTGAAAAGTGCCGGCATGCCCGCGACTGATATCCAAGGCGCGACATACATCATCGTCATCGATACCGGCGGGGTTTTGTAAAGCAACAGACCGAACGGCAACAGCGCGGCGAAGGTTAATGCACCGAGCGATACAAAAATTGCTCCGGCTTCTCTTTCATCGATCTCCTTGTCATCCAGAGCAATCCACAACATCCATGCAGTCGCCGCTGCATACGAAATAATAGGAAGGCCCGCCAGCGCGATGAGCATGGTGGGTGAATTCTCAGGTGTAGCGAAGTGCCTGATTAAGAGTTGGCCCACCGATGATCCGAGCACTCCCGCAGCGAGTAAGTGTGGCCACTTCGGCGTGATGACGCGTCCCGCGAAATAGACGAGGCAGAGAAATACAGCGGGGGCTACCAGCTCACTCGCAATTACCAGCGCGCCTTGCGGGAGCGTTGAGTTAGAAACTGCGGCGATTGCCAGAAAATTCAACGGCACCAGCAGCGTTGCGATTGTGAGTACGCCGCGACTCGTAGTCGGAAGCTTCCAACGATGCTCGGTGTACAAGCCGACCGCGAAAAGGCCGGCAGTCACAGTGGTGAAGATCAGAAATTTCAGAACGGGAACGGCCGAGATTTGCGCCCACAAACTAACCACCAATGCAGTAGAGCAACCAATGATCAGGAGACCGCCAACGATCTCGCCCCAGCGAATGTTGCTCTGCTCCATGAATGCCGTAAGTACTTCCGTAAACGGCTTTCGTTTTGGCCGCGACTGTGCAGGAGGCTCAACCTTTGGCGACTCATATCGAAAAGTAGGTTGAGCAACAACCGGTTCTGATTGGCTTACGACACTTTCTCTTGCAGTTTCAACCGGCGTAGCAGCTTCCGTGAAGGCGTTAACAACGGAGGGTGCAGCCTCGATCGGCTTCACTGGCTCAACGATCGGCGGCGGTTGTGTGGGCTTGTGTGTAAGTCTGCTGCGCTCGGCTTGAACGCGGCCTTTGAGTTCTTCGAAGTCTTCAGTGTCGATTGCACCTGAGCGGTGAAAGCGTTCGAGCTGTCGTTCGGTTGCTGCAAGATCCTTCAACAGCTCAGGAACAAAGCCGTTGGGCGGAGGATCAATGATTGGTGGAGTGGGTTGGCTTTGGAAAACTGCTCGAATGATCCAGCGCAGCAATACCCACAGGCCGTGACCGATCACTGTGATAAGCAGGAGCAGGATGGCGAGAAAGACCAGGACTGCGGTCATTGCGCGATGCTCCAGTCACCTTGGGGTGAGTGATGTAGCAATAGGATCATAAGTTCGACAGCGTTACGGCTCCCGCCTGCATCATTGTCGGATATTGTCTCGCTTTACACCACGCCATGAAACGAAACCCTGTGCTACGATTTCGCCGCCAACCATGCGCGCGACCACACTTTTCAATTCTATCTTCACCGCCGATCACGAAAATCGAGTTGCTGTGCTCTGCGACCAGCGCCGCATCACATATAGCGAGTTACGCGCCGAAACTATTCGCGTAGCCCGGCTACTAATTCGCGCTGGACTTGGACCTCAAGAGCGAGTCGCAATCCTGTTACAGGATTCGCCCGAATTCATGAGCTGTTTTCTGGCAGTGCAGTCGCTCGGCGCCATCGCAGTCCCAATAAACATGGCACTTATTCACGTCGAGCAGCAGGCGATTCTGAATGACTGTGGCGCGCGCTTCGTGATCATCGAAGCTGCTATTAGCGGTAAGTTGCGGACAGACGCAAGAAATACATTGCAGGCCGTCGAGGTCGTCATCACGGTTCATCGCGGCGAGCCAAACTCGATAAGCCTTTCCGGACTGACAGTGATTGATTTCGAAGATGCGCCCCTCGGCGATCTCGAGGCTGATTTTCCGGCTGAGCCTTCAGCCGACACGCCTGCGTTTATCCTCTACACGTCCGGGAGTACCGGTGAACCGAAGGGCGCGATTCACTGCCAATCAGACGTTTTCTATACGAATGACACTTTCTGTAAACAGGTTCTGAAGTTGACGCTGGGGGATCGTGTCTTTTCCTCATCGCGTCTACCGTTCGCCTACGGATTGGGGAATGCCCTTTCGTTTCCACTATTGAACGGGTGTACTTCAATTCTTTGCCGAGAAAAGCCGTCGCCCGAAATCATCGCTAGCATCTTTCAACAGTTTGAGCCGACTGTCTTCTTCGCTGTGCCCGTCGTTTACAACCTCTTGCTTGAATGTCACCAAAAGAATCCGATTGATTGTTCAAGTCTGCGACTTTGCATTTCCGCCGGTGAAGCTTTGCCTCCCCATCTCGGTGAACTTTGGCAAAAGGAGTTTGCCGTAGAAGTTCTCGACGGCATTGGCTCAACAGAGATGCTACACATGTGGATGTCGAATTTTTCGCATGAGGTTCGCTACGGCAGCAGCGGAAAGTTATTAGACGGGTACTCGGCCCGACTCAGTGATCAAAATGGCGAGGCCGTTCCGAATGGTGACGTTGGCAATCTGTGGGTCAGGGGCGAAAGCGCTGCTCGCGGATACTGGCAGCGGCCCGATACCACTGCGGCAACATTCGTTGATGGATGGGTGCGAACCGGCGACCTCTATCGTTGCGATGGAGATGGCTACTGGTTCCATATGGGTCGAAGTGATGATTGCTTTAAGTCGAGCGGGCAATGGGTGTCACCGGTTGAAGTCGAAGCTGTCTTGCTACGCCATCCAAGTGTGCATGCTGCCGCTGTCGTCGAACAATTTGATGCGAACGGCTTGCCAGGTCCGTGTGCTTTCGTGGTGCTGCACTCAGGTGAAAAGGAAGTCCCTTCGCGGCAAGCGCTCGCGCAGATTGCTGACGAATCTTTACCTCGGTTCAAACGGCCCCGTGAGTACGTTTTTGTAAGCGAGTTGCCCTACACTGCAACTGGAAAAATTCAAAGGTTCAAGTTGCGGGAAAGACTACGCCGCGCATGCGCGCGAAATTTAAATGAGCGAAAAGAGTCTTCAGGAAACCTACGCGCCTAACAATGCGTGCTTCGGTTGTGGTCCCGCGAATCCAAAGGGCCTGCACATTCGTAGCTTCGCCCAAGGTGATGAAGTCGTCGCCGACTTTGAACCCGAACAATGGCAAGAAGCCTTTACGGGAATGTTGAACGGCGGCATCATCGGCACACTGCTCGACTGCCATTTGAACTGGACGGCGACGTACGCGATGATGAAACGTGATGGATCTGATCATCCGCCGTGTACTGTCACCGCTGATTATGCGATCAAGCTGTTGCGCCCGACTCCGACGAACACGACGTTGCATTTAAAAGCTCGTGTCATCGAACTGAATGGCAATCGAGCGGTCGTTGAAGGCGAATTGGTTGCGAACGATAAAGTCACTGCGACCTGTCGCGGAACGTTTGTAGCGGTTGAGCCCGGCCATCCGGCGTATCATCGCTGGTAGTAGCATAGACTTCAGTCTGTGCCTAAGAGTTTAGTTTGTATCTGAGTACAATCGGGGGTAAGCAGTAAACAGACTGAAGTCTGTTCTACTAAATCATGTCTGATCTAATTCATCGCCCACGTCGTCTGCGCAAGACTGAAGCGCTGCGTTCGCTCGTTCGCGAAACACGTCTCGCACCCGAAGACTTCGTTCTTCCGCTCTTCGCCTGCCCCGGCGAAAATATACGGCGCGAGATCCCTTCGATGCCGGGCGTGCACAATCTTTCAGTCGACGAAATTACTCGCGAGGCAGCAGGAGCATTCGAGCTAGGCGTGCGCGGCATCATCCTGTTCGGTTTGCCCGAGTCGAAGGACGAGACAGGCACCGGTGGCTACGCTGAAAACGGCATCGTTCAACAAGCTATTCGAGCGGTCAAACGCGAAGTACCCGACTTAGTTGTGATTGCGGATACCTGTCTTTGTGAATACACCTCGCATGGACACTGCGGCGTTATTCGCGATGGCGCTGTCGCAAACGACGAATCGCTTGAGTTGCTGGCGCAGACTGCGGTCACTCAGGCTCAGGCAGGCGCTGACATGGTTGCCCCTTCAGCGATGATGGACGGACAAGTCGGTGCCATTCGCGCTGCGCTCGACGATGCAGCGCTGCAGGACATTCCGATCATGTCGTACGCGGTTAAGTATGCTTCCGGGTTTTATGGACCATTTCGCGAAGCCGCGGATAGCGCTCCGGCGTTCGGCGATCGACGCGCTTATCAAATGGATCCGCCAAACGCGCGCGAAGCGCTGCGGGAAGCAGAACTCGACGTTGCCGAAGGCGCTGATATTCTCATGGTGAAGCCGGCCACGGTTTTTCTGGACATCCTGCAACAAGTTCGGCAGCGATTTGATTTGCCGCTCGCTGCTTATCATGTTTCGGGGGAATACGCGTTGATCAAGGCCGCCGCACAGAATGGCTGGATTGATCAAGAACGAGTGATGCTGGAAACTCTTACGAGCATCAAACGCGCCGGCGCCGATCTTATCCTCACGTACTACGCGCGCGAAGCAATCAAAGCTCTACGCTAGCAATCAGGGTCGAACT
>Ga0070673_100002547_pt1 | contig 11123 bp, 9 predicted proteins | sample KBSM23metaG_FD_65342 | JGI IMG/M metagenome (GOLD analysis project Ga0070673, IMG submission 65342) | Miscanthus rhizosphere microbial communities from Kellogg Biological Station, Michigan, USA - KBS M2-3 metaG | ecosystem: Host-associated > Plants > Roots > Rhizosphere > Soil ...
TGCGCGCCCAGACCCGGCTCGAGATCCAGAAGCTGCACGGCGAGCTGCGCACGACCTCGCTCTTCGTCACCCACGACCAGGTCGAGGCGATGACGCTGGCCGAGCGCATGATCGTCATGAACGCCGGGCGCATGGAGCAGATCGGCACGCCCGACGAGGTCTACCACCGGCCGGCCACGACCTTCGTCGCCGGCTTCATCGGCTCGCCGCCGATGAACCTGGTGCGCGGTACGTCCGAAGGCACCGGCTTCAAGGCCGGCGGGCAATTGCTGCCGCTGCCGCAGCCGGCGCCACGCGCCGGCGAGCTGGTGCTGGGGGTGCGGCCGGAGCACGTCGAGCTGTCGTTCGACCTGAAGGCTTCGGGCTGGCCGGTGCGCGTGCAGGCGCTCGAGATGCTGGGCGCGGAGCGCCTCGTCTACGGCACGCTCGGCGAGACCCTCTTCACCGCCCGGCTCGACGCGACCGCGCCGCACCCGAAGGTCGGCGACATCGTCAACATCGGCGTGACGCCCGAGCACATGCACTGGTTCGACGCGGCGACGACGGCGCGCGTCGGCAAGTGAGCCGCGGATCGATGCTGCCCTGGCCGTATCCGCGCTGGATCGCGCACCGCGGCGCCGGCACGCTCGCGCCGGAAAACACGCTCGCCGCCTTCCGCCTCGGCGCCCGCCACGGCTATCGCGCCTTCGAATGCGACGTCAAGCTCGCGGCCGATGGCGTGCCGTTCCTCCTGCACGACGCGACCTTGCAGCGCACCACCAACGGCCACGGCCGCGCCGCCGATCTCGCCTGGAGCGAGCTGGCGCGGCTCGACGCCGGCTCGTGGCACAGCCGGGCCTTCGCCGGCGAGCCGCCGGCCTCGCTCGAAGCCGTGGCGGCGTTCTGCCTCGAGAACGGCCACGCCCTCAACATCGAGATCAAGCCCACGCCCGGCAGCGAATCCGAGACCGGACGGGTGGTCGCCGAAGAGGCCACCCGGCTCTGGCGCGGCGCCGCGCTGCCGCCGCTATTCAGCTCGTTCCGGAGCGACGCGCTCGCGGCGGCGCAGGCCGCGGCACCGGACATCCCACGCGCCTTGCTGCTCGACAGCCTGCGCGCCGGCTGGCTCGACGAGGCGAAGAAGCTCGGCTGCTTCGCGGTCGTCATGGCCTATCCGCTGATGGACGACGCGGTGCTCGCCATGCTCCATGCCGCCGGCCTGCACGGTGTCTGCTACACGGTCAACGATCCGGCCGAAGCAGCCCGGCTCTCGGCGATCGGCATCGACGCGCTCATCACCGACGCGGTCGACCGCTTCGCGCCCTAGCGCCGGGCCACGCCCGTCGTCGATGAATGGCCTGCGTGCCGTGCCCCGCTGGATGCTGATCGGTCTGATCGGCATCGCTGCCGTCTATGTCGCGGTGTGCATCGTCCTGTTCCTGCTGCAGCGGTCGCTGATCTACCACCCGCAGCCGCGCACCGCGCCGGCGGGCACGCCCCTCCTGCGCCTGGCCGTCGACGGCCGGGAGGTGCTCGCCACGATGCGCGAGCACGAAGGACCGGACGCGCTGATCTACTTCGGTGGCAACGCCGAAGACGTCTCGGCCAATCTGCCCGGCATGGCCGCGATCTTTCCCGATCACGCCCTGTACCTGCTCCATTACCCGGGCTACGGCGGTGCCCCGGGCCGACCGAGCGAGACGGCCCTCGTCGCCGACGCGTTGGCGCTGTTCGACCAGGTCGCCGCACGCCATCCGCGCGTGACGGTGATCGGCCGCAGCCTCGGCAGCGGCGTGGCGATCCAGGTGGCGAGCGCCCGCCCGGTCGAGCGCCTGGTGCTCGTGACGCCCTACGACAGCCTGCTGAAGGTCGCGACCGGGCGGTTCCCGGGGCTGCCGATCGGCTGGATCCTGCGCGACAGGTTCGAATCCGATCGCCATGCCCTCAAGGTGACGGCACCCACGCTGCTCATCGCCGCGGCGAACGACAACGTCATCCCGCGGGCCAGCACCGACCGGCTGCTCGGCCGCTTCGCCGGCGGCATCGCCACGCTCGCCACCGTTGCCGGCGCCGACCACAACTTCCCGGACAGCGATCCGCAATACGTCCGGCTGCTGCGCGGCGCGCTCGCCCCCGCCCGCGAGCCCGCGTCCGCCCCTTCGCGCTAGGGGCCTAGGCGCCGAACGGCTCCTCCGCGCCCCGTACCCGGGCGTAGACGCGCGTGCTGCGCGGCTCGCCGCGCGGATTGACGGCGTCGAAGCGAAGCAGCGCCTCGAGCGTGAAGCCGGCGCGCTCGGCGACCTTCCAGCTGCGCTCGTTGCTGTCGTCCATGCGCAGCTCGACGCGGCGTGCGCCGAGCGAATCGAAGGCGAGCCGCGCCATCGCCTTGGCGGCTTCGGTGACGATGCCGCGACCCTCGCAGCCGGTCTTGCGCCAGTAGCCGATCTCGAAGCGGCGCAAGGTCCAGTCGATCCGGTGCAGGCCGGTGCCGCCGACCAGCTCGCCTTCCCGGCCGTCGGCCTCGCGGGCGAAGATCAGGAAGACGAAGTCCTCGCGCAGCATGAACCGGGCCTGCTGCCGGCGGCAGTTGGCCTCGGACTCGTCGACGCTCAGCCCCGGGCCGGCCCAGGGCAGCCACAGGACGAGCTCGTCGAGGGAAGCCTGCACCGCGGCGTTGACCGTCGCCCCGTCGCCGCGCCGCGGGCTGCGCAGGACGAGGTGGTCGGTCTCGATTCGCTCGGGAACGTCCATCAGCACAGGATCCATGCTTTCCTTCTCCTCCTAGGTCGCCGCCGGTTGCGGCCGCACGTCGGCTTCCGCGCCCAGCCAATCGGACTCGCGCTCGGGCTCGGGCAGGCTCTTCAGGTTGCGGATCACGCCCAGGCGCATCGCCGCCACCGCCAGCAGCAAGGCACCGCCGCCGGCCACGGCCAGCGACGTGCGCAGGCCCGAATGTTCGCCCAGCCAGCCGCCGAGCAGCGCGCCCGGGCCGGCGGGAATGAGGATCAGCCAACGCATCGTGCTCGTCATCCGGCCGAGCAGCGGCGCCGGCGTCACCGACTGGCGCAGCGCCAGGAAGTTGATGAAGATCAGCACCGCGCCGGTAGAGAACATCATCAGCGTGGCGGTGAAGGCGGCCACGCCCCAGGCGTTGGCGGGCGCGACCGAGAGCACGAGCCAGCCCGCGCCGCAGATCGCGATGCCCGTCACCAGGCTCGGCCCCGGGCCGAAGCGGCGGCTGATCCGGTTGCCGAAGACGCTGGCCAGGACGGTGCCGGCGCCCATCGCCGTGTAGCTGAGGCCGATCGCCTGCTCCGAGAGGCCCAGCGTGCGCGTCGCGAACAGGATCTGCACCACCAGGGCGGCATGGTGGCACGCCTGCCAGGAACCGACGACCAGCGCCAGCGCGACCAGCAGGCGGTGGCGGGCGACGAAGCGGACGCCGGTGCACAGATCGGCCCAGAACTTCGCCATCGGCGAGCCTTCGCCGCTCGCACGAGCCAGCGGCTCGCGGACCGGCACGCCGCGCAGGATCGCGGCCGAGAATGCCAGCAGCACGGCGTCGACCAGCAAGGCCAGCGGCGCGCCGACGACCTTGATCAGCGCACCCGCCAGCCCGGGCCCCAGGACCTCGGCGCCCGAGCCCGCCAGGGCGTTCTTGGCATGCGCCTCGACCAGGCGTTCCCGCGGGACGACGTGGGTCAGCACGATCTGCGCGGCACTGCCGGCCACCGTGTAGACCGTGCCGATCAGGAGGCCGATGACGTACAGCCAGCCTATTGTCAGCCAGCCGGCCCACCAGGCCAGCGGCACGCTCGCGACGGCGAGGCCGAGCATGCATTCGCCGGCGATGTAGACCGGGAGCTTCCGGACCCGGTCGAGCCAGACCCCCGCGGGCAGGGAGAACAGCACGAACGGCACGATCTCCATGGCGGTGAGCAGGCCCATCTGCGTCGGCGTCGCCTGCAGCAGCACCGCCGCGGTCAGCGGCAGGGCCAGCATCGTCACCTGGCCGCCGAGCGAGCTGATGAGGATGGAGGTCCACAGGCGCCGATAGGCGAGGTCGCGCAGCAGGTCGTGGTCGGGAAGCCAGGGCCGCTGCGGCAGGATCCTTCTTGTCGTTCTCGAAAGCCACTTCATGGCTTCACCTTCTTCTTTCCAACGCCGCCACGGGAGGCGGTTCGCGGGCCGGGGGCCCAGGCAGCGGAAAAAACGAGGGAGCGATCGATTCTTCCGCTGATCTCTCAGCGGAACTTCGATGCGAAGGGAGCCGAGAGGACTAGATCGGGGCGCGGGCGCCGCCGGAACGCGGGGCCATGCCAATGCACGCGGCCCACGACCCGACAGCGCGAAGTGCGCCGAGGAGGTTGGGGTTGCAGTGCAGGGTCATTGGGGCGTGCGTCCAGGGGAAGAGGCGCACATCCTAGCAGCGGTGCCGGGGGCTAGGCAACGCCGATGTCGCATCGCGTTGCGCCGCGCCCACGCCGAAGCGCCACGTCGTCGCCGCCCGAGGACGGCCCGGCTGCCGCGCCGCGGTGCGGGCGCAGACCTCGAACCTCAGCTCCGGTAGTCGGCGTTGATCTTGACGTAGTCGTAGCTCAGGTCGCAGGTCCAGATCGTGGCCGCGTGCGGCCCGCGGTTCAGGCCGACCCGGATGGTGATCTCGCTCTGCTTCATCACCCGCTGGCCGTCCTCCTCGCGGTAGGACGGGCGGCGGCCGCCGTTCTCGACGACATGGACGTCGTCGAGGAAAAGATCGATCCGGGTCTGATCGAGGTCCTCGATGCCGGCGTAGCCGACCGCCGCCAGGATCCGGCCAAGGTTCGGATCGCTGGCGAAGAATGCGGTCTTGACCAGCGGCGAGTGGCCGATGGCATAGGCAACCTTGCGGCACTCGTCGACGCTGGCGCCGCCTTCGACGCGGATGGTGATGAACTTGGTCGCACCCTCGCCGTCGCGCACGATCGCCTGGGCGAGGCGCCGGGAGACGTCGAACACCGCTTCGCGCAGGGCGCGGCCGTCGGCGCTGTCGAGGCTCGTGATCGGCGCATTGCCGGCGCGCTGGGTGGCGATCAGCACGAAGGAATCGTTGGTCGAGGTGTCGCCGTCGATCGTGATCCGGTTGAACGATTCGTCGGCGGCCTCGCGCACCAGCTGCTGCACCAGGGCCGGGGCGATCGCCGCATCGGTGGCGACGAAGCCGAGCATGGTCGCCATGTTCGGGCGGATCATCCCCGCCCCCTTGCTGATGCCGGTGACGGCCACCGTCCGGCCGTCGATCTGCAGCGTGGCAGAGGCTGCCTTCGGCACGGTGTCGGTCGTCATGATCGCTTCGGCGGCGTGGCTCCAGCCATCGGCGCTCGCATCGGCGATGGCCGCCGGCAGGCCGGCCTCGATGCGGTCGTTCGGCAGCGTCTCCATGATCACGCCGGTGGAAAACGGCAGCACCTGGCGCGGCGCGCAGCCGAGCCGCGCGGCGAGCGCGGCACAGGTCGAACGGGCCCGGGCCAGGCCGTCTTCGCCGGTGCCGGCGTTGGCGTTGCCGGTATTGACGAGAACGGCGCGCACCTCGGAACCGGCGGCCAGGTGCTCGCGGCAGATCTGTACCGGCGCGGCACAGAAGCGGTTGGCGGTGAAGACGCCGGCGACCGCAGCCCCGGGCTCGAGCAGCACCACGGTGACATCGCGGCGGTTGGCCTTGCGCACCCCGGCCATGGCGGTGCCGAGGGTGAGGCCGGCGACGGGATGCAGTGACGATGCATTCGGTTTCGAAAGATTGACCGCCATCGATTCAGCTCCTCGGGGTTCGACAGAATTCGCAGTTATCGTTCGCCGCCGGCTTGCGGGGCGGTCGAACGACGGGAAGCGCTGCATTCAGCCAGCGCAGCATAGGACAGCATCGGACAAATGAGAGATTTCTTCATGGCCCTGGTCGAGAGCACGGACCAGGCGCGGCGCGACTTCGAGACCCATCCCGTGGCGCTCGCCGCGGTCGCCGACGGACTTTCGGTCGAACGCTATCGCAAGCTCCTGCTCGAGCTCTATCAGATTGTCTGGCACTTCAACCCGATCTGCGCAGCAGCAGCCAGCCGCGTGCAGGACACCCACCGGGAGCTGCGCTACTTCCTGTACGAGCACATGGCAGAAGAGTCCGGGCACGAGCAATGGGTCGGCAATGATCTCGATGCCATCGGCGTGGGCGAAGCGGCGCTGCTTCAGCATCGGCCGTCGCCGTCGACGCTGGCGCTGATCGGCTACAACTACTGGGGCGCGGAGCGGCGCAATCCTTGCTCGGTGCTCGGCATGATGTACGTCCTCGAGGTGATCGCCTCGGTATACGGCGGCGCGTTCGCCTCGGCGGTACGCGAGTCGCTGCTTCTGGTCGGCGATCGCGGCGTGTCGTTCATCGGCTCTCATGCCACCCTGGACACGGAGCATATGGTGCAGCTGCGCAAGATTCTCGTCACGATCGAGGATGCCGGAGCGCGTGACGCCATCATCGAATCGACCCTGGTGAACTTCGAATTCGTGACCCGGATCTTCGCCGCGATATGAACGTTCCCGACCCCCAGAGTGGTCTCCCCGGGCTGCTGGCGCGGCCCTACCGGTTTCTCCGCCTGGAATGGACGTCCGACCTGTCCTTGCTGCGGGTGCGAACCTGCGTGACGCCGATCCAGTGCTTCAGCCTCGCCGGCATCGCCGAGATGCAACGCGTGCTCGACGACATCTCCCTCAACCCCGGCCTGGTGCGCCACCTGGTGGTCTCTTCGGATGTCACGGGGGTCTTCAACTTCGGCGGCGACCTGTCGCTGTTCAGCCTGCTGGTGCGAGCGCAGGACGCAGAGTCCTTGCGCCTCTACGGACGCAAGTGCATCGACATGGTGTGGTGGCTGGAAACCGCCGCCCAGCGCGGCGTACACACCACGGTCCTGGTCCAGGGAGATACCCTCGGCGGCGGACTCGAATCGGTCATGCCGTTCCACAAGGTGATCTTCGAGCGCAGTGCCCAGGCCGGCTTTCCCGAGGTGCTGTTCAACCTCTTCCCGGGCATGGGTGCGTGGCATTACACGATCCGCAAGGCCGGCTTCGCCGTGGCGAACGACATGGTGCTTTCCGGCAAGCTCTACACCGCCGAGCAGCTCTACCGGCGCAGCCTGGTCGACCTGGTCGTCGACGACGGTCGCGGGGAGGCCGCGCTCGACCACGTCGTCCGCTCGATCGATCCGCGCCTGCGCGGCACCCTGGTCGCGCTGCAAGGCCAGCGCCTGGCCGCGCCGATCACCTACCAATCGCTCGCCGAAACGGTCGACTTGTGGGCCCAGGCGGCGCTCTCGCTCACCACGCGCGACCTGCGCCTGATGGAGCGGCTGGCGCGCGCGCAGGTCCGCAAGGTCGGCGGCGCGGAAGAGGGCGCGCTGCACGAAATCAAGCGCATCGAGCTCGACACCGCCTGGGGCGAGGAGCGGACCGGCATCACCGAGTGGACGACGCTGAGCTGAGGCCCTGACGCGCCGGCCGGCTACAGCCAGGACGCGAGCAAGGTGCGGAGCTGGCCGCGCGTATAGGGCTTGCCCAGGTGGCCATCCATCCCGGCTTCACGGGTACGGATGGCGTCGTCGTCGAAGGCGTCGGCGGTGAGCGCAACGATCGGCAAGCGGCGCCCGCCCTGTTTGGCCTCGCGTTCGCGAATGGCGCGGGTGGCCACATAGCCGTCCATCACCGGCATCTGGCAGTCCATGAGAACGAGATCGACCGACTGGTCCTCGAGCACGTCCAGCGCCTCGGCACCGTCGGAGGCCTCCAGCACCTCGACGCCGAGGGAAAGCAGCACCTGGCGGGCGATCATCCGGTTGACCTCGTTGTCCTCCACGACCAGCACGGTCCCGCTCAGCGGACCGGTGTCGTCGAGTCCGCCGAGCGCCGAGTCGGGCATTGCGGTGTGCGGCGCATCGTCGACCTTCAAACGCAAGGTGAACCAGAAGCGCGAGCCCTTGCCCGCCTTGGATTCGACCCCGATCCGCCCCCCCATCGCCTCGGCGATGCGCTGGCTGATGGCCAGGCCGAGGCCGGTACCACCGCGGCGGCGACTGGGTGCACCATCGGCCTGATAGAACGGTTCGAACAGTTCCTCGACGACCTGCGGGGTCATGCCGATGCCGGAGTCGCGCACCTCGAAAGTGACGTCGGCACAGTCGTGCGGGGCCGGCCGGGAGACGAGGCGCAGCACCACCTCGCCGCTTTCGGTGAACTTGATCGCGTTGCCGACCAGATTGAGGATCACTTGCTTGAGTCTCTGGCCGTCGGCCACTACCCAATCGACGACCTCCGACCCGAACTCCAGGCGCAGCGACAGATGTCTCGCACTTGCGTTGGTCTCGAACAAGGCCATGGCGGTATTGGCCAGCGAACGCAGCGAGACCGGCGCGAGCGTCAGGCTCATCTTCCCGGCCTCGATCTTCGAATGATCGAGGACGTCGTTGAGGATGCTCATCAGCGAAGTGCCCGACGAGGCAGCCGTTCGCACCAGCGCGCGCTGTTCGGCGTCGAGGTGCGAGTGACGCAGCAGGTCGAGCGCACCGAGGACGCCATTCATCGGCGTGCGTATCTCATGGCTCATGGTCGCGAGGAACTGCGACTTCGCCCGGTTGGCGGCTTCGGCCGCCTCCTTGGCGGCCTTCAGGGAAGCCGCTGCGAGGTCGACCTCCAGGCTGTGCCGGATCGCGCGGACGGTGGTGTTGCAGAACTCCCGCGAGGCGCGGAGCATCGTCACGCCGAACAGGGCGATCAGCACGACCAGCGGCAGCGACACCAGGCCCTCGGTCCAGAGCGTCACCACAATGATGCCGCCCAGTTCCGGCACGGCGAGCAGGAGGAACGATCGGCCGATCAGTGCCATGAACAACGCGGCGACGGCGATCGATCCACAGGCGAAGAAGATGTAGGCCTTCTCCATCCAGCCGTCCAGGTAGGCGAAGATGCCGAAGCTGCTGACCAGCCACATGGCCCCCGCGAGCAGCGCGTTCCACTCCAGATGGTGCTCGGCGCTCTTCAGCTCTTCCTCGGAAAGAACGCGGTCCGGCCCGGAAAACTTGCGCGAGATCACGACCCGCCAGAAGGCGACGCCGAGTCCCAGCGCCGCGGTCGCCACCGCCCCGAAGTACTTGCCGACGGCCGCGCCCATCAGGACCATCACGACGACGGCGACGATCTGCAACGGAATGCTCCGGATCGAGTTGTGCAGCGCGAGCCGCATCAATTCACGGTGCACTTCGACTTCGGTGGTCGTGTCCTCGGGCATTGAAGCAAAGCATACAGGCGGCGCCACGGCGCCAACATCGAGATTGTCACGGACGGCATCGATACACTGAGGCGTGGTCACCGATGCGGGTTCGAAACGAGAAGCCGGCGCTGGCGAGGTGAACAAGGCGCGTATTCCGGCGGAGGCTACCGGCAGCGAAACGGGGGTCGTCCGGCTGTTCGAGGCGATCGGCGCGCACCGAAATCCGCAGCGGCAAATCCAGGAGCGCGACCGGTCACGACAACGGGCCATCGTCGGCATCGTTCTGCCCGTCTTCTGGCTGGTGAGTCTTTGGCGCGGCGTGCCGGTCGATCCGCCGGTCTGGTTCATCGTCCTCGGTCTCGCCTACGGCATCGTCAGCCTCGTCTATCTGCGCGTCCTCGACCAACTGGACGCAGGCGCTGCCGGTCTCCTCTATGCCTTCCTCCTGCTCGACCCGACTTTCCTCGTCGGCGTCCTGTTCTTCGATCCGGAGACCTTCGCGTTCCTGAATCCGTTCTTGCTGGTCGTGATCGTCCGCACCGGCATTCGCTACGGCATCCGGACGATGTACTTCTCATGGGCCGTGACGATCATGGCATCCCTCGTGCTCCTCGCGAGCAGCTTCTGGCGTTCGAACGTCGAGCTCGGCCTGGCCTACCTGGTCATGATGGTATTCGGACCGGTGTGCTTTGCATCCCTCATCCGCCGCGTTCATGCCATCCGGGCGATCGAAGAGGAGCGCGCAGCGGCTCTCGCGACCCGCGAGCTCGCCATCGCGCGCAGCGCCTTCCTCGCCAAGGTCAGCCACGAGCTGCGCTCTCCCCTCCAAGGCATCGTCTCCGCGCTCGACGTTATCGAGATGCGCCATGCTCGTGCCTTCTTCGGCGACGAGGAGCTTAGCGGCCGGATGCGGCGCTCGTCGATGCTCCTGAACACCCAACTGCGCGACCTGCTGACGCTCGCCAAGGGCGAAGCCGGCCGGCTGCAGATCACGCCGAGCCGTTCGAGGCCTGCGCGCTGGTCGAGGCGTTGGCCGAGGACGCCCGCGAGCTGGCGGTCTCGAAAGGCCTGCAGCTGAGGGTGGTGCTCCCGCCGGCGCCGCTGTTCGCGGTTGCCGACGGCGCCCGCATCGACCAGGTGCTGACGAACCTCGTCGTCAACTCCATCCGCTACACCGACGCGGGCGAAGTGCGAGTCTCGATGGAGCCGATCGGCGATCCGCCGAGGGGCCTGCAGTTCATCGTCGCCGACACCGGACCGGGCATCCCCGAAGACGTCCTGCCGACGCTGTTCGAGCCCGACAAGTTCCTCACCGCGCCGGCCCGGTGGGGCGAGGGCTCGGGCATCGGCCTGGCTATCGTCCGCACCCTGGTCGACCACCTCGGCGGCAGCCTGCGCGTGGCCAGCGAGCTGGGCCAGGCACGACCTTCACGGTCGAGGTTCCCACCGAGCTCGAAGCGCCGGATCGGGCCGACTTCGCCGACACCGACACCCACGGCCGCGTGCTCGTGGTCGACGACCGAAGCGACGTGCTCGATGCCCTGGAAAGCGTGATCGACGAGCTCGGCTACGAGCTCGACCGCGCCGGCTCGGCTGCTGCGGCCAGCCGGCTGCTCACGGAGCGAAGCTACGACGCCGTCCTGCTCGATCTCGACATGCCGGTTCGCGGCGCGGCGGCGCTGGTGGCGGGGACGCGGCACGGCGACGGACCGAACCGGAGCGCGCACTTCATCAGCATCAGCGCTGCCGAGCGGTCGCCGGAGCCCGATCCGAACTTCGATGTCCGCCTGGCCAAGCCGATCGACCAGTCGGCGCTGCGGCGCGCGCTGCTCGGCGCGCGGCGCCGCGAACGCCCGGCTCAGGC
>Ga0070673_100002551_pt1 | contig 11111 bp, 7 predicted proteins | sample KBSM23metaG_FD_65342 | JGI IMG/M metagenome (GOLD analysis project Ga0070673, IMG submission 65342) | Miscanthus rhizosphere microbial communities from Kellogg Biological Station, Michigan, USA - KBS M2-3 metaG | ecosystem: Host-associated > Plants > Roots > Rhizosphere > Soil ...
TGATCGTGCCGATCGTGCTTTGGCTGATTTGGGAAAGGCGCAACATCCTTGCCGCCACCGCGCCCAGCCTTTTCCCGCAGGCTTTATGGGCGATGCCGCTGCTGGGGCTGATGTGGTGGATGGGCCAGTTGGCGGCGATCAACGAGGTCCAGCAATATGCCGTGGCGGCCATGATGCAGGTCATTATCGTCGCCCTGCTGGGCTTGAATGTCATGCGGCTGATCTGGTTCCCTGTCCTCTATCTGATCTTTCTGGTTCCGACCGGTGAATATCTCATAGCCCCGATGCAGCGCTTCGCGGCGCATTTTGTCGAGGTGAGCCTCACGCTTTTGAGAATCCCGTACTATAGCGAAGGCACGCTCTTCGAGTTGGCGAGCGGCCGCTATGAAATCGCGGAAGCCTGCGCGGGCTTGCGTTTCCTGATAGCGACGGTCACCCTGGCGGTGCTTTTCTGCTATATGGTTTTCCGCAATCCGATCAAGATCGCGCTGTTCTTGGTCGCCAGCGTGGCGGTGCCGCTGATCGGCAATGGACTGAGATGTGTGGGAATCATCGTCTTGGCCAATTTCACCAACAACGAATATGGCGCGGGCGCGGATCACATCGTTTACGGCTGGGGATTCAATGTCGCCATCCTTTTGGTCCTGGGCGGCGTGGGATGGTTGTTCCGGGACGATGTCCGCGAGCATTTCACCGTGCGGACCGATCCGCCCCTGGCCCCCAAAAAGCTTGTCGCGATATCCGCCCTTGCGGCCGGGCTTATCTGCGCCGGCCCGGCGCTGGCCTTTTGGCATGACAACAGGTCTGGCGGGGCCGATCTTGAGGCCATCGCCGCTCCCTTTGCGGTCCGCGGCTGGAGTCAGCTTCCCGCCGGCACCACCTGGCATCCCGAGTTCTTCGGCTTTGACGACATGAAGGCGGCGGCGATCATCCCGGAAGCTCGACCCGACTCGCTCCCGGTCGACTTGTTCCTGGGCTACTACGCGCGGCCCCGGCCAGGCCATTCCATGACGGCCCATATCAATCGGTTTTGGAACCTCGATGCTTGGAAGCTCGCCGAGTCCGGCAGCGTGACGGCCACGGTCGGCGGCAAGCCCATTCAGCTTCAGGAATGGATCATCAATTCCACCAGCGAAAGGCGCATGGTCTGGTCCTGCTATTGGGTGGATGGCCGGTTCACCACCAGCCTGCTCCGAGTCAAGCTTTGGCAGGCCCGCGCCGCCCTTCAGGGACATGAGGGCCAGGCGGTCCTTGTCCTCTCGACCCAGATGGCAGAGGCGCCGCAGGATGCGCGTGGACGGTTGTCAGAGGCTCTTGCCGCGCTCCAATCCTTGCCTGACAGTCTGGAAGCGGCCAATCGGCAGGCCTCGGCTCGCCGTGCCGGAGGTCGCTGAACGATGTGTGGAATCGTCGGCTGGTTTGACCTAAAGGACCATCGGGCGCCCGACCGGACCCTGCTGCGGGCCATGAGTGACGCGATCCGCCATCGCGGTCCGGATGGGGATGGACATCATTTCGAGCCGGGGTTGGGCTTTGGCCATCGCCGGCTGGCGGTGATCGACCTGGTCACCGGCGACCAACCCATGTTCTCTCCCGACAAGAGCATTTGCCTGATCTTCAATGGCGAGATCTTCAATTTCCAGGCGCTGAGGCGCGACTTGGAACAGCGCGGACATGTCTTTGCCACGCACTCCGACACCGAAGTCATATTGGAAGCCTGGCGCGAATGGGGAGAGGATTGCGTCACCCGGCTGACCGGACAATTTGCCTTTGCCTTGTGGGATCAAGGCCGGGAAACCTTGTTCCTGGCACGTGACCGGCTTGGGGAAAAGCCGCTCTATTATTCCATTTTGGGGGATCAGACGCTGATATTCGCGTCCGAGCTCAAGGCCTTGCGGCTTCATTCCGGCCTGGATCGCAGCATCGATCCTTGCGCCATCGAGGAATTCTTCGCGCTGGGCTATATCGCCGAGCCTCGCACGATCTACAGCAATGTTCGCCAGCTTCCCGCCGGAACCACACTCACACTCCGGCGGGGCGACAGACCGAGAATGAAAGCGTATTGGGACCCCTCGCCCGCCGCGATCGGCGACAGCGAACTCGACAATCTCGAGGACGCTCTGCTCGACCGCCTGGGCGCGATCGTGAAATCACAGCTGGTGGCCGACGTGCCGGTGGGCGCTTTCCTGTCCGGCGGCGTGGACTCAAGCGGCACGATGGCGCTGATGGCCCGCGCCGCGCAAGACCCGATTACCGCTTTCACCATAGGATTCAACGACCCGGCCTTTGACGAAACCGCCTATGCCGCGTTGGTGGCCAAACGCTACAATTCCAATCATGTTGTCGCGCGCATGCAAGGCGACGAGCTCGACCTTGTCGAACGCCTGCCGGCAATTTTCGATGAGCCATTCGGCGACAGCTCCGCCCTGCCCAGCTACAGGCTGATGCAGCTGGCGCGCAAGTCCGTGACCGTGGCCCTGTCGGGTGACGGGGGTGATGAATTGTTCGCCGGCTACCGCCGCTATGGCTTTCACGCCAATGAGGAACGCCTGCGCCAATGGCTGCCGGCCGCCATCCGTAGGCCGCTGTTCGGGGCCCTGGCCGATCTTTATCCGCAACTCGACAATGCGCCGCGCTATCTGCGCGCGCGCCATACCTTCCGCGAATTGAGCTCGGACTCGATCACCGGCTATTTCTGGAATCTATCGGTGGTGGGCGATGAAACCAGAAAAGCGCTATTTTCCGATGCCTTGACCAAATCCCTGGCCGGCTATCATGCCGTGGACGTGGTCTCCAGACATGTTGCGACCGCGCCCACGGATGATCCGGTCACACGCGCCCAGTATGTGGATCTGAAGTCCTGGCTGCCCAGCGATATTTTGGTGAAAGTCGACCGTACCGCCATGGCCAACAGCCTGGAAGTCCGCGTGCCGATGCTCGATCACACCTTTGTCGATTGGGCGCTGGGCCTGCCGGCAGCCGTCAACCGCCGGGGCAGCGAAGGCAAGCTGCTGCTCAAGCGCGCCTTCGCGCGCCTGGTGCCCCCCAATGTGCTGCACCGGCCCAAACAGGGCTTTTCGGTTCCCCTGGCACGCTGGTTCCGGGGCTCGATGGGGCAGCATCTCGATCAAAAGCTTGCATCCAAGAACGGTCTGGCATCTTCGCCCTATCTTAATGCCGAGACCATCCGGCGCTTGTCCGCAGACCATCAGAGCGGTCGTGTCGATAACAGCCGCGCACTCTGGCTGATCTGGATGTTCGAGGAATTCATGGAATCCGAGGCCGGCATCGCGCAAACAGGCCAGGGTCGCGAATGGCGCGTCAGCGCCGGCGGCCAAAGCGCCTAACCCCGCAACTCGGCTGTTTGAGCCGGAATATCGTGGCGCAGGTTCGCTTGCTGAAGATACCTGCGGCGCAGGAAGACATAGACCGCGCCTAGTGCCAGCGCCAAAAGCGCATCGGAAATCTCTGCCGAGCGGTCGACCATGAAGGTCTGCAGCAGGCTGGTGGCAAACAAGGCGGCGCATTCCAATCCCACCGCAATTCTCAGCTTTAGCCCGCATTGGACCAAGAACAAGATCACCGCGCCGTACAGATAGAATTTCTGTAAAAACGATATGGTATTGACCTGCTGGGAGCCCTGTAGGAAGCCAATAAAAGGTATCCACTGGAAGGCTTTTGGGCTCGCGGAGAATTGCCAAGGGAGCACGCGGCTCAAGATCACGAACAGCACCAGCATTGCGGCCGTCATAGGCACGCCGACCGAGGAAAAACGCCCCATCAGAAGCGGCGACAGCAGAAGGGCGAAAACCGCGCCCATCAGTTCGGGCAAGCTGAGAGTTTGTTCCAGGATCGATGCTTTGGCCGCGAAAAAACCAAGGATCGCCAGCACCAACAGTGCGAAAGACCGGTGCACACCGGTCCGGAACAGGAAAATCACGCTCAGCCATAACACGGCATAGTGGGCGACTTCGGCGGGACTTGGGCTCGGCGCCAAAAGCATAGGCTCAAGGCTCCTCCAATATCTGTGAAGCTGCAGCGTCGGAACATAAGGATAAAGCCGCCATCCCAGCCAGGCGAGCAACAGCAAGCGCGCAAAAGCAGGCGCCGCCCCGGCCGGCCACGACGCCCTGAGAAAGCCGGCACCGGCGACCAGGGCGATAATCGTGCCGGCTACAAGGCCGATGACATTCAGGCAGAAATCGGAGAAAGCGCTGACCCTGCTGGCGTCATAGAACTGTGCCAGCTCGATGAGGAAAGAGAGAGCCGCGCCGCACAGAACCGCCAGAACCGCGCCCAAAGATCGCGGCATGTCCTGGCTAAAAGCCAAGGTGGCGGCAAGGCCGAGCGGGATGTAGAGCAAAAGATTGGCCAAGACATCGCCCCGGCTTGTCGGCAGTTGCCACCATCCGCCCAGGAAATGAGAAAGATCGGCGCTCAAGCGCGCCCCGGTCTGGAAAACGAACGGGTAGAGCGAGCCATAGGCGATCAGGAACGCCACCAGGGCCGCAAGGGCGTAGCGCGATTTAGAACGGGAACGATCGCCAACTGCGGGAGCCGGATACGTCACAGGCGATCCCCCGCACCCAACCGCGAGCAGGCGGCCCAGGGCGAAACCAGGCCCAGTAAGGCCGATGCGGCGCTATACAGGAACGATGCGGAGCGGTACACCAATCACAGGCATATCCGATTCTGCCGGGGAATTGTTAACCCTCAAATCGCCATAGTCCCGGACGGCTTTGACCGGTCATCATGGCGGCCTGCTTTTGTGAGAATGAGAACCGGACTTTCCCTCATATGCCAGACCCGTCGCCCACAATATCCATCCTGACAGCCACCACGCTGTTTCCCAATTCCCTGCAGCCGTCGCACGGCGTCTTCGTCGAAACGCGGCTGCGTCACCTGATATCCAGCGGCAAGGTGCAGAGCCACGTCCTGGCGCCGGTGCCCTGGGCGCCTCCGATGCTGACGAACTTCCGGACCTTGCGCCAAGTACCGGATCGCGAAATCCGAAATGGCCTGGTGGTCGATCATCCTCGCTATGTGGTTGTTCCCAAGGTCGGCATGAACCTCGCGCCGCACGCGCTTTACCGGGCCATGCGCGAAAGGCTTAGGCGCTTGATGAAGGCCGGGCTCAAACCGGATCTCATCGACGCGCATTACTTCTATCCGGACGGCGTGGCGGCTGCTTGGCTGGCCGAGGAATTCCGGCTGCCCTTGACCATCACCGCGCGCGGCACCGACATCAACCTGATCCCGGAATTTTCCCGTCCCCGCCGCCTGATCCTGGAGGCGGCGGCAAGCGCCGGCGCCGTCATCACCGTTTGCCAGGCCTTGAAGGATCGGCTGGTCGAGCTTGGGGGCGAAGCCGGGAAGATCACGGTTCTGCGCAACGGCGTCGACCTCAAGGCCTTCCGGGTCAAGGACCGGCAAGCCTTGCGCGCCAAATTGGGAGTCAAAGGCTTTGTGCTGGCTTCGGTGGGGCTTTTGATCGAGCGCAAGGGACATCATTTCATCGTCGAAGCGCTTGCGCGGATTCCCGACGCCACGCTGCTGATTGCCGGTTCAGGACCCGATCGCCAACAGCTGGAGGCCTTGGCAGACCGCTTGGGTGTCAAGGACCGCGTCCGGTTCCTGGGCAACCTGGACAGGGAGGTGCTTTGCGACGTGTACAATTGCGCCGATGCGCTGGTGCTGGCCTCCAGCCGCGAAGGCTGGGCCAATGTCCTGCTGGAAGCCATGGCTTGCGGCACGCCGGTGATCGGCACCGCCGTATGGGGGACTCCGGAAGTCATTGCCCGTCCGGAAGCGGGATTGCTGCTCAAAAACCGCGATGCCCAAAGCATTGTGGAGGCGATCGGCGCGCTCAGGCGCTCGCCGCCGGACCGGTCGGCCACGCGCTTATATGCCGAGCAATTCGATTGGCAGTCCACGACGGATGGTCAGCTGGCGATATTTCGTTCTGTGATTAACGATTATGGGGGGCGCGGTACTTTTGCGTCGTGAATTCGTCGCTCGTCGCTCATGTACTTCTTGTACACGCCGCTCCTCGCTCCTGCTCACGCCGCAAAATTCCTCGCGCCCCTAGCCGATTAGGGCTGCATAGCGTTGAGCCATTTCATTTTCATCAAATTCTTGGCGCGCTTTCCTCTCATTGGCCTGGCCGATAGCGCGCCGCGCCGTTTCGTCTCCGGCAAGGAGGGCGAGCGCGGATGAGAAATCGCCTGCCGGCACCACATATCGCCTGTTCTCCTCCGAGACCATCCGGCTCACATCGCCCACATTCGTTGCCACCACCGGCAAGCCGGCGGCCATCGCCTCCAAAACGCTCAATGGCATCTGTTCGGTGTCGGATGACAAGGCGAAAATGTCCATCTGCGGATACCAGTCCTGCGGCCGCTCGCTCTGTCCGGCAAAGCGCACCCGCTGCCCGAGATGAAGCTCCTGGACCAAACGCTCCAGTCCTTCCCGTTCCGCGCCGCCTCCCACGATCAGGAGCGCGGCGTCGGAGCGTTTCGCCGCGAGCTCGGCAAAGGCCTGGATCAGGCGGGAGATATTCTTTTCCCGCCTCAGGCCAGACACGGTACCAATGACCAAACGCCCATTTACCGTGCCGCGGTCCGGTACCGCGAACCGCGCGCAATCGATCCCATTGGGAATAAAGCGCACCCGATCGGGCGGCAGGCGCCACAGACCCAGCGCGATTTTTTCCAAATTACGCGATGGCAGCACTATGCGCGTGCGCTTTCCGGAAAGCGCCAATCGCCGTGCCCATACCCGCCGCTTGAGTTGCCCGCCGGCCTCTTCCGGGCCAAAGCCGTCCTCGATATGGATGTGTTCCGCGATCCTTTCCACGCGGTTGACCAAAGCCCATTCGACCGCGCCCCAGTTATAGGTCAGCAAGACGTCGGGCCGAAAAGCGCGCAAAGCTGCGCGGAAGCGAAGCCAGCTGTCGAAGGTCTTACGCTTGTCGAAAGACAGGCTGTGACAGGTGACCGGCAGGCCAATGAGCCGGGCAGCCATGTCGGTATTGCCGTCCAGCGCGATCACCGTGTGGCGATAGCGCGTGCCGTGAAGCCGTGCCAGCTGCGCGAAACGCATCTGCGAGCCTCCGACCGCGAAGGTCGGAAAAATATGAAGCAGATGCTTTGGCGGCATGGACACTCTGACTCGCACCCCTTAAGGGCTTTTACACGACCTTCAGATTTTTTGCCCTTTGGCCTTTTCCACCAAAGTCATGGCCCGCCGCGCGTTGCGGGCCCAAGAGATGTCGTCCCGATGGATCTTTTCCGCCGCCGCCGCGCCCAGCTGGGTGCGTAGAGCGCCATCGCGGACCAACAGGCGGATTGCGTCGCCCAAGGATTTCGGGCTGTTGGGCTCGAACAACAGGCTGTCTTGCCGGTGAGTCAGGACCTCGCGGATATTGGCGGCATCGGGTGCGACGATGGCGCGGCTCAAGGCCATATACTCGAAAAGCTTGAGCGGGCTGGCATAGGAGGTCACCTCCGGCTGCAGCGCAATGTCGAAGCAGCTGATATGGGCCGGAAGCGCCGGCCGCTCCACCAGGCCGGTGATCCAGACCCGATCGGCGACCCCAAGCTCCTTCGCCCGGCGCTCCAGATCCGCGCGGCCCGGGCCATCGCCCACCACCATCAGATTGGCGGCGGCAAAATCGGCATCCTCGGCCAACAGATCGACAATCTGCGGCAAGCCGTGCCAGGCCCGGACATAACCCACGAACCCCAGCACCGGGCCGGACCCGAATTGCCGGGGCAGCGCCGGCCGGCCTTCGGGCGGGACGATGCGAAATTCCTCCATATCCACGCCATTGGAAGTCACCACGATGCGCGAAGGCGCAACCCCCGCCCGCGCGATCATGCCCCCCAGCACGGCAGTGACCGGCAGGACATAGGCCGCTGAACGCCAGGCCGTCTCCTCCGTCCGGCGCGCGAAATTCGGCATCGCCAGTCCATCGAACTTGCCGCGCTCCTCTGCCAAGGGGGCGTTCACTTCTAGCAACAGGGGCAGGGAAAAAAGCCGGGACGCCCAAACGCCGGACAGCATGAAGATATTTTCGCGCTCATAAATCGCATCGGGCCGGTTTCGCAGGATTGCCGCGGCAAGTTTGGCCAGTTCCAGCCCGCTATAGCCGAACTCCAAAAGCTCATAGAGGAGTTTGGGAATGACCTGCTTTTTGCGGGCCGGCTTGAGCGCGCTTACGCGCTCGGGCTCGACGACATCGACGGTCACGCCTTGCTTGCGCAGCGCCGCGATCATCTCGTCGATATGGACGGACTGGCCGTCGCGCGAGCGTGTCCGGTGGTGGTAGAGAATCCGCAAGCCCGCGCCTTCAGCCGAATCAGGTGTCCAGGGGTATTTTATGGCGCTGGAACTAACGGCGCTCGGTCAGCGCACGCCTTCGGGCCACAAAACGACGCGCAAGGTCTGCAGCATGATGCCCAGGTCGCGCAACAGGCTGAAATTCTTGATGTAGAACAGATCGTATTCCAGCTTGCGCTGGGCATCTTCCAGCGAGGCGCCGTAATGGTAGTTGATCTGGGCCCAGCCGGTGAGGCCGGCGCGGACCGTATGGCGCAGGTCATATAGCCGAAGCTGGCGAGACAGATCCTCGACAAAACAGGGGCGTTCGGGGCGAGGGCCGACGACGGACATGTCGCCCTTCAGAATGTTGAACAGTTGCGGAATTTCATCCAGGCGGCTGCGGCGAAGGAACATGCCCACCTTGGTGATGCGGGGATCGTTCTTGTCGGCCCATTTGGCGCCATTGCGCTCCGCATCGCTGCGCATGCTGCGCAGCTTGTACAACCAGAAGACCCTGCCGCCCCGAGTCACGCGCTGCTGGCGGTAGATCACCGGGCCGGGCGAATCCAGGCGAATCGCCACCATCGCCACCACCAAAACCGGCAGGCTGATGACCAAGGCGGTCAGACTGAAGACGATGTCCATCATCCGCTTGACCGCATCGTCGATCAGGCGGAACTGGAAGCCCGGCGTGTGGATCAGCCATGGCAGCTCGAGCCAAGCCAATTCGATCCGGCCCGTCTGGCGCTCGACGAAGGAATTGAACTCCGTCACCGGCACGCCGCGCGCCTTGCAGGACAGCAGGCTGTCCAGCGCCACCCGGTTGCGGTCATCCACGGCGACGATGATCTCATCGGCGTCGAGGCGATCCGCCAATTCGCCGATCGAGGGAACCGTGAGCTGGCCGTCGCCGGGCACGGAGGATTGCGTCAGGACGTCCTCGCTGACGAAATGAATTTCCTGCAAGCTGCCATGGGCCCGGCTGAGATCCTCGATGTGGCGGGCCCGCTGGCCCGTGCCCACCACCATAATGCGGCGGCGGAACACATCGTTGTGCAGCAGAACGCGCACGACATTGCGGCTGACGATCGCCGCGCCCAGCGAAATACCGGTGCCTACCAAAATGATGGTGATGCAGCGGCTGATGCTGAGGAACACCCGCGCCGACGGGAAAATCATCGGAAACAGGTAGTGGAGGTACAGGAAAAGCACGAGACCGGATATGGCCAGCGCCGTGGGTATGCGCGAAAGCGCCGCCGTGCGATTGAGCAGCGCGTCACGCCGGTAGCAACCCGTGGCGTAAAGAAACACCATGGAAATGACGATCGAGAAACCGACCACGGCCCCGGCCTCGACAGGGCCGCCCAGGGCCAGCCGGCTATAGATCAGCGAAAGCACACCAAACTGCGCGCCGCCGATCGCCAAAAGGTCCAACATGGCCTGGGAAACATTGGCAGCCGGGACGTAACGCGGATAGCGGCGCGGCGTCGCCGAAGCTTCCGGCAACTGCACCACCCGATAGCGCGCCGCGCGCGACGGCGTGTCGTTGGCGCCACTGCGCCGCACGAATGCATCGATCTTGGCCAGGTTCGGAGCCGAGGCGTTCAAGTGCGTATTGTTTTGAGACACGCCGTCCAGACTCATTACCCGATCCCCATCATCGCCGGCATTCCAAGCACTTCTTATGCCGCCAGCGATCCGTCACAGCGCCAATTTTAACAATGGTTTTTTACGACTAGCCCCGCGTGACCTGGACATTATCTGACATTTTTGCTGCGTACGCGAGCAAATTAGAACCGAATTGGCACAGTTCCATAAACCATGGTTACCGGGGAAAAGTTCCCCGGATTTTGGCCAAAAAACCCGCGGATTAACCATGAATTTTGCATTGCGGCAGGCAAGCCACAGTCAGCACGGCGCGCGCAATTCCCTGCGCTGTGTCTGGACCACCATGCAAGGGAAAACCTTCCCGGCCATGCCAGGCGAAACTTGGCGGCGCTAAAATGTTTGGAAAGCTATCGCGAACGCCGCCGGCCGACGGCACCACGCCTGGAGACCGGAAAGGCGATCTGAGGGCGCACGATTGCCGATGGGCCGAGTGGAAGCCCAACGGAGATCACAAAGTCGCGCTGGCTCGGCTGGGGCTGTGTCCGGCCTTCGCCGTCATCCTGCAGCGCAAGGAAGCGTCCGATCAGCGGCGAAAGCAAAACCGAGGCTGCGAACCAGCTTGAAAGCACGATTGCAATTGTCATCGTCCCGGCCTCAATGATCGCGCCAATCCAGTTTGGCCATCGTAGGAAGGCTTTCTTGCCAGGGGATTAAGATTTATGTTTCTGATGTAAACACCTGACCTGGTTTCCTGGCCTTGGGTTTGCACAGGATTCTCGTCGTCAGGATCAGGCCGGCGTGGCAGGGTGGCCAAGGGCGGCGGGACTTTTCGATAATGGGGAATGGGTTGGCTGATCTGCTGGGCGGAGGGCAGACATTGGACGATGTGGGCAACACATTGGCCGCTGCCTATGGTTGGGCCAAGGAGTGGCAGGTCTTGCTTGCCGGCCTCCTGGTGCTGCTGGCCGCCCTGATCGTCGCAAGCGCGTTACGCAGGAAGGCCCCGGCACCTGTCACCCAGACCAGCAGCCCTGCCGATGAACGGCTGGACATGCGTTTGGCGCCAAGGCCTCTCAGCCGGCAGGATGCGTCCGGCGAATTGATCGGCGAGCTGGAGCAACTGCGAAGTCTCATTCGCTCGGCGCTTTCGGCTTTCACCTTGACGGCCGAGAAGGAAAACA
>Ga0070673_100002558_pt1 | contig 11101 bp, 7 predicted proteins | sample KBSM23metaG_FD_65342 | JGI IMG/M metagenome (GOLD analysis project Ga0070673, IMG submission 65342) | Miscanthus rhizosphere microbial communities from Kellogg Biological Station, Michigan, USA - KBS M2-3 metaG | ecosystem: Host-associated > Plants > Roots > Rhizosphere > Soil ...
ATGAACTCCGAGCCGTGCGCGAGGACGAAGGCGTCGGGGAAATTCTGCTTGAGCGCCGGAACGAATGAGGGTTCCGCAGTGGCCGCTGAAGCAAGCATGAAGCTCGCACAAATGGCCAGGAGCCGTGTGATACGCATGACTGGTCCTCCGTTAGTGGAGTTCAGGCCAATTCAACCCGCTCATGGGTGAACCGCAGCTTAGCCGTCAATAACGCGCGAAACGCATTGTAGCCGCCGGTGCCCGGATGGAAGGCGTGGAAGAAAAGCTGCGGCTGGCCATCCAGCCCTGGGGCGACCGATGCATGACCCGGCGCGGTCCAGCTTTGGGTCGACTTGAGCAACGGTTCGCCCTGCTTGCGATATGGCCCGAGCACGTGGTCGGCGATCGCGACGCCGATGCCGTAGGCGGGCGTGCCGAAGTCATTGCCGGCGTAGAATAGCCAATAGCGCCCGTCCTGCAGGGTGCAGAACGGACCCTCGATCAGATGGCCTTCCCAATCGAGGTCGTTGCAAAGGACGACTTTCGGTTCGCCGACCAGCGAGCGCCCGTCTTCGGCGACGCGCTGCGCCCTCACCGGCGTCACCATCGCGTCGAGGAGTTCGCCGGCGAGGCCATAGTCGACCAGCGCGCTCTTCACCGCCTGCCAATTGGCGAGCGCGGCTTCGATCATTCCGGTCATCAGGTAGAAGCGCTCCATCGGGCGGCGGCTGTTGGCAAACGGCACAATGGCTGCCGCAAAGGCAGCGGTGCGTCTGTCCTCGTCGCTTGCGAACGAACGGTTTATCAACTCCGGCCGCTCGCGAAGCAGCATCGCCAGCGGCCGCGGCCAGATGCCGTTGCTGTCGTCCTTCCAGAATAGATAAGTGGCCCCGTCCGCATCCGTGAAAATGTGGCTGTCGATGACCCCGCCACTGAACGCCCCGCCTGGCACTCCGGTGGTGTTGATTTCCTTGCCCCTCACAAGCGGCTTGCCGTTGTCAGTGAATGGCCCGAGCGGGTTGTCGGAACGGGCAAGGCCGATCGCGAGCGCATTGTTCTTCTGGCGAGCGGTATAGGCGACCCAATATTCGTCGCCGACCTTGGCCATTTCGGGGGCCCAGAAGTCGGCGACGTGACGGCCGGTCGCAGTCCACTCCGGCTCGTTGCCCTGGGGGAAGACGAAGCTCTTGTGCTCCCAGTGGATCAGATCTTCCGAGTGCAGGATCGGGAAGGCGTCTGGAGCGTCATTCGACGTCGCCAGCAAGTAATAGCGGTCGTCGGTCTTGAGAACGGCGGGATCGCCGTAACCGGCGAGGATTTGCGGTGAGACATTGTCGGTCAGCAGCGGCTGCCACGACTGCGGGGTGTCCGCGAAATCCCGGCGGTCGACGAAGAAGTGCGGGAGCCGCGTGCCGAAATCCTGGTGAAGGCGCCGGAAGAACTCGAAGTAGTGGCGCGACTCTCGGCCTTCGGTCAGGTAACTCGCTGTCTTTCCAGCATAAGTGACGTCGAAGCGAACGCCGTCGCCTTCGTCGCGCGCGTCAACGGTAAAGCTCATGCGGGCGGGCGATAGTCACCGGATACGCACTCGGGAACCCTTCACTAAGCTGCAAACGCCAATTAAGCATGCAAAATCATGTGGAAAGCATTGGCAGTCGCGTTCCTTGCGCTGATCGCGACCAGTGCCGAAGCGCGCACGGCACCAACCTACGCCAACCCCGTCCTCGACGCCGATTTCCCCGACCCAGCGGTCCTTCGCGCACCTGATGGCAGCTATTACGCCTATGCGACGCAGACCAAGCACGGCGAGACATGGGTGAACATCCAGCTCGCGCGATCGAGCGACCTGACGCATTGGCGGCAGATCGGCGACGCGCTTCCAATCAAGCCAAGCTGGGCGAGCAAGACGCAGGACTTCTGGGCGCCGCACGTCGTCCGCAACGGCGCCAGGTACATCATGTATTTTTCGGCCAAGCCGGATACGTCGGACGAGCGCCACGGACTGTGCCTTGGAGTGGCGACGGCGACGTCGCCGCGCGGTCCGTTCCGCGACATCGGCCGTCCGCTCCAGTGCGGCCCCGGCTTCGTCAACATCGACCCGATGGAGTTCCACGACCCGGCGACCGGCAAGCACCTGCTCTACTGGGGCTCGGGGTTCGATCCGATCAAGGTTCAGGAGCTTGCGCCGGACCTGTTGTCTTTCGCGCCCGGCAGCGCACCGAAGGAGCTGGTCTGGCCGAATAAGGTCAAGGATGCATTCCCGGTCTTGGTCGAAGGCAGCTGGGTGATCCGCCGCGGGGGTTATTATTATCTGTTCTACTCGGGCGACAATTGCTGCGGCGCGAAGGCCAACTACGTCGTCATGGTCGCACGGTCGAAAAGCGCGACGGGCCCGTTCGAGACGCTGGAGCAGACGACCGGCAAGCTGCACAGCATCGTCCTCGAGAAACGCGGCCACTGGTTTGCGCCCGGACACAACAGCATCGTCACCGACCGGCAAGGGCGCGACTGGATCGTCTATCACGCGGTTGACGAGCGCCGGCCGCGCGAGAAACCGACCGACGATGTGAACACTCGCCGCATCATGCTGATCGACCCGATCGCGTGGCGCAACGGTTGGCCGGTGATCGACGGGCCGTCATCGGGACCGAGGCGGAGCCCGAAGCCCTAGGGCTTTTCGTTCTTGGTCAGCCGGCGAAGCGCATTGTCCATCTTCCAGGCTAGGCGCTCGACCTCGCTGTTGAGCAATTTGAGCTCCGCGATCGGATCATGCGCGGCGGCGGCAGGTGGATGCTTGTCGGCCTGAAGCAGCGCGGCGCTGAGCGTCGCGGGCGAAATCGGCAGCGCGAATTGGCATCCATAGAATTCGCCGCTGTTCCAGACCACGCTAGCCTCGGTCGCGCCGCCATTCGGCAGGTCAACCTCAAAGGTCGAACCGACGAGCATCGGCACCGAGGTCTCGATCAGCGCCCCAGTCAACGACAAATCGAGGATCGTTGCGGCTTCCGCATTTTCGCCTGCCTGCGCCCCGAGGTGCAACGCGCGGCGCACCGAGCGGCGGCGGTCAGCCGCCGGCGCAAGCTCCTCGAAATAGGCAACCATCGGCATGACACACAACTCCTGCGAACAGCAGTCGGGGGCCGATGGTTAAGAAAGGGTAATTGTTTCGCTCAGTGACGGTTGAGCCGTTGCCTAAGCTCGGCGACTTCCCATTGGTCGTTGCGGCTGAACGGGAGATACGCGCGCAGCGCAGCAAAGGTGCTCCGCCCCAAGGCTTTCTTCAGGCCCTCGAGCTCGGCGAACGCGGCGCGAACTTCGCTCTTGCTGACCTCGGCGTCGCCGGTCGCCTCTTCCATCAGGGTCTCCTCGGCTTCGGCGACCAGCCAGGCCTTAAGTTCCCAATACCGACGCACGCGCTTCGCACCTTCCGCATCGAGGCGCCCCGCAAGCGCAGCAATCTTTTCTCCCGCGGGCCCTTCAGGCCAGCCCCCGCCGCGCAGCGTCTCGACGGCGGCCCGGTGCTCGGCGAGCTCGGCAACGAGCCATCGCTCCGCCTCGCGCGTACCGAAATGGAAGATGCCGATCAGCACCAGCGGCGCCACGACGATAGCCCCGAGCATCGCTATCAGCGGACGATCGGGGAACTGGTTGAACGCCATGTGCAGCGCAACTGCGACCAGATAGCCCGGCACGAACCACCATAAATGGAAGTCGAACTCATTGGCGGCCTCGCGCATTTCGCGCTCTGCGAATTCGTGGGCAATCGCTGCCAGGACGGCGAGCGTCGCGCCATGCATCACGGCCGTGCCGAAGCCGCGCACTAGCCAGGTGCCCGCGCCATAGTCCGGGAAACGCAATAGGTAGATGATATTCTCGACGACCGAGAAACCAGCCCCGATGGCGAAGCCGGCGATCACAGCATCCAGCTTGTAGCCGATGCGGTTCATCCGGAAGAGCGCGACGATCGCTGCGCCCTTGATTGCCTCCTCGATCCACGGCGCAACGAAGCGGCTGTAGAGGGAAAAGCCGATCGGTAGCGTGTCGAGCAATCGACCGCTCACCGGCCACGACAGCAAGGCCGCAAAGCCGCCGATGACCAGCAGGATCAGGATTTCGCGGAAGCTCATCAGCTCGAACGCGTCGAGCCAATCGAACACGGCGAGCAGGACAAGGACGGGGATCAGCGCGAGGCCCCAATGCGCGGCCTCGATCAGCAGTGACTGCATTGCGCTACATGATCTTGAGTGAGGCGAGCCATTCGGTCCTGCGATAATGTCCGTCGGCCCATCCGGCGGCAGCTCCTACGGAGAAGACCATAGGCAGACGCAGGGCGACTGTGAAGTTGAGGTCGAGCTGGGCGCCGACATCGTAATATCGATGGCCGCTGCCGTCCGGCGCCTGCGTGGCCATGGCGCCCGCAAACAATGCGGGCCGGACATGGCTCAGGTAGAAAGCCGGCGTGCCGACCTCGGCGAAGCGCAGGGGCGGTAGGTTCAACTCGCCTGTGACCCTCCCGAACTTGCGCGCCGCAATCTCGTCGATGTCAAAGCCCGGGAAGCTTTCCAGCTCGCGATATCGCTTCTCGGCGCGGTCATCGACGTAGTTGTTCCGGAAAGCGCCGATGTAATAAGCGGCCAGCGGGCTGAAACGCGAGCCGCCGCTGATGCCGGCGTGCGTGTAAATCCAGGCCGAGCTGTTGCTCCACGGAAGCGCCGTGCCGGCGCTGAAACCGCCGTAAAGCTTGGGGAAGAATTCGCCCTCGGCATGGTCGGTCGCGGCGACGATGCGGCCCTCGATGCCCTTTTCGTGATCGACGCCGCCCAGGGCCTTGGCGGTGTTGGTATATCTTAGCCCAATCTCCGCCGACTGGATCTTGCTCGGGCTTTCGACATTCTGCGCGTCCGGCAGGTGCGTTAGGCCGAAATAGGCGGCGGCCGACCCGAAAATATCGAGCTGGCGCGGCGGATCGTAGATCAGCGGGCGGGTGTAATTGGCGATGAATGCGTTGCCCTTGCGCCCGCGAAGCACCGGGCCGGCTAGGTCGTAAACGTCGGCGAGGTTGTGCCAGTAGGTCAGCTTCCAGGTCGGCGTCTGATATTCGACATTGACGTGAAACTTCTCGCCTCCCTCGACCTTGACGAAAGGCGAGATGGCGACGCTGGCGCTGAACTGCCGGAACTGCAGCGGGTCGGCGATGTGGAAATAATAGCCGAACGCGGGCACCTGATCGTAGCCCGAGATGATCGGGTAGTGCGCATCGAAGCGCATCCGCTTGAACGGATCGTACATTCCTCGCGCCGTGATCAGCTCGTCGAGCGGAACCTTGGCGGGCGAGCCGACGCCCCATTGCTTGAGCTCGGGCCGCGCGTTGACGACCTCGGTGCCGAGGAAGCGGATGTTGGCCAGGTCCTGGCGAACCTCAGGCTGGACAATCGAGGGATTGAAGCCCTCGCCGGTGTAATCATACAGGAACAGGGAGCCGTCGGGCCTGAGTTGGGGACGGAAGAACCCCGTCGCAGCGTTGGTCAGGACATCATATTTGCCGCTCGCGATGTCGAGGCGGATGATGTTCGAGACGCCGGTGTAGTAGCTGTTGCCGAGCAGCGTCTTGCCGTCGGGCGTGAAGGTGAAATTCTCCGGGATCGACGATCCGAGAGAAAGGTTCGCGACGGGGTTTTCGGAATCCCCGGCCAGCAGGTCCGCGCGCTTCCACACCCGAACCGACTGCTTGCCGTCGACCGTCCCATAGGAGGCCGAGATCAGCTCGCCGTCCGGCGAGACGTCGAGATCGAATAATATCTCGCCGTAGCGGAATGTCTTGACCTGGTTGAAGCTGGTGTAGGGCGGCGGCAGCCGGACGAGCGTGACGAAGCCGTTCTGGTGACGGATGCCCCACAGGCTCTTGTCGGCACGGTTGAAGGCGAGATCGCCGATCCGCGCGTCGGTCAAAAGCCGGCGCTTCTGGCCGGTGTCGACGTCGATCGCGTTGAGGTCGCGATAGGCGTAATTTTCGCTCGTGTAGAAGGCAGTGCGGCTGTCCGGGTCAAAGGCGACGCTGGTCACCTTGTAGAGCATCATGCCATTGAGATCGGTGAGATGGGTGAGCTTGCCGGTGGCAAGATCCATCCGCCCGAGGAAGCCGATGCGCCCCGGGTAGCGGAAGGCGGCGATGAGGCTGTTGGTCCTGTCGTCGATGAACCCGCGCGACATCGATCCCAGGCCGCGCGGCGAAAGATGCTTCGGCTCGCTCAACGGGTATTGGGCAAGGCGGGCGAGATTGGCGTCTTGGAACTTATGCTCGAACGCGATCCAGTCGTCCCAGGCTGAGTCGAGCGATTTGCCGAATACGTGCTTGAACTGGCCGGAATAGAAGCCCTTCGAATCCTCCGACCGCCGCAGCCAATCCATCGTCTTTTCAACGCCATAGGTGAGGGCGAGATAAGAGAAGAAGCGCGTGCCGTAGAGGTACGAATTGGCGCCGACCTGGAAGTCGACCTGCGTGCCTTCACTCTCCAGTCCAAGTGGCGAGAACAGCTTCAAGTGGTCGTGGACCTTGGCGCGGAAGACCATCTCGTCGTAGCCGCCCTGGGCGCGGCCGAGGCCGCCCGCCATCCAGGTTTCGTGGAAGACAGCGCTTCCTTCCATGTACCAGCGGGGCGTCAGGTTACGGGGGCTGGTGAGGTAGTTGTAGAGGATCGATTCAGGGTGCTTCTGGAGCGGCACCGGCTTGCCGCCGAGGAACTTGCGCCAGCCGGCATCGTGGCTGTTCCACACGTCGATCGTGCCGACGTGAGTCAGCTCGTGATTCATCAGGGTGTAGAAGCGCTCGCCGGGCGAGAAGGTCTCCATCGAGACCGAGACCGGCGCGACGTCGAGCAGGACCATGTCGCTGGGCGAGCCGAGCGCGGCAGCGTTGCCATAGTCGGAAAAGTCCTTGAGCAGGATGGTGACCGGCTCCCACGGCTTCCACCTGAGGTTCCTCTCATGGAATGCGATGGAATTCTCGAAGGCGCGGGCGAGATAGGGCGTGAGGTAGGTCTGCAGCGGGTCGAGATAGAGGAGCGTCAGATCCTTGGTCTCAAGCTTGGACAGGTGGAAGCCCGACGCATCCTGCGGGACGTGCTCGGGTGCCTTCGTCTCCGCCGGAGGGCTGGTCGTCGTCGAGTCCGGCTTCGGCTTGTCGTCGGGCTTTTCGACGATGGTCGTGATGTCGGGCGGCGGCGGAGGCGGCGTCTGCTTGGTGGGGGTCTGTGCAAGTAGCGGAGCCGCGCATGCGCCGAGGCCGAGCGCGAACGCGGCATAGCGCAGCGATCGCGCTTCAGACCCCCCCTCAGCCATATACGCGGCCCCCTTTGCCGCGGCTTATTCGCTATGCGACTGTGAAACACCCGCCTGGTTCAACGCCGCCGCGAAGCCGGGGTTGGAGACCAGGGCCGACAAGCCCGGCTGCGCGGCTATCGCCGCAAAGGCCTGCGGATTCGCAGCCACGGTCGCCAGGGCCGCCGATTGCTGCGTGATGCTTGCAAAGGCGGACGGATTTGCGGCAATCGCCGCGAAGGCCGCCGGATGGCCAAGCGCCGCCTGCGCGACGCTTCCGCTCATCAGGCCCGCGGCGGATGCCGAGGCGACGAGCGACTGGGTGCCAATCGATTGCAGCGATTGCGCGGCTGAGGTCAGCTGCGCCGTATTGCCGGCTAGGCTTGAGAACGCCGCCGAATTGCTGCCGATCGCAGCGATCAGCTGCGGCGTCAGCATTGGGGCGCTGCCGGCGATGCTGCCGAATGCGGCGCCATTCTTGCCGATCGCGGCGAAGACCTGCGGGTCATTCTGAAGCGCGGTCATGGCCGAGCGATCGGCGGCGAGGCGCTGGAAGGCTTCCGCATTAGGCGCGAGGCGATTGTCACCCGAGCTCTTTGCCGCAGCATCGCGGAAGGCATTCCCGCTCTGGCTGAAGCCCGTGAACGCCGCGCCCTGCGACAGAATTGCCGCAAACGCCGCAGGATGGCTGGCGAGAGCGACGAAGGCCGCCGGATGGTTGGCGATGATGCCGAGGAGCTGCGGCTGCGCGGAAAGCTTCTCGAACGCCGCGCCATTGCTGGCGAGGACCGGCAGCGATGCACTTGATACGCCCGCCGAGATCAGCTGCTGAGCGGCGCGGGATGCGCTGCCCACAGCGCCGGCAAGGAGCTGCGGATTGCCGACCAGGCCCTTGAATGCGCTGCCGTTCTTCGACAGCGCCTCGAACACCTGCGAGTCGGACATGATCTTCGCCATCGCCGAGCGGTCTTGCGCGAGCTGTTGCAGACCCGGCGTGTTTCCGGCGGCTTCGCTAAAGGCTTTCGCATTGTTCGAATATTTCTCGAACGCTGACGGGCTCTTGAGGATCGCGCTGAGCGCATCAGGATGCGCGCCGAAGGCCTCCATCGCGGCCGGATGGGCGGCGACGATTCCCATGATGTCGGCGCTCACCTGCCGGGACTGTGATCCGATCTGTCCGGCGCTCTGGGCCGCCTTGACGAGGCTCGCGAACGCCTCCGGGTGACTGGCGAGATCCGCGAAAGCCTGCGGATCCTTGACGAGCGCAGCCATCACCTGCGGCTGGCTGGCTAGGGTTTGGAAGCCTGGGCTGGATGCGAGCGCCCTGAAATTCTTGTCGTGGACGAACAATTCGAATGCGTCGGTCTGCATCAGCTGCGGAACGGCGGTGTCGCCCAAGGTCACGTCGGCATCGGTCACCTGGCTCGACACATAGCGATCGGCCGGAGCGATCGTGCCCGCGCTTGGGCCGAGAGGCGGGTAAACGCGCCCAAGCCCGTAAGCGCCCAAGCCGACGGCGATCACCGCGGCGCTGGTGAGAATCATGCGACGATTGTGGGAAGTCGGAAGACTAGTAGCCATTATTGCCCCCTTGACCATGTCAAGGCCGGGCAATCTGGCGTTTGGTTAACGGAAAGTCAATGAGTGTCGCCAAACAGACATAAATCAATTCGCAGCCTAAGCCACTGATCTATCGGCGAGATTTTCAGAGTGGAATCCGGCCACTGCGGGAATAGTCGAGCAGTCTTAACGGTTTAGCGATGAGTTTCAGCAAAAGGATTTCCCCGCTTCTTTTCGAGGAGGCGTGGGATGAAAATTCACGTGGTCATGATTGCCATTTCAGCGGCGTCGATTGCGGTCGCTGCTGTCGCTCAGCCGGGCAAGGACGAGCAGCGCGCCAAGGCTGCGAAACCGGCCCCGCAGGCGCCGGTGGTCCTCGCGTCCGCAAGTGATATCCGCCGACCTTCACCGGCCGAGGCCGACCGACCGGCGCAACCTGCACGGCGCCCCGCGCCGAGGGTCACGACTTGCCGTTGCGGCGACCAACCGCCTGTTCAGGACGAGCAACAGCCGGACGAATAAGCGCGCTCATTTGGCGGCGATGTTGGGCCGATGCGCGCGAATGACCGGCATTTCCCCATCGCCGACGGCGGCGAACGCCGACCAGTAGAAGGGGTGCGACGTGTTAACGTCGTCCATCAGCTCACGCTGCGACAGGCGCAGCGCGGTCACTGTCGGCGTCCCAGGAGGCGCTGAGAACAGGCCGGTAATCAAGCGCTGAGTTGCGTTGAAATCGTCGGGCACCGGCCAATGGCTGGCGACAACCAGGCGCGCGCCGGCACCCACGAATGCACGGACCAACCCGTCAAGGGCGACGTCGCCGCCGGTTCCGAGGCCCGCTTGCGCCGTGGCAGCTGCGCTCGCCTTGCCCGCCGTGTCGCAGGCGGAGAGGATGACGAGGTCGGCGTCGAGGTGCAGGTCGAAGATGTCCTTGAAGGTCAGCAAGCCGTCCGAGCCATTGCCGCCAAAGCTGGTGAGCAACGCGGGCTGGGCGGCACATTTGGCCGCTCGCGCCGTCACTACGCCGTGAGTCGCGAAATGCAGGATCCGGTACTGGTCGAGGTCGCTGCGCGCGGCGAGACCGGTATCGGTGAACTGATCGCGAGTGAGAATCTGGACTCCGTTGGCGTCGAACCTGCGGACGATGCTCCCCGCCGTTTCCAGTTCCTTCGCGGAAATCGGATTATTCCATGACGTCAGCGGCAGGATGCAATCGCGGTCGGCGGCCGCCGGAATAAGCCCTTCCGCCGAAGCCGACGGCGGGCTGTTCTCACCGAGCCCCAGGTAGGATTTGCGGCCTGCCGACGGCGGCGCGCTCCTAAGCTGCGCAAAAGAGCGCGGGCTGACCGACGTGCTGATGTCGCGGTCGCGGCCAAGCCACGCGATCCCGCGGAAGTCATAGGCCGCATCGTCGCTCGTCTTGGCGCGCGCCTGGTAGGCGTCGACCGATGCCTGGTCCATTACCAGCAGGTTAGGCGGGAGCTTGAGAAGCGCTGCGTCGGGTTCGAAGATGAGATGCTTGACCGGCACAATCGACGCCGCGAACGGCCCGAACAGCTGCGCGTAAAGCTGGTGCGAAAGCGAGACATCGAAGGGGTAGGTGACCCTCTTGCCATTTTCGACCGTCGAGATGGTGTCGCGCAGCGCGCTGACCTGATCGGCTAGCTGCTTGACGGTTACCTGGAGCTTCGCGGCCCGCGCCGTCGTCGGCGTCACCAGCATCGCGTAGATGTTCTCGCCCGCGGCGGTCATCCGGTAATAGGCCTCGCCGCTTTTCAGCGTCTTCTGCAGGTCGGCGAGTGAGATGGTATCGCTGGTGACTGCCCGGAACCGCGGGAAGTTGGCGAGCGCCGCCTGTGTCGCCAACTGCTCCTTCTGCGAGGAATCGAGCGTAGCCCTGAGCACGCGCGTGCGAACAACGTCCTGAGGCGAGGGCTTGGCGAGGTCGCTGAGGCGCGCGAGCTCGATGCGCGATCGTTCGACCTGGCGGGTCAGGGTAACCGACTGGCGGAACAGGCGCGAGGCCTCGTCGGTACCGCCGGTCAGCTCGCGGGCGAGCACCGCCTGAGTCTGGGCAAGGCCGGGGCGCACCATCAACTGCGTCGCCGAGAAGATTTCCGCCATCGACTTGGGATCGTCGGGGTTCTTCAGCAGCAGGTCGACATAAGGGCGGAGCACGTTGGCGAAGCTCGGCGGCAGGTTGCTGGTGTCGGGCTGCGAATGGACGATCGAGCTGAACATCGCC
>Ga0070673_100002559_pt1 | contig 11100 bp, 9 predicted proteins | sample KBSM23metaG_FD_65342 | JGI IMG/M metagenome (GOLD analysis project Ga0070673, IMG submission 65342) | Miscanthus rhizosphere microbial communities from Kellogg Biological Station, Michigan, USA - KBS M2-3 metaG | ecosystem: Host-associated > Plants > Roots > Rhizosphere > Soil ...
CACGCGGGGGTGGAAGCGGCGTGGGCGGCGGCGCGCATGGGCCGCGACGTCGCGATCTGCACGCTGTCGATGGACACCATCGCGCACATGCCGTGCAATCCCGCGATTGGCGGGACGGCGAAAGGGCATCTCGTCCGCGAGATCGACGCGCTCGGCGGGCTGATGGGGACCGCGATCGACGCCACCGCGATCCAGTTCAAGCTGCTGAACCGCAGCCGCGGGCCGGCGGTCTGGTCCCCGCGCGCGCAGGCCGACAAGCGCGTCTACAGCGCCTGGGTGCGTGCCGCGCTCGAGCGCGAGCCGAACATCTCGTGGATCGTGGGGAGGGCCGGCCGGATTCTCGTGGAGGACGGCCGCGTCTCGGGCCTGGCGCTCGAGGACGGCGAGCGCTATCGCTGCGATGCGCTCGTCGTGACGACCGGCACGTTCCTCAACGGCCTGATTCACGTCGGGTCCGACCAGCGACCCGCGGGCCGTGCGGGGGAGCCGCCGTCGCGCGATCTCGCGGAATCGCTGAAGTCCTTCGGGTTCTCGTGGGGACGGCTGAAGACCGGCACGCCGCCGCGGCTGCATCGCCGAAGCATCGACTTCTCCCGCTTCGCCGAGGAACGCGGGGACGATCCGCCGGTGCCGTTCTCCTTCCTGAGCGGCGCGATCGATCGGACGCAGATCTCGTGTCACCTGGTGCACACCACCGAGCGCGTGCATCAGCTCGTGCGCGACCACATTGCGGTGTCGCCGCTCTACAACGGCCAGATCAGCGGGATCGGGCCGCGCTACTGCCCGTCGCTCGAAGACAAGGTGATGCGCTTTCCGCACCGCGAGCGGCACCAGATCTTCCTCGAACCGGAAGGCATTCACGCCGACGAGATTTACGTGAACGGCTACTCGATGAGCCTGCCGGCGGACGTCCAGGCCAGGATCGTTCACGCGCTGCCGGGCCTCGAGGACGCCGAGATCATGCGCCCCGGTTACGCGGTCGAATACGACTTCATCCAGCCGACGGAGCTCGACCGCGCCCTCCAGGCGCATCGCCTCCCGGGGCTGTTTCTCGCCGGCCAGATCAACGGGACCTCCGGGTATGAAGAAGCCGGGGCGCAGGGCCTGCTGGCCGGGATCAACGCGGCGCGCCTCGTCCGCGGCGAGGTGCCTGTCCGGCTCGGACGCGAACAGGCCTACATCGGCGTCCTCGTGGACGATCTCACCACGCGCGGGTGTCTCGAGCCTTATCGGATGTTCACGTCTCGGGCGGAGCACCGGCTGTTGCTGCGGATCGACAATGCCGATCTGCGGCTCACCGCTCTTGGCCGCGATACGGGGCTCGTCGATGACGCACGCTGGAGCGCCTTCGAGGCGCGCCGCAGCAGACTCGAACGCAACCAGAGGACAGTGCAGCGCACGACCGTCACCGTGCCATCGGGCAGAATGCCCGCCGAGCGGGCGCTCCGGCAGCCTGACGTGGACGTCCGCGAGCTGGTGAAATCCGGCCAGATCTCGCTCGACATCGCGGATCCCCTCGTGGATTTCGGCAGCCTGGAGACCATCTACCGCTACGACGGCTACCTTCGTCGTCAAGGGGAGTCGGTCGAGCGCATGAAGCGGCAGGAATCGAAGGCCATCCCGGCCGGCTTCCGCTTCGACGGGATCCCCGGCCTCTCGCGTGAATCCGTCGAACGGTTGTCGGCCGTACGTCCCGAAACGATCGGCCAGGCTCTGCGGATCCCGGGGATCACGGCCGCGGCCGTGGCCCTCATCGCCGCCCACGTTACGGGGTCTCTTTCCCGCTGACCATGCCGGCCAGCCTGGCGGAGCGGCTCGAAGCGCGGGCGCGCGCTGCCGGCGTCGATCTCCAGTCCGCCCTTCGCGATCGTCTGCTCGCGTATTACGAGCTGCTGTCGAAGTGGAACCGGACGATCAACCTGACGTCGCTCTCGGATCCCGATGCGGCCATCGACCGGCTCCTGCTCGAACCGCTGCTCGCGGCCCGAGTCCTGCCGCAGCCGGCCGAGATGATGGATCTGGGGTCCGGCGGCGGTTCGCCTGCCATTCCGCTGGCCCTGGCGCTCGACTCGCCCCACGTGGTCATGGTGGAGTCCCGCGGGCGAAAGGCCGCCTTTCTGCGCGAAGCGGCGCGGGAAGTCGGGTTGCACGCGACCGTCGAAGCCGCGCGGTTCGAGGACGTCGCCGGTCGGCCAGAGTACCGAAACGCGATGGACCTTGTCTCGATGCGGGCCGTCCGCATGGATGCGGCAACGCTCGACATCGCTCGCGCCTTCGCCAGGCCGGGTGGATCTCTCGCGCTGTTTACGTCCGAAAGCCACGTGGGCGGCGAGGTCACTCCGCTGCTCGGCCGCGCGAACCTCATCCGACTGATTGTTCCACGTGGAACACCAGGTCAGGGCATAAAGCCCTGACCCACCTCTGACCCTATTCCTGACCATTGATGGATAGTTGGGGGAGTCCTGTATGGGCTGGCCGCTCTGACAAGTTGTGGGTCAGCCCTTTATGGGCTGACCATCCCTTGTGGCACATCAGGTCGGGACTGAAGCCCTGACCCCACCCCTGAGCTACTACCCGACCGGTGGTGGATAGTTGTGGAAGCCCGGTGTGGGCTGACCGTTCTAACCTTACCGAGGTGTGGGTCAGCCCTTTATGGGCTGACCATTCTTTTTTCACCAGGTCAGGGCTAAGCCCTGACCTACCTTCTGAGACCATTCTCCTTTGAGCTATGACCTGGCTGATAGTTGTGGGGTCAGCCCTTGATGGGCTGCCGTCTCCTTTGGGAACATCAGGTCAGGACTAAGGCCCTCACCCCCACCCCTGAGTTATTACCTGACCGTTGGTGGGGTTGTGCCAGCCCGGTGAGCTGACCGTTCTAACCTACCGATAGTTGTGGGTCAGCCCTCATGGGCTGCCATCTCCTTGGGAACATCAGGTCGGGACTGAAGCCCTCACCCACCCCTGAGTTATCACCTGACCGTTGGTGGTTGTGGGGCTCGGTGTGGTGCTGACCGTTCTAACCGAAGCTGTGGGTCATCCTTTATGGGCTGACCATCTCTTGTGGCACATCGGGTCACGGCTGAAGCCCTGACCCTGACCTGACGAAGTTGTGGGTCAGCCCTTTATGGGCTGACCATCGCCTTGAAGCTGCGATAATCTAAGGTTGTTCCACGTGGAACAGCTGTAGGTCATTCAACCAATGTCGCGGATCCTCTCGGTCGCCAATCAGAAGGGCGGAGTCGGTAAAACCACTACTGCCATCAACTTAGCGACAGCTCTGGCGATCGCGGAACAGCGCATCCTGCTCGTCGACATGGACCCGCAGGGCAACCTGACCAGCGGCGTCGGCCTCAAAGGGCAGCACGCGCCCGCCGGCACGATCTACCAGGCCCTCACCGCCACCGACCCGATCGACCCCGCGGACTTCCTGCTCGAGACCCGCGTCAAGGACCTCTGGCTCATTCCCGCGGATCGCCATCTCACCGGCGCCGAAGTCGAACTGGTGACGCTGCCGAACCGCGAGCGGCGCCTGCGCGACATCATTGAGCCGCTGCGCGGCCGCTTCGACTTCATCCTGATCGACACGCCGCCGTCGCTCGGCCTGCTCACGCTCAACGCGCTGGTCGCCGCCGACGCCGTGATCATTCCGCTCAATTGCGAGTACTTCGCGCTCGAAGGGCTCGCCGATCTCGTCGCGACGCTGCGCCGCGTCCGCAGCGCGCTCAATCCGTCGCTCGACATCGCCGGCGTACTGATGACCATGTACGACGAGCGCACGAACCTGGGGCAGCAGGTAGCGCGCGACATCCGCGAGTTCTTCAAGGAGCGCGTCTTCGCCACCGTCATCCCGCGCAACGTCCGTCTCGGCGAGGCGCCGAGCCACGGCCTGCCCGCGATCCTCTACGACGTCAAATCGCGCGGCTCGGAGGCGTATCTCGCGCTCGCGCGCGAACTGCTCGCGCGCGAGTCCGCCGCCCCCGCGCCCGTCACCAGCAGCGAGGGACAGTAGCCATGGTTGAGAAACGTCCAGCGCTCGGCCGCGGTCTGAGCGCGCTGATTCCCGACACCCCCGCGCCCGCGGCGCCGGCGCAGGCGGAGCGCACGCTCGACGTCGACAGCGACCTGCTGCGCCCCAACAAGTTCCAGCCGCGCACCCAGATGGACGACGAGCGCATCGACGATCTCGCGCGCTCGATCCGCGCCAACGGCATCATCCAGCCGATCGTCGTCCGCAAGGTCGAGCAGGGCTACGAGATCATCGCGGGGGAGCGGCGCTGGCGCGCCGCGCAGCGGGCCGGCCTCCACAGGGTGCCGGTCGTCGTCCGCGACATCCCCGAGGATCGGCTGCTCGCCGTCGCCCTCATCGAGAACGTCCAGCGCGAGGATCTGAACCCGATCGAAGAGGCGCACGCTTACCGCCGGCTCGCCGACGAGTTCCATCTCACGCAGGAACAGATCGCCGACGCGGTCGGCAAGGATCGATCGTCGATCGCCAACACCGTGCGGCTGCTGCGCCTGCCGCAGGAAGTGCGCGGCAACGTCGCCTCGAACGCGCTCTCGATGGGACACGCGCGCGCGATTCTCGCGCTCCCCGACGAAGCCGCGCAGCTGCGCCTCGCGCGCGACGTCATCGCGCGCAGCCTCTCGGTGCGCGAGACCGAGGCGCTCGTCAAGAAAGCCGCCGCGCCGGAGGAGAAGAAGCCCGAGAAGAAGATCGACGTCCACACCCGCGCCGCCGAGGACAAGCTCCGCATGTCGCTGGGCACGCGCGTGCGGATCAACCGCAAGGGCAAGGGCGGACGGATCGAAATCGAGTTCGTCAACGAAGACGAACTGCATCGGCTGTATGAAAGGCTGACGGGAGAGTAAACCGCGTCGGTGAGAAGCGAAGCGCGCCGGTGCTAAAGGTGCTAAAGGTGCGGGGAGGTGCTAAGGGTGCTGGTGCGGAGCGCTTCGCTCGCCGTGCTACAAGGTGCTGAGGTGCTGGCACCCGACGCACCTGGAGCACCTCTAGCACCCTTGCACCCCTAGCACCGTTAGCACCGCGCGCGCAGCGCGCCCAGCACCGACACCGATCAGCGATCAGCGAGCGACAGCGAAGGAGCCACATGCGAAGACTGACCGACTATTCAGCCTGCGCCGGTTGAGCGAGCAAACTCGCCGCCGGCGAGCTCGCCCAGGTGCTGGGTGTCCTGCCCGTCTCGTCCGATGACCGCGTCCTCGTCGACTACCGGACCGCGGACGATGCGGGTGTGTTCAGGCTGGATGAGCGGCGGGCGCTCGTGCAGACGGTGGACTTCTTCACGCCGGTCGTGGACGATCCGTTCGCCTACGGCCGCATCGCCGCGGCCAACGCCCTGTCGGACGTCTACGCGATGGGCGGGCGGCCGCTGACGGCGCTCGCGATCGCCGGGTTCCCCAAGGACGCCGACCGCGCGGTCCTGCAGCAGATCTTCCGCGGCGGCCTGCAGACGCTCCAGGAAGCGGGGACGGCGCTGCTCGGCGGCCACACCGTCCAGGACCAGGAGATCAAGTTCGGCTACGCCGTGACCGGCGAGATCGATCCCTCGCGCGTGTGGACCAACGCCGGCGCCCGCGACGGCGACCGCCTGATTCTCACCAAGCCGCTCGGGACCGGCGTCATCGCGACGGCGATCAAGTTCGAGCGCGCGCCGCGCGAGGTGGCCGACGCGGCGATCCAGTGGATGATGCGGCTCAATCGCGATGCGGCGGAGGCGCTGGCGGCGCTCCCGCCCGACGCCGTGCACGCGTGCACCGACATCACCGGCTTCGGCCTGGTGGGGCACGCCACGGAGATGGCGCGGGCCAGCGGATGTGTGGTGGAGATCGACGTCGCCGCCGTCCCCGTGCTCGACGGCGCGCTCGACCTCGTCGATCGCAACACGCCCGGCGGCGGCCGGACCAACGCCGCCCACTTCGGCGGCGGCGTGTCGTCACCGGACGGCGCCGATCCGCGGCGCGTGCAGCTGCTCTACGACCCGCAGACCTCGGGCGGCCTGCTGGCCGCGGTCGCCCCCGGGCACGCGGATGCGGCGATGGCGGCGCTCGCCGCGCGCGGCGTCGCAGCTCATCTGGTCGGCGAAGTCAAGAAAGTCAAGCCCGGAATTCCGGGCCCGCCGGTTGCCGTGGCCCTGCGCTGAATGGTATAAATCTCCGTTTGGCATGCTTCCGGATCTCTCTGTTCTCTGGGTCATATTCTTCATCCTGGTGCTGACGCTCGTCGTGGACCGGCTGCTGCTGCGGCCGGTGCTGGGCGTCATCCGCAAACGGGAGGAGGCGATCGAATCGGCGCGGCAGCTGGCGCAGCGCTCGGCGAGCGAAGCGCAGGCCGCGGCGGCGGAGTTCGACCGCAAGACGACGGCTGCGCGCGCCGAGATGTACCGCGAAATGGACGAGATGCGCCGCGGGGCGTTGAACCGCCGCGCCGAGATCGTGGCCTCGACCCGCGCCGAAGCCGAAGCGCAGGTCGCCGAGGCTACGCGCCGGCTCGACGCGGACGCCGCGGAGGCCAAGAAGCGGCTGGAGGCCGAGGCGCAGGCGCTGGGCGCCGCGGCCGCGGAGAAGATCCTCGGCCGTCGCGCGTCGTAGCCGCGGATGGCACCGGACCCGTAGCCTCGGATCACACGGACTACACGGATTAGATAAGCCGTTCATGAGTCGTTATCGATTGATACTGGCCGCCCTCCTCGTCGCGGTCGCGGCCATTGTTGCGTCACCGGCGCGGCCGCTCGCCATGCAGGAGCACGCGCCTGCCGCGCAGGCCGAGCGTCCGGCCGCCGCCCAGCCCGAGCACGCCGCCGCGCCGGAACACGCCGAAGGCGAAGAGGCGCACGACGAAGGCTGGATGCCGACGATTGCGAAGGCGGTCAACTTCGCGCTCCTCGTGGCCGTGCTGGTCTACTTCCTGCGCGCGCCGCTCGCGGCCTACCTCGACAGCCGCATCGGCAAGGTGCGCGAGGACCTGGTCACCGCGGCGCAGACCCGCGAGACGGCGACGCGCACGCTGGCCGAGATCGAAGCGAAGCTGAAGGCGCTGCCCGCCGAGATCGAGGGCCTGCGCCAGCGCGGCGCGGAAGACCTCATCGCCGAGCGCGCGCGCATCGAAGAGGCCGCCGAAGCGGAACGGCAGCGGCTGCTCGAGCACACGCGGCGCGAGATCGACATGCGCCTGCGCGTCGCCCGGCGCGAGCTGCTCGAGCTGACCGCGAACCTCGCCGTCGGCATCGCCTCCGACCGCATCAAGGGATCGATCACTCCCGAGGACCAGGCGCGCATGGTGGACCGGTACGCCCAGCAGCTCGCCCGCGGCGCGGGCGGTGACAGCCCCTCGCCACGAGAGGTGCGGCAGTGACGAGCGGCGCGGCGGCCAGCCGCTACGCCCGCGCGCTCTTCGACGTCACGCTGAAAGAAGGAGCCGACGTCGAGAAAGTGCAGCGCGAGCTCGACGAGTTCGTGACCCTGTTCCGCTCGCACGAGGTGCTGTCGCAGACGCTCGGCAACCCGGCGATCCCGGCGTCGAAGAAGGTCGCCGTCGTCAAGGCGTTGCTCGATCGCGCGGGCAGCGTCTCGCCGACGCTGGCGAAGCTGATGCTGCTGCTCGCCGAGCGCGATCGACTGGTCCTGCTGCCCGACGTGCTGCGCACCTACCGCGAGCGGCTGATGGATCACCAGAAGGTGATCCGTGGCGAGGTCACCACCGCGATGGCGCTCCCGGCCGACAAGCTGCGGGCGCTGGAGCAGGGGCTGCAGCGTGCGACCGGCCGCACGGTCGTTCTCGAATCGAAGGTCGACCCGTCGATCATCGGCGGCGTGATCACACGCCTCGGCAGCACGGTCTACGACGGCAGCGTCACGACCCAATTGCAGAAGATGAAGGAAGCGCTCGTCGAGGCAGGTCAGTGACACGGCGCGCGCTGAGCCCGCTGCCCTGTCCCTCGGCCCTATCCCTAGGCCCTGTTTCCTCAGCCCGACAGCGTTAGTGAGCATATGGACATCAAAGCCGAAGAGATATCCAAGATTATTCGCGACCAGATCGGGTCGTACGCGGTTGACGTCGACGTTGCCGAGGTCGGCACGATCGTGTCGGTGGGCGATGGCATCGCGCGCGTGCATGGCGTCGAAAAGACGATGGCGGGCGAGATGCTCGAGTTCCCGCACGGCATCTTCGGCATCGCGCTGAACCTCGAAGAGGAGAGCGTCGGCGCGGTGCTGCTCGGCGACTACACCGAGATCAAGGAAGGGGACACGGTCAAGCGCACCGGGCGCATCATTTCCGTGCCGGTCGGGCCGGAGCTGGTCGGCCGCGTCGTCAACGCGCTCGGCCAGCCGATCGACGGCAAGGGGCCGATCGTGACCAAGCAGTCGTCGCCGATCGAGCGCCTCGCGCCCGGCGTCGTCGACCGCAGCCCGGTCAAGGAACCGCTGCAGACCGGTCTCAAGGCGATCGACGCGATGGTCCCGATCGGCCGCGGCCAGCGCGAGCTGATCATCGGCGACCGGCAGACTGGGAAGACCGCGGTCGCGACCGACGCGATCATCAACCAGAAGGGGCAGAACGTCATCTGCATCTACAACGCGATCGGCCAGAAGCAGTCGACGATCGCGCAGGTGGTGCGGACGCTCGACGAGGCCGGCGCGATGGACTACACCATCGTCGTCGCCGCCGGCGCGTCGGACCCGGCGCCGCTGCTCTACATCAGCCCCTACTCCGCCTGCACGATGGGCGAGTACTTCCGCGACAACGGCCAGCACGCGCTGTGCATCTACGACGACCTGTCGAAGCACGCGCAGGCGTATCGCGAGATCTCGCTGCTGCTCCGCCGTCCGCCGGGCCGCGAGGCCTACCCGGGCGACGTCTTCTACCTCCACTCGCGCCTGCTCGAGCGCGCGGCGAAGATGAAGAAGGAGCTGGGCGGCGGCTCGTTGACGGCGCTGCCGATCATCGAGACGCAGGCGGGCGACCTCTCGGCCTACATCCCGACCAACGTGATCTCGATCACCGACGGGCAGATCTTCCTGGAGTCGGACCTGTTCCACCAGGGCATCCGGCCGGCGATCAACGTCGGCAACTCGGTCAGCCGCGTCGGCGGATCGGCGCAGGTGAAGGCGATGCGGCAGGTGGCCGGCACGCTGCGGCTCGACCTGGCGCAGTTCCGCGAGCTGGCGGCGTTCGCGCAGTTCGGGTCGGATCTCGACAAGGCGACGCTGAACCAGCTCAATCGCGGCCGCCGGCTCGTCGAGGTGCTCAAGCAGCCGCAGTACCAGCCGCTGGCGGTCGAGAAGCAGGTCATCATCATCTACGCCGCGACCAACGGCTATCTCGATGCGGTCCCGGTCGAGCAGCTGCGCGCCTACGAGATCGACCTCTACAAGTTCCTCGACACGCGCAAGTCGGGGCTGATGAAGGCGCTGGCCGAGAAGAAGCAGATCGACGACCAGGTGAAGGCGGATCTCAACCAGGCGCTGGAGGAGTTCGGCAAGTCCTTCTCGGCGACCGGCAAGACCGCGGCGGCGTAAGCAGGCGATGCCATCCCTTCTCGACATCCGCCGCCGCGTGAGAGCTGTGAAGTCGACACAGCAGATCACCAAGGCCATGAAGATGGTGGCCGCCTCGCGGCTGCGCCGCGCGCAGGAGCGCATCCAGCACGCGCGGCCGTTCGCGATCGAGATGCTGCGGGTCCTGAACTCGCTGGCCTCGCGCGTCGATCCGACCGCGCACCCGCTGCTCGACGAGCGCCGCACGCCGCGCGCCGGCGGCAAGGCGCTGCTCTTCGTGATCACCGCGGACCGCGGGCTGTGCGGCAGCTTCAACACCAACGCGATCAAGGCGGCGAGCAACTTCATCGTCGAGAACCCGTCGCGGCAGGTGGCGCTCGGGCTGGTCGGCCGGCGCGGCCGCGACTACTTCGCGCGGCGCGGCTTCGAGATCCTCTACGAACAGGTCAACTTCTTCGCCGGGCTGCAGTTCGCGCACGCGAAGAACATCGCCGACGCGGCGGTCGAGGCGTTCACCACCGGCAAGGTCGACAGCGTGTTCGTCGTCTACAACGAGTTCAAGTCGGTGATCTCGCAGCGTGTCGTGGTCGAGCAGCTGCTGCCGATTCCGCGCCTGGAAGCGGAAGGGGCCACGCCGCAGCCCGGCGTCGTGATGCCGTCGCCGCGGCCCGTCGTCGACGGCATGCCGGCCGCGCCACGCATCGACTATCTCTACGAGCCCTCGGCGGCGGAGCTGTTCGACACGCTGATCCCGCGGCACGTCGAGATCCAGGTGTGGCGCGGCCTGCTCGAGTCGAACGCCGCGTTCTACGCCTCGCAGATGACCGCGATGGACGCGGCGACGCGCAACTCGGCGGAGATGATCGAGCAGTTGACGCTCTACATGAACAAGGTCCGCCAGGCGGCGATCACCCGGGAAATCATCGAGGTTGTGTCGGGCGCCGGCGCGTTATAAGGGCTTCCGCCTTCAGGCGGAAGGACGAAAACAGATATGGCGACAGCAACAGCAACGACAGCGGGAACCAAGATCGGCAAGGTCGTCCAGGTCATCGGCCCCGTCGTGGACGTGGAGTTCGAGGGCGGGCACCTGCCGGATATCTACAACGCAGTGCGCATCACCTCCAGCGCCGGCGACGCGGGCGAGAAGATCGACGTCGTCGCCGAGGTCGAGCAGCATCTCGGCGAGAACCGCGTCCGCACCGTGGCGATGAAGCCGACCGACGGCATGCGGCGCGGCATGACGGTGACCGACACCGGCGCGCCGATCTCCATGCCGGTCGGGCCGGCGACGCTCGGCCGCGTCATGAACGTGCTCGGCGAGCCGGTCGACTTCCCGGATCGGCCGATCGAGTCGAAAGAGCACTGGTCGATCCACCGCGAGGCGCCGTCGCTCGAAGATCAGTCGACCGAGCTGCAGATGTTCGAGACCGGCATCAAGGTCGTCGACCTGCTCGAGCCGTACCTGCGCGGCGGCAAGATCGGGCTGTTCGGCGGCGCCGGCGTCGGCAAGACCGTCATCATCCAGGAGCTGATTCACAACGTCGCCATGAAGCACGGCGGCGTGTCGGTGTTCGCCGGCGTCGG
>Ga0070673_100002563_pt1 | contig 11091 bp, 9 predicted proteins | sample KBSM23metaG_FD_65342 | JGI IMG/M metagenome (GOLD analysis project Ga0070673, IMG submission 65342) | Miscanthus rhizosphere microbial communities from Kellogg Biological Station, Michigan, USA - KBS M2-3 metaG | ecosystem: Host-associated > Plants > Roots > Rhizosphere > Soil ...
GCGCCCGGCTACAACGGCGACTTCGGTTCGCGCGAGCGCTACACGCTCAGCTATCGCGACGGGTTCCGCAGCGGCTACGAGGACGGCTTCCGCGGAGGCTACGCGCGTCGCTAGCCGCGAAACCTGAAGTCAGGGCACAGCCGGGTATTCCGGCGCGCCTGGCCGACGGACAGCGGGGGCTCATCAAGATGGGCTCCCGCTGCTTTACTGTACGGGGCGCATCTAGTACCATTTTGAGGTTCTTCCTCGACCTGTCCGCCTTCGCGATGTGCCATCGCTTCGGCGCGACCTGTGCCGGTATCGTCTAGGGGTCAGGACACGTGGTTCTCAGCCACGGGACCGGGGTTCGAATCCCCGTACCGGTACCATTTCCGATTTCGTGGCACTCTTTCTCGGTGACAGTCGAACGTCTAGCCGTCGCTGCTGTAGTGGCATTGCTGCAGAGCGCCAGCGCCCTTGCACAGACGCACGCCGTGCGACGTACTCCGTGGGGCGATCCGGACCTACAGGGAACCTACACCAACAAGAACGAGGTCTCGACTCCGTTCGAACGACCGGCCGCGTTCGAGGGACGCCGAATCGAAGACATCAGCCCGGCTGAAGTCGCCGCCGTTCTGAAGAAACGTGATGATGACAGGCCGGGTGTCCAGGCGGTCGCGCCGGGGAGAGTCGGCCCTATCGAGTGGCAGAGCCAAGTCGACCTCACGAAAGGAAGCCGCCTCTGGTTCGTGACGTCCCCACGCGACGGCCACATTCCGCCGCTCACCGCCGAAGCGCGGACGCGAGCAGCGGGACGTCTGGGGACGCCACGCGCTGAGGAGCGTGTGGACTCGTGGGTCGACCTCTCTCTGAGTGCGCGCTGCATCACGGAGGGGCTGCCTGCCTCGATGATTCCCGGGACGTCGGGCAACTCTTACGAAATCGTCCAAGGACCCGGGTACGTCGCCATCCGCTACGAGCGAATACACGATGTTCGAATCATTCCGCTCGACGGCCGCCCGCACGCGAACGTTCGGGCTCATCTCGGCGACGCGCGCGGCCGCTTCCAGAAGGACACGCTGGTTGTCGAGACAACCCACTTCCGGGACGAGAGTGCCTACAGAGGGGCGAATCCGGATCGACTGAGAATCGTCGAGACGTTCTCGCCACAACCACATGGCACGCTCATCTGGAATGTGACAGTCGACGATCCGACCACGTGGACCGGTCCGTGGACGTTCTCGATGGCCCTTTCGCCGGACGCTGAAGAGCAGATACTTGAGTACGCGTGTCACGAGGGCAACCGCGCAATGGCGAACACACTCAGCGCGGCCCGGGCGCAGGAGAGTATTGGTCAAAGAACCGGGCGATAGCAGACTCGCCGGTCCCAGATCCGGCGCGCGGCCTCGAAGGGTTGGCAGCCTCCCGCGATCAACGCTGTCAGTTATTTCCGGTAGGTCTTGCTGAAGCCGTTCCGGGCGTTGGTCACCGTGAAGCTGCCATCGAGCTGCGCCGACACCTTGATCCAGTACGCCGGCCCATCGTGCTGGGGCGACGGCGGGGCCGGCGTGCCACGCGGCGCTGGTGGCAACGGCGCCAGCGGGACGGTCGTGCCCTCCTCCACGTTGGCGACGAATATCCCCGGCACCGTGTACTCCTGACCGCCCAGCAGCGCAAAGTGGATCTGCCAGAGATCCTCGAGACGTGGCGAGTTGAGCAGCACGTTCATCGCGGCGGGTTGTCCGCCTTTGCGCGGTCCGTTGTTCATGATCGTCACTCGCGGCTGAATCGCGTGCACGAGCGCCTCCGAATTCGAGCTGGGCTGCCCATGCCGCGACACCAGAAACAGATCGACGGTGCCAATGCGGTTGTTCGGACACATCAGCTCGACTTCCTGATTCCAGTCGAAATCGGCCAGATACAGGACCCGGAATTTTCCGAAGGTAATGTGGCTCGCGACGGACTGCTCGTCCTCGGTGTTGCCGAGCGGTCCGCCTGACACCGGGTTCACGTCGTGGCGCTTGAACCCGGCGCAAAACGGATTCGGCGCGCCGGCGTGAGGCAGCGGCGACTTCAAGACATTGCCGGAAGCGCTGACGATGAGCCAGTCCAGGCCGGCGACGGGGATCCTGGCGCCGGTCTTCGCAATCGTGTGCTTCGCCTTGGCGGCAAGTGCTCCGTACTGCTGGAGCACGGGATCGATTTGTGGGGTCGGCTGCACGTTGGCCCCGTGGTCGATGAATTCCTTGATCGGAATCCGCGTCGCGAGCTCGGGAAGACCGCCGACGTGATCGCCGTGGTAGTGCGTCGTAATCAGGTGATCGATCTGTGAGAGCCCGGCGTCCTTGACGGCCGCCATGATGCGGTCGGCGTCGCGTACAGCGGCGGCGCCTGCGTTCCCGGTGTCGATGAGGACCGATTCACCGGACGGCGCGACCCACAACTGCGCGTTGCCGCCTTCGACATCGACGACGTAGATGACCAGACTCTTCGCCGCCCGGCCCTGCGCCTCCGCAAACGCCCCGAGTGACGCGAGCATCGACAACAGCGCCAGCGCGACGCGCATCGGAGCGCGCCTCATTTCCGCCCGGTCTGCTGATACTCGGGCGCGAGCTCCTTGCAGGCTTCGACCTTGAACGGCGCATCCGCCGGCAGGACGCTATCGGAATCCACGTACTTGTCCGCGAAGTAGAGCGGATCGTCGGCGACGATGGCGCGGGTGAGCTCGAGCGTCGTGGGATTCAGCGTGAAGCGTTCGACGACGTGCAGCTTGTCGCTGTGCGGGAGGTTGCCTGCCAGGCTGCCGGGCTCGAAGCCGACCGTGTCGACGACGAGCGTGTCACCGTCCCAGCGGCCGATCGAATGACCGCCGCGGCTCGGGGTGATCTTGGCCGGGTGCGCGGTCATGTCCATGTGTATGGTCCGCGTCAGGCCAACGCCGTACTCCATCTTGATGGCGGTCGGGCTCTGCGTGATGCGGCCGATCGCGCCGTCGAACACCCAGTCGAACAGGATGCTCGTGACCTTGCAGGAAAGCCGGGGGTTCTCCGCGGTCGTCCGTTTGCCGAGCGCCTCTTGTGCTGCCTTCCCAGCCGCAGTCAACGCGACGGGCGGCGGGAACCAGCCGGCGGGCCCGCGTGGCGGCACCTTGCCAGCCCTGACCGCTTCGGCCTGACTGATCGGCACGAGCCCCATGCGCCCGCCGGGCGGCGCTGCCAGGACATGCTGCTCCTGCGCCCACTCGCCAGCGAGGTCCGGTTTCCCGTTCGGCAGTCGCCGGAACGATCGTTTCGTGCGATTGCCGGATTTCGCGTCGCTCAACTGCTGATAGCGCTCGAGCGTCGGCGCGTTGCCAAGCGTCAACGTCTCCACCGTGCACGCGGTCGGATCGTCGCGATGCGGGTGGCCCGCAACCTTGATGACCGCGCCCGGCTTGAACATCTCCGGCGACCAGCCGGAGCGCCGGAGCACCGTGGCCGACCGCATCTCGCATTTCATCGCGAGGACCTTGCCGTCGGCACCCACGACATCGAAATAGACGTACGAATGCGGGTTGACGAAGTCGAGCCGGGTCAGCTTGCCCTCGAGCTCCACGTTCGTCCTCATGTCGTAGCGGCCGGCGCCGTGGTGCGCGGAGGCCCGCTCGACGAGCACCGGCAGCGTGAGCAGGGTGGCAACGAGTACCGCATGAGTCACTCTTGTCATCTTTGTCACCTCAGCGTCCCCGGAGTATAAGGTCTGATGGAGCGGCAGTGAGCGAGCAGGAAGAAGATTTCGCAACGATGTTCGAGGCGTCCGTCAAAGCGCGCCGGCTCGAGCGGGGGCAGACCATCGAGGGAACCATTGTCGCGTTCGGCTCGGACGTGGCCTTCGTCAGCGTCGGAGGCAAGAGCGAGGCGCAGATCGCCCTCGCCGAGCTCAAGGACGCCGACGGCCATATCGAGGTGAAGGTCGGCGATCGCATTCACGCCGTCGTCGTCTCGACCAGTGGCGGCGTCACGCTGTCGCGCAAGGGCGTACGTAACGCCGCGACGCAGCGCGAGCTCGAGAACGCGTTCGAGGCCGGACTCGCCGTGGAAGGCAAGGTCGAGAGCGTCAACAAGGGAGGCTACGAGGTGCGCATCGCGCGCGAGCGTGCCTTTTGTCCGCTCTCGCAGATCGACATTGCCCGCACCACGGACCCCGCGGTGCACGTGGGCAAGACCTACACCTTCCGGATCCTTGAATACAGGGACGGCGGCAAATCCATCGTCGTCTCGCGCCGGAAACAGCTCGAAGACGAACAGCAGGCCAATGCCGCGGCCGTCCGTCAGTCGATCGTGCCCGGCGCGGTGCTGCCGGGCCGCGTGGTGTCGGTGCGCGACTTCGGCGCCTTCGTCGACCTGGGCGGCGGCATTCAAGGCCTGCTTCACGTCTCCGAAATGAGCTGGTCGCGCGCCACCACGCCGGGCGAGATGGTCGCGAGCGGCGACCCGATCACGGTCAAGGTGCTGCGGGTGGACGAGGGCAGCGGGAAGATTTCGCTCGGGCTGAAGCAGCTGCAGGACGACCCGTGGAGCCAGGTTGGCACGAGCTACGCGGTCGGCCAGGTGCGGAGCGGCCGCGTGACCCGCATGGCGGAGTTCGGCGCCTTCGTGGAGCTGGAGCCTGGCATCGAAGGGCTGGCGCATGCGTCCACGTTCCCTCCAACCGGCCGGTCCGATGGCTGGACCAAGTCGGTGCCCATCGGCACGACCGCTGCGTTCGAGATTCTGAGTATCGACCTCGCGCAGAAGCGCATTGGGGTCGCGCTCGTCCAGGAAGGAGCCGCACGGACGGCCGGTCCGGCGGCCCCACAGGCCGCATTCGCGCCTGGCACGATCGTGACCGGGAAAGTGGAGCGTCACGAAAAGTTCGGGGTGTTTGTGTTCCTGTCGCCAGGGCGAACCGGCCTGATGCCGCTCGCCGAAACCGGCCTGGATCGCGACGCGGACGTGGTGAAGGCGTTTCCTGTCGGGAGCGAAGTGGAGGTGGCAGTCGTCGAGGCTGATGCCGGCGGCCGCCGCATTCGCCTCAGCAAGAAAGCCGTGGCGCAGCAGCGGGAGCAGGCGGAGTTGCGGGAATACGCCGCCAGGCAGGACGCCACGCCCTCGACGTCGCTGGGGTCGCTTGCCGACGCGCTGCGGGGCGCACTCAAAGGTCGCTGACGAGCGCGCGCACGGAATCCCGTGGCGCTCCCCGCCGTTTGTGAGCATCGCGGCGGTTTTCGGCCTGAATGCACCAGACTTCGCCGTTCGCGACGGATCGAAAGTTGAATCCCACTCTGCGCAAAGGAGCTTTCCATGCGCACGTCAATCGATCGTCAGAGCTGGAAGTCGTGGCGCCGCGGACTTGCCGCGCCGCTGATAGCCGGAGTCCTGTTGATGGCGCTGCCATCGGTGAGCCTCGCCGAGGGGGAGGTGACCGGCGTCATCGGAGGTCTCGTTGGCGGAGACCTCAATAACGTGCTCTTCGGGAACGTCTCCGCGAAGGGCGCCTTCGACAACGGCCCGCTCTACGGCGTGCGTGCCGGATGGATCGCGCGCTTCTTCGGCATCGAAGGCAGTTACGTCACCAGTCCGAGCGGCGTGAACCTCTCGTTGCCCAACGCAGGGCCCGGTATCAACGCGAGGGTTTCCTATCTCGAAGCGAACGTGCTCTGGATCATGATTCCCGGGCCGGTCTCGCCGTTCATCACGGGAGGGCTGGGCCTCCATCAATACGATTCCGACGAGGCCGAGGATCTCAAGAAGATGGGATACAACGTCGGCGGCGGCCTGAAGATCAACATCAAGGCGATCACCCTCCGCGGCGAAGTGCGCGATCACATCACATCATTCGAGAAGGGCGACTTCCGTATCGGGGACGTCATCACCAACCTGACCGGCCACGACACGCTCCACAACGTCGAGATCTCCGGAGGCATCGGCGTACGCTTCTGACCTGGAGACGGCGCGAGCGAAGTGCTGTCCGTTCGGCGGCACTTCGCTTGCTCTCACACCTCTCCGAACTGCCTCGCCGCTGAATCTGCACGCTTCGGCGTTTCAGTTCTGACGTCACATGCCAATTCTGTTCGACGACACACGTGTGAGCACACGCTCGCCCGGCCGTTCGACCCGCGGCCTGTGGCTCAGTGTCGGCTTCCACGCCATCGTCGTCCCTCTGATCGCCATCACGCTGGGAATGCCCGGGAAAGCACCGACGCCGCGGCAGCGACCGCTGACGGTGTTCATCGCGCCGGTGACATTGCCGTCGGCGCCAGTCGTCACGCCGCGACTGCCCGAGCCGCCGCCACCGGTGCGCGAACTCGCACGAGCGGAGGCGCCCAAGCCGCTTCCGCCCACGCCAATCGCGCCGAAACCGGCGGAACCGGCGCCGCCACCGCTCCCGCCGGCGACGATCCCGGTTCCCGAACGGCCGGTCGAAAAGCCGGTGATCCAGCGCCCCGTCGAGACCGGCCTGTTCGAGCGGAGCAACACCGCGCGCACGAATCAGGCGGACGCGGCGGTGACGACTGGTGGATTTGGAAACGCGGCGACCGCGACGCGCAGTGCCGCAAGCGGTGCCGTCGCGACCGGCGGATTCGGCAGCACCGCGCCCGCGCCGCGGGCGGCGGCCAACGGCGAGGTGCAGACGGCGGGTTTCGATCAACGGGCCAGTGCCGCTCAGCCCGTGGCGGCCGTGACGAAGCCGGTCGATCGGCCGGTGGAGATCGTCTTCAAGCCCACGCCGGAGTACACCGAGGACGCGCGGAGCGCCCGCATCGAGGGCACCGTCTCGCTCGAGCTCGAATTCACCGCCGCCGGCGACGTGCGCGTCCTGCGCGTCGTGCGCGGACTCGGCCACGGTCTCGACGAAGCGGCGCAGCGGGCGGCCGTCCGGATTCGATTCAAGCCCGCGCTCTCGGACGACCGTCCGATCGATTCCCGCGCCACGGTTCACATCACGTTCCGCTTGTCCTAGCCAGAGGCCTCTATGCGACTCGCACGTCTTCCCCTGCTGATCGCCGCACTGCTCGCCGTCACGGCGACGAGCGCCCATGCCGAGAAGAAAGATCGGAAAGGTCAAACCGCCCAGCGCGCGGGACAGAGCGAAGCCGACGACATCGTCGACCGCATGAGCAAGGCGGAAAGCGCGCTGCTGGAGCGGCTGCGGACGTCGCACCCGTTGATGGAGGTCTACATCCAGAACGTGGCGCCGGACGAGGCGCGCGGCTGGGTGCCCATCGACGACAACTACTTCCTCGGCCAGCTTCAGGTCGACGACGGCCCCATGCTGCGTCCGTTCGGACAAAAAGCACCCAAGAAGCAGAGCGGCGTGAGGGTCAACATCCTCTCGAACCCGCCGAGCCTGGGCAATGCCTTCGCCGCAACGGTGGCGCCCGACTGGCAGGTGCTCGATCGCAAGCACTACGAATTCACCTACGTCCGCCGGGAATTCCTGGGCGAGTCGCGCTGCTTCGTCTTCGACGTCCGGCCGCTTCGCGAAGGCACCGACGGCTTCGTCGGCCGGATCTGGATCGAGGATCGCGACTACAACCTCGTTCGCTTCAACGGCGCGAATCGCGGATCGGAGGCCACGTTGTCGGGCCTGTTCAAGCGCAGGCTCGGACTCCACATGGACGGCTGGCGCGTGAACGCCGCGCCCGGCGTGTGGGTGCCGTCCTACGTCTACTCGGAAGAGACCGATCTGAACACCGCCTCGTCCTCGAAGCCGTCCAAGTCGAAGCCGCAGGTCCGGTTCAAGAGTCAGACACGGATCTGGGGATACGAGGCCCAGAACACCGACCGCACCGGTTCGTTGACGACGATCCGGATCGACGAGCCCAACGTCGCCGACACCACCGACAACGCCGCGCAGCTGTCGCCGGTGCTCAGCCAGCGCCGGTGGGAACAGGAGGCCGAGGCGAACGTCCTCGAACGGCTCGAGGCGATCGGCCTGCTGGCACCGGCGGGCGAAGCGGACAAGGTGCTCGAGACCGTGCTCAACAACCTGGTCGTCACCAACAAACTGAATCTGGAACGGCCGCTGCACGCCCGCATCCTGCTGACGTCGCCGCTGGAGTCGTTCACGGTCGGCCACACGATCGTGATGAGCCGCGGCCTCATCGACGTGCTGCCCGACGAGGCGAGCCTGGCGACGATGCTGGCGCACGAGCTGGGCCACGTGGCACTCGGCCACCAGTTGATCGACACCAAGTTCTCGTTCGCCGATCGGCTGATGGTGTCGGACGGCGAGCTGCTGGAGACGCTGCGGTTCCGCCGCACCCCCAAGGAGGAGGCCGCGGCCGACGAGAAGGTCGTCGAGCTGCTCGGCAAGTCGCCCTATCGCGACAAGCTGGCCACCGCCAGCCTGTTCCTGCGCACGCTCTCAGAAGGGGCCAAGCAGCTCCCTCGCCTGATCCAGCCGCATATCGGCGACGACATGGCGGCCGACGGGCAGATGACCCGGCTGGTCGAGCTGATGAAACAGGCGCCGCCGCTGATGCCCGACAGCCTGGAACAGATCACCGCCCTGCAGCTCGGCGCGCGGCTCATCGTCGATACCTGGAGCGGCCGGGTGACCCTCGATCGCTCGCCCGCCGTGCCGCTGATGTCGGTTCGCGAGAAGGTACCGTTTGCCGTGACGCCGCTGATGCCCGTGATCAGGTATGCGGCCAAGCCTCCGGACGCGCTCAGGACCGCCGCAACCGGCGAGCGATGAGGTAGCCAGCCGCGACGATAGCCGCCATCGCGATGGCCACGATGAGCCACGGCGGCGTCGAATCAGAGTCGCCACCTGGCGCGGTCGGCGCCACGGGCGGTGGAACGGCGCTCGCCTCCGGATGGTCCTGCGAGGCAGGGCACGCCTTCGCGTTCAGCCCCGCCAGCACCGCCGCGGGCCTGAAGATCCAGTTGACGCCCGCAGACATGATGAGAGGGCGTCCACTCGGGGCGCTGCCTCCGAGCAGACAGTAGATGTCGGCGAGCATCGATCTGTTGTTGGCGTAGTAGCTGTGATCGAGGAAGTCCGCCGTCAACGGCGTGGCATCGACCACCTCGAACCCCGGCTCGCTGACGCCCATCAATCCACCTTCGAGCAGCCCGGCGCGGGGGATCCCGGTCCTGAACTCGGTCGACGCCCGCAGTGCCTTGTCGTTGTCAGACACGTAGAGCGTCACGCGCTGCGCGAGCTGCGGCAACGTCTTCAGAAACTGGTCGCGGAAATCTTCCGCGGAGATATCAGGAGCGGCCAGCACCAGCTGCTGCAGAAACCTGTCCTTGTGTCCTTCAGTCCACCGCTCTTGAAGCGCGTTGGCGACCAGCCAGTTCCCCATGCTGTGCGCGATGATGTGGACACGCGACACGCCGGCACGCTCCTTCACCAGATCGAGGAACTGGTTGAACGCCCGCGCCGCTGCGCGCGACCTGTCGTAGTCGAGGCCGTACCCCTTCAGCGTTCCTTGGGAGGGCCAGCTGTAGAGCATCGGCAGCCCGGCGAAATCACGGTCGATTTCCAGGTCGAACGCCAATTGGCCAGCCTGCCGGGCCGCGGCCTCGAAGCTGGTGTAGTAGCCGTGCACGTAGATAAACGCGTCGCGCTTGCCGGTAGCTTTCACGGCGCGCACCCACGCGTCGTAGTCGGTCCCCGACGACGCGAGCTCCGAGATGACGACGTCCCGCGAAGGGGCCTCGGCGCGCAGCTGGATCGTGAGCACCGTAAGCGGGCGCTCGATGATCCCCGGTTGATGGCCGGGGGGGAAGGTCACTTTGAAGCGGCCCACCTCGAGGTCGCCGGCGCCGCCTTCGTCACGTCGCGCCGGCGAGCCTGTGTAGAACGAGTTCGGCCGGCACGCCGGCGACGAATCCCACTTGACCGTTGCGGCCCCGGCGCACGTGGAGCTACGGGCCCGGTTGGTGCCGTAGAAGATCTCGATCTCCGACCGCGGGGCTCGCCGCGCGATCGGCCGGGAAGGTCCTGCGGCCGCCGCCGGGAATTCCGGCAGCGGGGTTGCCGCGACGGGCTCGTCTTCTCGAGGCGCCGCTGGCGGCGGCGGAGGAGGGGGCGCGGGTTGTGGTGCTGCTGCCGCCGGCCGACTCGGTGCGGCAGTTTCGCCGCCACGACCGCCGCGGCCGGCACCGCGGCCGCCTGGCGCGCCGCCCGCTGCGCCTCGCCCGTCGACCGGGGCCTCCTTCGGTTCTCCGGCCTTCGGTTCTCCGACTCCCACGACGATCGGAAGGGTTTTCTTCGTCGCACACGCCGCGACGAACACGGCCGCGACGAGGATCGCGACGGCGATTCGAAGCCGGACTGTCATTACCGGCATAAACGTGTCAGCCGAAGAAACCGAACAGCACGGCCGGCCGCGATTCTTGCGGCGCGGGGCATCAATTGGCTACTATCCGGTGGCCCTCGGGCGTACCCCGTCTGGGCTATGGAGTGCCAATCATGAGCTCACGAATTGCCGGACTCGCCGTGTTGTGCGGAGTCCTGATGACCGCGGCTGGAGTACACGCCCATCACGCCGTGGCGGGTGTCTACGACCTGAACAAAGAGATGGTCCTCCAGGGGACGCTCAAGCAGCTGCACTTCACCAACCCGCACGTGAGCATCGAGCTGACGGTCCCGAATCCAGATGGGACGACGACCGACTGGATCCTGACGACGGCCTCCGTGCAGAACCTGACGCGGCAGGGGATCAACAAGACCTCGATGAAGCCCGGCGAGCCTCTCAAGATCAAGATCCTTCCCGCCAAGAACGGGAACCCCGCCGGATTCATCAGGTCCATCGAGCAGGGCGACAAAGAGTTCAAGATCTCGGTCGACTAGCCCCTCGCGGAGGAGACTCGCACATGGCGTTTCGAGCCGCGGTGGCGGCAGTGGTGTTTCTGGCCGTCTTCGCGACGCAGCACGCGCATGCAGGCGCACAGGCTCCGGATAGACAGGGTGATCCGCCGCAAGGCCGGGCAGGCGGCGGGGCACCGGGCCCGGGCCGCGGCGGTGGCCGGGGCGCCTTCGACGCGGGGCCGTTCACGCCGACTCCGGGAGCCAAGGACCTGAAATCGGTCCTCTTCAACTGGACGTGGCGCATGGGGATGCTGCGCAGCGGCGCCG
>Ga0070673_100002567_pt1 | contig 11084 bp, 10 predicted proteins | sample KBSM23metaG_FD_65342 | JGI IMG/M metagenome (GOLD analysis project Ga0070673, IMG submission 65342) | Miscanthus rhizosphere microbial communities from Kellogg Biological Station, Michigan, USA - KBS M2-3 metaG | ecosystem: Host-associated > Plants > Roots > Rhizosphere > Soil ...
AACAACGGCATCTTCATCGCCGACGTGATGGGCGCCTCCTACGCCTTCGGCGCGATCCAGCTCGCCCTCTACGAACGCGAGAAGAGCGGCCTCGGCCAGCAGATCGACGTCTCGCTGATGGACTCGGTGCTCGGCATGCTGATCTACGAGATGCAGGCGGCGCAGTTCCCGCCCGACCGGCCGCGCCAGGTCTACGAGCCGGTGCGCGCCAGCGACGGCTACGTCATGGTCGCGGCGGTGACGCAAAAGAACCTCGAGGTGCTGTTCGAGACCATCGGCTATCCCGAAGGCAAGACCGACCCGCGCTTCGCCACCATGGCGACCAAGGAGGCGAACTGGCCGGCGCTGCTGGCGCTGATCGAGCGCTGGACCTCGCTGCGCACCGGCGCCGAGTGCGAACGGATTTTCATGAAGGCCGGCGTGCCGTGCTCGCGCTATCGCAGCGTGGGCGAGGCGATGGCCGATCCGCAGTGTGCGGAGCGCGGCCTCTTCGTCGAGATCGGCGCGGGCGACGCGAGCTACAAGGTGGCGAACGTGCCCTACCTGATGTCGGCCACGCCGGTGGCGGCGCAGCCGAGGGTCGCCGGCCTCGGCGAGCACACCGAGGACGTGCTGCACGACGCCCTCGGCCTCGACGCCGCCGCCCTCGCCGCCCTGCGCGCCAAGGGCACCTTCGGCCGGGCGCGCGCATGAGGGACCGCAGCGGCCTCGATGCCGCGTCGCTGCCGGGCGGCGAGGAACGCTCGCTGCTGCGCGATTCGCTGCGCCGCTTTCTCGCCGAGCACTGGCCGGCCGACGCAGCGGTCGCCCGCGGCCGCGAGCCGGAAGCGATTTCGACGATCTGGTCGGGGCTGGTCGAGCAGGGCCTTGCCGGCCTCGGCAGCGAGCCGTCGGAAGGCGGCCTGCGCGAGCTGGCGGTGGCGATGGAGGAGCTCGGCCGCGCCGCCTGCCCGGCGCCGCTGCTCGGCGCCGGCCTCCTCAACCTCGCCCTCGCCGGCAGCGACGCGTCGCCGCCGGTGAAGGACTTGCTCGCGCGGCTGGATGCCGGCAGCGCCCGCGTTTGCTGGAGCTTCGGCGAGCTCGACCCGAGCGCCGGCGCAGCTCAACTCAGCTGGAGCGGTGACCGGCTCTCGGGCACGCTGCGCTTCGTCGACGGCGCGGCGGCGGCGACCCACCTGGTCGTCACCCGCGGCGGCGGCCGACCGGGCCTGGACATCGTTGCCCTCGGCGGGCACGACGGCAGCCGGGTCTTTGCCACCCGGGCGCTCGGCGCCAACGGCTGGGCCGAGATCCTGCTGGCCAATGTCCCCGCCGTCTTCGTGCCGCTCGAGAACAGGGCGCTCGCCGACGTGCTGCGCGTCGCCCGCCTCGCCCTGCTCGCCCGGGCGCACGGCGGCGCCCGCCGCGCCTTCGAGATGGCGGTCGACTACGCCAAGGAGCGCAAGCAGTTCGGCCAGCCGATCGGCCGCTTCCAGGCGATCCAGCACAAGCTCGCCGACAACCTGATCGCCCTCGAGGGCGTGCGCACGACGCTCGAGCACGCGGCCGAGGCGTTCGACCTCGGCCTGCCGGACTGGCGCTACTTCGCCGCCGCGGCGGTCGCCTTCGGCGGCCCGGCACTGCGCCAGGCGTCGCTGCAGACCCAGCATGCCTTCGGCGCCATCGGCTATGCCGAGGAGCACGAGGCGCCGCGCCACTTCCGCCGCGCCCATCTCGACACGGTCGCGCTCGGTGGCGCCGCCGCGGCGCGCCGCGACCTCGCCGCGCACCTGCTCGACGACCCCGACGGCACGCTGCCCGAATACGACCTCGGCCCCGCCGGCAACGCCTTTCGCGCCGAGGTGCGCGCCTGGCTCGAGCAGCACTGGAGCGGCGAGCGCAAGGCGGCGTACGACCGCAAGGACTTCCACGAGCGCGAATTCGACCCGTCCTTCGCCCGCGACCTCGGCAAGACCGGCTGGCTCGGCCTCGGCTGGCCGCGCGAGTTCGGCGGCCAGGCGCGCACGCCGCTCGAGCAGATCGCCTTCCTGGAGATGATGGAGCGAGCCGAGGCGCCGCGCATCGGCGCCGCCGTCCAGGCGAACGCACTGATGATGTTCGGCAGCGCCGAGCAGCAGCGGGGCTTCCTGCCGGAGATCCTGCGCGGCGAGGCGATGCACGGCATGGGCTACAGCGAGCCCGAGGCCGGCTCCGACCTGGCGTCGCTGCGCACCCGCGCCATCCGCGAGGGCGACGAGTGGGTGATCACCGGGCAGAAGATCTGGACCACGACCTACTGGGGCAAGTACATGTTCCTGGCGGCGCGCACCGACCGCGAGGCCAAGCCGCATGCGGGAATCAGCATGTTCGTCGTGCCCATGGATTCGCCCGGCATCAGTATCAAGCCGGCGACGACGATGTACGACGGCAGCTTCGCCAACATCTTCTACGACGGGGTGCGGGTTCCGGTCGATGCCCTGATCGGTCCGCTCCACGGTGGCTGGAAGGTGCTGACCGATGCCCTGGCCAACGAGCGCGGCACGGTCGGCGGCGGCATCGTCCTCAAGGTCGCGCACGCCTTCGAGCTGCTCTGCCGCGACGTCCGCGCCGCAGGCCCCGCCCTTCGCGACGACGCGCTGGTGCGCGACCGCATCGCCACCCTCGCCGCCGAGATCGAGGTCGGGCGCCGCCTCATGATCCATTGCGCCGAGCTCGCCACCAGCGGCACCACGCCGCCTGAAACGGGCGCGATCAGCAAGGTGTTCTCGGGCGAGCTGATGGAGCGCTTCGGCGAGGCCGCGCTCGAGATCCTCGGGCCGCGCGCGGCGCTTTCCCAGGGGGCGGCCGGAGCCCTGCGCCACGGCCGCTACGAGCAGGGCCTGCGCCACTCGTTGATGTGGGTGATCTCGATCGGCACCAACGAGATCCAGCGCAGCCTGATCGCCCAGCGCGGCCTGGGCCTGCCGCGCTGAGGCGCCGCCCCGGTCCTGCCGCGGCGACCGGAAGCGTTGCGATCTAGCGGCTGATCACGCCGCAGAAGATCCGGCCGCCGCCGCCGCCGAGCGGCGCCGGATGGTCGGAATGGTTGTCGCCGCCGGCGTGGATCATCAGCGCCCGGTCGACCACGTCGCCGAGCTTGAGCCGCGGGCCGAGCACCGGCGCCGAGGCGCTGCCGTCGGCCGCGACGAAGAGCGGCGGCAGGTCGCCGAGGTGGCCGTCGCCCCAGGGCTCGCCGTGCTTCTTCGTTCCAGCCGGGTCGAGATGGCCGCCGGCGCCGATCGCCGGCGCCATCGCGCCGTTCTGCTCGCCCGGCGCGCACGAGGGCTTCTCGTGGACGTGAAAGCCGTGCAGGCCGGGCGGCAGGCCGGTCAGCGCCGGATAGAACGCCAAGCCATAGGGCGTCTCGACGATGCGCACGGTGCCGGCCGCAGCGCCGGTGCCGGCGGCAGTGGCCCCGTTCATGGTGACGACGAGCTCGGCACCGTGCGACACGGCATGAGCGGCGAACAAGGCGGCGAGGGCGAGCAGTGACTTCATGGTGGACTCCTGCTCCGTCTTGGCACGACGAGTGCCCGGGAGCGGGCGAGAGACTACTCCACGATCGGCTTTCCGTCGCGGGATTCGACGTCGGTCAGGCGGCGCGGCGTGACGACATGCCGGCGAGCCGGTCGCAGACTGCCTGCGTCACCTGCACCGTGGTCGCGCCGCCGCCGAGGTCGCGGGTGTGCAGCGCTGGCTCGGCGGTGACCTGCTCGATCGCCTGCATCAGACGATGGGCGGCGGCGCCTTCGCCGAGGTGCTCGAGCAGCATCACCACCGACCAGAAGGTGCCGATCGGGTTGGCCAGGCCCAAGCCCATGATGTCGAAGGCCGAGCCGTGGATCGGCTCGAACATCGACGGGTAGCGGCGCTCTGGATCGATGTTGCCGGTGGGCGCGATCCCCAGGCTGCCGGCGAGCGCCGCGGCCAGGTCGCTGAGGATGTCGGCATGCAGGTTGGTCGCGACCAGCGTGTCGAGCGAGGCCGGCCGATTGACCATGCGTGCGGTGCAGGCGTCGACCAGTTCCTTGTCCCAGCTCACGCCCGGGAACTCCCGGGAGATCTGCAGCGCGATCTCGTCCCACATCACCATGGCGTGGCGCTGGGCGTTGCTCTTGGTGACGACCGTGAGCAGCTTCCTCGGCCGCGATGCTGCCAGGCGAAAGGCGAAGCGCATGATCCTCTCGACCCCGGCCCGGGTCATCATCGAGACGTCGGTCGCGACTTCGATCGGATGGCCCTGGTGCGCCCGGCCGCCGACGCCGGCGTACTCGCCCTCGGAGTTCTCGCGCACGATCACCCAGTCGAGGTCGTTCGGCCCGCAGCGCTTGAGCGGCGCGTCGATGCCGGGAAGGATGCGCGTCGGCCGGACGTTCGCGTACTGATCGAACCCCTGGCAGATCTTCAGGCGCAGGCCCCAGAGCGTGATGTGGTCCGGGATGTGCGGGTCGCCGGCGGAGCCGAACAGGATCGCGTCCTTGGCGCGCAGCGCCTCCAGTCCGTCGGCCGGCATCATCTCGCCATGGGAGCGGAACCAGTCGCCGCCCCAGCCGAAGTTCTCGAACTCGAAGCGAAAGGCGCCGCCGCTGGCTGCAGCCAGGGCCTCGAGCACCGTCTGCCCGGCGGGCACCACTTCCTTGCCGATCCCGTCGCCCGGGATGGTGGCGATCTTGTAGCTCTTCATGCTGTCTGTCCTCGATTCAGGCGCGCGGATAGCCCGGCATGTCGAAGCCGGCGGCGGCGAGCTCGGCGACGATGCGCGCGCCGACCGCCGGGTCGAGCGCGACCAGCGGCGGCCGCACCGTGCGCCAGCCGGGCACGCCGGAGAAGGCGGACACCACGTGCTTCATCGCCGGGATCATCGGCGCCGATTCGAAGATCCGGCGGACGACGTCGACCTTCGCCTGCAGCTCCGGGCCCTCGGGCGTGTTCCAGGCGTCGTATACCCGGCGGATCGCGGCCGGGTTCATGTTGATCGTGGCGCTGATGCAGCCCGCGCCGCCGATCGGCAGCGAGCGCGAGAGGAACACCTCGCTCGCCGGGAAGACGTCGAAGCCGCCGGCGGCGAAGTGGTCGATCATCGCCTTCGAGTTGCTCCAGTCGCCCGACGAATCCTTGGCGCCGGCGACGACTTCGGGATAGCGCTTCAGCAGCCGCTCGATCAGCGCCAGCGTGATCGGCACCTGCGTGACCTGGGGGATGTGATAGAGGTAGATCGGCGCGCAGCCGCTGCCGACCCGCTCGATCACCTCGGCGTAGTAGGAGAACACACCGTCGTCGGACACGCCCTTGTAGAAGAAGGGCGGCAGCATCAAGACGCCGGCCGCTCCGGCACGGCTGGCATGGCGTGTCAGCTCGACCGCATCGGTCAGGGCCGAGGCGCCGGTGCCGGGCATCAGCCGCGCCGGCGGAATGCCCGCTTCGAGCAGCGCATCGGTGAGCGCCAGCCGCTCGGCGACGGAGAGCGAGGCCGCTTCGGAATTGGTGCCGAAGATCGCCAGCGAGGCGTTCTGCGCCACCAGCCAGCGGCAGTGGGCGACGAAGCGGGCGACGTCGGCGCCGAGCTTCGCATCGAAGGGGGTGAGCACCGGCGCGAGCACGCCGCGAATTCGGGTCGTCATGAGCGCGATTCTCGGGCCTGCGTCGGGCTCAGCGCGGCACCCGGCCGACCATCTTCGCGGCGCGCAGGAAGTCGAAGTCGGCGCCCTGGTCGGCCTGGGTCACCGTCTGCAGGAAGAGCTTCATGTAGCCCCGCTCGGCGGTCGGGGGCACGACCGGTGCCGCGGCGGCCCGGCGCGCGAGCTCCTCGTCGGCGACGGCGAGCGAGATCGTCCGCGAAGCGACGCTGAGGCGGATGCGGTCGCCGTTCTGCACCCAGGCGAGCGGCCCGCCGATCGCCGATTCCGGCGTGACGTGAAGGACGATCGTGCCGAAAGCGGTGCCGCTCATTCGCCCGTCGGAGATGCGCACCATGTCCTTGACGCCGGCGCGGGCCAGCTTCCTCGGGATCGGGATGTAGCCAGCCTCGGGCATGCCCGGCGCGCCCTTGGGACCGATGTTCTTCAGCACCAGCACGTCATCGGCGCGCACGTCGAGGTCGTCGCTGTCGATCCGCGCCGCCAGGTCCTCCAGCGACTCGAACACAACCGCCCGCCCCTCGTGCTCCATCAGCGACGCATCGGCCGCCGACTGCTTGATGATCGCCCCGCCCGGGGCGAGGTTGCCGCGCAGCACGGCGATGCCGCCCTGCGGATAGATCGGGTCGGCGATCGTCCGCACCACGTCCTGGGCGAAGCCGGGGCCGGCGCGCTCGAGCTCCTCGCCGAGGGTGCGGCCGGTCACGGTCAGCGCCTCGAGGCGAAGCAGGGGCTTCAGCTCGCGCAGCAGCGTCGCCATGCCGCCGGCCTTGTGGAAGTCCTCCATGTAGTGCTGGCCGGAGGGCTTGAGGTCGAGCAGCACCGGCGTCTCGCGGCCCATGCGGTCGAGCGCTTGGAGGTCGATCTCCAGGCCCATGCGGCCGGCGATCGCGGTCAGGTGGACGATGCCGTTGGTCGAGCCGCCGATCGCCAGCAGCACCCGCATCGCGTTCTCGAAGGCCGCCGGGGTGAGGATCTTGTCGATCGTCAGCTTGTCCCGGGCGATCTGCACCGCCTGCGCTCCGCTCTCCTCGGCGATCCGGATCCGGTCGGCGGTGACCGCCGGCGGCGAAGCGCCGCCCGGCATCGTCATGCCCAGCGCCTCGGCGAGGCAGGCCATGGTGCTGGCCGTGCCCATCACCGAGCAGGTGCCGACGCTGGCGACGAGCTGGTCGTTGACGTCGGCGGTTTCCTCGGCATCGATCTCGCCGGCGCGAAACTTCCCCCAGTAGCGCCGGCAGTCGGTGCAAGCGCCGACCCGCTCGCCGCGATGGCTGCCGGTGAGCATCGCCCCGGTGACGAGCTGGATCGTCGGGATGTTGGCCGAGGCCGCGCCCATCAGCTGCGCCGGGACGGTCTTGTCGCAGCCGCCGATCAGCACCACCGCGTCCATCGGCTGGCCGCGGACCAGCTCCTCGGTGTCGATCGACATCAGGTTACGCAGCACCATGCTGGTCGGCGCGGCGAAGCTCTCGTGGATCGAGATTGTCGGAAACGGCATCGGCAGGCCGCCGGCGAGCATGACGCCGCGCTTGACCGCCTCGATCAGCTGCGGCGAATTGCCGTGGCAGGGGTTGTAGGCACTGCCGGTGTCGGTGATGCCGATCACCGGCCGGTCGAGCGCGGCGTCGGTATAGCCGGCGCCCTTGATGAAGGCCTTGCGCAGGAACAGCGAGAACGCCGGGTCACCGTAGCTGGTGAGGCCCTTGCGCATGCCGGCGGGGTCGTCGGCGCCGGGAGGAGAAGTCGGGTCGGCCATGTCGGATTCCGCTTTCAGTCGACAGCGATTCTGGGGTCCTGCGCGCCGGCCAGCCACGCACGACCCCGTCGATAGAGCGCCTCCACCTCCGGACCCTTGAGGCCGGGCATGTCGCGCTTGACGCTGTAGCCGATCTTCAACTGCGCATAGGCGAGGTGCCGGTAGCCCTCGGGAAAGGCGAGCAGGGTCGCCTCGTCGAGTACCGGGGCGGCACCCTGCGGCACCGGGTCCATGCGGTCCTTCTCGTAGATCGGCTGGCGCAGCACCAGGCCCCAGCGGCCGGCGCGCTTCTCGAGGAAATCGTAGAAGCGGCCGGTGCAGACGATGTCGCAGGGCACGCCTTCGACCGTCGCGCGCTGCGAGATCGTCATCTTGGTCTGGGCGACGGCGCGCGCGCCGGCCAGGTCGACCGCGGTGCCGCCGAGGAAGTGGAGGATGCTGACGCCCTTGTTCCAGCCTTCGCGGCTGACGCGGATGAACTCCTCCGCCGGCCCCTGGAACCAGGTGGCCATCATCACGCCGTCGTCGTGCCAGACGCTGCGAAAGCGCTCCCAGTCGCCGGCGTCGCGCCAGAGCACCCAGTTCTCGACCAGTTCGCGGATCGCCAGGCGGTCGAGGGTGGGGTCCATGTCGGCTCCTTGGAACGGTTTCGAGCGGAGGCCATCGCGGGGCGCCGCCGTCTGGCCAGTATCCGGGGCGCGGCGCTCCGCTGCCTGCAGAATTGCCCGGATGTCGGCGCTGCGAGTCTTCGTCCTGACGCTGCTGGCGATGCTCGCCTTCGCCGGCAACTCGCTGCTCTGCCGCGCCGCCTTGCAGGGCGGCCGCATCGACGCGGCGAGCTTCACCACGATCCGCGTCGTCGCCGGGGCGCTGGCGCTCTGGCTGATCGTCCGCCTGCAGCGCGGCCGGGCCGCGAAGGCCGGCAGCTGGCCCTCGGCCTTCGCCCTCTTCGCCTACGCCGCGGCCTTCTCCTTCGCCTACCTCAGCCTGACCGCCGCCACCGGCGCCCTGCTCCTCTTCGGCGCGGTGCAGGCGACGATGATCGGCTACGCCTTCTGGCGCGGCGACCGCCTGACCGGCTGGCAGCTGCTGGGCGTGGCCTGCGCACTCGGCGGCCTGCTCGCCCTGCTCCTGCCCGGCATCTCGGCGCCGCCGCTGCACGGCGCCGCGCTGATGATCGTCGCCGGCATCGCCTGGGGCGTGTACTCGCTGCGCGGCCGGGGCTCGGGTGATCCGCTGCAGGCCACGGCCGGCAACTTCCTGCGCGCCGTGCCGTTCGCCGCGGCGCTGAGCCTGGCGATGCTGGCCGGGACCGCGCTCGATGCCGCCGGCGTGGCCCTGGCCGTCGCCTCGGGCGCCATCACCTCGGGGATCGGCTACGCCATCTGGTACACCGCCCTGCGCGGCCTGAAGGCAGCGACCGCGGCGACGGTGCAGCTCAGCGTTCCGCCGCTCGCCGCGCTCGGCGGCGTGGTCCTTCTCGGCGAGCCCTTGACGCTGCGCCTGCTGCTCGCCTCGGTGGCGATCCTCGGCGGCATCGCGCTCGTGACCGCCGAGAAGCGGCCCGCGCGGGGCTGAGCCCGGCCCGCGCCTAGACTGGAACCCATGAACAGCAAGGACTGGCGGCCGACGGCATTCGTCGATACCGCCCCCGGCGTGGTCACCGAGCCGGACGCGGAGGCCTGGCGCCTCGAGCAGCAGCGCCTGCTGCTCGCCTTCATCCGCCACCTGATGGCGCTGGCCACCGTGGCCCTGGTGCTGACCGTGCCGCTGATCGAGAAGGCGTTCGCCCAGCCGCGGCGGCACGAGGCCGTCGCCGTCGCGATCGGCGCCTTCCTCCTCAGCCTGGCGATCGGCGGCGTCGCCCACCTCCTGCTGCTCGCGCCGGGCCGCCGGGCCGGCGCCCGGCTCGCACCGGACAGCGATCGGCGCGCCCTCCTGGCCTGGTCGGCGGCGACCTTCGTCGCCTTCGCTGCCGCCATCGGCGCGCTCGCGGGGTTCTTCTTCGCCAACTGGTTTCGCTGACCCTGCCTCCGGGAGAGGACGATGAGCGTGGAAACGAAGGCCGCCGATGACCCCGACTCCGAGGTCTACATCGACATGAGCGACAAGGCCGCGGTCGAACGCTGGTGCAAGGCTCTGTCGGTGACCGACGAGGCCCTGTGGAAGGCGGTGCAGGAAGTCGGCACGCGCATCGACAAGGTCAAGGACTACCTGACCGCCGGAGGCGCTGCCGACCAGGTCGACGGCTGACGCTCAGCCGCGGATGAACGCCAGCAGATCGGGGTTGATGACCTCGGGATGGGTGCTGCACATGCCGTGCGGCAGGCCCGGGTAGACCTTGAGGGTCGCGCCCTTCACCAGCTTCGCCGACAGCAGCGCCGAGTCGGCGATCGGCACGATCTGGTCGTCGTCGCCGTGCATCACCAGCGTGGGCACGTCGATCTTCTTCAGGTCCTCGGTGAAGTCGGTTTCCGAGAACGCCTTGACGCAGTCGTAGTGGGCCTTCACGCCGCCGGCCATGCCCTGGCGCCACCAGTTCATGCGGATGCCTTCCGAGACCTCGGCCCCCGGCCGGTTGTAGCCGTAGAAGGGCATCGTCAGGTCCATGTAGAACTGCGAGCGGTTGCCGGCGACGCCAGCGCGGATGCCGTCGAACACCTCGATCGGCAGGCCGCCCGGATTGGCTGCCGACTTGAGCATCACCGGCGGCACCGCGCCGATCAGCACCGCCTTGGCGACGCGCTTCGTGCCATGGCGCCCAAGGTAGTGCGCCACCTCGCCGCCGCCGGTGGAGTGGCCGACATGGATCGCGTCCTTCAGGCCCAGCACCTCGGTGAGGGTCGCCAGGTCGTCGGCGTAGGTGTCCATCTCGTTGCCGGTCGCCGTCTGGCTGGAGCGGCCGTGGCCGCGCCGGTCGTGGGCGATGACGCGAAAGCCCTTCTCGAGGAAGAAGAACATCTGGTTGTCCCAGTCGTCGGCCGACAGCGGCCAGCCGTGGGAGAAGACGATGGGCTGGCCGGTGCCCCAGTCCTTGTAGAAGATCTGGGTGCCGTCTTTCGCGGTGATGCTGCTCATGGTGGGTCGATGCTCCTCGGGCCGGCTATTGAAAGACGTGTGCCTGACTCCGGCATGACAGGCCACGCGCAAGACACATGCCATGCGCTCCCGCTCAGGCGAGCTCGAGAAGCAGCGGCTGGTGGTCCGATGCCCGGCTCGCCGCGTCGACCGACATCGCCTGCAGCCGCGGCCGCAGGTCGCGGCTGGCGAAGATGAAGTCGCAGGTGAAGGCCTCGGGCCATTGCTCGCGGTCGTGCACGCCGAGGGTCGGCGCGTGCTCGACGCCCGGATGCAGCACCGTCCACGCGTCTTCGAGAGCGAACGCCCGATCGTCGAAGGGCGCGACCATGCGCGCATAGGCGGGGTCGGTGATGCGACAGTTGAAGTCGCCGGTCAGCACCGCCGACGGCGTCTGCGCCTGGCTGTGGAACGGCCCCTCGGAGCGATCGACCGGCCGGTCGCGGCGCGCGTGCTCGCTCGCCTCGGCATGGCGGGCGCGCACGCCCTCGACCTGGGCCTCGCGCTGCAGCGCCGAGTAGTACTCGAGGTGGGTGGTCATCACCCGCAGCAGGCCGAACGGCGCCTGCACCACCGCCTCGAGCAGCATCCGC
>Ga0070673_100002569_pt1 | contig 11083 bp, 8 predicted proteins | sample KBSM23metaG_FD_65342 | JGI IMG/M metagenome (GOLD analysis project Ga0070673, IMG submission 65342) | Miscanthus rhizosphere microbial communities from Kellogg Biological Station, Michigan, USA - KBS M2-3 metaG | ecosystem: Host-associated > Plants > Roots > Rhizosphere > Soil ...
AGCCCGGCCCGGTCGCGAATCAGCCGATCGATGGCAGCTTCGCGCGCGCGCGCGAACGCTTCGGGGCTCATCGCCGGGCGGAACCGGGCGAGCTCCTCTTCGGCTTCGCGCAGCAGCGCCGCGCGCGCCGCATCGTCCAGGGCGCCACGCGCCGTCTCGAGCAGCTCGCGATCGAGCGCGGTCAACCGCTCGACGAGCGCCTTCCGCTTCGCCCCCCGGGCGCCGCGGGCCGCGTCCAATTCGAGTGCGACGCGATCAAGAAGATCGTCGAACCCCGCATCGAGTGTGCCGGTCGCCCTTGCCGACGTCAGACGTCGAAGCACGCGCTCCATATGGACCGGCAACGACGGCCCCCGATGGCCGGCCGGGTGCTCGCTCTCAGCGGCCCCGCCTTCGTTCGCCGCCGTCAGACCCGTGGCGCGCCGCCACTCGTCGAACGTGTCGAGCACATCGGCCTCGCAGAAATCGATGCGCACGGGACGCCGGCGCGGGCCCTTGGCGTAGTACCGCTCAAAATATCGATCGATCCCGCGGCACGCCACTTTGAGCGGCACGCCCTGTGCCTCCCACGCGGTGACGAGGTCGAATGACGGCCCGGTGATCCGGATCAGGTGCCCGTCGTTTTTCCGGCAGAGGTACGTTTCGATTTCGCGGCAGTAATCTACTGGTTCCGTTCCCAAATGATTCTCAACCCCTGAAGCGTGATGTCCGGTTCGTGCGCGTCGAACATGTCGGTTTCAGGGAGGACGAGCGGTGCGAGGCCGCCCGTGGCGATGCGGGTGGCGCGGCCGCCAAGCTCCTCGGTCATCCGTCTGAGCAGACCGTCGACCATTCCGAGGTATCCGTAGAAAAGGCCCGACTCGATGGCTCCGACCGTCGTGTGACCGATGACGCGGCCCGGCTTGCGAACATCGACACGCGGAAGGCGCGCGGTCCGCTCGAAGAGGGCATCGGCGGCAATCTGCGGGCCGGGACAGATGACGCCGCCGAGATATTCTCCCTTTCCCGTGACCGCATCGAACGTCGTCGCCGTACCGAGGTCGGCGATGATCAGCGGCAGGCCGGACCGCCGCCCATGCTGTTCGTAAGCCGCAACGCTGTTTGCAATCCGATCGGCGCCGACTTCCGCCGGCCGCTCATACAGAATGGGCATGCCCGCGTTCGTCACAGGATCCACCACGAGCGGGTCGCGTCCGAAATAAGTCGCGCACATGTTTCGCAGGATTGGAGTCAGCACCGGGACCACCGATCCCATCACGATGGCGTCGATGCGGCGGATGTCGAGCTGACGATGGGCGAACAAGCCCACAGTCATCAACCCCACTTCGTCGGCTGTGCGCTCGCGCAGCGTCAACAGCCGCCAGCTGGCTGACAGTTTGGCGCCGTCGAAGACGCCGAGGACGATATTGGTGTTGCCGACGTCAATCGCTAAGAGCATAAAACTTGAACACGCTCACAACCACGTCACTTCACCGGCGACGATGCGTTCGATGCGATCGCCGACGAGCACGAGCAGCGCACCTTCGTCGTCGATGCCGGCCGTCAGACCCGACGCGGCGTCGGATGTGGTCGCCCGAGTGGAGGACGCCGCAGCGGCTGTAAACCTCGTAAACGTCACCAGTGCGCCACGGCTGCCGGGCGCGCGTGCGCGCCAGGCGTCGAGAATAGCATCGAAGCGTCCCTCGATCAGGTCGTCGTAGCGCCGCGAGAGGCTGGCCAGCGATTCGACGAGCAGGAGCGAGCGGTCGACGTGCCGTCCCAGCTCGGATTCGAGCGACGTCGCGCGATTCCCGAGCTCCGGCGGATACAGCGCCGCGCGGACGTTGATGCCATATCCGAGCACCACCCAGTCCTGCGGTTCGGTGCCCGCCGCCTCCGCAAGGATTCCGGCCAGCTTGCGGCGCCCGATATAGAGATCATTCGGCCACTTGAGGTCCACACGCAGTCCCGTTGCCCTCTCGACAGCCTCGACGAGCGCGACCCCCGCTGCCAGCGTGAGAAGCTTCGTCGCGCGATCACGGCCGACGGCCGGGGCGCGCCCCGTCCGCAGGACGACGGAAACGTACAGGCCGGCGTCCGGCGGCGAAAACCACTCGTGTCCCCGGCGCCCGCGGCCGTGCGTTTGCGAATCGGCGATCACGACCGCACCCTCGGTTGCAGCCGTTCGATTGTTCGCCAGGGCGGCGGCCACGTCGTTCGTCGATCCGATGACCGGAAAGTACATGATTCTGGAACCCAGACGACCGAGGCGCGGACGCGCGGCGGCGAGCGCGTCTGCGAGCTCGGCAGGCAACGGCGCCGAGCCTTGATCGCCGGGGCTAAATTGGTTCGAGCTCAAAGCTGATGTCGATGGCGGGCGCCGAATGCGTCAGCGCGCCGACGGAGACGAAACCGGCACCCGTCGCCGCGAGTTGCGGGATGCGATCGAGCGTGACGCCGCCGGAAATTTCCGTCAGCGCTCGACCGTGGGTGCGCGTCACGGCTTCGCGAATCTCTTCGAGGGACAGATTGTCGAGGAGGATCGTGTCCGCGCCCGCCGCGAGCGCCTCGTCAACCTGGGCAAGGCTTTGAGCCTCGATCTCGATCGGCAAGTCCGGACGATACCGCCGGGTCCGCGCAATGGCCGCATTCACGCTGCCCGCGAGCTTGATGTGGTTGTCCTTGATCAGCACGGCGTCGTACAGGCCCGTGCGATGGTTGGTCGCACCGCCGGCGCGCACGGCGTACTTCTCGAGGACACGAAGCATCGGCGTCGTCTTGCGCGTATCGAGCACGGTGATCCGGCCTTCCGCGGCGTCGACGAACTGGCGGGCGCGGGTCGCGATGCCCGACAACCGCTGGAGGAAATTGAGGGCGGTGCGCTCGGCGATCAGGAGAGCGGCCGCGGACCCGGTCACTACCGCGATTTCTTCGCCGGCCCGGCACCGTTCGCCGTCCTGTTTGTGCGCGACGAAAAAGGGGTCGTACCCCTTTTCCGCGGCGGTGACGTCGGAAAAGGGGTACGACCCCTTTTCTGACGTCTGGCGGAACACCTCGAACGCCACCTCGAGCCCGGCGATGACACACTCGGCCTTCACCAGAAAGACGCCGCGGGCGCGCTGCGTCGCCAACACGGTGGCGGCCGTCGTCACGTCACCGCTTCCGACGTCCTCGTCGAGCGCGCGGCGGACGATATCGCGGTACAGGCCGGGATCGAGCGGATCGATCACGACGCGGCCGGTTCGGCGTTCCCTTCGTAACCGTGCACGGTGACTTCCCGGGGCTCGCCCTCCGACAGCTCGAACGCCTGGACGCGCAGCGCAGAGCGCAGGTCGGCGTCAAGGATCGGCATCAGATCAAGATGCGCACGCGCCGCCCTGATGGTTGCCTTGGTAATGGGAACTTTGAGCGGCTGCTTGGCTTCCGATCGCTGTTTCCGCACTTCGAACATGACGTCGGTCGCCAGGTCGTAGGCCGCCTGGTCTGATCCCTTGACAGCTTCCGAGTTGTCGGCGACGAGCGTCGTGATCTCGTCCGCCGTCGGCCACGCCGCGAGATGGATCGAGCCCGCCATCCACCATGACCACACTTCTTCCGTCACGAACGGCAGAAACGGGGCGAACAACCGGAGCATGACGGACAAGGCAGCCGTCAGCGCGGCATGTGCCGACGCCGCTCCATCGGCTCCCTGCTCGCCGTACCGGCGGCCCTTCACGAGCTCGAGATAGTCGTCGCAGAAGCGCCAGAAAAACGTCTCGGTCCGCTGCAACGCGCGCGCGTAGTCGTACGCATCGAAGGCTTCGGTCGCTTCGAGCACGAGCGCGGCGAGGTTTCGGAGCATCGCGCAATCGACTGGCGCGACGACCCTGCCGCCCTTTGCCTCCGGCTCGGGCCCTGCAGACCCCGAACGGCCCGAGAGCGCGAACTTCGAGGCATTCAGGATCTTGATCGCCAGACGCCGTCCGACCTTCATCTGGCCCGAGTCGAATGCCGTGTCGGTGCCTGGCCGGCCGCTCGCCGCCCAGTAGCGGACCCCGTCAGAGCCGTGCTCCTCGAGCAGCGCGAGCGGCGTCACGACGTTGCCTTTCGATTTCGACATCTTCTTCCGATCGGGATCGAGCACCCATCCGGAAATCGCCGCGTGCTTCCAGGGCAGCTGTCCATGTTCGAGCTCGGACCGCAGGACCGTGTCGAACAGCCACGTGCGGATGATGTCGTGCGCCTGGGGACGCAGATCCATCGGAAACGTCCTCGCGAACAGATCGGGATCTTCCAGCCACCCGCACGCAATCTGCGGCGTCAGCGAGGAGGTCGCCCACGTATCCATCACGTCCGGATCGCCGACGAATCCGTTCGCGGCGCCCCGCTGCTCGGGACGATAGCCTGACGGCGTGTCGGTCGACGGATCGATCGGCAGCCGATCGTCGTCGGGCATCAACGGATGTCCGTAATCGATGCGCGCCGCCGCGTCGAGCGGGTACCACACCGGAAACGGGACGCCGAAGAATCGCTGGCGGCTGATGCACCAGTCGCCGTTCAGCCCGTTGGTCCAGTTCTCGAAGCGCGCCTGCATGTACGGCGGATGCCACTCGAGCTCGCGGGCGCGTTCGAGCAGCTTCTCTCGAAACTCCATCGTCTTGATGAACCACTGGCGGGTGGTGAGGATCTCGAGCGGCCGATCCCCTTTTTCGTAGAACTTGACGGCGTGCGTGATCGGCCGCGGCTCCCCCACCAGATCGCCGGATTCGCGAAGCTCGGCGACGATGACCGGCTGCGCCTTCGCTGCGGAAAGGCGCGTGAGCGGATCGTAGAACTGCTGCGCGCGCGCCGCGTCCACCGATTCCCAGCCGGGCGCACCCCACCGCACGGCGCCCAGGGTGCCGTCGGACTGAATGACGGCGCGGACCGGAAGAGCGAGCTCGCGCCACCACGTGACGTCGGTGAGATCGCCGAACGTGCAAATCATCGCGATGCCGCTGCCCTTTTCCGGATCGGCCAGCGGGTGCGGCTTGACCGGCACGCGCACGCCGAAGAGCGGCGTCAACACGTCGCGGCCGAACAGCGGACGGTAGCGCTCGTCATCGGGATGCGCGACGAGCGCCACGCAGGCCGGAATCAGCTCGGGGCGCGTCGTTTCGATCTCGACGGCTCCGCTGAAGCCGGGCACCGCTTCCGGGAGAGCAAACCTGATCCGATGGTATGCGCCTGGACGCTCGCGATCCTCGAGCTCGGCCTGCGCGACGGCTGTCTTGAAGTCGATGTCCCACAACGTCGGCGCTTCGAGCTGATAGCTGAGACCCCGCCTTGCGAGATGCAGGAACGCGAGCTGCGACACGCGCTGCGCGGTCTTGCTGATGGTGGCGTAAGTCTTCGACCAGTCTACCGAGAGGCCGAGGTGCTTCCAGAGATCTTCGAACACCTTCTCGTCTTCGGCGGTGAGGCGAGCGCAGAGCTCGATGAAATTCGGCCGCGACACCGACACCGGCTGCTTCCCGGGCTTCTCGGGTGGCGTGAACGACGCCTCGTATGGCAGTGATGGATCGCAGCGGACGCCGTAATAGTTCTGCACCCGACGTTCGGTCGGGAGCCCGTTGTCGTCCCATCCCATCGGATAGAAGACCGCCTTCCCGCGCATCCGCTGAAAGCGCGCGACGACGTCGGTGTGGGTGAAGGAAAACACGTGACCGACGTGCAGCGAGCCGCTGACGGTTGGAGGAGGCGTGTCAATCGCGTAGACGTCGGCGCGTTGGCGGCTGCGGTCGAAGCGATAGACGCCGGCCGATTCCCAGATGGGCGTCCATTTCGCTTCGAGACCTTCGAGCGCCGGTTTATCTGGAATCCGGAGGAGCGACATCAGAGAAGCGTACAACAACTATTTGATTGTCGCCTTGATTCGATCGATCTCCTCTCGAACCAGCCGTTCGGCGATGCTCGAGATGACGTCCTCGGCCGTCTCGCGCACGACCCGATCGGAAAGGCGATCGAGGACACGACGCGTGATTTCCTCGATGGCGTCCTCGCTCGGCGCACCTCCGCCATTCGAGACCGGCTGCGGCGGCGCGGGCCATCCGGGCCAGAGCGCGGGCATCGGTTCATGCTGCTCGGCGGCAAGGATCGCGGCGAAGGCGTCGGCCATCGGAGGCAGTGTCGCGAGCGACGAGGGCGGCGAAGGCGGTTCCGGCACGAAAGCGGTCGCTGTCTTCGGTGCGGGTGCGGACATGAAGGGCGGCGCCGCCGGCTCGTCGGCATCCGCCCACCCATCCGGCGGATCTTCATGTGCGCTTTCGCGCTCGCGCTCGGGCTCGGGCGCGGGCTCCGCCTCCGGCTCCGGTTCAGGTGACAGGGATGGTAATGGTGATGATGATGATGCCGCGGACAGCGGCAGATCCGACGCCGGCTCGGACGGTGCCGACGCGCCGCCGAACCAGTCAATGATCGCCGCGACCGGCGACGGGATGGCCGGGCTCTTCGGCGGCTCGGTCCGCGTGTTGCCGCCGAGCGTCTGGAATGCGGCGTCGAGCTTATCGAAATAATCGTCGAGACGCGCCACCTCCGTTTCGGACGGTGACGAATTTCCTTGCGGCGCGACTCGCGGAGTCGGAGTCCCCCATGTTTCGATCGAGCCGGCCGGTTCCGGAAGCGACGCGGGCGTCGAGCTCTCCACGACCGGCTCCGGCGACGCCACGTCGTGTCCGCCGCGCAAGAGCAGCTCTTTCACCCGCGCGATCACGAGTTGCGGCTCGAAGGGCTTCGCGAGGACGCCGTCGCATCCGGCAGCCGCCGCCTTCGCCTGGTCAACCGGCTCGAAGGCGCCCGTCAACAGCAGCACGGGAATGTGCTTCAACCTCGACGATTGCTTGATGTGGTGCGCCACTTCGTACCCGGTACGGCCGGGCATCCCGATGTCGACCAGCACGATATCGGGCGGATTCGCCTCGATGCGCTCGATCGCCTGATCGCCGTCGCTGACGGCGACGACCGTAATGGCCTCGTCGGCGAACGTCAGCTCGATAACACGCTGAATCGTGACACTGTCGTCTGCAAGTAGAAGAGTCTGCGGCACCTTGGTCTTATCGGCTACATGGCGACAAACAATTAGTTCGAGGGGTTCGAAGGGTTCGACGAACCTTCAAACAGGTGTTCTCGCATTGGCATTGATAAAATCGATGATCTTCTGCATCGGCGTGCCGGGCAGAAAAATGCCCCGGACCCCGATGGCCTCGAGCTTCGGGATGTCCACGTCGGGAATAATCCCCCCAATCAGCACCAGCACATCGTCGAGCCCCTTTTCCTTGAGCAGCGCCATCAGCCGCGGGGCGATGTGATTATGGGCGCCCGACAGAATTGAGAGGCCGATGACATCCGCGTCCTCCTGCAGAGCGGCCGAGACGATCTGTTCGGGCGTTTGACGGAGTCCCGTATAGATGACCTCCATGCCCGCGTCGCGCAGCGCGCGGGCAATGACCTTTGCACCACGGTCGTGCCCGTCGAGGCCCGGCTTGGCGATGACGACTCTGAGCTTTCTCGACATCAGATGACCGGTACTTCTTCGTACTCGCCCCAGACGTCCCGGAGCACGTCGCACATCTCGCCGACGGTCGCGTATGCGCGAACGGCCTCGAGAATGGGCGGCATCAGGTTGCCGACGGTCGCGGCGGTGTCGCGCATCGTGTCGAGCGCGCGCCTGACGCGATCGCGATCACGGGAACGCTTCACCTTCTCGAGCTTCGCGAGCTGGATGTCGCCTGCGCCCTCGTCGATATAGAGCGTCCGGATCGGCGGCTCATCCTCCTGGACGAAGTCGTTGACGCCCACGATCACCTTTTCCCTGCGCTCGACGGCCTGCTGGAAGCGATAGGCGCTTTCGGCAATCTCCTGCTGCGGAAATCCGCGCTCGATTGCCTCGACCATGCCGCCCATCCGATCGATCGTGTCGAAATAGGCGGTCGACTCGTCTTCCATGTCCTTCGTCAGCGCCTCGACGAAGTACGATCCCCCGAGGGCGTCGACGATTCCGGTCACGCCGCTTTCATAGGCGATGATCTGCTGCGTCCTGAGCGCGAGGGTTGCCGCCTCTTCGGTCGGCAGCGCCAGCGCCTCGTCGAGCGAGTTGGTGTGGAGCGAATTGGTCCCGCCGAGCACGGCCGCCATCGCCTGCAGCGCCGTGCGCACGACGTTGTTGTAGGGCTGCTGCGAGGTCAACGACACGCCGGCCGTCTGGGTGTGGAACCGAAGCTTCCACGATCGCTCGCTCCCGGCGCCGAAGCGATCGCGCATCGCCCGCGCCCAGAGCGCGCGGGCCGCGCGGTACTTCGCGATCTCCTCGAAGAAATCGCTGTGCGCGTTGAAGAAGAACGACATGCGCGGCACGAAATCGTCGACGGCGAGGCCGGCCTCCACGCCCCACTGGACGTACTCGATGCCGTCGCGCAGCGTGAACGCCAGCTCCTGCGCGGCGGTCGCGCCTGCCTCGCGAATATGGTAGCCGCTGACCGAGATGGTGTTCCACGCCGGAACCTCGCGCGCGCAGAAGGCGAAGGTGTCGGTGATGAGCCGCATCGACGGGCGCGGCGGGAAGATGTACTCCTTCTGTGCGATGAACTCCTTGAGGATGTCGTTCTGAATCGTTCCCGACAGCTTCGCCCAGTCCGCGCCCTGCTGTTCCGCCACCACGAGATACATCGCGAAGATCATCGCGGCGGGCGAGTTGATCGTCATCGACGTGGTGATCCCGCCGAGCGCGATGCCGTCGAAAAGCGTCTCCATGTCGGCGAGCGAGGTCACATTCACGCCGCACTTCCCCACTTCGCCAAGCGACAGCGGGTGATCCGGATCCCGGCCCATGAGCGTCGGCAGGTCGAACGCGACGCTCAGTCCGGTTCCGCCAGCGGCGAGCAGCGCCTTGTAGCGGTGGTTGGTCTCCTCGGGCGTTCCGAAGCCGGCGAACTGCCGCATCGTCCACAACTTGCCGTGATAGCCGCTCGGATGGATGCCGCGCGTGTACGGGAAGGCGCCGGGATCGTTGATGTCGCGCGCGTAGTCGATTCCCCGGAGATCGTCCTGGGTGTAGAGGCGATTGATCGGGCGCCCCGAGATCGTCGTGAAACGGTCCGTCGTGGGATCCGGCTTCAGCCGGATTGAGGCCTCGGCTTTCATGAGTCTCTCTGATTATACGAGTCCGGCTGAAGCCGGACACTACGTACGAGATATATTAGATGCACGATGGCTGATCACGGCCCGCTGTTCGCCGCCATGCTCGAGGAGTTCGACGAAGCCGCGCGCAAATTGAACCTCGAGCGCGGCATCTGGGAAATCCTCACCCACCCCAAGCGCCAAATCATCGTCTCCTGTCCCGTGGCGATGGATAACGGCGCCATCCAGGTGTTTACCGGCTACCGCGTGCAGTACAACATCACCCTCGGGCCCGCAAAAGGCGGCATCCGCTACCACCCGAACGTGTCGCTCGACGAGGTCACCGCGCTGGCCGCATGGATGACGTGGAAATGCGCCGTCGCGCACATTCCGTTCGGCGGCGCCAAGGGCGGCGTCATCTGCGATCCGAGCAAGATGTCGCGGCGCGAGATCGAGGCGCTCACGCGGCGTTACGTCGCGGAGATCATCGAAGCGATCGGCCCCGAGAAGGACGTCCCGGCGCCCGACGTCAACACCAACGAACAGGTGATGGCGTGGGTCATGGATACCTACTCGATGCACGTCGGCCACACGGAGACGGCGGTCGTCACCGGTAAACCGCTCGAAATGGGCGGCTCGCTCGGCCGCCGCGAGGCCACCGGCCGCGGCGTCATGATCGTCGCGCGCGAATCGGCCCAGCACGTCGGCTTCGAGATCAAAGACGCGACGGTCGCCATTCAGGGCTTCGGCAACGTCGGCTCCGTCTCGGCGAAGCTGCTGTCCGAGGCCGGCGCCAAGATCGTCGGCGTGACCGATTGGAAAGGCGGCGTCTACAACGCCAGGGGCCTCGACATCGGCAAGCTGCTCGTCTACAACGCCGAAGAGAAGACGGTGGAGGGCTTCACGGGAGGCGAGCCGATGACGAACGAGCAGCTCTTCGCGCTCGACGTGGACGTGCTCATCCCCGCCGCGCTGGAAAATCAGATCACCATCGAGAATGCGTCGAAGATTCGCGCCAAGGTGATCGTCGAAGGGGCCAACGGCCCCACCACGCCCGAGGCGAACAATCTTCTGCACGAGCGCGGTGTGTTTGTCGTGCCGGACATCCTCGCCAACAGCGCCGGCGTGACGGCGTCCTATTTCGAATGGGTGCAGGACCGCTACGGATACTTCTGGACGGAAAAGGAAGTGAACGAGCGGCTCGAAGCCAAGATCTGCGAGGCATTCAACGCCGTCACCGAGACGTCGGTGGGATATTCCGTCGACATGCGCACCGCGGCTTACATCGTCGCGATCAACCGCGTCGCGAGGGTCACGAAGATACGAGGGATGTACGCCTAGCTCGTCACTCTGAATCCGAGCAGCTCCGTCGTCTTGCCTGCCGGACTCGCAGCCGCGAGCTCCAACTGATAATCACCGGTCGCGAGGCCCGCCAGCATGATGTCGAGCTCGTGCTCGCCGTCGGCGGCTGGCCGGACCTCGAGCGTGCGCATCGGCTGCCCCATCCGGTTCAGAAGCCGCGCCGTGACGGAGACCTGCTGCCCGTCGGGCGCATACGCGGGAAACCGGATGAGCAGGCGCTCGGTCCGGCTGAACTGGCGCGATGAGACCGGCACCGCCTCCGCCGCGCCGTCGAGCGAGCGAAACTCGCGCGCGTTGCGCGCGCGAAGAAATTCAGGCGTGCCGATCGCGACGCCGCGCAAGTCGCGGATCGAGATGTCGCGCACGTCGGAATCGACCTGCTGGCGCGAGGCGTCCTCGATCTTCATGCGAAGTCGCAGCGATCCGGGCGGGACCTCGAACACCGCGCGCGACGGCTCGCTGCCGCCCGAGTCGATCACTCCCGGTCCGGTCGGCAGCACCGCTCCCTGGAAGACGACGTCATCGCCGGTGCCGAGGACGGTCAACTCCAGCCGCGCCGCGGTCGGGCGCCGCGCACGATCGCCGGGCACGGCGAGCGACGGTTCCCACA
>Ga0070673_100002570_pt1 | contig 11083 bp, 6 predicted proteins | sample KBSM23metaG_FD_65342 | JGI IMG/M metagenome (GOLD analysis project Ga0070673, IMG submission 65342) | Miscanthus rhizosphere microbial communities from Kellogg Biological Station, Michigan, USA - KBS M2-3 metaG | ecosystem: Host-associated > Plants > Roots > Rhizosphere > Soil ...
GTGCACGCCCAGGTCGCGCACGCCGCTTTCGAGCAGGCTCGCGCACACGGCGTTGGGCATGGCGCCGATCCCCACCTGCAGGCAGTCCCCGTCCTCGATTTCGGCGGCGATGAGCCGACCCACCGCGGCGTCCACGTCGCGGACCGGTGGATTGGGGAGCTCGGGCGCCGGTGAATCGTCGCCCTCGATGATGTAGTCCACCTCGCTGATGTGGACGCCGGTCCCTTCGCCGTACACGTACGGCAGGTTCTTGTTCGTCTCGACGATGACGGTGCGGGCGCGCTCGAGGATGGCGCGATGCCACAGGTTGGCGGCGCTGAGATTGAAGTAGCCGTGCTCGTCCACCGGGCAGGTCTTGAAGACGACGATGTCCGAGGGCGGCATGAAGCGCCGGTAGTAGTCGGAGATCTCGCCGAGATTCACCGGGATGTAGTGGCAGCGCCCTTCGTCGTGCTTCTTCCGGTCGTAGCCCGAGAAGTGCAGGCTGAAGGTGTGGACGTGATTGGCGTCCGGGTCGGCGTCCAGCACGGCGCGCGGCCGCATGGTGAGGCAGTGGCGAATCTTGACGTTGGCCACCTCGCAGACGCGGGCGGCGAGTGCGCGGTCGAAGACGTCGGGCTGACAGAGGCCGGTGCCGTAGTCCAGCCACATGTTGGAAGTGACGAGGGCGGCGGCCTGCGCGGCCGGGATGGTCTGGGGCATTCGTGCGCCCGACTATAGCGCCTTCAGGCGAACCGCCCTGCCACAGTGCCCGTTGGCCGGGCTTGTAAACCAGCTTGAAAGAGTTTTCCCCGCCGAATCCGGTCACGGATCCGCCGGTCTGCGGGCCTCTGCCACAACATTGCGCCTCTCAATAATTTACGGGGCGGCCTCGCTGCCGAACCTGGCCGCCGTCGGCCGCCTCGTGCGTAGGCACGTCCGTTGCTATCCCCGGTGGCGTGATGACCGAACAGGCACCATCACGACCCGCGTCTCCACTCGTGGTCGGCATCGGCGCTTCCGCCGGGGGGCTCGACTCGCTCGACCGGTTTTTCCGTGGCCTGCCCGCCCAGCCCGGGGTGGTGATCGTGATCGTGCAGCACCTGTCGCCGAATCACGAGAGCCTGATGGAGGAGCTGCTCCAGCGATTCACGGCGCTCGCGGTCCACCGTGCCGAAGACAGACTCGAAGTGGAGGCGAACCACGTGTACGTCCTCCCGCCGGGAAAAGAGATCACGCTCTCGGGGCGGCAGCTGCGCGTCACCGATCGCCCGGGCGAGCGGATGCTGTCGTTTCCGATCGACCGCTTTTTCACCTCGCTGGCCGAGGAGTGCGGGCGCCGGGCGGTAGCGGTGGTGCTTTCGGGGGGCGGTACCGACGGCTCGCGCGGGGTGCGCAGCATCCACGAGGCCGGTGGCCTGGTGCTGGTGGAAGACCCGGCCGGCGCCGCGTTCGAGAGCATGCCGCGATCGGCCATCGAGACGGGCATCACGGATGCAGTGCTGTCGCCCGAGGAGATTGCGCGCGCGCTGCTCGATCACGCCTCGAGCGGCGATCTGCCCGACGGCGACACGGCGCCGCTGGTCGACCAGATCATCGAGCTGTTGCGGCAGCATCGCGGGATCGAGCTGGCCGACTACAAGCCCGGCACGATCTATCGGCGCATGATGCGGCGCGTCGACGCGCAGCGCATCGACAGCCTGGCGCGCTACCTGGAAATCCTCTCGCGGGATCGGCGCGAGCTCGAAGCGCTGCACGACGATCTGTTCATCGGGGTCACGGCGTTCTTCCGCGATCCGCAGGTGTTTGCCGCCCTCGAAGGGCAAATCGCCGCGCTGGCGTCCAGCCCGATCGAGCCGCAACGCCCCGTGCGCATCTGGGTGGCGGGCTGTGCCACCGGCGAAGAGGCCTACTCGTTCGCGATCCTGTGCGACGAGGTGCTGTCGCAATGCTCGCCGCGCCGGGCGTTCAAGATTTTCGCCACCGACGCGCATCGCAAGGTGCTCGACACGGCCACGGCCGGCATCTATGCGCGCGACCAGCTCAAGAACGTGTCGCCCGCGCGCCTCGAGCGCTTCTTCGTGCCGACCTCCGACGGCGGCTTCAAGGTGGCGGACCACATCCGCCACTCCGTCGTGTTTGCCGCGCATAACGTCCTGGCCGACACCCCGTTCACCAATCTCGACATCGTGTCGTGCCGGAATCTGCTGATCTACTTCCGTCCCAAGGCGCAGCGGCACGCGCTGGCCAGCCTGGCGTATGGGCTGCGCATCGGCGGGCTGCTCGTGCTCGGGTCGAGCGAGCATCCGGCGGAGTTCGCGCAGTACTTCGAGGCGGTCAACGAGGTGTCGCGGATCTACCGCAAGCGCGCGCAGGCGCCGATCATGCGACGCACGGAGCTGGCGACGCGGGCGCTGATGCCGCCGCGGGACGACTGGCGGCGCCGCGAGCACACGCTGCTGCCGACCTACGACGCCCTGCTCGACAGGTTCATGCCGCCGGGATTTCTGGTCACCGGGCAGCGGCGGCTGGTGGATTCCTACGCCGGCGCCGACGCGCTGCTGCACATCGCCCGGCGGCGCCCCTCGCTCGACTTTCTCGAGCTGATCCCGCCGGCGGTCCGGACGCCGGTGACCTCGGCACTGGCGCGGGCGCAGCGGCATACGGGCCCCGCGGTCTATCCCGCGATCAGCTGGCCGCTGCCCGACGGCAGCCAGCGCGATTATCAGATCACCGCCGAGCGGCTGCAGGTGCGCACCGACGAGCCGCTGTATCTGCTGACGCTCACCGAGGTCTCGCGATCGGCCACCACTCCGGACGTCGCGCTCCCGGCGCCGAGTACCGGCGAGCGCGTGGTCGAGCTCGAACGCGACCTGGCGGACGCGCGGCAGTCGCTGCAGTCCACGGTCGAGGAGCTCGAAGCCAGCAACGAGGAGCTGCAGGCCACCAACGAGGAGCTGCAGTCGTCGAACGAGGAGCTGCAGACCGTCAACGAGGAGCTGCACAGCGTCAACGAGGAGCTGCACACGGTCAACGCCGAGCACCAGGTGAAGATTTCGGAACTCACCGAGCTCAATCGCGACGTCGGCCACCTGCTGGAAAGCATCGACGTCGCGACGATCTTTCTCGACAACGAGCTGCGGATTCGGAAGTTCACGCCGCGCGCGCACGAGCTGTTCGGCCTCGTCGAGCACGACATCGGGCGGCTGCTGGCCACCTTCAACCACCGGCTGCGCTATCCGGGCTTCATCGACGATATCTCCAAGGTGCACATGGAGGGCTCGCGCGTGGAGACCGAAGTGGCCGACGATGACGGCTCCTGGTTCTTCGTGCGCATCCTGCCCTATCGCACCGGCCCGGACGTCAACGGGGTGGTGGTGACGCTTACCGACGCCACGGCGCTGGCCACCGAGCGCGTGCGCGCGCGGCAGCTGTCGGCCATGGTGGACTCGAGCGCCGACGCCATCATCGGCCAGACGCTCGACGGCACGATCACCAGCTGGAACGTCGGTGCCACGCGGCTCTACGGCTACACGCCCGAGGAGATCATCGGCCAGTCGATCATGCGGCTGGTGCCCGAGGCCGAGCAGCCGGCGATGGTCCGGTGGCTCGCCGACGTGGCCCAGGGCGGCGACGTCGTCAACGTGTCGGTCACGCGGCTGTCCAAGTCCGGCGAGTCGCTCGACATCGGGAAGACGATGTCGCCGGTGCGGGATGCCCGCGGGGTGGTGGTGGGGATTGCCACCATCGATCGCGACGCCCGCCTGCAGAAGGACATGGATCGCCGGCTGCGCGAGAGCGAGCGCAAGTACGCCGATCTCTACAACAACGCACCCGATCTCTATCTGTCGGTGGATGCGCGCAGCGGCCGCATTCTCGAGCACAACGACACGTTCACCCGGTCCACCGGCTATACGCCGGAGGAGACGCTCGGGATGTACCTGTCGGACCTGTGCACGGTGGAGACCCGCCCGTTGGTGCGCGACATCCTCGAGGAGATTCGCGCCGGCCGCATCGCGGTGAACCGGCCGCTCCGCATCACCCGGCGTGATGCCGAGCCGCTCGACGTGACGCTGAGCGCGACGCCGATGTTCGACATCGACGGCACGGTGGCCCGGTCGCGGACGGTGCTGCGGGACGTGAGCGAGGCGCGCCACGCCGAGCACCAGCTGCAGCAGGCGGCAGTGATGCGCGAGCAGTTTCTCGCCATGGCGTCGCACGAGCTCCGAAGCCCGCTGCACGCCATCATGTCGGCGCTGCAGGTGATCGACGCCGCCGGCAGTTCAGACGAGCGGCGCCAGCGGTCGCAGGCCATCGTGCGCCGGCAGACCCGGCAGATGGTGCGGCTGGTGGACGATCTGCTGGACGTCTCGCGGATCATGCACGACAAGCTCGCCCTCGAGCGGGCGCCGCTCGATCTCACCAAGACGATCCGCGATGCGCTCGACGGGGTGAGCGCCGCGTATCACGCGAAAGGCGTGCGCTTGATCGCCGACGGTCTCGAGCGGCCGATCCCGATGTTCGGCGACGCCGGACGGCTCGGCCAGGTGTTCACCAATCTGCTCGAGAACGCGCTGCGGGCCACCGCGCCGCTTCGGTGCGTGCGGGTGAGGGCGGTGTCCGTCGACGACCAGCGCGCGGAGCTGGAGATCATCGACGAGGGGCGCGGCATCGCCCCGGAGAAGATCGACGACATCTTCGGGATGTTTGCCCAGGCCGCGCAGGGGCTGGCCCGCAGCGAGGGCGGCCTCGGTCTGGGGCTGACGATCGCGGCGCGTATCGTGTCGGCGCACGGCGGCACCTTACGTGCCCACAGCGAGGGGCTGGGCAAGGGCGCGACGTTCGCCGTCACGCTCCCTGTGGATCTCTCGATCGAGCTCACCACGCAGGCGAGCGCGCCGCGCCGCGAACGCTTTTCCATCCTCGTGGTCGAGGATCAGGCCGACGCCCGCGAGATGATCGTCACCGTGCTGTCGCTGGCCGGCCACGAGGTCTTCGGGGCCGCGGAAGGTCAGGAGGCGCTCGACCTGGTGCAGAGCCGGCGGCCGACGCTGGCGCTGATCGACATCGGGTTGCCGGGGATGAACGGCTACGAGGTGGCCAGCGAGGTGCGCCGCCGCAGCGGCGAGGCGGTCCGCCTGGTGGCGCTCTCCGGCTACGGGCAACCAGAGGACATTCGCCGCGCCGAGGCCGCGGGCTTCAACCGACATGTCACCAAGCCGGTGGATCCGGACCGTCTGGTGCAGATCATGAGAGAAGTGGTCTTCGCCGGCGACGGCTCCTCTTGACCCGCCGGTCGAATTAACTACAATGCAGTTCAAATGGCAACTGCATTGAATCTCGGCGAATTCGAGCAGCTCATTTTGCTCGCGGTCCTGCGGCTGGGCGACGGCGCCTACGGCGTGACCATCCGCGCCGAGCTGGCGGAACGCGGCGGACGGAACGTGGCGCCGGGCGCGCTCTACACCGCGCTGGAACGGCTCGAAGCCAAGCGCGTCATCACGTCACGGATGGGCGACCCCACGCCGCAGCGGGGCGGTCGCGCGAAACGCTACGTCACGGTCACACCGGTGGGGAAGGAAGCGCTCGCGCGTGCGGTGCAGGCGTACGAGCGGCTGCTCGAGGGACTCGATCTGATGCGAGGGGCCCATGCGTGAGACATCGTGTGCCCAGCGAGTGCTGGCGCTCTTCACGTCGCCCGAGTGCGCCGAAGCCATCGCCGGCGACTTCGCCGAAGCCCGCGGCGATCGCAGCGCGGCGTGGTTCTGGTGGCAGGTTCTCACCACCGCGACGGCGCTCGGCGGCCGTGCGATCGCCACCGCGCCGCTCGCAAGCGTGGGCGTGGCCGCGCTGGGCGTCCTGCAGTTCGGGTCGCTGGCGTTTGCCGGCTTCGCCCCCGTCGCGATGTTCCCGGCGCTGCTCAGTACCCCGGCGAGTTGGGTGTGGCTGTCGGTGACGTGGTGGAGCGGCGCCTTCTTCACCGGCTTCACGCTGGTCAGCCTGTCGCCGGCTCGAGGGGCGCTTGGCAGCGTGTTGCTCGCGCTCATCGGAGCGGCTTTGCTGCTGGTGTCTCGCCTGGTGGGGCTCGACGGCCGCGACCTGCACATTCCCAACGTCGTCTTCTGGTCGATCACCACCTTCACCGCGGTGCCGCTCCTTGCCGGCGCCATGGCCGCGCGCAGCCGGGTGGCCAGCGTCGCCACGGCGGCGCCCGCGCGATGAGGACGGCGCGCGTTGTCGCGGGTCTGCTGTTCGCCCTCGCCACGCCGGCATGGCCGCAGCCGGAGGAGTGGCGCGACCCGTCGCCGCACAAGGCCACGCTCGTCGAAGTTGAAGACGGGATACGGCTCGAGGTGCTCGATTGGGGCGGCTCGGGCCGGCCGCTTCTCCTGCTGGCCGGCCTTGGCGACTCGGCGCACGTGTTCGATGACATCGCGCCCTCGCTGGCGGCGCGCTACCGTGTGGTCGGCGTGACCAGGCGCGGTCATCCGCGCTCGTCGTCGCCCGCGAGCGGTTATACGACCGCGCGGCTCGCCGAGGACCTCGTGCGCGTCATGGACGCTGTGGGCCTGCAACGCCCGGTCGTCGTCGGCCATTCGTTTGCCGGCGAAGAGATGCACGTCCTGGGCGCCCGCTTCGCCAACCGGATCGCCGGGCTGGTCTACGTGGACGCGGCGTTCGATCGCGGCGACCGATTCCCGGAGTACGAGGCGGCCAGCAGAGCGATGCCGCCGGGCCCTCGCCCGCAACCGGCGGACCTGGTGTCGTTCACGGCGCTGCGCGCGTTTCTCGACCGGACGACCGGATCGCCGGGGCCGGAGGCGCGCCTGCGCGCGCGCTATGTCGCTAACGCGGACGGAACCCTCCGCGGACCCTGGTCGCCCGAGCCTGCGGTGATGCAGGCGTACGCCGCCGAGATGCGGGCGATGACCACGGTCTACATGCCCGAACGCATCAAGGTGCCTGCGCTCGCGATCTACGCAGCCCCGTCATCCGCGCGGGAGCTGATGCGTCCGTGGTACACGGCTGACGACCCGGCCGTGCGCTCCCGCGTCGAGACGCTGTATCCGCTGGAGCGCGAGAACGTCGCGCGTCACGCCCGATGGTTCAAGGCGTTTGCCGACGGCGGACGCGTAACGGAGCTGTCCGGCGGCCACGACCTGGTCGTCAGCAATCCTCGCGAAGTGGTTCAGCAGATCGACGCGTTCGTGTCGTCGCTCAGAAGCTGATCGTGCCGTCGATGGTGCCGCTGGTCGTCTGTGCGGCCGGGTCGTAGCTCCGGCGCGCGGTGAAGCTGCCGGTGGCACCGGCGAACCGTCCCGTGCCGCCGGTGATGGTGGCGTGTTCCACGATGGTGAAGACCGGTGTGCTGGTGTCCGCGGTGCCGGTGAAGTGCGCGGTCAGCATGTCGCCGTTGGCGGCGGTGAAGTTGAAGTCGCCCTCGCCGACGGCGGTCGCGAAGTTCACCAGGTGCGGTACCACGAGGGAGAAGCGGCCCAGGTGCGTGGCTTCGCCGCTGGCGGTGATGACGACGTTGAAGAACGGCGGGTCGACCGGCGTCACGGCGACGGTGCCGCTCAGGCTGCCCTTGAAGGGCACTTCGTGAGGGGCCTGCGCGTCGGACGCGCCGCTGAAGCGGGTTCCGCCGACAGCCGGCGACAGCGAGCTGGGTGCGGTGGCCGAGCCGGACTGGCTGCAGCCAGCCGCGAGCAGCGCGGCCGCGACGAGGATGGGGGCAAGGGACAGGCGCATGGGATCCTCCGGGTTGAAGTGAGGGACGACTGTCGCGCATCGCCCCGGCAACCCGCCATTGCCAGCACCTGAACAAAAACTTGATTCTTCGCACCGGCGGCTGTGGCACGCTTTCGGGCCAGTGGCGACAGGCAGCTCGGGCACGTTCGGTTTCGGCGACTTCGAGCTCGACCCGGCTGCCTACGAGTTGAGGCGCGCCGGGGCCCGTGTGCGCCTGCCCCGGCAGCCACTCGACCTTCTGTTACTCCTCGTCAGCCGCGCGGGCGAGATGGTGCCGCGCGACGAGATCGCGCGCTGCCTCTGGCCCGACGCGGTGTTCGTGGATGTCGATGCCGGCATCCACACGGCGGTGCTGAAGATTCGCCGCGCGCTCGGGTCCACCGGCGCGGCGTTCGTCGAATCGGTCCCCGGCAAGGGCTATCGGTTTACCGCAGCGGTGACGCAGCAGCCCGCGCGCACGCACAAGGTGCCGGCGGAGCTCACCAGCTTCATCGGCCGCCGCAAAGAGCTCGAGGAGTTGCCCCGGCTCCTCGGCACGTCGCGCCTGCTGTCGCTCACCGGGTCTGGCGGAGTGGGGAAGACGCGCGTCGCGGTGAGGCTCGCCTCGGAGCTTGCGGACCGGTTTCCCGACGGTGTCTGGCTGGCCGACTTCGGCGCGGTCACCTCGTCCGATCTGCTCGCGCAGACGGTGGCCGACGTGGTGGGCGTGCGCGCCACGGCCACGCGCTCGGATCGCGACGGGCTGGTCGAGTTCTTTCGCGATCGCACCGCGCTCCTGGTGCTCGACACCTGTGAGCACGTCATCGCATCCTGCGCGGCGTTGGTGGAGGAGCTGCTGCGCGGCGCTCCTGGCCTGCGCGTGGTTGCCACCAGTCGAGAAGCGCTCGCACTGCCCGGCGAAGTGGTGTACCCGGTGCCCTCGCTGTCACTTCCAGACGAGTCCGCGCCGCTCGACGACGTGCTGGCGTCGGAAGCCGGACGCCTCTTCATCGAGCGTGCGACGGCGGCGGACCCGTCGTTCGCACCGATGGCGGATCACGCCCGGTCGATTGCGCGCGTCTGCCGTCGTCTCGACGGGATTCCACTGGCGATCGAGCTGGCCGCTGCCCGCGTGGCGATGCTGGCGCCGGATCAGATCGAGGCCCGCCTCGAGGACCGCTTTCGTCTGCTCAGCGCGGAGGCGCGCACGGCGGTGCCGCGCCAGCGCACCCTCGAGGCCACGGTCGACTGGAGCCATCAGCTGTTGTCGGATCACGAACGCGTGCTGCTGAACAGGCTGTCGGTTTTTCCAGCTTCGTGGACGCTCGAGGCGGCCGAGGCCATCTGCGGCGTGGCGCCGCTCGCTGAGAACGACACGCTGAATCTGCTGTCGCGCCTGGTCGACAAGTCGATGGTGATCATCGATCGCCAGGCGCCCGACGGGTATCGGTATCACCTGCTCGATACGGTCCGCGACTACGCGCGCGGCCGCGCCCAGGCCGATGGCGCGGCGGACGACATGCAGCAGCGCCACTTCGACTTCTTCTTCGAGCGCTTCGGCGACTCGCAGCGCATCATGCGCGGTTCCGGGCAGCTGCCGCGACTCAGACAGCTGCGGCTCGAACAGGACAACGTGCGCGCGGCGCTCGAATGGGGCCTGGCGTCTTCGGTGCGGGCCGAGGCGAGCGTCGAGCTGGCGGGCGCGCTGTTCTGGTACTGGACGAAATGCGGGCTGTTCGAAGAGGGCAAGCGATGGCTGACCCGCGCGGTCGCCGTGGGCGCTTCACCGCGCATCCAGGCCAGAGCGCTCGTCGGCCTGGCGCACATGTATCACTTCCAGGACGAGCAGCCGCCGGTCGTCGATCTCGGGATCCGGACGGTGAACCTGGGGCGCGAGCATGGCGATGCCTGGGCGGTGTCGGTGGGATGGTTTCTTCAGGCGCTGGCTGGTTTCGAGCTCGGACAGTTCGAGCAGGCACGCGCGGCGGCCCTGGCGGCGCTCGACGCCGCCGAGGCACACGGCGAGATCGTCGAACGAGGCGGACCGCTGATGGTGCTGGCCAATGTGGCGCTGGCCCGCGGCGACCAGGAGGAGGCCCTGCGACTGCTCGACGAGTCGATCGACGTGCACCGGCGCGGCGGCGACGCGTGGGGCCTCAGCATCCTGTTGACCGTGGCCGCTGGTCTGCGAGTGGTGCGCGACGACTTCGCGTGCGCCCGTGTCCAGGCCACAGAGGCCCTCGCGCTCTGCCGCGCCCTCGACGATCCGCGCGGCACGGCGTGGAGCCTCGAGGTGTTCGCGGGGCTGCTGGCGGCGGCCGGACGGTTCGACGACGCGGCTCGGACCTGGGGTCTGTCCGACACTCTGGTTGGTACGTCGGGAGGGGCGCTCACCGCGACGATCGGCTGGATTCGCGACCGCCACATCGAGCGGGTGTGGCAGGCGCTCGGTGAGCCTGCGTTCGATTCCGCCCGGCAGGAAGGCGCACGGATGTCGATTGACGCCGCGATGGGTGTGATCGAAGGCTGAGTCGGCGCTAGCCCTGTTCTTGCAGGGCTACACCGCATGGAACGATCGGGCGACGCGGCCGCCCTGCTCGAAACGCGCAACCTGCTGCGCCTGCTGGCCGCCGCGGTTGTAATCACTGCACTTCGCGTCGCCCAGGACGTCTTCATCCCGGTCATCCTGGCGGTAATCCTCTCGTTCATCCTCTCGCCGCTGGTAAATCTGCTCGGCCGTGCCGGCCTGAAACGTGCCCCCTCGGTGATCGTCACGGTCCTCCTGGCCTTGGGCGTTTTGGGGCTCGTCGGCACCTTGATTGGCCGCCAGGCGGCTGGGCTCGCGGCCGACGCGCCGCAATACGCCCGGACGATCGAGCAGAAGATCGAGGGCGTCCAGACGCTGTTTGCCGCGCGTGTGTCCGCCATCAGCACGGCCTTTGGCATCAGCCGGCCGGCGGCCCCCGGCCCGGCCGCACCAACGCCAAGCGCGCGCGCCGGCGCATCGCAGCGCCCGATGCCGGTCGAGGTGGTGCAGCCCGAAGAATCCACGCTCGTCGTGGTGCGATCGATCCTCGCCCCGGTGGTCGGCCCGCTCGAAACCACCGTGATCGTCTTCGTCGTCACCATCTTCACGCTGTTCCAGCGTGAAGATTTGAGGGATCGCTTCATCCGGCTGGCCGGGTCGGGCGATCTGCATCGCACCACGCTCGCCATCGACGACGCGGGCCAGCGTCTCAGCCGCTATTTCGTCAGCCAGTTCGTCGTCAACGCCACCTTCGGGTTGGTGATCACGCTGGGGCTGTGGGCGATCGGCGTGCCGTCGCCCGCGGTGTGGGGTGGGCTCGCCGGCCTGCTGCGCTTCGTCCCCTAC
>Ga0070673_100002572_pt1 | contig 11082 bp, 9 predicted proteins | sample KBSM23metaG_FD_65342 | JGI IMG/M metagenome (GOLD analysis project Ga0070673, IMG submission 65342) | Miscanthus rhizosphere microbial communities from Kellogg Biological Station, Michigan, USA - KBS M2-3 metaG | ecosystem: Host-associated > Plants > Roots > Rhizosphere > Soil ...
TCGATCGCGCTCAACTGGTGGTCGACGGCCTCCTTCTGGAGCCGCTCCATCTTCGCGCGCGTCACCGCCGTGTTCAGTTCGCCGAGCTTCTGCACGACGATGTTTTCGCGATCCTCGAGCCTGATGGCGCCGTTCTGTTCGCGATATCGCTGGAGCCTCGCTTCCGCCGTCTCGACCTGCGCGCGCTGTTCCGCCAGCCGGTCCGCGAGCCAGCTGGATGCTTCCTGCGACGCCGTGAACCGGTATTCCAGACTGTGCTCGATGTAGTTTTTGGCGAGCTGATTGGCGACCCGGGCCGTCAACGCCGGGTCCGTCGAGCGGAACTTCACGTCCACGAGCCGGCTGTTGCGAAGAGGTTCCACGGTCAGATTCGACAGAAAGCTGTCGATCACGGCTGACTGCGCGAGCGCGGCATCGACAACAGGGACAACCGGCGTAGCCGATCGATCCGGCGCGCGACGGAGCAGCGTGGAGAACCACGCGATGGGAGAGGTGAGGCGGAACGAGGCGTCCTCGCGTTTTCCTCCGAAGTTCTGTGACTTCCACATCCTGAGGTCGTCGATCGTGCGGCGGGCCAGCCCGCGGCTTTGAAGGATCCCGTATTGCGTCTGGTAGTAATCGACGCTCGCCTGGCCCTCCTCCACGACGGCCTTGAACGCGACCACGTTCGGGGCGTCGTTCTCGATGATCAGTCGCGTCCGTGCTTCGTACACCGGCGTGGCGGTGAACGAGTACACGACCGCGCTGATCAGGACGACGAGAAATACGGTGGCGGCAGCCCAGCGCCGCTTGTAGAGCACCTTGACGTATTCCATGACGGCCGATTCGTCGGACCCGGCGTCGAACGGTGCGAACTCGTCTTTGTCCCGGGGCAGCGACAGCTGCGCGGCAGCGCCGCCCTCGCCCTGAGACAAGCCGGCAGTGAGATTGATGCGGTCGGACATTAGAAGAACCTCTCAGGAACGACGACTGTGTCGCCAGGCTTGACGATATCGGTGAGTTTGACTTTGGCTTCCCGCTTCGCGCCCTCGATGACACGGACAACGTTGACGCGGTTTGTCGCGCCCTTCGGCATCACACCGCCCGCGAGCGAGAGCAGCTGCAGCACGGTTGTGTCGGACTGGACGGGGTAGGATCCGGGGTTCTTGACCTGCCCGAAGACGTAGGCGAGCTGGGCGCGCGGGATGTAGATCGTGTCCCCGTCAGCCAGATGGATGTTTCGCACGTCGGCGGCGCCGCTCTGCAAGTCCCTGAGATTCAGCCGTACCACGTCCGTCGCGGCGCGCGCATCGGGCAGCACGGGCTTGTCGGCGCCTTTGCCGTGGACGACGACCACATCATCGCCGGCGGCCGATGTCGTGGATCCCGCCTTGGCAAGCGCTTCGATCAGCGTCATGTCACCGGTCAGCACGTAGGTCCCGGCGTTCCGGACCTCGCCGACGATGAACACGCGCTGACTCCGGTATTGATCGATGGCGACGGTGACCTGAGGATTCTTGAAGAAGCCGCGGGCCAGCCTCGTCTTGAGCTCCACCTCGACGTCGCGGATCGTCCCGCCGCCTGCCGTCACCCGGCCGATCAGCGGAAAAGAGAACGTGCCATCGAGCTCGACCGCGTACTTTCCGCCGAGGTCGGCCTGATCGAACACGGTTACGAACAGCACATCCTGCGGGCCGATGACGTAGTCACCGGCCTCGTTAGCAGCGCCGGCCGGCGCCGCCAGCACGGCGAGGCAAACGGCGAGGACTGCAACACGAACGTGACGGCGGAAGCGTAGCGCACATGCCATAAAAGATTTCCTGGTCTTCATTCGGTCGGTTCCTAGCGGCTGCCGCTCGGGTTTTCTTTCGTGGCGATGACCCCGGCCGTCCCGGCGGCGGCAGCGGCGGCTCCGACCGCGATCAGCACCGTGGTCGAACTGATCCCCGCAGCAGTTCCTGCGGCGGCTGTTGCGGCGACAGCTGAAGCCGCGAGGGTCCCGGCGGTCGCGCTGACGGTGACCGTGGCGCTCATCGAGCCCGCGGCAAGAGTCGCGTTCGTCGTGCCCAGGATCGCGCCGTTGAGCCCGACGGTTTCAACGGTGAAGGTGCCCGCGGTCAATCCCGTGACGCTGAACGCGCCGGCTTGCGCCGTCGTGGCTGTGGCGACCACCGAGCCCGTGCTGTCGAGCACTTGAACCGTGGCGCCGACGAGCGGACCAGACGGACCGCTCGTCGTTCCGGTGATGACTCCGGTCCCCGCGACCTGCGCGGCGGTTGACAATATCTGGCCACCCATGAGGGCGAGAGCGACCATGAGCGCAAGAACTCGCTTCATCGGATCTCCATTGAATCTTTGTCGGCGTTGACGGGGCGCGAGATCGTGTTGCGGACAGTGCGGGACGGCGCCGCTTCTGGAGAAGCGCCCTTTCGTACGACGGCGAGCTGCCGGACTTTCCGATAGAGATTCGGCCGTTGCATCCCGAGCACGCGCGCGGCCTGGGCCATCCGGCCGTGGTGTTGCCGGAGCACGGCCGCTACGTAGTCGCGCTCGAAACGTTCGCGCGCTTCCTTGAGCGTTCCACTCGTCGAGAAGGAGACATCGCCTCCGTCCAGGCGAACATGAGTGAGCACGTCGGCCACGCGAATCATCCGGCCGGGAAGATCCGCCACGAGAGTCTGGAGGAGCCCGCGCAATTCGGTGAAGTTGCCGCGCCACGGCAGGGCGCACAGCAGCGAGATTGCCTGTGACGATACCGTGGTCGGGGGCATCTGCTGCGCATCGCAGACGTCCGCCACGAGAAGCCGGACGAGGCCCGCGAGATCTTCCTTGCGGTGCCGAAGCGGCGGCAGGTCGATCCGGTGGACCGCCAGCCGTTTCTTGAGCTCCGGTTCCAGCAACTCGCCGTCCCCGGCCTGCAATAAATCGACGGAGGCGATTATCCGAGCCTCGACGGCGACGAGCCGCGACGCTCCCCCATCGTCCAGCCACACTTCGCCGTCACGCAGCACGCGGGCGAGACGATTCTGAATGCGGCCCGGGATGTCCTGTACCCCGCGCAGGAACAACGTGCCGCCGCGGGCCCGGTGCAAAAGGCCATCGGTGGAACTGATCTCGAGGCTGTCGTGAATGCCCGCCGCGGCGCAGCGCCCGAAGAGGAAGTGCTCGATGTCGCGCGTGGCCGCGCAGTCGGCGACGAAGAACGGTGCTGCCGGCTCGTCGACGTCGGCCCGGCTATGAAGCAACTCCTCGATCGGTGTCGTGTCCCCATTGGTCGCTCTGTGGATCGCCCTGGCGACGGTTTCGCGCCCCGTCCCCGGTTCACCGCAGATAAGCACGCAGCCGGGCTCGGCGATGGCGGTGCGGACGCCGGCGAGCGCCCGTCGCACTCCAGGCGATCGAAAGAGGCCGCGTGAGCGTGTGGCGTTTATCATTTGTCTTGAGACTCGTTCCGAGTTGATGGATGTTCGACCCGAACGGTCCGGCCGTTTTCGTCATAGACCAGCCGCCGCTCGGGAGTCCCGCGGCCCGAGTCGTCGAATGCGACTGACGCGACGACATATGGAGGCTCGTTGGGTGCGGCCGTATCCTTGTTCGGGCGATAGGTTTCCCACTTGTCAGGGCGGCCGTCGCCGTTCGTATCCTCTTCACTGCGAACGAGCGCTTCGTTTTCGTAAAACTCGACGCGGTTGAACCGGCCATCGCTCCCGGTCGATACCTCGATGCGAAGCAGGTCCCCCGCCGGGCCATAGAACGCGCGGGAATCCATCACTCCGTCGTGACGCCGGGAGAGGCCGACGTATTTAAGGGTTGGGCCACCCTGGTAGAAGTCCCACCGGTCGACCTTGCCGTCCTCGTCGAAATCGAGCTCGATGTGATCGATGTGGGTGCCGTCCATGATGCTGACCGCGTCGTTGTGCCCGTTCCGGTCGAAGTCGAAGGTGAGGCGGCGAACGCGACCCGTTTCACGGTCGTACTCCGCCCGCGGCTGTTCGACGGCTGCCCTGGAACAGGAGGCGCCGAGCGTCGCGAGAAGAAAACCGCACGTCAGGCCAAAGCTTCGCCCTGTCACTTACACCTCTCCTTGGAATGAAATGAGTGTCGAGAGCGTTAACGGAATTCGTAAGCCGCGCCGCCGTAGACGTCCCGTTCAGAATGTGTCAACCAGAGCACCGGCGTTACAAAATTGACACACCCTCTTTAGGGGCAATTCCAGTGCCACGGCCTCACTTCAGGCTCCTGCCGGCGGCCGTTTCTAGAGGTCGACCACCGTATATATCCAGAGACACCTCGACGTTTGGGCGTGTGTTTTGACCTCAATTCGCTGATACAAAGGAGGTTCCCATTGGCGGCAGATCGGAGCCTGCTCGATCGGCTCCAGTCGCTTCGGCAAGTGGAGACGGCGAGCCCTCAGGTTCGGGCGCCGCGCCGGCGCTGTGCAAATCGCGGAAGGACGGATGCCCGAATACTTTCGGTATCGAGGAGAAAAGGTCGTCAAACGGCAGACTATCTGGCGGCCGCGTGGGAAATTCAGCGGTCCGGACTGGCGAAGATCTTGCGGTCCCATTTGCTCGCGATCAAACAGGAATTTCAAAAATTGCCCAAAACTTTACCTTCTTCGTCCGCCAGGAACTTGCTCGAATCCATTCGATCGCGCCGGGCCCGCCTGGGCGTGATCGGCCTCGGATACGTGGGTCTGCCGCTCGCCGTGGAGTTCGCGCGGGCCGGCTTCGTCACGACGGGCATCGATCTGGATCCCGCCAAGGTACGGGCGATCAACGAGGGTCGCTCGTACATTGACGACGTTGCCGGCGCTGATGTCGCCGAATTGCAGTCACAAGGACGGCTGAAGGCCGTCGCGGACTTCGATGCGCTGCGCGACCTCGACACGGTAAACATCTGCGTGCCGACACCGCTCCGCAAAACCCGGGATCCTGATCTGTCGTTCATCGTCGCCGCCGCGGAAGACATCGCCTCGCGCCTTCATCCGGGAATGCTGGTGATTCTCGAATCGACGACGTACCCGGGAACCACCGACGAACTCCTATTGCCCATTCTGGAGCGCGGGGGCCTGAAGGCGGGACACGATTTCTTTCTGGCGTTCTCACCCGAGCGAATCGATCCGGGCAACCCGACGTTCAACACGCGCAACGTTCCCAAGGTGGTCGGCGGCCTGACGGCAACGTGCACTGAGCTCGCCCAGGCGCTCTACGAGACGGCCGTTTCGACCGTGGTCCCTGTGAGCTCGCCGCGCGTCGCGGAGATGGTCAAGCTGCTCGAGAATACGTTCCGGGCGGTGAACATCGGGATGGTCAACGAGCTGGCGCTGATGTGCGACAGGCTCGGCATCGATGTGTGGGAGGTCGTGCGGGCAGCGGCGACGAAGCCGTTCGGATTCATGCCGTTCTACCCGGGACCAGGGCTGGGCGGGCACTGCATTCCGATCGACCCGTTCTACCTTTCGTGGAAAGCCCGCCAGGCCGGTTTCGAGGCGCGGTTCATCGAGCTGGCCGGCACGGTCAACGGCGCGATGCCGCACTATGTCGTGACGCTGGTCGCTGACGCGCTCAACACGCTTCGGCTGCCGCTGAACGGCTCCCGAGTGCTGCTCGCGGGCGTGTCGTACAAGCGCAACGTCGACGACATTCGCGAGTCGCCCGCGCTCGACCTGATGGCGCTGCTCGGTGCGCGGGGCGCGAGCGTCTCCTATTCGGATCCGCACGTGCCAACCCTTTCGGGACGTCTGTGGCAGGGCGGCGTCGATCTGGAGCATGTCGACCTCGGAGCCGTCGCACCGGACGCGTATGACTGCATCGTCGTGGTGACGGATCATTCTGCGTTCAATTACGATGATGTGCAGCGCGCGGCAAAGGTCGTCGTTGATACACGGAATGCGATTAAGTCGCCCGGGCCGAACGTCGTCCGCCTGGGAGCGCCCAGGCCGGCCATGGCGGACGTGGCCGGCGTGATCGCGTAAGGTACGGAGGGGAGCAATCAATTTGACGTCAGGCGATACCACTCTCCCATTCCGCACAAATGCACGACAGGCCTGATCCGAATCGCGTCGATTCGCTCGTCCGCGACATTCAGGTTGCGAAGCAGTTGCTCCGTTCCGACCCTGATGAAACGCGGCGAGAGGTCATCGAGATACCTCTCGATGCCGCCGTCGCGCAACGCTGACAAGTACGTCACGCCGTCAGAAAGCCTCCTGCCGGTGACCAGGCCATCGAGCGCCACCACAGGTAACCGGTACCAGTAGGCAAATGCGTCGTCGTTCTGCGCCAGGTAGACGGCCGTGGGTGTCGGAGGCTGGCATGCGGAGTCGTCTTCAATGCCTGCGCCCATCGGCAACGACGAGAGAGCCCTGATCCACAGGATCACGACCAGACAGAATCCGACCGCCGACCTTGCCGCCAGGGTCCTGCCGGTCGAAGAGAGAATGAGATACAGCAGCAGGGCCACGAGCAGCGAGAAGGGAGCGAAATACCAGATCGACTGGTAGTCCTTCACAGCGAACTGACTGGCAAACTGATTGCTCCGAGGCGTGAAATAGAGGGTCTTGTAAGCGCACCACGTGACGACACCGTACCAAGCCAGCAGGTAGATCGGCCGGGAGCGAAGGCGATCGAAAACGACCGAACGCCTCGTGATTGCCACGTACGAGACGACGCCCAGAAGCGCCATGACAACCTTTCCGAGCACGCGATCATCGCGAATCGAGAGCAGGAACTGGAACAGAATGCCAGGTATGTAGGTCAGATCCCTGGCGATGAGGATCATCTCGGCGCGAGCTGGAACGTTCCAGAGGTATCGCTCCCTCGCCAGGTGCGCCCAGAATGCCTTGGCTTGTGACGAGTTCGAAAGCACGGAGCGGTCAGCCAGATAATTCAACGTCAGGATGAGGACCACCGGTACGAGCACCATGACCGACCGACGGAGCCTGGACGACCAATCGCGGTGGCCGCTCATGATGATGAACGGCGCCATCACGACGCCCTCGATTCGAACAAGAGTCAGCGCCATGCACGTAAGCAGCGCGTCCCGCGGCTGTTCGTCGCTCAACAATCTGACGAGCCGGAGCAACAGAAACAGGAACAGACAGGTTTCGAGCCCGTTGATCGAAAGGATGATCAGGTTCGGTTCGAGGAACACCAGGCAGGCAAGAAGGGGGGCAATCTGTTTGACCTCCGGCGGCTGTCGCGTCTCCGAGAGGATGCGAACGAGTTCGCGAGCCGCTGCGACGTAGAAGGTGCAACTCACGACAACAGCCGCGACGACGAGTGCACGCCCATCCAGGGCAAGGCCCAGAAGCCTGATGAACGCACTGGCGACAACCAACAGCCCCATCCATGCCCAGTGAAATCCGTTCGTCGAATGAATGGTGTCGTAGGTGAACCTGCCCGTTTCGACGACATTTCTGGCGACGGTCAGATAGTAGTAAGCGTCCGAGTTTATCGTTGCAAAGCCGAGCGACCATAGAACGAGGGCGAGCAGAGCGCCGCATGTCAATGTGACGAGTGTGGAACGAATACGAAGTCTCATAAGATCGTCAATGCGGCTGGCTTTGGTCCTGAGCCCCGGCGCATGTTGAGAGGAATGTTTGCGTATGAGCCCGCCAAGTCCGGTGACTCGATCGTGTAGTTATCGAGGCAAACAAAAGCTGGTCGCCGAGCTATTGCGTGACCGGACCGGAAGTCTGCTCGATATCGGAGCGCGGGATCAAGTCCTGCGGTCGGGTCTCGACAACACAAAGTGGACCTACATGTCCGCTGATCTCGACGGCGCGCATGATTACAGGATTGATCTTGAAGAGGCGCTTCCAATGGCCGACAAAGCGTTCGATTGCGTGGTCGCCATGGACGTGCTGGAACATGTTGACGGATTTCATGCGGCGTTCCGGGAGGTTCTGAGAGTTTCCCGACGATGGGTGATTATCGGGTTACCGAACATGTGCAGCTTTTCCCATCGACTGTCCATGCTGTTTGCCGGCCGGCCTGCCACCGCAAAGTACGATCTCACCGTGGCCCCCATGCGCGATCGTCATCGTTGGTATCTGAAGCTCGACGACGTCGACCGCTTCATGGAACACGCCGGCATCGCGGAGGGATACGCCCTTCGCCAAGTCATTTATGAAGCCGAGGGAGAAAAAGCGGCGCGCGTCGCTGGTTTTGCGGCGATGAGCGTGTCGATGCGATTTCGATTCCTGTTTGCTAAACGTGGCATCTATCTTCTCGAGCGCACTCCTCGCGACCAGTCGCCCCACAACCAGTAGGCCTCAATCAGCCGAAGGTCGCAGTCTCGGGTTCGACAGGTAAGACAATGTCGCAAGGACGACGCTGTGCCACAGCGGCAACAAGGCCTCTCGAAATCGTCCCGCAGCCTCAGGCCCGGCCTGGATGCCGATGAAATAGATCGACACAAGAGCCACCAGGATCAGCCACTTGCGAAAATTGTCGATCCTGATCCATGAAGCCATGGCCGGACTCCCGGATACAGCGAGCCAGACGCCGGCGAGGAGAGTCAGGTAGAGGAATCCCGTAAACAAAAGGCAGTAAACGAACAGAACCGACGGAACGACCGCCATCGTTTCAAAGTAATGGAGCAGGGCTGCGGGACCCTGTGTCGCAAAAGCGGCGAGCACCCCCGACTGCCGGGGCGAGGCGCCCGTTATCTGAGCGATGTAGATGAAGCCCGGATCCAGCAGCAAAAAGAGACTGCTCTTCACCACCTGTTTGGCCGCCAACAGCGGGTGGGTGCTGAGAATTTCAGTCGCCACACTGCTCGTCTGCCTGTATTCAGCGGCGGTGTTGATGGCACGGCCTGTTCTCGCAGAAATCTCGGCATCAGCCTGCGCGAACGACACGCCCTCCGCTTCGGCCAGAACACCGGCGGCGCGGAAATGGGCAAGATTGAATACGCCCACGGTTGCGACAGATGGAATGCCGGCGACCGCCATGTTTCTCGCGGTCCAGGCGAGGGGCACCGCACAACTGATTCCGACGAAGATCAACGAGACCTGCACGGCACGCCGCTTCGGAGTGGCCATGATGATGAGCATCGGGGCAAGGAAGACCGGCAAGAATACCGAGACAGGCCTCGTAACAGAAGCCAGACCGAGCCAGAGGCCGGCGAGGGCCGCCGATCGGGGCACCGGCTGGATCGCGACGTCGAAGCACGTGAACAGAGCGGCGAAGATCAAGCATGCAAACAGGAGCTCCGAAAGCAGACTGTAAGCACCGAAGGTCAGCAGCGGGTCGAGCAAGAACAGCAGAACTGCTGCTGGATACAGCGTGACGTTCCTGCTTTTCAACAGCCGCGTGTTCACGAAGTGGGCAACTGTCAGGGCAAGGCCGACGAGCAGAAGCCACTGGATGGCCAGCACGGTGGTCCGTCCCTCGCCAAAAACAGACCATACCGTCCGGATGAACACCGGGTACCCAGGGGTGCGGAAGAGATCGACTGCAGCGTTGTTGGCGAAAGTAAATTGATCCCCCAGCGTTCTGGCGAAATCGACATAGCTGGGGGTATCGGGAGTGTCTACCGTGCTGAATCTGAGCCCGGCGCCCAGGTGGATGAACGCAAAAGCCGCGGCCAGAAGGGTCAGGCGCCTGGCCACGTCAGCGGGCCGGGCGGAGGTTGTACTTCAGGATGCACCACAATGCTCTGACGCCGTCCTTCCACCCGATCTTCTTGCCTTCTTCGTACGTCCGGCCTGCGTACGAGATTCCCACCTCGTAGATGCGCGACCGCAGTCGGGCCACCTTCGCGGTGATCTCCGGCTCGAACCCGAATCGATTTTCTTCAATGACGATCTGCTGAATGATTTCCCGGCGGAAGAGTTTGTAACAGACCTCCATGTCGGTGAGATTGAGGTTCGTAAACATGTTGGAAAGGAGCGTCAGGAGCTTGTTCCCGACGGCGTGCCAGAAGTACATCACCCGGTGTGTCTCACCTCCCGAGAAGCGGGATCCGAAGACGACGTCCGCCCGGCCATTTCGGATTGGTTCAAGCAGTTTCAGGTAGTCCTGCGGGTCGTACTCGAGATCGGCGTCCTGAATGATGACGGCCTCGCCACGCGCCGCGGCGATTCCGGTTCGCAGTGCCGCCCCTTTGCCGCGGTTCCGATCGTGGTACAAAATCGTCAGGTCGCCCGCCGATGCGAGCGCCTGCAGCGTGTCCCGCGTTCCGTCCGTTGAGCAGTCGTCGACGAGAATGATCTCCTTGTCCACGGGCGCCGCCCGCACACGCCTCACCAGCTCGCCGATCGACGCGTTCTCGTTGTACACCGGGATGACGACAGACAGCTTCAATGCACTCTCCCTCGCACTACGGGCCCTTCAGGCACAATCCGGCTCGCGGCGCCCGGACAATCGGGTCAATCTAACATGACCTCGGACGCATGACTCCATGACTCACGATTTCAAGACGGCGTTCCTGGACTCCTTGCTGCAGCCCTTCATCGAGCGACCCGTCCGTCTCCTCGACCTGGGATCGGGGACGTCAAAAGACTTTCCGGATCTGCTCCGTCGATATCCGAACGTCGCCTATACGGGGGTCGAGCCGAGCGAGGCGTCCCGCACGACCGCCGCACGATTGCTCCACGGCATCCCCCACGTCGTGCTGGAAAGCGCCTGGGGCGAATCGCTCGCCGCGCGCTATCGCGACACGTTCGACATCACGCTGTCGTTGAGCGTTCTCGAGCACGTCAAATATCTCGACGGCTTTCTCAACACAAGTGTGGCGATCACCGCGCCGGGCGGACTGGTAGTACATCGATACGACCTCGGCCACGCGCTTTATCCCGTCTCCTGGTACGAGCGCGCCCTGGTCCGCACGAGCCGCGCCGTCCCGTGGATTGTTCCGGCGTCGCTCTTCACGACCTATCCCGACTTGATGCACATCACTCGGACGCTGGCGGCATGCGGTCTCCGAGATCTGTCAGTGCGTCACGGGCAGATGTACGGGCTGAAACAGGCGATGAATCACGCGGCGCAAATGGACGCGGCGCTCGCAGCGCGGATCGTGGAGCTGGATACGGAATTGGCCGACGCGCTGGTCTCCCGACTCAGCGCCCGCGAGGTGGCGCGTCTCTTTCCCACGGTC
>Ga0070673_100002575_pt1 | contig 11078 bp, 8 predicted proteins | sample KBSM23metaG_FD_65342 | JGI IMG/M metagenome (GOLD analysis project Ga0070673, IMG submission 65342) | Miscanthus rhizosphere microbial communities from Kellogg Biological Station, Michigan, USA - KBS M2-3 metaG | ecosystem: Host-associated > Plants > Roots > Rhizosphere > Soil ...
AAGTTTCGATGGGAAAGGGTGTCGTGTCCAAGCCGGTCTGTTGGGCGAGCATGCCGGCCACCAGATGCGATTGCGCCAGCGCCAAAGGCGAGCCGCGAGAACCGATGCGCAGTGTCATTTCCACTCCGCGCCTCATTTCCATTCAGCAATGGGCGGCATCGAGGACAAAATGCTTTCGACATTGCCGCCGGTGCGCAGCCCGAAATGCGTGCCGCGGTCATAGAGAAGATTGAATTCGACATAGCGGCCGCGCCACTTGGCCTGTTCATGGCGTTCGTCTTCGCTCCAGGATTCCGGCATCCGGCGGCGAATGATTTGCGGCTGAATGTCCAGGAAGGCCTCGCCCACCGCCTGGGTAAAGGCAAAGTCCCTGTCCCAATTGCCGCTGTCATGATGGTCGTAGAAAATGCCGCCCACGCCGCGCGGCTCGCCGCGATGCGGCAGCCAGAAATAGGTGTCCGCCCATTTCTTGTATTTGGGAAACCATTCCTTGTTGAAGCCGTCGCAGGCTTGCTTCAAGCGGGCATGAAAATCCACCGTGTCGGGATGGCGCGGCGTGCGCGCCAGATCCAGGGTGGGATTGAGATCGGCGCCGCCGCCGAACCAGCTTTCGGTGGTGACGATCATGCGCGTGTTCATGTGCACCGCCGGCACGCGGGGATTGCGCATATGGGCGATCAGGCTGATGCCGCTGGCCCAGAAGCGCGGGTCGTTGCCGGCGCCCTTCACCTGCTTGGCGAATTCCGGCGAGAGGGCGCCGAACACGGTGGAGGTATGCACCCCGACCTTCTCGAACAGCCGGCCCCGCATCATGCCCATCACGCCGCCGCCCTCATCTTCGCCGCGGCTCCAAGGTGTTTTTTCAAAGCGGCCGGCGGGACCGGGATAGAGGGCGGCGGGGGCTTCGTCCTCCAAAGCCTCGAAAGCCGCCATGATGCGGTCGCGCAGGGATTCGAACCAGTCGCGCGCCTTCGCCTTGCGGGCATCGAGGTCGGTCATGGCGGCGCTTTTAGCCGGAACAACGGGCTTGCACCATTGTTTTTGCCGCCGCACCCCGCCATCATTTCGCAGATACCGGCCTGCAAGGAAGACACATGAAGCGCTTCGTGACAGTTTTGCTATTGCTGCCGGCCGCGTCCTTCGCCGCCGACCGTCCGGGCCAGCATTTCCTGATCAAGCCGTCGGATTTGCCCAAGCCTTATGCCACGCCGGGCGTGGCCAACAACAACACCGACATCCCCCGCCCGGCGGGGACCAAGCCCGAGGCTCCACCCGGATTCAGGGTCAGCATTTTCGCCGATCGTCTGGAGAATGCGCGGGGTCTTTTGACGGCGCCCAATGGCGATGTGTTTCTCAGCGAACGCTTGAAAGGAAAGATCACCCTGCTGCGCGACAGCAAGGGCAGCGGCGCCGCCGATCAGCGCTTCACCTTTGTCAGCGGCCTCAACAGGCCGCAAGGCATGGCGCTCAAGGATGGATATTTTTATTACAGCGACCTGATGGCGGTGTACCGCGTGCCCTACAAGCCTGGGCAAACCAAGGCGGGTAAAGCGGAACGGGTCACCGTTGACCCGGACCTGCGCAATTCCGGCATGCATGCCACCCGCAACCTGGCGCTGGCGGCCGACGGCAGCATTTTTGTGGAGATGGGCAGCCACGACAATGTCTCGGAATATCAGCCGGGCGCCAAAGTGTTCAAAGTCGACGCCCAGGGCAAGCTGGTGGAATATGCCAGCGGCATCCGCAATCCGGTGGGCATCGCCATCTATCCGGGAACCAGCGACTTGTTCGTGGCGGTAAATGAGCGCGACGGATTGGGCGACAATCTGCCGCCCGATTATTTCACCTACGTCAAGCCGGGCGGATTCTACGGCTATCCTTGGAGCTATATCGGCAAAAATCCCGATCCCGACCTGGGCGCCAAGCGTCCCGACATGGTGGCCAAGGCGGTGGTGCCGGATGTGTTGTTTCCGGCGCACAGCGCGCCCGTGGGCCTGGCCTTTTACACCGGCGACAATTTTCCCGCCGAGTATAAGGGCGATGCCTTCGTCTCGCTGCACGGTTCGTGGAACACCAGCGAGCCGCATGGCTATAAGGTGGTGCGCATCCGCATGAAGAATGGCCGCGCCGTCGGCGGCTTTGACAATTTCCTCACCGGTTTCTGGGACGGCAAAAGCAAAAATCCGCCCCAGGCCTGGGGACGGCCGGTGGGGCTGACAGTGGCAAAAGACGGCAGCCTGTTGGTGGCGGACGATGTCGGCCAGACGGTGTGGAAAGTCACTTATACGGGGAAGAAATGATGAATCGATTGGATCGCCGCACCGCGATCGGTGCAGGATTGGCTTTTGCCTCGACGCCGGCTTTTGCCAAGGATGCGAGGATTTCTTTTCAAGTGCCGGATGGCGCCGCCGACTGCCATCATCACGTCTATGACGCGCGCTTTCCTTACATGCCCAATGCCGTCCTCAAGCCGCCTTATGCGACGGTGAGCGATTACAAGGCGTTGCAAAAGAAGCTCGGTACCAGCCGCAATGTGGTGGTGCAGCCTTCCACCTACGGCGTCAACAATGACTGCGTGCTGGATGTGCTGGCGCAGTTGGGCGAGAATTGCCGCGCCGTCTGTGTGGTGAATTCCAAGGTCACCGATGCCGAGTTGAAGAAGCTGCATGCGGCGGGCGTACGCGGCCTGCGGGTGCAGTTCGGCCTGGGCAATCCGGTGAGCGCGGACGAAGTCATGCCGCTGGCCAAACGGATTGCCGCCCTGGGTTGGCACATCCAATGCAACATGCCGCCGGAGCAGCTGGTGCAGATGGAATCCCTGCTGCTCAGCCTGCCGGTGCCGGTGATCATCGATCATCTGGGCCGCGCCGTGGACACCAAGGGTCCGCAATTTGTCACGGTGCGCAAGCTGCTGGACAGCGGCCATGGCTGGGTGAAGGTGTCGGGCGCTTATCTCTATGGCGGCGGCACCGCGCCGCACTATGCCGGCGCCAGCGACGCGGCCAAGGCCTATATCAAGGCGGCGCCGGAACGTTGCGTGTGGGGCAGCGACTGGCCGCATCCCGACGCCACCAAGAAGCTCAATCCCGTGGCGATGCCCGATGATGTGCTGTTGCTCAATCTGGTGGGAGAGTGGCTGCCGGATGCAAAACTGCGCCACCGCATTTTGGTGGAAAATCCGGAGGCCTTCTACGGCTTTGATCCGAAGAAGCGGCCGAAGGCGCCTTAGGTCACCATAGCCTCATACGCTGCTTCGATATTCCTGCGGAAACGATCGCTGTCATAGAGTGGCGTGGTCGTGCGATTGCGCCTGAGCTTTTCGCGCGTTGCCTGGAGCAAGGGCGGATTGTTTGCCAGTTCCAGCGCCAGGGCCTCATAGTCTTCTGGCCGCGTCGTCACCAATTCGGGTAGATCGATCGCCTTGAGCAGGCTTGCGGCAACCCGGGCCTGGAAAGCCTTGCCGTAACAGGTGACGACCGGGAGGCCCGCATATAACGCATCGCTGCAAGTGGTGTGGGCATTGTAGGGCAAGGTGTCGAGAAACAGATCGGCGGCGTGATGCCGTGCCAGATGCTGGTCCGGCGGCAGTTTGGGCGCAAACACCAGACGGCCGGCATCGACACCGTGCGAAGCTGCCTGGGCACGCAAATTCTCCGAAGCGGGCGAATCCAACAACCAAAGCACACTTTCCGGCACCTGTTGCAGCAGCCGCATCCAGATGGCGAAGACCGGTGCGGCAATCTTCCAGCTGTTGTTGAAGCAGCAAAAGACAAAGGCCTGCTCAGGCAGGCCCAGTTCTGCACGCGAGGGCGCCGGCAGCAAGCCGCGGGTCGCGTCATTGGCTTGATAACAATCGGGAAGATGGATGATCTTCTCGCTGAAGAAAGCCTGTTGGTCCAATGGCAGCACGATGCGGTCGGCCAGGACATAATCCATATAACCGGCGCCGGCGGTGCCTGGATAAACCAGATAGTTCACCTGAACCGGCGCCGGGCGATGGCTGAAAATTCCCGGCCTGGCTTCATGGGTATGGCCGTTCAAATCGACGGCAATGTCGATCTCCCGTGCCCTTATCATCCGCGCAATCTCAAACTCGCTGAAGGCACGCACATCGTCGAAACTGTCGAAAGCTTTGACCAGGCGGTGGCGCATCGCGCTGCCATCGTCGGGGCCAAAGGCAAAGGCGCTGACCTCAAAGCGGTTGCGGTCATGCCGCTCGAACAATTCCGCCATCAATTGGGCGGTGGGATGCTGATGGAAATCCGCCGAAAGATAAGCCAGCCGAATGCGATCGTGCCGGTAAGGCTTGCCATCATACAAAGGTGGCTGGACCGGCGCGACACGGTGAACATAGGTCTCGGCGCAGCGCCTCAGCAAAGCGGCGTCTTCGCTATAGCCCATCAGCACAAAGGGCTGGATCACGGCGCGCCCGGCCTGCACATCGCTCTTCAGGCGCGGCAACAGCGATGCCGTCTTGGCCCAGTCGCATAACACCGCGCTGACTTGCGCCAGCCCGTTCAAGGCCAAGGGATGCTGGGGCGCCTTTTGCAGCGCCCGTTCGTAACTGCTTTGCGCTTCAGGAAGACGGCCCAGATCGCGCAGAATATTGCCGCGTACATACAGGGCTTCGGCGAAATCGGGCTGCGCCGCCAGCGCGGCCTCACTGGCCATGAAGGCCTGATCCAGCCGCCTCAGGTCATGCAAGGCAATGGCACGGTTGGTCAGCGCGTTCACATGGTTGGGCGCGAGCGCCACAGCCCGCTCATAGCTGAGAAGGGCATCGTCCAGCTTGCGCAACCCCCGCAGCGCCGTGCCGCGATTGTTCCAGAGGCCGGGCACATCGGTGCGGATCCTTGCCGCTTTTTCATAATCCGCCAGGGCTTCCAGGTTGCGGCCGGTTTCCAGATAAAGATTGGCGCGATTGAACAGCGCCTCGAACAAGTCCGTCTTTTGCCTGAGCGCCTGGTCGTATTGACGCAGCGCCTCATCGGCGTTTCCCAACTGGGCCAGCACATTGCCCAGATTGACCATCATTTCCGGAATCGGCGAAGCGGCGACAATCTGGCGATAGAGCCGCGCGGCCTCCATCAGGTTGCCGTCCTTCTGCGCCATCCGCGCCTGATTGTAGAGCTGCTGCAAGTCCATCAGCGGCCGGCGACCCGCTTGACAAAGAAGTGCAGAAAGGCGCCGGCGTCGGATTTGAGGCAGACCTGCGCATTGGGCGCGCCGGGACCCTCCTTGGTGTCGCCGGCATCGTCGACGGTGATGTGCATCGGCGTCATCGGGCAGAGCGAGGGGTCCAGCATCGAGGCCAACGTCATGGGATCGTACAGGATCGGCGTGGGCGAGCGGGTATAGGTGCTCCACTCATAATAGAGGCCGGCCAGGATATTGGTCAGCATGCTGCCATGGGCGAACAAAGCGGTGCGCGCCACCTCATGAAATTTCAGATTGGCGGTGGAATCCAGCGGCAGCACGACAAGCGGCACGCCTACCGTGAACAGTTTCTTTGCCGCGGCAATGTCGTTCTTGATGTTCCATTCCGGATGCGGCGCGATCGGCGCCGCCACGCCATAGGGATCGTTCATGGTGCGGATCGAACCGCCCATGATCACCACCCGTTTCAACTGCCGGAAGGCGGCGGGGTCCTTGTCGATGGCGGCGCCGACATTGGGCAGAGGGCCCACCGCAACCAGCGTGACCTGGCCGGGATATTTGCGCGCCTGCTCCAAAATGAAATCCACCGAAGCGGGATGGGAAGAGCGCGCGAAGGATCCGGCTTCGGCGTAGCGGCGTTGGGTAAAGGCATTGAGATTGACATTGGCCTGAATGCCTTGGGTCACGGGAATGCTGCTTTTGCCCAATTCGCCCAGCATGCGGTCCAGCATCTTGGCGCGGGTGGGCGTGTCGCCGAAACTCGCCGAGAAACCCAAGATCTGGAATTCCGGGCTGGAAAGCGCCAAGGCCACGGCAAAGGCATCGTCGATGTCGTCGCCGATATCGGTGTCGATGATGATCTTTTCGGGGGCCGCCGGCTGCGCCTGGGCGGCGCCGCAAGCCGCGAAAAGTGCGGCCACAAGGATTGCCGTGATTTTGCGCATCTATCCGCCCCTGAAATTGATTTTCACTTGCGTGGCATGATGACCATCCCAAGCCAAAAACCCAAGTGTTATTGACGCCGACATTGACCCCGATTATTGACCCCGATTATTGACCTTGGCCCAAGAAAGGCGGTCTCCTGCGCCATCGCCAACTTGCGGGCCGTCATCAAGGGATAGAATGCGTCCGTTGTTCTGGGTTCTAGCGCTGCTGCTGGCAGCACCCTGTGCGGGATTCGCGGCCGAGGATGCGCTCAATCCCGCCGCCAATACCGCCTTTCTGGACGCCAACGGCAAAAAGCCCGGTACCGTCGTCCGGCCGAGCGGACTGCAATACCGGGTATTGCGCAACGGCACCGGCAAGCGGCCGGGCGGCAGCGACCTGGTGCGGCTGGCCTATGGCATCAGGCTGATCAACGGCACCTTGGTCGACAGCACCACGCCCGTGCTGCCTGCGACCGTCGCAATGAGCAGTGTCGGCCTGGCCGGTTTGGCGGAAGCCCTGCCTTTGATGCATGTGGGGGATCGCTGGCAATTGGCGATTCCATCCAATTTGGCGTTCGGAAACAGGGAAGCGATGAATGGCGCGATTCCGCCCGGCCAAACGCTGGTGATGGATGTGAACCTGATATCGGCCGCGCCGCCGCAGCCGGGCCAAGCCGCGGCGGACAACCCGTTTTCGGTATGGAGCAACGGCCGGGAAAATGGCGCGTCGCTCACGATCCGGCACTAGAGGTTGGGAAAGTTGGAATCTGATAAATGTGCAGGTTCCGCTCCAGGAGCACCGAGCGGCCGAACAGAGTGCATGTTCCCGGCGCCCAATCCTTCAGCAGCGCGACCATGGCCGAAACGTTGGAGCGGGCATTGCCGATGAAGCGATCGGCATGCAGCGCCAGATAGGTGTCGATCATGACCTCGCGCCCTGCCTGGACCGGATCCACGGTCGGCAGGTAATGCACGCCTTCCTCGGTGACGGTGCGCTGGCATTCCGTGGCGACGACTCGATCTCCGTAGGCCGTCTTCATGCGGGCCAGGCATTGGGCGTCCTCGGTCATCAGGAAAATCGGCCAGGTGGAATCGACGGTGTCGATCGCCGCCATCAACTCCTCGATGGTGCGTTCGAGGTGGAGATCCTCGATCGCCTTGTCGGATCCGCGCATATGCACGGCGACAAACTTCCTACCGGCCAATCGCGTCCGATAAAAACTATCGCGAGAGGCCAGAATGTCAGGCCGCGGCCGAAGATATTTGGCGGTCAAATAGCGATAGATCGTCTCCAGCGATTTGCCGTGCATGGGATGGTGCGCCGGAATCCACGGCATGACATTGACGACGCCGATATGGAAATCGCTGACCGCGATGGTTTCGGGACGGTTGAGGAAATAGACGAGACCGACGCGCGAACCTTTGCCCTCCCATTTTGAAACCCCGCTTTTGTCGAGGTTGCCGGCATTCCAGCGCGGCGGCAGGAAGCTCGCCTCCCGCATCCGGGTCAATTGCTGCAGCGACACCGCCGACACCGGCTCGAAATAATGGGTAAAGGCGTTTTGGATGGTCTTGTCGCTGAACAGGCTGTCCGGACCCCAATAGACCGAAGGCGTTCGGCCGGTGATCTCGGCCAACAGAAGCGAGCCCAACACCTGCACCACATCGGCCCAAAAGCCGAAGCCCCAGCTCTTGATCAGCAGATAGCGCTCGCCGCGCGGCAAGGCCGGCTGCGGCAAGGCTTGAGCCGCCAGCAGATTTTCCCGAATGCGTATGTTGTCCGGCTCGATGTCCAAGGCGGCTCGGAAATGGGCCAGCGCGGCGTCGCGCTCCCGCACCTGGGCCGCGATGAATCCCAAAAGGTGCAGCGCCGCCGCGTCGCGCGGCGCCAGGTCGAGCAGTTCGCGGCAGGCAATCTCGGCGGCGGCAAAATTGCCCGCCGCCAAGGCGCGGTTCGCGAAGCTCAGCAAATGAGAAGGCGCATCCGACTGCATGCACTCTTTTACGTCATGGTCGGCCTCAGCCGATAGTGGCTGACACCCCAGGATTCGCCGTCGTTGAAGCCAAAGCTTTCAGCCGTGGCGAGAAAAAACATGCGCCAACGCCGCCGCCATATCGGGGCTTGTGTGCCATAGACATGGCGCAGAATGGGATCGATTCCGGCCCGGTTGGCATCGAACCGCTCCAGCCATTGCAATGCGGTCTGCCGGTAATGAAGGCCGCTCCAGCGCCATTCCTCTTCCACGGTGAAAAGGTCGCCGAACTGCCGGATCAGGCCGACCGTGGGCATGATGCCGCCGGTGAAAAAATGCCGGCCCATCCAGTCTTCCGGATCGCGCCAGTCGTAGCGTGCGGGCCGGTGACGATGGGTGAAGATGTGGAGGAACAACCGACCCTCGGGCTTGAGCCAGGTTTTGACTCGGCCCAGCAAGGGCCACCAATTGGCCATATGCTCGAACATCTCCACCGACACCACCCGATCGAAGCTTCTGTCGGCGGCGAAGTCGTTCATGTCGGTGGTGATGACCCGGAGATTTGCAAGCCCGCGCGCACGTGCCTGGCCCTCGATGGTAAGGCGCTGCGGCAGGGAATTGGAGACCGCGGTGATGCGCGCGCAGGGAAATTTTTCCGCCAGCGTGAGCGACAGTGAACCCCAGCCGCAGCCCAGTTCCAGTATTTCCTCCCCATCCGTCACGCCGGCATGGGCGAGTGTTTCGGCAAGCGCGAGGTTTTCCGCTTCGGCCAGGCTTTCGCGCCCGGTGGGATAGAAGCAGCTGGAGTATTTTCTCCGCGGCCCCAAAAAATGGGCGAAGAATTCCGGCGGCAGTTCGTAATGCTGGCGGTTGGCGGTGGCGGCGTGCTCGGCTATGGCAAAGCCCGCCATGCCGCGGGCGAATTCCGCATCGATCCCGGCCGGGGTCGGCTTTCTGTCGTTGGCGGCAATCACCCTGCGCATGCCGGCGCGGATTATCGCGTCGGGAAGAGCACAGCGCTCTGCAAGGCTGGCTGCGGCGGCGGCGAAGGTCATAAGCAAATTTCCCGCCGGAACTTACGCGGATGCAAGGCCCTTGGATCATGCCGCGGGACCGGCCCGCCGCTATATCTTTGCCCGGCGTCAGCGTACTGTAGGCGAGGGCGGTTGCCATTGCGGGATGGCAGGTTTGGGCTTGTATAGGCCGGTTGCGCCAGTTGAAGCGCTGTTTTCAGGGCCTCTGCCCTATGAAGGCCCCATGCTCCGGGCCAATGGGATCGTATTTGCGGCTTGCATAGGCGCAGCGCTCGCGGGCCTGGCCTTTACCCCAGCCTTGGAGCAGGTGACGGCGGTATGGCCGGTGTCGGGTGTTGCGCTGGCGGCTTTCCTGATCTGGGGATACCGGATCTGGCCGGGTGTGTTGCTCGCCAACCTGATCTTCCACGCCTTCCTTCAGGTTTCTGCCCTCGCCGTGTTTGCCATCTCGGCCGCCGCCACCTTGGGACCGGCGGTGGCAGCCTGGGGCCTCACGCGGCTCAAGGTCGATCTCACCTTGGGCAGCGTGCGCGATGTGCTGCGCTTTGCGGCGGTCGCATCGCTTCTGGCCATTGCCGCCGTCCCGGCCGTGGGCGTGGCTGCCATGGCTGTCACCCAGTCCCTGTCCTGGGAGTCGGCGGGCGATTTGTGGCTGCGCTGGGCGATGGCCGATTGCCTTTCGGTCTTGGCTGTCACGCCCTTGCTGCTGTGGCTGTTTCGCCCCGCCGCGTCCAGCTGGCGTCCCACCCATCCCGTGCCGTTTCCGCTCAGCATGGTCTTGGCGGCCCTGGTCACGGCGGTGTGTTATGCGCTCAGCCCGCCGGTGGGTTATCCCATCCTGCTGGTTGTGGTGCTGATCGCGGTACTCCATTCCCAGCGCGAAGTCGCCATCGCGGTGCTGTCGGTCGTGGCCCTTGCCCTGTGGGAAGTCGCCTATCGCGACTGGCTGCTGATTCCAGGACCGCCGCCATCCTTTTTCCGGGTGCTGGATTTTCTGCTTTTCATGACGGTGGGATCGCTGCTTCTGGGCGCGCTGGTGGCGGAAAGCCGCCGCAAGGATGCCTTGCTGCTGCATGCCAACCAGGAGCTTCTGAAGCAGAGCGAAGCGCGTTTCGAGGATGCGTTCGACGCTTCCGCGCAGGGCATGGCGATCATTTCCCTGGATGGCCGCTGGCTTCGGGTGAACGCGGCGCTGTGCCGGATTGTCGGTTACAGCGAAGCCGAACTGCTGGCGATGGATTTTCAAGCTCTGACGCACCCCGACGATCTGGCGCATGACCTGGCCGCGATCCGCGAGATGCTGGCGGGGGAGACCGGAAGCCGCCAGTTCGAAAAGCGCTACATCCATCGCAGCGGCAAGGTCGTTGTGGTGCTGCTCAGCGTCACGCTGGTGCGGGACGCGGATGGTGTACCGGTCAATTATGTCGTGCAGGTGATGGACATCACCGACCGCAAAAGCGCCGAGGAATTGTGGCGCTTTGGATTGGAAGGCGCCGGCGACATCGTCTGGGACTTCGACATTACCAATGACACGATCGTTTTTTCTGGCAAGGTGCAGGATCTGTTGGGTTGGGAAGCAGAGCGCGCGCTCACCACCGGACCCGAATGGCGCAGCCTGGTGCATCCCGACGATTTGGCGGAAGCGGCCCGCAAACGGGAGTTGCTGATCAAAGTGCCGGCCTATCCCTATGTCGCCGAATACCGCATTCGCTGCGCCGACGGTTCCTACAAATGGATTCTCAGCCGCGGATTGGTGATGGCACGCGACCGCGACAACAGGCCGATACGCGCGGCGGGCACCATCGTCGACATGACGGAGATGCGGCGCTTGCAGGAGAAGCTGCACCAATCCGACAAGATGGTTGCGCTGGGCCAACTTTCGAGCGGCGTCGCCCATGATGTGAATAACGACCTGGGCGTGATCGTAGGCTCGGCGGAACTGATCTTGGAGGGATCTGCGCAAGGGTCGCGGGAAGAGGTCCTGTCAT
>Ga0070673_100002576_pt1 | contig 11071 bp, 6 predicted proteins | sample KBSM23metaG_FD_65342 | JGI IMG/M metagenome (GOLD analysis project Ga0070673, IMG submission 65342) | Miscanthus rhizosphere microbial communities from Kellogg Biological Station, Michigan, USA - KBS M2-3 metaG | ecosystem: Host-associated > Plants > Roots > Rhizosphere > Soil ...
CGTGTTCGATGACGTGGAAGGCACCTGCACGGACGAGGGCGTCGCATCCATGGCGCCGGTCCCTCTCGCCGCGAACACGCTCTCGCCTGTGGCGCTGACGTGTGGTTTTTCGGTGCACGGCCCGGCGCCTGCGTTGGTCGAGCTCGAGGGTTCGCAGAATGGCCGCATCGCGTTCTTCGCGGGTGAAGCCATCGCGCTGCCGTTTCATACCGTCGACTGCCGGGCCGGCTGCGGCACGCCCGGTTGGTACGAGCTGCACACGATCGTGTGGAACCAGGCCCGACAGGAGGTCGGCTTCGAGATCATCTATCTGAACAAAGACGGCAGCGTGAGCACGGCGAACGGGATCGAGTTTCCCGACGGCACCCCAACCGCCACCGGTCCCTTCCCGGCGGCGACCTGGTCCCTCTCCCGATGAAGCTGCTCCGGCAAGCGCCCGAGCGCATTAGAGAATCTGTTGTGCGGTCGGGGAGAGTCGAACTCCCACAATCGTAAGATCACCAGAACCTGAATCTGAATCGCCGCTGAATCACCGACGAGAACTTGCGCCGTGGCGGGGCCAACTGCCACACGGGGTCACGGAGCGCCACGCTCCGCCATGGCCAAGTGGGGGAAGAAGTGGGGGAGCAGGAGCACCGGAAAGGGTGTCTTGAGCTCGCCTCGCTCGGGCGGCGGACAGCGGTCGGAGCGGAAACGGTCACTGCCGCTCGAGCAAGCCTTGGACTTTCCTCAGATCCTCCAGGGTGACCGGGTCGTCCGGCTGCAGGTGAAGCGCGGTACGAAACTCGACGATGGCCTCGGCCAGGCGGCCGGTCTCCGTGAGCACGATGCCGAGACCGGTGTGGGCCCTGGCCAGGGTTGGCGCCAGCGCGATGCAGCGGCGAAAGGCCGTCTCCGCTTGGTCGAACCGCCCGACCGCGGAGAGCGCGTTTGCCAGGTTGAACACGTAGCTCGGCGAGCTCGGATCGATCGAGACCGCGGTCGAGAGGGCCTGCAGCCCGCGCGCGGGTTGGTTCATCTTCATCAGCGCGATGCCGAGATTCGCGAGATCGTCCGCCGTCCCGTCCGGCGCGTCCACCGCCTGCGCGAGCGCGCGTTCGGCCTCGGCCGGCTGGTTCAGGGCGGTGTAGACCTCGGCCAGGTTGATGTACGCCTTCACCTGGGTCGGATCGCGCTCGACGCCCGCCTCGAGGTGCGCGCGGGCCGCGTCGAGGTCGCCGCTGGCCAGCTCGATTCCGCCCAGGTTGTTGTAGGCGAATCCCGCGTTCGGGTTGACGTCGATCGTATGGAAGAGAAACGCCGTGCTCGTGACCCAGTGGCGGCTCTGAACGAACGTCAGCAGCGCAAGCGCGACGAGCCCCACCGCCGCGCCGCGCGCCGCGAACGTCTGGGCCTTCGCATGCTCGACGGCTTCGGCGACGACGAGCCCGATGCCCATCAACGCCAGGTAGGCGTAGCGATCGGCAACCGTCGAATGGGCCTGATACGCGAACGGGACCAGGCCCAGCGACGGGAGCAGGAACGCGACGAACAGCACGGCCCCGAGCCAGGTGAACGGGCGCCGCTGGCGGCTCCGATAACCGACCGCCAGCAGGGCGACCGGAACCGCCCAAGCCAGGTAGCCCCACGCGTGGGACATCACCGATAGCGGCGTCAGCCCGTAGTCGACGCCGAGGTCGATCGGCAGCACCGTCTTGAACAGATAGAAAGCGAGCGTGTGGCCGGCGATGAACGGCCGTTGCCACAGCGGCGAGATGGCTGCCGCGGGAATGTGCTGGACCGAGCGGGTGATCAGGACGAACGGTAGAACGACGGCGGCCCAGATCGCGGCGGCCCCGAGCGCCCTCCGCCATGGCGTGCGGAGGACGACGCGATCGATAGCCAGCGCGACCAGGGGCAAAGCCGCGGCGGTCGGCTTGCACAGCATGGCGCCGCCGAGCGACAGGGCGGAGGCGGCCAGCAGGGCGAGCGATCGGGCGCGGTCATCCGTCTGGCGCGCGCGCACGAACGCATTCAGCGCGAGCAGCCCGAAGCTGGCGCTGGTGAGGCCGCGCAGCTCCGAGATCCAGGCGACGCTCTCCACCTGCAGGGGGTGCAGCGCGAACACGAGCGCGCACAACCCCGCCATCCGCGCGCGTCCGGTGAGCCGGCGCACGAGACCGAAGCACAGCGCCGCATTCGCGAGGTGCAGCGCGACGCTGACCGCGTGAAACCACGTCGGATCGAGGCCGATGGTCTGGCCGATCGAGGCGTCGACGTGCACCGGGACCTTGGCGAACGGGGCGATCGCCGCGAACGCCGTGTACGCGAGCGGAACGTAGAGATCCATGTACGCGTGGGCCCAGAATCGAGCGACCGTCCCGAGCGTCGGCGGGTTGAGAAACGGGTTCGCGTAGACGTTGAAGTCGTCGTCGAACACGACGAACCCGGCCGACAGGACGCGAACGTAGGTCAGCGCGACGAGAATCAGCAGGATCAGGGGCAGCCACCTGGGCGCGCTCCGGTGACGCTCGTTCGATGCGGCCGGCTTCGCCAAGGGGTCAATCCATACACGTCCCTGAAGGTTTGTCGCGCTGACATTCCGCTCGAGGTGACATCCCCCCGTACTGCACCAAAGGACCCGCGATCGAGCCAAGAACTGCAGAAGGCGGCTTGCCCTCGGGGAGAGTCGAACTCCCACAATCGTAAGATCACCAGAACGTGAATCTGGCGCACGGGTCGTTGGTGAGCCATTGGCTCGACGTGATCAATTTGAGCCGTGCGCGCCCGCACTCGGCACCCTGGAGGGCGGAGCGATAATTCAGAGCCAGGTGCACCATGAACGAACGACAGATCCGCCTGCTCTCCGTCGCCGTCTCCGTTGCGCTCGCGCTCCCGTCTGGTCGCGCTGCCGCCGTCGTCCCCGAGCACCAATCCGAGGTCGCCGTGGAGCGAGTCGGGTTCGTGCTGCTCGGCGGGCTGGCGCTGCCGGTGTGCCGGAACCAGCAAGGCTGCGGCGGCGACCTGGGCGGCGGACCCTCGCTGGCGGGCTTCGTCTTGCTTGCGCCGAATGAGCGATGGGCCTTCGGGCTCGGGGGTCAGGTGTCGCGCGTGCACTGGGGCGAGGCCTTTCTCGCCATGAGCGATGGAAGTCCGCAGCGGATCGACCTGGATCTGACGACCGGCTTCGCGGGCGTGGCGGCGCGCTACACCGTTCTGCCCGAGCGCCGCGTGACGCCGGTCGTGCATGCGGCCCTGGGAACCGGCCTCCAGATGCAGACCGGCACGAACTACCACTGCAACGACGGTTTCATCCCGACGGGCCAGCTCGCGGTCGGTGCGCGGATGCAGACAGACGCCAGCCTCTCGTTTCTCGGCCTCGCCAGCGCCACCTGGGGATTCAAAGAGGATTGCGGCGTCAGTGATGGCCCCGGGGCGACGCCATTCGCCGGGTGGGGCTTCGGCCTTCACCTGGGCGCCGCGTTCGATCTGCTGCTCTAGGCGAGATCCTGCGCCAGGCGCACCAGCACCGACAGCTCGCAGGCCAGCACGGCAGCGGCGGTCGGTTGCCAGCGGACGTCGCGTAGCTTCGCATCGAGCTCGTCGGCGAGCCGGTTCACGCGCTCGGGGAGGCGGGCGAGGCCCAGCGACTCGCCCGTGCGGGCGGTGTCGTGCAGCCGGCGCGCCACGGCGTCGTCGCTGCGGCGCAGGCCCACCTGTAATAGGCCCGCGAGCGTCTCCTGCAGCTCGCCGAAGTAAGCAGCGACCGGCTCGCGCGCGGCGTCGCCGCCCGCGTCCGTCGCGCCACGCAGCTCGTCGGGCGCGCGATCGACCCACGGCTGCACGGCGGTGCGCTTGCCGTCCGCCTCGAACACGACCATCGTCGGCTCGATGGTGAGCCCGGCGTGCGTGAGCGCGACGTGGCCCGCCACCATCCGCACGCGATCGTGCGACAGGCGCGACAGCAGAAGCTCGAAGCCGTCGTGCGCGCGCGCGTGATACGGATGGGTCAGCGTCGCGGTGCGGCCCTCGCCGTCGCTCAGCGTGGCGACGATCCGCTGGCGGGCCTCGTCGAAGGACGCCTGCTCGGCGCCGGTCACCGCCAGCACGTGGAAGCTCTCGGCGGCGCGCAGCGGCCGCAGGCAGGCCGGTGGCAGCGCCGCCAGGCGCGCGCGCAGCTCGTCGAGATCGTCGACCAGCACCGGCTCGCGCAGCTGCTCCCACGCGTAACCCTGCGGTGTCAGCGAGCAACGGCTGCGGCCGATCGCGATCGCGCCCGCCGCCGTGCGCTTCGCCTTCGCCAGCAGCACCTGCGAGCGGCCGATCTGCGCCAGGCCCACGCCCTGCGTGAACGGCGCGTCGCCCAGCCGCGCGAACGGACGCGGCTCCTTGTCGTCGGGGTCGTCGGCGAAATCGCGCGTCATCACCGAGACGGCGCCCGAGTCCAGATCCTGCAGATACGCGACCAGGCGGGCGCTGCGACGGCGGACGCGGACGCCGCACCCCAGGCCGACCAGGCGCGTGGTGCCGAGCTCGATCGTCCGGTCGTCGGCGCTGCCGCGGACCAGGGGCTGGGGGACGGCGCCGGTGCCGGCGCGGATCGCGTCGACGCGCCCGAGCAGCTCGCCGACGGTCTCGATCATCCGCTCCGGGCTGAACAATGCGTCGTGCGCGGCGTAGCGCGCCAGCTCCTCGGCGAAGGCGGCGACGTTCTCGGCGGGCCAGATCAGCTCGGCGTTGCGGCACGCCGATTCCAGCCGCCGGAGATCCGCGTCGAGGTGCGGCGGCGCGCCCGCCAGCCCGTGCGTGAACCAGGACTGCGCCGCCGCGTCGACCGCGTCGAGCGCCGCCGACGGCGCGGGCGTGGGCTGGCCGGTGACGACGAAGCCGGCGTCGGTGCCGGCGGGCAGCCGCCGGAACGACCACACCGCCACCGCCGCCATCGCGGCCGCCGCCGCCGGCGCGCAGTCGGCCGCGGCGTAGCGGATGTCGCCCGGCACGCGGAAGCGAACGTGGCAGGACAGGCCGTGCAGCCGCGCGAGCGGCTTCGCGCTGCGAACCAGCTCGGCCAGCACGCCGCCCTCGAACAGCGCGCGCGCGTTCTCGAGCGCCGCGCGCGGCAGATGTTTCTCCAGCTCGGCGTCGGTGATCGCGCCCGGATCCCACGGCTCGGACGAACGGGTCACCCGGTGGGTCCGCTGGTAGTAAAGGACCGTGCGCACGATGTGGCGGCAGGTCCCGATGGCGAGGCAGCTGCACCGGCCTTCGCGCAGCGTCTTGCCGCCCGGGATGTCGATCTTCCAGCCGTCGGACCACTCGGCGTGAACGGCGCCGTCGGCGGCCTCCGCGAGCTGGCACGTCAGCTTGTCGTCGGCGACCTCCTTCGCGGCGCGGTTGACGCTGCCGCGGTTCGAGAACGCCGCCAGATCTTCGTCGGTGATGGCGCAGAGATCGTCGCGCACCGCCGCTACCTCACCTTCTCCGCGACCCAGCTGGCGAGCTCGCCGGGCGTCATCGCGCCGACGTGCGCGCCCAGGTTCACCAGCTTGGCGGCCATCGCCGTGTCGTAGCGAGGGTCGGCGTCCTGGTCGAGGGCGGCCAGGCCCAGCAACGTCACCCCGCTCTCGATCAACCCGGCGGCCACCTGCAGCAGCCGCTCCTCGGGCGCGCCCTCGTAGAAGTCGGTGATGAGCACGACGATGGTGCGTCGCGGGTTGTCCACCAGCCCCGCGGCGTAGGCGAGCGCGCCGCCGATGTCCGTGCCGCCGCCCAGCTGCACCTTCATGATCGTCTCGACGGGATCGCCCGCCTGGTCGGTGACGTCGACGACGCTGGTGTCGAACAGGACCATGTGCGTGCGCAGGCTGCTGATGCCGTGGAAGATCGCAGCCGTCACGGCCGCGTGGATCACGCTGTCGGCCATGCTCCCGGATTCGTCGACCAGCACGATGATCTGCCAGCGGTCGGCCTGGCGCCGCACGCGCGAGAAGAACAGCGGCGCCTGGATGACCAGGCGCTTCGACGCGGGGTCGAAATGTTTGAGATTCGTGCGGAGCGTGCGTTCGATGTCGAAGTTCTTCGCGACGCGCAGCATGGAACGGCGGCGGCGGTTGATCGCCCCCAGGAAGGGCGTCTCGATCGGGCGCGCCAGCTTGCGGAACAGCTCGTCGATCACCTTGCGCACCAGATCGCGCGCCAGCTTCAGCACCTCGGCGTTCATCAGGTGCTTGGTGTGAAGGATCGCCTTCAGCAGCGTCTGATTGGGCTGGGCGCGGCGGAGGGCGTCGGGGTTCGTGACCATCTCTTCCAGCTGGTAGCGCTCCAGCGCGTCCTTCTCGATCCGCTCGATGGTCTTCTTCGGGAACAGCTGGTGGACCAGGTTGATCCACTCGGGGACCGAGAGGTCGGATTCGCCGAGGCCGCCGTGATCGCCGGCCCCGCCCTTGTTTCCTTTACGGCCGCCGCCGCGCCCGCCGCGCACGTTGCGGCGCGGTCCGTACTCGCGGCCGTACAGGAAGCCGAGCGCGCGATCGCACTGCCCCTCCTTGTCCGACAGGCCGCCCAGCGTGTCCTCCGTCCCCTCGCCCAGCACCAGGCGCCAGCGGCTCATGCGGCGGCGGGTTTCGTCGGCGGCGCTCACTTCGCCCCCCGCAACCCGTAGCGCCCCGCCGTCTCGAGCAGGCGTGCCTCGAACGCCATCGCGCGCGCCGCGCTCTCGCCGTCCACGGCCAGCGGGGCCAGCGGGGTCGGCACCTCCGCGAGCGGCGCGCCCGCGACCTTGAGCAGCGTCAGCGACAGGTGATGCTTCTCGCGCGGCGTGAAGTAAGTGAAGGCGAGGCGCAGCGACGGAACCGCCTCCAGGAACTCGTCGTCGTCGTAGCCGAGCAGCACGCGGTCCAGCGCGTGCAGCAGATCGGTCTTGCGCTGGACCGCCTCGCGCGCCAGCCCGAACAGGCCCAGCAAGTAATCGCCCAGCCGCGCCGGATCGGAGAAGTCCGCCACGGACTGCAGCACCTCCGCGTCGGCGGCGGCGCCCATCGTCCACAGGCCGCCGGTCGTCGCGCCGCGCACGGCCGGCATCTGCGTGTCGTCGACGGCGGTGCGGTGAAACACCTCCAGCAGATCGTCGCGCGACAGCGCCTCGGGGCACGCCTCCAGGCATTCGACCAGCAAGGCCACGCCGCCGATGATCGGGTCGACGTTCCCGGACGAGCGTCCGCCCATCTCCAGCAGCCACAGGCCGCGCTGCCATGCCTCTGCCACCAGCGGCTGGAAGTCGATCTGACGTTGGGGAGCTTGCGCCGGGTCGGCGACCGTGAGCACGCGATCGTAGCGGTGCAGGTAAAGCAGGTGGCGCAGCGCGGTCGCGACGTTCGGGAAGTCGTTGTCCGCGCGGATCAGCGCCGACATCTGTCCGGCCAGCGCGGAGGCCTGCGCGCCCAGGCCTGCCAGCGCCGCGTCGACCAGCAGCGCGGCCCCGCGCGCGCAATCGCGCTGGATGTCCGTGCTTCGCTCGACGAGGACGCTGGCCGCCGCCTCGCGCAGGGTGGCGCCGTACCGGGCCGCCTCGACGGCGGTGGCGTCGAAGTCGGGTGACCAGGTGATGCGCCAGCGCTCCCACACGCGCGACAGATCGTCGCGCTCCAGGAAGTCCGTCCCGTCGGTGCGCTCGAAGCCCGCGATATGGAGCAAGCGCAGCTGGTGCAGGAGGACGCTCCGGGCGCGCTCGTGCGCGTGCTCCAGATCGAGGTCCAGGTCGCGCGCCGTCGACGGCATGAGATCGTGCTCCTCCAGCCGGGCGCGCATCTCGACGACCAGCGGCGGCCGCGACGTGCCCTCGGCCAGCACGCCGCGTTCGCTGCCGCGCAGGACGTCGTGGATGGCTTCGAGCAGCGGATGGCTGCCGCCGCGCGCCAGCTCGTCCTTCAACACCGCGGCGGTCAGCCCGTCGACGATGTCGCGCCGCCACACCTGCGGATGGCCGCGCAGCGCCGCCAGCGCGCGCGCCGTCGTGTCGACGCCGATCAGGTCCGCGGTGCTCAGCACCTGTCCGCGCTTCCGCAGCGAGCGCGCGACGTCGAAGATCACCTCGCGGTGCTGGAAGGCGCCGCGGTCGCGGTCGCGCCAGGCGCGCTGATAGAAGCCCGGCCCCGGCATTCCGGATTCGTATCCGGTCAGGCGATCGAGCCGTTCGTACGAGTACGGCGTCAGCGCGACGCCGGCCTCGCCGTCGGGCGCCGCGACCTCGGACGCGTCGGCCGTTCCCGCCGCGACCGCATCACAGAGGGCGAGGCTGTGGTAGCCGCCCGTCACCACCAGCAGGCGCCCCGAGAATTCCTCGAGGGCGGCGAGGATCCGCGCCGCCATGAACGCCTCGCGCTGGTGGTCGCCGGGCGGAATGTCCGTGTCCGCCATGCGAATCGCCAGACACAGCGTGTGGGCGCGGCGCAGGTAATCCGCGGGCGCCAGCGGCCCCACCTCGAACAGCTCGTCCCAGGCGGCGTCGAAGTCGTCGACGCCGAGGCTGGCGCACAGCTTGTCGATGTACGGGCTGCGCCGCAGCTCGGTGTCCGCGTAGCGGTTGGCGCGCCGGTCCTCCAGCGTCGCGTGAAAGGGAAGATCGATGAAGCGCGCCGGAATCCCCCGCTGCTTCGCGGTCGTCAGCGCCAGCCACTCGGGCGAGTACTCGCAGAACGGATAGTAGGCGCCGCGGCGGGTGCCGTCGGCGGCGCGCGCGTGACAGTAGATGGCGATGGGCAGGCGATGCGGGAGGAACAGCTCCTCCAGGCGCACGTTGAAGTCGGACGGACCCTCGATCAGCACCGCGGCGGGCGCGACGTCGCGCACCAGCGTACGGACCGCGTGCGCGGCGGCGGGGCTGTGGTGCCGCACCGGCACGAAGACGACGCGCCCGGAGACATCGCAGAGCCTGTCGATCGCGTGGGGAGCCGGCGCGCTTTGCTCGCCGCGTCCCATCGCGGGAGGGTTCGGGAACCCTCCCAGGGTTCCCGATTTGATTGTCTCCGCGCTCACGCGCCTACTCGTCGAGGACCTGGCGCGCCTCGTAAAGCTCGGCCCACCCCGCGCTCTTGCGATCCTTCACGACGTGGTTGAAGTAATGCCGCAGCTTCTTGAGGTCCTCGACCGAATCCTTCAGCGCCGACCCGATCATGTTCTTCACCAGGTGCGCCGCCTCGACCCTGCCGGTGCCGTAGTAGTAGGCGTGGATGCCGGCCGCGTACCCGACGGAGACGCCCTCGGCCGTGCTCATGACGGTCGACAGCGGCTCCAGCGCCTTCCCGCCCGTGGTCTTTCCCGAGCGCAGCTCGTGGAACATCGTCACCAGCAGCTCGGTCTTGTCGGGCGGCAACGTCACCGGGATGCCGGCGCGCCCCAGCATGCGGTCCGTCTCGCGCTGCACCAGATCGATCTCCAGCTTGATGTCCGCGATCGCCGGGACCGTCTCGAAGTTGAATCGCCGCTTCAGGGCCGCGCTCATCTCGTTCACGCCGCGGTCCAGCGTGTTGGCGGTGGCGATGATGTTGAAGCCCTGCAGCGCGTAGACGTTGGCGGCGTCGTCCTTCAGCTCGGCGATGTGCAGCACGCGATCGCTCAGCACCGACAGCAGGCAGTCCTGGATCTCGATCGGACAGCGCGTGATCTCCTCGAAGCGGACGATCTTGCCCGCGCGCATCCCGGTGTAGAGCGGCGCCGCGACCAGCGCGCCCTCGGTGGGACCCTCGGCGAGCAGGCGCGCGTAGTTCCAGGTGTACTTGATGGCATCCTCGGTCGTCCCCGCGCTGCCCTGGATGGTCAGCGTCGAATCGCCCGAGATCGCCGCGGCCAGCAGCTCGCTGAGGTAGCTCTTCGCCGTGCCGGGCTCGCCGATCAGCATGAGGCCGCGGTTGGTCGCCAGCGCGACGATGCAGCGCTCGACGAAGCTGCGCTTGCCCACGAACTTGGGGGCGATCCCGCCGGCCTCGTCGCCCAGCACGAACGTCAACACCGCGCGCGGCGACAGCTTCCAGCCCGGCGGCCGGGCCGCGTCCTTCTCCTGCTGCACCAGCCGGGTCAGCTCGGCGGCGTACAGCACCTCGGGGGACGGCCGCTGCAGGTGCTCCGCGACCGCCGGCGCCGCGCCCTTTCCAGGTTTGACCGGGCTCATGCCGACTTCGCCTTCGACGCGACGATCGTGAGATCGTGCAGCGTCTCGCTCAAGACGATCGGATCGACCTCCCCGAGCTTCAGCTTCTTGTTCATGTCGTCACCATACCCGGAAGGCTCGCGCAGCCCCTCGACGAAGACGCAGCCGGTGACCTTCAGCTCCTCGTCGGGCTGGATGTAACCCATCGACACGCTCCCTTCGTAGCTGACCAGCGCGGTGACGCCGGCGGCCGGGTACTGGCGCGAGTGCTCGTCGAAGCAGCCCCCGTCCATGGCCAGGCCGCGAAGCCAGCCCAGCTTTTCCAGCGTGTAGACCAGCGTCGGCGCCGGCAGCTTCACGTTGAAGCGCTCGAGCAGCGACTCCGCTTCCTCGCCCTTGTCCAGGCGGTGCACCGCGCGCCCCAGCTGAGGGAACGGCGCGATGATCGCGTAGTCCGCGAAGCGCTGGCCCCAGGCCTCGCGCGCGCCGTCGTCGAGCTGCAGCGGATGCACCAGGCCGATCGCGGCGTCGTCGCGCAGCTCGAACGCGTCGTCGTCGATGTTCACGCACTCCTGGTCCTCGGTGACCCGGAAGGCCGCGCGCAGGGTCTTACCCTCGTAGGTACCCCACAGCAGCAATCGCGCCAGGTTCGTCATCAGCGGATGGCGCAGCACCAGCGTCTGGAAGTCCGCCGCCTTCCAGCGCCGGCCCGTGCACATCGCCTGCTCCAGGCGGTCCGCCTGCAACTTGGCCACGTCCTTGATCTGCTTCTTGATCGACTTCCACTCGGCGATCGCCGCGGCGGCCTTCTCGGCGTCGTCCTTGGCACCCGGCTCGGGGAGGTTGTCGCGCAGCTTCGCCTTCTCGTCGTCGTCGCGGACCATCGGCTTCAGCTCCGGGCCCAGCACGAAGTTGAAGCGGCGCGCGCCGTAATCGAAGACGCGGCGA
>Ga0070673_100002578_pt1 | contig 11068 bp, 9 predicted proteins | sample KBSM23metaG_FD_65342 | JGI IMG/M metagenome (GOLD analysis project Ga0070673, IMG submission 65342) | Miscanthus rhizosphere microbial communities from Kellogg Biological Station, Michigan, USA - KBS M2-3 metaG | ecosystem: Host-associated > Plants > Roots > Rhizosphere > Soil ...
GGTCTCGACGATCGGGGTGTTCAACTCCGGCGTGCAGCCTCCGGCGGCGGGTGGCGGTGGCGCCGGCGGCGGTCCCGGCGGTGGAGGTGGCGCGGCGTTTCCGACGACTGACGCGCTGCCGAAGATCCACACTCCGACGCTGTACCTCAATGGCGGCGAGCCCGACTTTATGATGGCGACGTCGAAGGCGAACTTCGACGCGATCAACAACGTACCGATCTTCTACGGTGCGCGCGCGAACGCCGGTCACTCGGCGACGTACTTCCATCCTGGCGGCGGCGAATTCGCGAACGTCACGGTCGCGTGGCTCGACTGGCAGCTCAAGGGCGACAAGAAAGCTTCCGCGATGTTCGTCGGCGACAAGTGCGGACTCTGCACGAATCCGAACTGGGAGACGCACTCGAAGAAGTTGAAGTAGCGTTGCGCGCCGGCAGCGGCGCTCGCGCTCGGTTTGCAGGGGGAAACGACCATGCGATGGACGAAGCGATCGACGAATCTCGTCGTGCTATTGGCTTGCGCGACGATCACAGCTACCGCGTTCTCCGCCGGCGCTCCGTCGGCGAAGCCCGAGGACGTCGGCCTTTCGACGGCGCGGCTGAAGCACGTAGCCGAGCTCGTGCAGCGCCACATCGACGCAGGCAGCTTCTCCGGTGCGGTGACGCTCGTCGCGCGTAACGGCCGCATCGCGTACTACGAGGCCGCCGGCTCGATGGACTTGGAAGCCAAGAAGCCGATGGCGAAGGACGCGATGTTCCGAATCATGTCGATGACCAAACCGATCATCGGCGTCGCGACGATGATGATGATCGAGGAGGGCAAGGTCCGACTTCAGGACCCGATCTCCAAGTTCATACCGGAGTGGGCCAACATGACCGTCGCCGTGGCGAGCCCGACGCCTGCCGCTGCTGGGCCGGCTGGTGGCGCGCCGGCGCCCGCGCGCGCGGCTGGGCCAGCGGCCGATCCGGCCTACTACACGGTTCCCGCCGAGCGCGAAGTGACCGTGCGCGACTTGCTGACGCACACGAGCGGACTCGTGAGCGGCCCGATGAGCAACTCGGCCGCACGCAAGGTTGCCGCCGGCCCGAAGGACACGCTCGCGGACTACATCCCGCGGCTCGGCAAGGTGCCGCTCGAGTTCCAGCCCGGTACGCGCTGGGCGTACAGCGCACAGGCGGGGTTCGACGCGCTGTCTCGAGTCGTCGAAATTACCTCGGGCATGCCGATCGACAAGTTCGTGAAGCAGCGGATCCTCGACCCGCTCGGCATGAAGGACACGACCTACGTCGTGCCGACGGGCAACCCGCGGCTCGCGAAGCTGTATTCGCATACCGCCGAGGGGTTGAAGCCGGCCGCCGATCCCTCGTTCATGAACGGCGTGTATTTCTCGGGGGGCGGCGGGCTCGTGAGCACCGCGCTCGACTATGCGCAGTTCGCGCTGATGCTCGCTAACGACGGCGAGTTGAACGGCGTGCGCATCTTGAGTCCCCGCGCGGTCGAGCTCATGGATTCCGTGTTCGCTTCCGACACGCTGCCCGGACGACCGCGCGGCGAGAGCTTCGGGCTCAGCATGCGCGTCGTGAGCGATCCCGCCGCGCGGAACTCGTTCCTGACGCAAGGCAGCTTCGGTTGGAGCGGCGCGTTCGGCACTCACTTCTGGGTAGATCGCAAAGAGAAGCTCGTCGCGGTCGTGATGACGCAAACGTCGAACCGCGAGTTCCTGAGCGACTTCGAGAACATGGTAATGCAGGCGGTCGTCGACTAGCGTCGGCCGTCGGCCGCTGGATCCACGCGAACGCCGTGACCCGCTGGACGGACCCCGCGGCAAATACCCGCGCCGTTCGCGACCGTCGTAACGACGGGAAAAAGGCATAGAATGCGCCATCGTCGATGGTCCGGCGCCAACGGCGCCGCGGCGCGAAAGACTCAGCTCGAGGAGGCCGTATGACGGTCGATTTCAGAGGTCATCCGCTATTTCAGGGCGGCGGGTTCAACAGCCCGACGCGATTCGAAGCCGACGTCTACGACTGCGAGGTCTGGGGACAGATTCCGACGGACATCGAAGGCACGCTGTTCCGGATGCAGTGCGACTTCGCGTATCCGCCGCCGAAGAACGAGTGGCTCACGGGCTTCAACGGCGACGGCCATGTGAGCACGTTCCGGTTCGCGAACGGCGCGGTCGATTTCAAGTCGCGTTACGTGAAGACGCAGCGCCTGATGACCGAGCGCAAGGCACGCAAGCGCCTCTGGGGCGTCTATCGCAACCCGTACACGGACGACCCGAGCGTCGCGAACATCGACCGCGGCGCCGCGAACACTCATATCTATTGGCACGGCGGCAAGCTGATCGCGCTCAAAGAAGATTCGCTGCCGTACTACCTCGACCCGCATTCGCTCGAGACGCTTGGCCGCTGGGACTTCTACGGCAAGTGGAAGGCGACGAGCATGTCGGCGCATCCGAAGATCGACCCGCTCACGGGCCAAATGATCGCGTACGGCTACCAAGCGAAAGGCATTCTCTCGAAGGACATCGCGGTCTACACGATCAACACCGACGGCCACATCGTCAAAGAGGTGTGGCTCCAGTCGCCGTACCTCGGAATCATCCACGACATCGCGATCACGCAGAAGCACGTCCTGATTCCGGTCATCGCGCGCACTACGAGCCTCGAGCGCTTGAAGAGCGGCGAGCCGATGTGGGATTGGGACGGCAAGCTGCCGACGATGGTCGGCGTGCTGCCGCGCGACGGCGAGGCGAAGGACGTGCGCTGGTTCAAGGGCCCGGCGCGCAACACGCTGCATTTCCTCAACGCGACCGACGACGGCAACAAGATCACGATGGAGCTGCCGGTGTCGGACGAGGAGCGCTCGCCGTCGCAGATCAAGCGCTGGACGTTCAACTTGAACTCGAAGAACGACGCGTTCGCCGAAGAAGTGATCTCGACGTCGAACGGCGTGCTCGCGCGAATGGACGATCGGTATCTCTCGCTGCCGTACCGCTACGGCTATGTCGGCAACAACGATTCGTCGAAGCCGTACGACACCGCGACCGGCGGCAATCGGGCCGGCCGCGTCACGAACACCTATCGGCGCTTCGACTTGAAGAACCCGGGCTTCGACAAGGAGAGCGTGTTCTTCGCGGGTCCGACGCACAGCCTGCAAGAGTCGATGTTCGTGCCGCGCAAGGGCAGCACGGAAGAGGGCGACGGCTACGTGATGGGCGTCGCGGCGAACTACGCAGAAATGCTCAGCGAGCTGCACATCGTCGACGCGAAGAAGATGGAGCAGGGCGCGGTCGCGGTCGTGAAGCTGCCGTTCCGTCTGCGCGGCGGCACGCACGTGAACTGGTACTCCGCCGACGAGCTCGCGACCGAGCAGGCGAGCACGATATGAGCACGAGCGCGCGCCTTTACGATCGACGCGAGATCCTCGCGGCCGCCGCGGGAGCGGCCGCGGTTGCCTGCGTGCCGTTCAGCTCGTTCGCGACGCCCGCGCTCGGAGCGCCGCGCTTCGAGCCGCTCGCGGACTGGTCGATCGACGACCAGTGGGGCGTGGTGCCGCGTTGGGACGCGATCCCGAGCGTGCCGCAACATCGCGACGACACGCGGCCCGCGTTCGTGCATCCGGCGGACGCGGCGTTCGTCGCGTAGCGAAGGTTCAGGAGTTTCGCTCGGGAGCCGCTTCGATCGATCGAGTTTCGACGGGGGAGAATCGCGCCATGCTTACAAGAGCGCTACTGGGTGCAGCTCTGGGTTTCTTCGCGTCCTCGCTGGTCTCTTTTGGTTTTGCGGCCGAGCCCGACCCGGGCGCGGCGGCACCGAACATCTGGGGCGTGTGGCTTGGCACGAACGGCGATCCGAACGCGCCGCCGAGCTACCGCAATACGCCGTGGCCCGCGCTCGAATTCACGCCGTGGGGCGCTATGGAATCGAAGCGCCTGACGACGCCGGAGACCCCGGACGAATGCAAGCCGTACGGTCCGATGGCCCACATGAGCGCGAGCAGCCTCTTTCCTCTGGAGATCGCGCGGACCACCAAGGGCATCGTCATCATGTTCGAGGCGAGTCCGTTGCCGCGCCGGATATTCATGGACGGACGGAAGCATTCTGAGGATCTCGACGCCACCTGGCTTGGACATTCGGTCGGGCATTGGGAAGGCGAAACGCTCGTCATCGATACGATCGGTACGAACGGCAGAGGTCGCCCGTTGAACGGTTACATCTCGGGCGCCGTGTACTCGAAGACCGATACAGCGCCACGCTTGCCGGTCAGCGATCAGCTGCAGATGGTCGAACGAATCCGGCTCGTCGGCGGCGGCCAGTATCTAGAGGACGAGATCACGGTCACGGATCCGAAGACCTACACGCGTCAATTCACCGTCAAGCACTACTGGCAGCGGCGTCCGGATCTCGACGTGCTCGAGTATTTCTGCGACGACGAAAACCGGGGATTCGAAGCCAAAGCCAGCGCGGGGAATACGCGATGAGCTCCGCTCTCAAGTGTTTGCTGCTGTGCGCGGCGACGGTGACTGCGGGCTCTGCATGGGGCCACCATTCGTTCGCGATGTTCGACCTCGACAAAGAGGTGAAGCTCGAGGGCGAAGTCAAGGATCTTCAATGGGCTAACCCCCACGCCTGGCTCGAGATCGTCGTTCCGGACGGCCACGGCGGCAGCATGCAATGGAGCCTCGAGATAGGCACCACGGGCATGCTCACGCGCGCAGGCTGGAAGAGCAGCACGCTGAAGCCGAACGACAAGGTCACCGTCGTCGTCAATCCATCGAAGAGCGGTGCGCCGAGCGGCCGGCTCGTGAGCGTGACACTGCCGGACGGACGTGTGCTCGGTCCGGGTGGCCCCGCCCAGTCACCGGCAAAACCTCCCGTCTGATTCTAGATCGACGCAGGAGCGGGAAGTGACCCGGCGACCCCGACGAACGAGAGCCTGATGCGCGTTCGTCCGGGCGTTTCAGCGTGCACGCTTACCCTCATTGCCGCGTGGGGGAGCGCGTTCGCTCAGACGGCGCGCGTAGACGTCGCGAATCCCTATGCCGGTGTGGACTGGGCGACGTTCTCGCACTACCGAGCCGATCTGCACGTGCATACGCTGCAGAGCGACGGATGTCATTCGGTCAGCGAGGTCGTCAAGGCATTTCACGACCTCGGCTTCGCGATCTTGTCGATCACGGACCACGACATCATGGCTCCGAACTTTTGCCCGCTACGCGAAGCCGCGACGCCTGCTCAAATCGAGTTCGGGGCGTATGCGACGGAGCGCTCGCCGTATCCCGATCCGCAGCCGCCGACGTTCCCGGCCGACACGACTTGGCCCTGGACTGCTTACGGAGCGCCGTCGCCGGCCGCGCTCGGCATGCTCGGCATCGAGGGCTCCGAATTGACGTGCACGTATCACGTCAATTCGTTCTTCAGCGACTACGGCGTGCGTCCGCCGTGCAAGGGCGGCGTGGACATCGACGTCGACAAAGAGTTGCTGGAGGTCGCACGAAGAGGCGGCCTAGCCGTGCTGAACCATCCCGACACGAGCCAACCGCCCGAATGGTTCGCGAAGCTTTACCGCGAGCATCCCGCCGAGTCCTTCGTCGGCATCGAGCTCGCATCAGACGACCCGGCGGCGACCGAGTCGTACGCCGCGCTTTGGGATCAGCTGCTCGGCGAGGTCATGCCGGGCCGCCCGATCTGGGGATTCGGAACGTCCGACACGCATATCCTTGCGACGACGCGCTTCGCGTTCACCGTATTTCTTCTGCACGACCTCACGACGGATGGCGTGAAGGAAGCGATGCGCCGCGGCCAGTTCTATTCGGTAGTGCGGGCGACGACGATGGTGAACCTCTCCCGAGACCGGGGCCTGGCGTTCGCGGGAAGGGAAGCCTACGACGGGAAATATCCCGAATTGCGATCCGTCGCGGTGGATCGCGACGCACGAAAGATCACGATCGACGCTGCGGGCTACGACGAGATCGTCTGGATCTCGCGGCGCTCACCGCGCGACAAAGGTGCGGCGGCAGACGCGCCTTGGCCGTCTGGCGAGATCGTTCAGCGCGGACCCGTGTTCGATCTCACGCGCGCCGATTCGACTCTGTCGTACGTACGGGCCGAAGTCATCCGGCACACCGACGCCGGGCCGGTTCGCCTGCTTCTCAATCCTTTTGCACTGACGAGGCGCTAATGGGGTCCTCGTCTGGTGCTCCGCGTACCCGCTCCGGGTCTTAAGAATTCCCGCACTACGGGTTGCCGCGATTGTTCGGCCGCGGGGGCACGACGACAATGCGAGTTGGACCGTCGTCGGGGAATAGCTTGCTGAGCCGTCGCCATGCGTTGGCAACGATCTCGGGCGCGCTTTGCGCGGCCGCAGCGCCGCGCTGGGCCTTCGGCGCCCCGAACGGTTCACTCGAAGCCAAGGATCTCGGCGCCGGGCTCGTCGCGATCAGCGGCGCCGGCGCGAACGTCGTGGCGCTGAAGACTGCCGATGGGCTGCTGCTCGTCGACGGCGGCTTGGCCGCGAAGTCGAGTGACCTGCTCGATCTGCTCGGCGAGCATGGTGGCGGCGTAGTCCGGATGTTGTTCAACACGAGCTGGCGCGACGAGCACACGGGCTCGAACGAGACGCTTGGGAGCCGAGGCGCCAAGATCGCGGCGCACGTGAATACGAAGCTCTGGCTCGGCGGCGATTTCGACGTCGACTGGGAAGACCGCCACTACGCGCCGCGGCCCGCCGCCGCTTTGCCCGGGATGACGTTCTACACCTCCAGTGCGCTCGACTTCGCTGGGCACAACGTGGAGTACCGGTATCTGCCGCGCGCGCACACAGACGGCGACGTCGCGGTGTTCTTCCCCGACGCGAACGTGCTCGCGGCCGGCGCGCTGCTCGCGGTCGGGGCGTATCCGGTTCCGGACTACGCGACCGGCGGCTGGATCGGCGGGCTCGAAGCCGCGACGCGCGCGCTGCTCGAGACGACCGATGGCTCGACCAAGATCGTGCCGGCGTTCGGCGCAACATGCGGCCGCGCCGAGCTCGAGGCGCAGTTGAAGCTCTGCACCGCGGTGCGCGAACGCGTCGCCGACGCATACAGACGCGGGCTCAGCTTCAAGGAGTTCGTTGCAGCGAATCCGACTCAAGAGTTCGACGCTGCGCGCGGCGACCCGAGCCTGTTCCTGAAGCTCGTGCACAAGGGTGCGTGGCCTCACATCCGCGAGCTCGGTGGCGTCATCTAGCGAGGAACGCGATACGGTCATGCCGAGCCGCCAAACACTCACGCTGTCGATCGCCGTCGTCGCCGCGCTCGCGATCGGCCCTGCGATGTACTTCTTGCATCGCAAGCCGCAACCGCAGCCCGCGGAGCTCTGGGCGCAGCTCGGCAAGTATTGCGTCGACTGCCACAACCGCGACGACCTCACGGCCGGCATCGCGTTCGACAAGATGAAGCCCGCGGACATCGTGCACGATCCGGAGGTGTTCGAAGCCGCGATCCGCAAGCTGCGCGGCAACCAGATGCCGCCGCCGGGCTCGGCGAGGCCGTCGCCCGAGGTGCGCGACTCGCTCGTGCACTGGTTCGAGACGACGCTCGATGCGGCGGCCGACCACGCGCCGAAGCCCGGCCGCGTCGCGCTACACAGGCTCAATCGAACCGAGTATGCGAACGCGGTGAACGACCTCTTCGGGCTGAAAGTCGACGTCGCGGCGCTGTTGCCGAAGGACGACGAGAGCGACGGGTTCGACAACATCGCGAACGTGCTCAAGGCGTCGCCGTCGTTCCTCGAGCAATACATCTCGGCCGCGAGCGTCGTGAGCGAGATGGCGGTCGGCAATCCTCACGCGAAGATGGACAGCCGCGTGTTTTACGCGAAGCCCGGCGCCAATCAGAACTACTACCATTCCGGCATGCCGCTCGGCACGCGCGGCGGAATGCTCGTCGAGCACTTCTTCCCCGCGGACGGGGCTTACGAGATCTCGCTCGGCGGGCTCGCTCGCGCGCGCTATGTCGAGGGCCTCGAGTATCGACACAAGCTGATCGTCGCGATCGACGGCAAGGAAGTGTACGCGAACGAGATCGGCGGCCCCGAGGACCTCGAGGACGTGGACGTGCACCAGGCGGCGGCGGTCGCCAAGATCAACGGGCGCTTCCAGCGCATCAAAGTCCAAGTGCCGGCCGGTCCGCATACGGTTGCTGCGACGTTCGTCGCGCGCACGATGTCGGAGTCCGATGCCGTGCTCGAGCCGCTCGTGCCGGGCGGCGGCGAGGTCGGGATCATCGAAGGCGAGGAGAGCCCGCTCAAGATCGAGCGCCTCCAGATCGACGGGCCGATCAGTCCGACCGGCGTCGCGGACACGCCGAGCCGCAAGAAGATCTTCGTTTGCCGGCCATCGAGCGAGGCCGAGGAACAGCAGTGCGCGCACGAGATCCTCGCGAAGGTTGCGCGCATCGCGTTCCGAAGGCTGGTCACCGACGAGGACCTGAAGACGCCGCTCGAGTTCTTCGCTACCGGTAAGCTCGCCGGAGGTTTCGACAACGGCATCCGCAACGCGCTGATGATCATTCTCGCGAGCCCGGAGTTCCTTTATCACGTCAGCGTGCCGCCCGAGGACCGCGCGCCGGGGACCATTTACGCCGTCGACGACTACGAGCTCGCGTCGCGCCTCTCGTTCTTCATCTGGAGCCGATTGCCCGATGAGGAGCTCTTGAAGCTCGCGGAGCAGGGCAAGCTCCACGACGACGTGGTGCTCGCGGGCCAAGTGGAGCGCATGCTCGCTGATCCGCGCGCGGAATCGCTCGCGACGAACTTCGGCGCGCAATGGCTCCAGACTCGCAAGGTGGTCGAGTTCGTGCCTGATCCGGTGCTGTTCCCGGAGGGCAACCCGGATCTGAACGAAGCACTTGCGAAGGAGCTCCAGCTGTTCGTGAAGAGCGTGCTGCTCGAGGACCGCAGCGTGCTCGAGTTGCTGAGCTCGAACCAAACGTTCGTGAACGAGCGGCTCGCGTTGCACTATGGGATCAGCGGCGTGCGCGGCGACCAATTCCGCCGGGTGACGCTCACGGACCAGAACCGCTTCGGCCTGCTCGGCAAGGGCGCGATCCTGATGGCGACGTCGTACCCGAATCGCACGGCTCCGGTGCTGCGTGGGCAATGGATCCTCGACGCGCTGCTCGGCACGCCGCCGGCATCGCCGCCCGCGAACGTGCCCGCGTTCCCCGAGAACCAGGAAGGCTCGGCGCCGCGCACCGTGCGCGAACGGCTCGAGCAGCATCGCGTGAATCCCACCTGCAAGGGTTGCCACGGCGTGATGGACCCGCTCGGCTTCGCGCTCGAGAACTTCGACGCGATCGGCGCGTGGCGCACGAAGGATCGCGAGACCGCAACGGAGATCGATTCGACCGGAGAGCTCGCGGACGGTACCGTGGTGCACGGCCCGGTCGAGCTGCGCAAGGCGCTGCTCGCGAAGCCGAACCAGTTCGTCGAGACGCTCACCGAGAAGCTCATGACGTTCGGGCTTGGCCGCAGCATCGACTACAACGACATGCCGGCCGTGCGTAAAGTGGTGCGCGAGGCCGCGCGCGACAACTATCGTTTCTCCGCGCTGCTGACCGCGATCGCGGAGAGCGAGCCGTTCCGTTACAGCACGAGCCCAAGTGCCGACGGCGATCTCGAGACGCACGCCGCGGCGACGCGCTGAGCGGAGAGCAGGAGGAGCAGATGTTCGTCACCAAGAAGCATTTGTCGAGGCGGACGGTGCTGCGTGGAATCGGCGCGGCGGTCGCGCTGCCGATGCTCGATGCGATGGTGCCCGCGCTCGCGAACGCGCCGCAAAAGCCGCTCGTAAAGCTCGGGTTCGTCTACTTTCCGCACGGCGCCATCATGAGCCAGTGGACGCCTTCGGCCGACGGCAAGAGCTTCGAGCTCATGCCGATCTTGGGACCGCTCGAGCCGTTCAAGAAGCAGCTCACGATCGTGAGCGGTCTCGAGAACAAGCATGCCTCCGGGCCCACGCACGCGATCACTCCGGGCACATGGCTCAGCAGCGTGAGCCCGCGGATCAGCCACGACCCGTTCGGCGCCACGACGGCCGACCAGGTCGCAGCTCAACACATAGGCCAGGACACGCCGTTGCCGTCGCTCGAGGTGTCGACCGAGGAGCCGATCGGCGGCGGCGCATGCGACCGCAACTACGGGTGCAGCTACGGCGCGACGATCTCGTTCAGGAACCCGACGACGCCGCTGCCGATGGAGTTCAATCCGCGCAAGTTGTTCCAGCGCCTGTTCGGTCAGGGCGACACGCCCGAGGAGCGCAAGGCGCTCGCGGCGCAGTACGCGAGCGTGCTCGACGTCGTCGCGGGCAAGGCCGCGGCCCTGCAGAAGCGCGTCGGGCCGTCGGACCGCGCGATGCTCGACGACTATCTCGAGAGCGTGCGCGAGATCGAGCGCCGCGTGCAGAAGATGGAGGCGAACGATTTGTCGCACATCCACCTTCCCGACGCTCCGGTAGGCATTCCCAACAAGTTCGAAGATCAGATGAACCTGATGTTCGACACGGTCGCGCTCGCGTGGCAGGCGAATCTCACGCGCATCACGACGTTCATGATGGCGGCTGAGGTCAGCAACATGACCTTCAACCAGATCGACGTGCCGGACGCGTTCCACGCGCTGTCGCATCATCAGAACAACGGGCCGAAGCTCCAGCGTTTGCAGAAGGTGCAGACCTACAACACCAAGATCTTCGCGCGCTTCGTGCAGAAGCTCGCCGATACGCCGGACGGCGACGGTTCGTTGCTCGATCATTCGATCCTTCTCTACGGCAGCAACATGAGCAACAGCAACGCGCACGACCACTTCCCGTTGCCGGCAGCGGTGCTCGGCGGCGGCTGCGGCAAGCTCAAGGGCGGGCAGCACGTGCGCTATCCCGATCGCACGCCGCACTCGAACCTCGTGTTCACCGTGCTGAACCGCGCCGGGGTGCCGGTCGAGTCGCTCGGCGACAGCACCGGCGAGATCGCGGAGGTTTGATGGGCGGTTCTATACGCGTCGTGTCTGGCGCGCTGGCGGCGGCCGCCTTCGCT
>Ga0070673_100002582_pt1 | contig 11061 bp, 12 predicted proteins | sample KBSM23metaG_FD_65342 | JGI IMG/M metagenome (GOLD analysis project Ga0070673, IMG submission 65342) | Miscanthus rhizosphere microbial communities from Kellogg Biological Station, Michigan, USA - KBS M2-3 metaG | ecosystem: Host-associated > Plants > Roots > Rhizosphere > Soil ...
GCGTCGAACAGCGCCTGCTCGTTGTCGTTCGGCGCCGCCGGCGTCACGGTGAACTTCGGCGTCACGCTGCCGCGCGGCGGAACGGTCGTGCCGCCGGGAACGACGTGGATCGTCGCGAAGCGCGGAGTGGCGTTGGCGAAGTCGGTGCCGAGCGGCGTGATCACGACCTGCACGTCGGTCGTGGGCGCGACGCCGGCCGGTGCCGGCGGCGCGGTAAAGGTGACCGAGGCGCGCCCGTTCGCGTCGGTGACCAGGCTCCGGGCCGACAGCGTGCCGAAGTCGACGCCGACGCCGTTGACGGCGAGCTCGGCGCGCAGCGCAACGTTGCGCAGCGGCTGGCCGTTGGCGTCGCGGGCGGTGATCTGCACCAGCGACTGCGACACACCATCCTGCGTGACCACGTCAGGGCTGACGGTGATCGTGATGGACGTGCCCAGCTCCGACGGGCCCGTCAGCGACGGCGTTTCCTGCTTGGTTGTGGTGCAGGCGCTGGCCAGCAGCGCGAGGCCCAGAAGCGCCCCGCCGAAACGGTGAGAAAAGTGCGGTCGTGCCATATGTGCTCCGGTGGAACCGGTCCCTCTTTGTCGTCGAACGTTGAAAACCGGGCTGCTGCTCTAGCCGGCGAAATCCGAGAAGGTGACTTCGATGTTGCCCGTCACGCTCACGCCGCGGCCGGTCTGATCGTGGCCGTAGAACGTGACCCGCGCCACGGTGGTGATCGTGTTGGCGCCGCCGCCGAAGGCGAGCGCCGTCAGCGGCGCTTCCTGCTTGGCCTGCAGGCGGACCAGCGTGAACCCTACGGTGGCCGAGCCCGCGACCGTCGTCGTCACCGCGCCGTCGAACGCGAACGGCACGTCGACGCCCTGGACGTTTCTACCATCGCTGCGGATGTACTCGACGTGGTACTGAGTGACCGTGATCGCGTTCACCGGCGAGGGAGCCGCGCCCCCCACGTCCTTCATCTGCAGAGTGAAGGCTGCCTGGCCCCGGTCGGAGATGATGCTCTGGTTGCCGGTCGTCGGGTCGACGTTGAGCACGTCCGACTCCAGCACGCTGCCGAGCGTGCCGGACTGTCCGCGCCCGCCCTGCAGCGAAGTCAAGACCAGGTACGACGATCCGGATCCGTTGGTGGCGTAGTCGCCGCAGCCCGAGAGCAGTACCGTGGCCACGACGGGCGCCAGGGCCCGCCCGATACGCGCGCCCCAGACGGCCTTTCGCGGCTGATTGTCAGTTGCGAAGGTCATCATCCTTACCCTTTCAAAATCCTTGGCGTGATGAAGATGAGCAGCTCGTTGCTCGAGTCCTGCATCGAGTTGCGCTGGAACAGCCACTTGAGGATCGGCACGCGGTAGAGATACGGCGTGCGATCGTTGTTGCTCTGCTCCTGGCTGACGAAGATGCCGCCGATGACGGTGGTCGCCCCGTCGCTCACCTGCACCGTGGTCAGCGCGCGCTGCGTGTTGATCGCCGGCGTCCCGTTCGAGTCGGTGCGGGCGAAGTCGGGCGACGCGTTCTCGAGCGACACGTTCATGATAACCGTGCCGGCGGCGGTGATCTGCGGCGTCACCTGCAGCTTCAGCGTCGCGTCCTTCCACGTCGTCGCCACGGTGTTGTTGGCGACGGTCTGCACCGGAATCTGCACGCCCTGCGCGACCTCGGCCGTTTGGTTGTTCTGCGTCGTCAGGCGCGGCGTCGAGAGGATGCGCCCTTTGCCGCTCGTCTCGAGCGCAGTGAGCGCGACGTCGAGGTTGAAGGCGCCGTTGATTGAGCCCAGCGCCAGGCCGATCGCTGAGCTCGCCGGGACCGGCAGGCCGACAACGGTCGAGGTCTGCTCGCCCCCGCGCGGGTCGGTCGGGCCCTGGGTCGAGTTGGGGTTCTGCACCCGGCCGCCGATCGACCCGTTGTTGGGGAACGTCAGCCCGGTCGTGTTGCCGATCGTCGAATTGGCGCGGCCGTTGAAGCCCCACTGGATGCCGATGGCGCGGGCGAAGGCGCGCGTCGTCTGCACCACGCGGGCTTCGACTTCGACCTGCGGCTGAGGGCGATCGAGCGTGCCGATGAGGCCCTGCGCCGTCGCGAGGCGATCGGGCAGGTCCTGGATGATCAGCGTGTTGGTGCGCGCGTCCACCTGGATCTGGCCGCGCGCCGACAGCACCGAGCGCGTCAGCACCGGCGAGAGCGCCTCCCCCTTGGCATAGCTGAGGGTGAAGGTCTGCACGCGCAGCTCGCCGGCGAGCGCCTTGGCCTCGACCAGCTTGCGCGTCTCTTCCTGCTCGCTGGCGAGCACGGCCAGCGGCGCGATGCGGATGATGTTGCCTTCGACGGTGTAGCCCAGCTTGTTCGAGCGCAGGATCTGGTCGAGCGCCTGATCCCACGGGACGTCGTTCAGCAGCACGTTGACGCGCCCCTGCACCTGCGGGTCGATGATCATGTTCAGGCCGCTCTCGGCCGAGAACACGCGCAGCACCGCGCGGAGGTCGGCGTCCTCGAAGTCGAAGTTGATCGGGTGCCCGGTGTACTGCTTCTGGCCCGAGCCCGGCACTTCAGTGCTGAAGGTCGGCTGCGCCTGCGCCGGCGGGTTCGCCGGCGGCGGCGGCTGCTGGGCCGGCGGCTGCGGCCTGTCGGCGGCGGCGGATTTCGGGGCCGCGGCGGTGGCCTTTTCGGCCCGCGGCGTCTCGCGCGTCGAGCGCGGGGCCGGCTTCGCGGCGAACGCGCTGCTCACCGCCGTCATCGGGTCGGGCGGCGCCATGGCGGCGCCGTTGGCCAGCGCCTCGGCGAGCGAAATCGTGTCGTCCTTGTCGTCCTTGTCAGCTTTCTCCGGCGCGGTGCGCGGCGCGATCAGCACCACGCCGTTCGGCTTGCCGCCCTCGAAGACCACCGACAGGTCGCGGCCGTCGGGGCCGGTCCGCTCGACGTGGTAGGTCGCGGTGGCCGAGATCTCCATGGTCACGCGCGTCAGCAGCGGCTCGCGGCTGTCGAGCGCGACGCGCACGTTCTTGACGAACACGCCGTCGACGCTGGTCCGCGCCGCGGCGCTCGAGGCCACGTTCGGGAAGTCCAGCAGGAGGCGGCGCGGCTGCTCGTCCGACTCGGTGAGCGACGCGGGGTTCAGGCGGCCGTTGCCGGCCAGCGTGATCGTCGTCGAGGTGCGCGTGTGCGAGGCCCGCACCTTCTGCAGCTCGGTCGCCAGCGCGGTCGTGGCGGCCGCGGCCGGCGCTTTTGCGGGCGGAGCCGCGGGCGTCGCGTCGGCCGTCGCCACTTCCTCAATCGGGAGCGGCATCGCCGGGGCGTGCGCGGCCGGCGGCGCGAAGGCCGCCGGCGTCGCGGGCTCGAGCTCGAGGCGGATCACGTTGCGCGCGCTGCGCACCTTGTATTCGGCGGGCGCGGCCAGCGCGACGCGAACCCGCGCCAGCTCCTTCCCGTCGATGCCCTTCGCCTGCTCCAGGGTGACGCCGGCCACCGGGCCCTGGCGTCCCGGCTGGCTGGCCACGTCGCCGACCGTGACGTTGCGCAGATCGACCAGCACGGTCAGCGGGTCGGGACGCGTCACCGCGTACGCGACCGGCTCGGCCGACTCGATCAGCACCGCCGCCGTCCGCCCGGCGCCCTGGGTCGAGACCCCGACCAGCCGGATGCTTCCAGTGGATGCCGACGCTAGGCCGATCCATCCGCACACCGCCGCCGCGACCGCGCCGCCGGCTATCTGCCGGCGCCTGCGGTGCGCCTTCATGAACACAGTCATCATCGTCTCCGCGCCGCTCACCGCGCCTCCGGCCGAATCTGCTTACGAACTTCCCGCTGCTTGACCAGTGAAAGCGGGTCGTTCACGTCCTGCGAGAACACGACGGCGTCCTGGGTGATCTGCTTCACCGTCCCGTCGAATACCTTGTCGCCTGCCTTGACGATGTAGGTGCGGTTGTCCGGCGACTGCACCAGCGCGATGAAGCCGCCGCGCGACGACTTCCACACGCCCTTGACCGTCATTTCGTTCACCAGCAGTCCGGACACGCCGGCCGGACGCGCGCCGGGAGGCGGGGCGACGTCGCCGCCGCGCGACGCGAGGCTGACGAACGGATCGCGGCGTCCCGACGGATCGTAGGAATACCCCGCGCCCTGCGGCGGCGGCGGCTGCTGCTTGTCCGCCGGCGCCTCAGCGGCGGCGGGCGGCTTCTGCGGCGGCGCCTGGCCGGCGGGCGCCTGCGGCGCGGCCGGGTCGAGGGCCTCGGCGTTCTTCTTCTGCGCCGCCTCGGTCTGCGCCCTCGCGTCCTTCGCGGCGTTGATCGCCGGCGTGGGGTTGGGCACCTGCGCGAGCGTGCAGACGAGGATGAATGCGATCGGCATGGGAAGGACCGTGTTCATGACTAGCGGGCCGGCGGGGCGCCCCGCCCTCCCCTGCCGCCGGCCGTGTCGTTGAGCACGAACGTGGTGGCGATGAGCGTCGTCGTGATCGTCGAAGTGGCGCTCTGGGCCGGCTTGGCGGCGATCGAGATGTCGCTGACGTTGATGATCCGCGGGAACTTGCTGACGCGATCGAAGAACAGCGCCAGGTTGTGGTACGAGCCGTCGGCGATGAGCTGATACGGCACTTCGGTGTAGAGCGGCTGCGCCTTCTGCGCCGTCGGCGTGAAGCGCAGCAGCGTCAGGTTCGACTGCGTCGCCAGCCCCTGCAGCCGGCGCAGCGTGTCGGCCACGTCCTTCTGCTCGGGCAGCACGTTGCGCAGCGACTCGAGGCGATGCTCGAGATCGGTGACCTGGGCCTGGAACTCCGGCAGCCGGCGCGCCGTCGCGACGCCCTTGTTGATGTCGGCCCGCAGCGACGTGAGGTGCGTCTTCTTCAGCGAGAGCTCGGCGTTGTAATCGGCGACGAAGAAGTTGTAGAAGCCGTAGACAGCGCCGCCGCACACCAGCACGAATGCGGCGATCTGCCCCCACCACGGAAGTTTGCTGAGTGAGATATCCACAGCTCTTTGCCCTATCGGTCCAAGTTACCGGCGCGTTACCGCGCCGGCGGCGCGCCCCGGCCGGCCGGCGCCGGCGTCGCCGGGGCCTCCGGGTTCTGCGTCGTCGCCCTGATCGTGAAGCGCACCAGGTCGCCCCCTGCGGTCTGCTCAACCTGGCTGTCGAGGATCTCGACCGGCCGCTTGAACCAGCTGCTGCCCTCGAGGTTGCCCACGAAATCCGACAGCCCGGTCAGCGAGGTCGTCCGCCCTTCCATCGTGAAGTCGGCCCCGCGCTGCCCCATCGACACCAGCCACAGCCGATCCGGCAGCGCCCGGCTCACTTCGTCGAGCACGTGCACGGGCGCGGTCTGTCCCCGGCGCAGCTGCTCGATCAGGGAGACGCGCTGCTGCAGCTGCGCCTTCCGCGCCTCGAACTTCTGCACCTGCGCCAGCACCGATCGCAGCTGGTTGGCCTCGGTCTCGGCGCGGGCGATGTCCTCGTCGAGGCGCACGCCCTCGGTGTGCAGCGACCAGTACCACCAGCCGACGCCGACGATGGTGGAGAGCAGAATCAGGGCCGCGCCGATGGTCACGCGCTGCGCGGCGGTGACCGCCGGGGTCGCCTTCTTCTTGGCGACCGGGCCGCGCTCGACGGCGAGCAGGTTGATGCGAATCATCGATCGCCCGCCCGTCGCAGCGCCAGGCCGACCGCCACCGCCACGGTCGGGGCGATCTCCGCGGCTTCGGTCTTGAACTTCTTGTTGTCGAAGGCGACCTTGCGGAAGGGGTCGAAGCTCTCGACCGGCGCCTCGAAGCGCTCGGTGAGCATCTCGGTGAAGCCCTCGGCGCGCGAGGCGCCGCCGCTCAGCACGATCCGGTCGATCTTGTCGGAGGCGGCGGTGGCCTTGAAGAAGTCGAACGTCTTCTGGATTTCCAGCATCACGTTCTCGGTCACCGCGCGCAGCACCGGCCGCGCCTCGTCATAGGTCGTCCCCTCGATCGGCTCGCCGCGCTTGAGCGCGTCGGCGCTCTCGTAGGGAAGGTTCAGCTCGCGCTGCAGCGCCTCGGTGTAGGCGTTGCCCCCCATCGAGATGTCGCGGGTGAAGACCGACTGGTCCCCCTGCAGGATGTTGATGTTGGTCGCGCTCGCGCCGGCGTTGAGCAGCACGACCACCGCGTTGGGATCGATGCCGTAGTTGACCTCGTAGGCGTTCTGCAGCGCGAAGGCGTCGACGTCGACGACCACCGCCGAGCGTCCCGCCTGGGCGATGACGCCGGTGTAGTCGGCGATCTTCTCCTTCTTCGCCGCGACCAGCAGCACTTCCATGGTCCCCTTGCCGCCGCTGGCGTCGCCGCGGTCGAGGATCTGGTAGTCGAGGTTGACGTCCTGGATGTCGAAGGGGATGTACTGCTCCGCCTCCCAGTAGATGGACTCGGCGAGCTCGGCGTCGGACATGATCGGCAGCGTGATCTTCTTGACGATCACGGCGTTGCCCGAGAGCGACGCAGCGACGTCCTTGGTCTTGATCGCGCGGCCGTCGAACAGCCGCCGGATGGCATCGGCGACGGCCGCGCCATCGATGATGGCGCCGTCGACGATGCTGTCCGGCGGAAGGTTCTCGGTTCCGAAGCCGGTCACTTTGTACGTCTTTCCAGACGCTTTGAGCTCGACCGCTTTGACAGCGCTCGAGCCGATGTCGAGGCCCACAAGGGCCTTGGCCCTACGAAACACAGATCACTCCAGACGGCATGCGATGGATTTATCGGCACCACCTCTTCGGCAAGTGAGGTGCCATGGAGGAGTTGCCTTCAAAATCGGCAGAACTGCGCAAAACTGAGATCTGCTGAGGTGCTCTGGCGTTACGAAATTCAACCAAAAGCACGAGATCGTAATCTTGACAATCGCGCTAATTGCCGGTATCCTCTTGGTTTGCCGTCCTTTGAAAGGTAACGAGAGGGGTCTCATGCGTTCGTTTGTTCCCACTGCCGGCAGTGTGGAGCGGCAGTGGCACGTCATCGATGCCGAGGGCCAGGTCCTCGGGCGTATTGCGACCGAAGCTGCCCGGCTCCTGCAGGGCAAGCACAAGGCGGTCTATACGCCGTACATCGACACCGGTGATCACGTGGTCATCGTCAACGCGGCCAAGGTCCGCCTGACGGGCCGCAAGGAAGAACAGAAACTGTACCGCTACCACTCCGGCTACGAAGGGGGCGTCCGCGAAGAGCGCGTCAAGGAAGTGCGCGCCAAGCAGCCGACCCGGATCGTGGAGGAAGCCGTGCGCGGCATGCTGCCGAAGACCAAGATGGGCGAGGCGATGTGGCGCAAGTTGAAGGTCTACGCGGGTGCCGACCACCCGCATGCGTCCCAAAAGCCCAAAAAGCTCAAGAGTGAGGTTGCGTAACTCGTGGCAGCAGCAGCAATCCAGTACTACGGCACCGGCCGGCGCAAGACTTCGACGGCCCGCGTTTTCCTGAGACCCGGCAACGGGACCCTGACCATCAATCACAAGCCTCTCGAACAGGCCTTCCCCACCGAGGCGCTGCGCACGCAGATCAAGCGGCCGCTGGCGGTGACGGAAACGGCCGATAAGTTCGACGTGCTCGCGACGATTGCCGGCGGCGGCATCGCCGGCCAGGCCGGCGCGCTGCGCCTCGGCATCGCCCGCGCCCTGGTCGAGTACAACCTCGAGCTGCGGCCGCAGCTCAAGAAGGAAGGCTTCCTGACGCGCGACGCGCGCATCAAGGAACGCAAGAAGTACGGGCAGAAGGGCGCGCGCAAGCGCTTCCAGTTCAGCAAACGGTAACGTCGCGATGGCTATGAGTACCCGATGGCTGTGAATAATGGAGGGACTTTGAACGGGATCGCGTTGAAGGATCTACTCGAGGCCGGCGTCCACTTCGGCCACCAGACGAAGCGCTGGAACCCCAAGATGAAGCAGTTCATCTTCGGCGAGCGCAACGGGATCTACATCATCGACCTGGCCAAGACAGCGAAGCTGTTCCGCAGCGCCGAGGAATTCGTCCACAACCTGGCCGCCGACGGGCGCACGATCCTCTTCGTCGGCACGAAGCGGCAGGCGCAGGACGCGATTGCCGAAGAGGCGCAGCGCTCGGGCATGTTCTTCGTCAACCAGCGCTGGCTGGGCGGCCTGCTGACGAACTTCTCGACGATCCAGCGCAGCCTGGCCCGTCTCCGCGACCTCGAAGCGATGGAGACCGACGGCCGCTACGAGACGATCACCAAGAAGGAAATCGCGCAGGTCGAGAAGGAGAAGCGGAAGCTCCAGAAGAACCTCGAAGGCATCCGCAACATGAGCCGCCTGCCCGACGCCATCTTCGTCGTCGACACCCGCAAGGAAAAGATCGCCGTCGACGAGGCGCGCAAGCTGAAGATTCCGGTGATCGGCGTGGTCGACACCAACTGCGATCCCGACGAAGTCGACTTCGTGATTCCCGGCAACGACGACGCGCTGCGCGCCATCCGGCTCTTCGCCTCGAAGATCGCCGACGCGGTGGTCGCCGGCCGCGGCGTCCGCGAATCGGCGCAGGCCGAGGACGGCGGCGCCGAGGGAGACGATCGCGGGCGGCGTTCGCGCCCTAACCGTCCGGCGCCGCGCGAGCAGGCCGTTACCCCGGCGTCGGTGTAAGCAGAAGGCCCGAGAGACCTTGACGCCGGCCTGAAGGATGGGCCGGCGTTTTTACGTACGCGAGGAGACAATGGCTGTTATGGACATCACGGCGGCGATGGTGAAGAAGCTCCGCGACGCAACCGGCGCGGGGATGATGGAGTGCAAGGCGGCCCTGAGCGAGGCCAACGGCGACCTGGAGGCGGCGACCACGCTGCTCCGCAAGCGCGGCCTCGCGACCGCCGCCAAGAAGGCCGGCCGCACCACCTCGGAAGGGCTGATCGGCCACTACATCCACATGGGCGGCAAGATCGGCGTGCTCGTCGAGGTCAACTGCGAATCCGACTTCGTCGCCCGCACCGACAAGTTCCAGGAGCTGACCAAGGAGATCGCGATGCACATCGCGGCCGCCAACCCGACCTACGTCCGCCGCGAGGACGTCCCCGAGGACGTCGTCGGCCGCGAGAAGGAGATCTACAAGGACCAGGTCAAGGACAAGCCGGCCCAGGTCATCGACAAGATCGTCGAGGGCAAGTTGAACAGCTTCTACCAGCAGTTCTGCCTCATGGAGCAGGCCTCGGTGCGCGACCCCAACGTCACCATCACGCAGCTGGTGCAGGACGCCATCCGCATCCTCGGCGAGAACATCACCGTCTCGCGCTTCACGCGCATGAAGGTGGGCGAATCGGCGTAGACATTGCTGATTGGCGATTGCGGATTGCAGATTGAACGGATTGGCGATTGACGATTGACGATTGGGATTGACGATTGGGGGAATCGCCCGTCCCAATCGGCAATCGGCAACCCCACTCGACAATCCCCAATCGGCAATCCGTCAATCGCCACTCGCCAATCCGCAATCTTCAATATAATTGGCGGATATGTCCGCTCGTTACGGTCGGGTCCTCCTGAAGCTTTCCGGTGAAGCCCTCATGGGCGAGTCGGCCTTCGGGATCGATCCCGCCGTGACGACGCAGATCGCCCGCGAGATCGCCGAGATCAACTCGCTCGGCATCCAGATCGCCATCGTCATCGGCGGCGGCAACCTGTTCCGGGGCCTGGCCGCCAGCGCCAAGGGGATGGACCGCGCCACCGCCGACTACATGGGCATGCTGGCCACGGTCATCAACGGGCTCGCCCTGCAGGACGCGCTGGAGAAGGCCGGCATCAACACCCGCGTCGCCACCGCCATCGAGATGCGCGCCGTCGCCGAGCCCTTCATCCGCCGCCGCGCCGTCCGCCACCTCGAGAAGGGGCGCGTCGTCGTCTTCGCCGCCGGCACCGGCAACCCCTACTTCACCACCGACACCGCCGCGGCGCTCCGCGCGATGGAGATGAAGGCCGACGTCATCCTCAAGGGGACCAAGGTCGACGGCATCTACACCGCGGATCCGATGCTCCACCCCACCGCAACCAAGTTCGAGCACATTTCCTACATCAAGGTCCTGGAGCAGGGGCTCAAGGTCATGGACGCGACCGCCATCTCCCTGTGCATGGACAACAAGCTGCCGATCGTCGTCTTCAACCTGCGCACCGCCGGCAACCTGCGGCGCGTCGTGATGGGCGAGGCGGTCGGCACGACCGTGACAGCGTAGCGAGGATCGTATGGACGTCAGTGATGTCAAAGGGCTGCAGGCCGAAGTCAAGAAGCGCATGGACGGCCACATCGACCACGTCCGCCGCGAACTCGCCGGCGTGCGCACCGGCCGCGCCTCGGTGAACATCCTCGACTCGGTGCACGTCGAGGCCTATGGCTCGCAGATGCCGCTCAACCAGGTGGCGTCGCTGTCGATCCCCGAGCCGTCGCTGATCGTGGCGCAGCCGTTCGATCCGTCGCTGATGGGCGCGGTCGAGAAGGCGATCCGCGCCGCCAACCTCGGGCTCAACCCGGCCAACGACGGCAAGGTGGTGCGCATCCCGATCCCCGCGCTGACCGAGGAGCGCCGCAAGGAGCTCTCGAAGCTGGTGCACAAGTACGCCGAGGAAGGGCGCAACGGCATCCGCCAGGTCCGCCGCGACGCCAACGAGAAGCTGAAGAAGCTGCTCAAGGAGCACAAGATCTCGGAAGACGACGAGCGCCGCGCCCTCGAGGACGTGCAGAAGTCCACCGACGCGCACATCGCCCTGATCGACGATGTGCAGAAGAAGAAGGACACGGATCTGCTGGGAAAATAGTGTCGTATTTCACGCATCTCGAATGCAGCGTTCCCTGCAGTCCGGCCCACTACGACGCCCGCGTCGAACAGCACCTCTGCCCCGCCTGCGGCATGCCGCTGCTGGCGCGCTACGACTTGAAGGCGGCGCGCGCCTGGAAGAAGGACTCGCTCGCGGCGCGCGTGCCGAACATGTGGCGGTATCGCGAGCTGATGCCGCTCTTCGACGGCGAGCAGCCGATCACGCTCGGCGAGGGCTGGACGCCGCTGATACACGCCAACCGGCTCGGCGAGCGCCTGGGACTCCCGCGCCTCTTCGTCAAGGACGAGTCGCTCAACCCG
>Ga0070673_100002587_pt1 | contig 11050 bp, 8 predicted proteins | sample KBSM23metaG_FD_65342 | JGI IMG/M metagenome (GOLD analysis project Ga0070673, IMG submission 65342) | Miscanthus rhizosphere microbial communities from Kellogg Biological Station, Michigan, USA - KBS M2-3 metaG | ecosystem: Host-associated > Plants > Roots > Rhizosphere > Soil ...
GAGGCGGGAAGTGATCTCGGCTTTGAGCTTCTCGTCCATCAACGGGGCCTTCAACGCATCTTGCAGTAGCGCGGTGGCGCGTGCCTTGTCGTCAGCCGTCACCACATCCTTGATTCGGGCATTGCTCCGACCCAGCAAACGGATGATCATCAAGCCGTCGCGCGTACCGCCGGACGCGCTGTAGGCAGCGAGGCGAGTGAGCGGCCGCAGATCACAATAAAGGTAGAGCGGATAGAGAAGGCTCGTGAGCTCCTGCGGCGTGAGCGGACTGATTTGCATGACTGCTTCCACCGCGGCATAGGGCGGGATAAGAATCTCGGACGGGCCGTTCGGGCACTCGGCGACGACATTGCAGTCGAAGACGGGCCCACCGATGCAGGACGAGGGCCAAGAGTTAGGCCTACTTGCCTAGGTCAGACCCGTTTCCGGGGGAAGAAGGGTTGGCCGCTGGCGAAGGCGGAGACATGCGTCACTGTCACGCGTCCGATTTCGGCCAGAGCCTCGTGCGTGAGAAATGCCTGGTGCGCAGTGATGAGCACCTTTGAGAAAAGTGAGCAGTCGCGCGAGCTCGTCGTCCTGCAGAATCTGCCCCGACAGGTCCTCGAAAAGACGCTTTTTTCTTCCCCGTGGACGTCGAGCGCGACCCCCACCAAGTCATTTTTGCTGAGCAGCACGATTGGTGTGTTTCGGCGGGGTTTCAAGTGGCCCACTCTGGCATCTTGATATCAGTCGATCCGCCAAGACCCTGTGAGTCCGGAATGCGCGCGAGCGCGAGGTCTTCGGGAAAAACGCAAAGCTTCTCGAGCATTCGATCGAGGAGATCGAACTCCTGTCGTAACGCGCCGTGACGTTCGCCAGGAAGCGTGTTGGCGAGATTGATGATCATCGCGCGCAGCCGACGCGCGATCTGGATGTTCGAAGCACCGTAAAAGCGAATTTCCACAAAGGCGAGGTGGACGAAGTCGTCCCACTTCGGCGTCCGGAGAACTAGCCGAAGTTTCCCGACGCGATCGAGGAAAAAGTCAGTGTGGAGACCGCGCTGGCCCACGCTGCGCAAGAGTCGGTGGAGCTGGTCGATCGCCAGCACCGCGGTCGTTGGATCGTTGATCGCGGCGGAGAGCGCCTTGATCGCGATATCGACCAAAATGCGAAACGCGAACAGCGGATCCTGCTCCAGCGTCCGCTCGGAACCGAAGATGACGCAGTCGCGCAGCATCCCCTCATCGATCGTCGCCGCGCCGCCATGAAGGAGGAAGAGTGGCTCAGCGACACCGACGAAATCTCCGACCTGCGGCGCCAGCTCGATCACCCCATTGGCCTCCTCCGCCATGGCAATTAGCTGCGAGAGATTCACGGCCAAAAAGATGCCAGATTGACCGCGATGCAGGATCGTCTGCTCGACGGGACCAGCATCCTCGGGCGAAGCCACGGCATTTGGCGCGCTCGTGAGCTTCTCGGGATAAACACTCCTGATCACTGCGAGTCCCGCATCACCTACGCTCCTAACGAGGCTAACCGGACGCAGCAGACGCGCGGCGTAATCAATCAGAAAGAGAAAGGCCGCCAGACAGACGAGACCGAGCACACCGGCGATAAAAGTCGCGAGCTGTGGGACGGTCGTCTCAAGGTGATTCTGTGTCCTGATGCAAAACAGAAAAGTGAAAACAAACAGGGCAACGGTGTAGCGAATGACGTTGTCCCGCAGCAGCGTCGTCGCGATGATACGCGGCGTGTATTGACCGCTGGCGACCTGGATTGCCACCAGCAACGAACCGAAGGTGAAGACAACAAATGAGAGCGAGAGCGTGATGACGGCACTCGTGAGAGCTTTTGCTCCTTCGAGCCCAAGCCCCCCTCCCGCCCAATCCACTCGCCATTCGATCTCCTCGACGATGATCCTGAATAACCGCTCGGCCGTTCCAGCAAGGACAGGAACGATCCAGAGCGACGAGCGCAGGTAGCTCTTGATGCGATAGCTCTGTTTCCAAGTCATGGTCAATCTAATTGCCAAAAAAGTGTTGCACTGTCGATGGCATTATTCCTTGGAACAGATGAGGTTGTGGCTTCGTCACAAAAATTCGAGATCACTCGCCGAAGATTTCGCGTGAGCAGAGTGTGAGTCTTATACGATTCCGGTTAGAACCCATAAGACTGCGAATCACTTCGCGCCCTGCGCCGCCAGCCAAGCAGCGCGCTTCTCGCGAATCAGGCTGACGGTTTCCTCGATCGTATCGACACAATTCGGAATGGTGAAATCGATCTCACTCGCAAGTTCGTTGCCTTCTCTCAGCATCGTGCGGCGACCCCACTCAACCAGTTCGGCCCACATTTTGCCGACAAGGATAAGCGGTGTGTTGTAGAGCTTGCGCACCTGCAGGAGCTGCCACGCGAGTGATAACTCCAGCAATGTCCCAACTCCGCCGGGCACGACCACAAATGCATCCGAGATAATCATGAAATGGTGTAGCCGAGAAAAGAAGGTGCGATGTTCGTAAGCCTGTCCGACAAACGGATTGACTGCCTGCTCGAAAGGCAAATCGACCCGGATGCCAACGGAGCGATGGAGCGCCTTCGGATCAGCCGAGAGCGCTCCCTCATTCGCCGCCTGCATCAATCCCGGCCCTCCCCCACTCATGATGTCGCAACCCATGGTTGTTAACTCCGCCGCGAGCTGTTTCACACTCTCATAGGCAACCGTGCCAGGCTTGAGACGAGCCGAGCCGAAAATAGTTACCCGGTAGTTCTGACGCGTTGTTCGGCGGAGACGAGTCAGTTCATTTACGACTTCCCAAAGGCCCGTCACCGTGCGCTCGACCAGTGCGGTGACCGCATCTTCGTCGCTTAGCTTAACAATGTCGGATTGTCCGAAGACTGGATTTGGTTCGCTCATGATGATTTTGGAGTTTGCGGAAGCTCAGCCCGTAACACCGCAGCGGAACGAGCTTGTAGAGGAAAAATGCTCATGTGTGCAAAGATCCGTCTCTTCGCGATTGGCACGGCGGTATCAAAGATGCATCGCCAGCGCAATTCCCGACGTCGCGCGCCGAGCCGAAAGGGCGCTGGCTCGTGATGCGCATTAAGAAGAATGGCAAACGAATCGCCGACGATGCGTTCGCCCTCTTCGTCAGTCTCGGTGATCTGGTCGCCCGGCAAAACCATGCCGATGGAGCAGACATGTCCTGAATGCCAATCTGCCTCTGACATCTCGCTCCCGTCCGACTTAATCCAGTAAAGATCCTTGATTTCGCTTCCGTGAATTGCCCGGCCCTGGAAAAAACCGCAGCGCCGGAAGACGGGCTGGAGCTTGCGCAAGCGCACAAGATCCCGGGTGAAAGCCAGCAGCGCGCGTTGCTCATCAGAGAGATTCCAATCGAGCCAGGCGACCGGCGAATCCTGACAGTAGGCGTTATTGTTGCCCTGCTGCGTCTGGCCGAATTCATCTCCGGCCAGCAGCATTGGCACACCCTGGGAGAGAAGAAGCGTGGTCAGAAAGTTCCGCTGTTGACGTGCCCGCAGCAGATTGATCTCGCTCTCACCGGTCGGTCCCTCGACCCCGCAATTCCAACTCTCATTGTCGCTCGTCCCGTCGCGATTTTCTTCGCCGTTCGCTTCGTTGTGTTTTTGGTTGTAACTAACGAGATCTCGCAGCGTGAAGCCATCGTGGGCGGTGATGAAGTTGACGCTCGCGCTCGGACGCCGGCCGTTATGAGAATAGAGATCGCTGCTCCCGGCGAGCCGCGAAGCGAGCTCGCCGACAGTGCCGCCCTGGCCTTTCCAGAAGCGCCGGACACAATCCCGGTACTTCCCGTTCCATTCGCTCCATAGGACGGGAAAGTTGCCGACCTGGTAACCGCCTGGACCGATGTCCCACGGTTCGGCGATCAGTTTTACCTCAGAAAGAACCGGGTCCTGATGAATGATATCAAAGAACGAACTCAACCGGTCGACCTCCCACAACTCACGCGCCAGCGCGCTGGCAAGATCGAACCGAAAACCATCGACATGCATTTCGGTCACCCAATGCCGCAACGAGTCCATGATAAGCCGGAGTGTTTGTGGATGACTGACCCTGAGAGAGTTACCGCAGCCGGTGAAATCGACGTAGTGACTCTGGTCCGCATCCAGGCGGTAATAGGTCGAGTTATCTATTCCACGTAGCGAAAAAGTCGGGCCGAGATGATTCCCTTCGGCGGTGTGGTTATAAACAACATCCAGGATAACTTCGATGCCCTCAGCATGCAGCCGGCATACCATCTTCTGGAACTCCTCTATCACACCGTCCAAGCCAGTCGCCGCATAGCCCGGGTGCGGTGCGAGGAAGCCAAGCGTGTTGTAACCCCAGTAGTTGACCCGGCCTCGCTCGAGGAGGAAGGGCTCGTCAATGTGATAATGAACAGGCAGCAATTCTATCGCGGTGATGCCAAGCTCATGTAGATGTTTGATGGCGGCAGGTGAAGCGAGGCCCGCATAAGTCCCGCGAAGATTCTCTGGAACATCAGGGTGCTGATTGGTGAAACCTTTGACGTGCAGCTCATAAAGGACCGTTTCGTGCCAGGGCCGACGTGGCGACTTGTCCGCACCCCAACTAAACTTGTTATCAACTACACAAGCGAGTGGCGCGAAAGGAGCGGTGTCACATTCCTTGTCGAGAATGGATCGATCCCAATGGAGATCGCGCGCGATTAGTTTGGCGTACGGATCGAGCAGAATTTTCCGCGGATTAAAACGATGTCCGCTTGCCGGATCATCCGGTCCGTGCACCCGGTAACCATAGATTTGACCGACTTTCAGTTTGGGGAAAAAGCCATGCCAGACTTGGTTCGTCTTTTCTGGTAGTGGGATGCGAGCGGATTCGACCCACGAATCCGGCGAATCGAAAAGACAGAGCTCTACCTTGGTCGCATGCTCAGAAAACAGCGCAAAATTAACCCCGTTGTTCCTGCGAGTGGCACCTAGCGGAGAAGAGTAACCCGGCCAGGGACGCATCGCTTGCACAAGATCAGTGGCCTCTCTCGATGCGCATGTCGCTGATCCGGTCAGCGCATTTTACCGCCGTAGATCGCGTCGTTGCCCAGCGCTTCTTCAATCCGCAAAAGCTGATTGTATTTCGCGACGCGATCGGTCCGACTGAGTGAGCCAGTCTTTATCTGACCGGCGTTCGTGGCCACGGCGATATCGGCAATCGTTGTGTCTTCGCTCTCCCCGGAACGATGACTGATAACAGCCGTATAACTGTTTTCTCTGGCCAGCTCGATGGCATCGAGGGTCTCGGTTAGTGAGCCGATCTGATTTACTTTCACCAGAATCGAGTTGGCCACGCCTTGATCAATCGCTTTACGCAAGAACTGTACGTTTGTCACAAGCAAATCGTCGCCGACCAGCTGGGTCTTCGCGCCCATTGCGTCAGTCAATTGTTTCCAGCCGGCCCAATCGTTTTCTGCGCATCCATCTTCGATCGAGATGATCGGAAACTTCTTTGTCAGATCCTGGTAGTAGGCAATCAGCTCGCTCGCGTTGCGGCTCGACTTGTCAGATTTCTTGAAGACGTATTGCTTTTTTTTCGCGTCGTAAAACTCCGAGGCCGCCACATCAAGCGCGATGAAGATATCTTTGCCGAGTTTGTAGCCTGCCTTCTTGACTGCCTTGGCAATGGTTTCCAAAGCGTCGTCAGCGCTTTCGAACTTCGGTGCAAACCCGCCTTCATCGCCGACGGCGGTGGCCAGCCCGCGATCATGCAGAACACTCTTCAAAGCGTGGAAAATCTCGCAGCCGGCACGCAAGGCTTCGGAAAAGCTCGGCACGCCCTTGGGCATGACCATAAACTCCTGGAAATCCACCGGCGCGTCGGAATGCGCACCGCCATTGACGATGTTCATCATCGGAACTGGCAACACTTTGGCATTCGGTCCGCCGAGATATTTGAAAAGCGGAAGGTTGAGCTGCGCCGCCGCTGCCCGGGCGGTAGCAAGGGAGACAGCGAGAATCGCGTTGGCGCCGAGCTTTGCTTTGTTGGCCGATCCGTCAAGCGCGATCATCGCCTTGTCCACGCCCACCTGATCGGTCGCGTCCATGCCAACGACCTTCTTGGCGATGGCACTGTTGACGTTCCCCACCGCCTTGGTCACACCCTTGCCGCCAAAGAGTTTCTTGGCGCCGTCGCGCAACTCCCAGGCTTCGTGCTCACCAGTGCTCGCGCCACTGGGGACGATGGCGCTACCACTAGCTCCTCCGCCGACCGTAACTACAGCTTCGACGGTTGGATTACCCCGCGAATCGATGACTTGGCGGCCGTGAACTTGAACAATTTTGGTTAGAGACATTTTAGATTTTTCCTTGGTAGCTGAAGACTGGCAACGAAAAGTTGGACCTTATCATAATTAATCAGTGAGCGATGTGCCGGGAAGAAAAGCTTTTTTGTTCGCGAAAGCGAGCAAGTTCGTAACTGTGACCCGAGCGATCTCGGAGAGAGCCTCGCGAGTGAGGAAAGCTTGATGCGCAGTGATCAACACATTTGGAAAAGTAAGCAGACGAGCGAGGTCATCGTCATGCAGGATCTGGCCGGATAGATCCTCGAAGAAGACACCTTCTTCCTCTTCGTAAACGTCGAGCCCAACCCCGCCGAGGCGGCCGCTTTTCAAGGCATCAATCAAGGCTTTCGTCTCGATGAGGGCTCCCCGGCTGACATTAATAATAATGGTGCCAGGTTTCATTAACTCAATAGTCTCGCGACGAACGATGTGATGCGTCTCAGGGGTAAGCGGGGTATGAAGTGAGATGACCTCGCACTCGCGCGCGAGGGTGCGCGCGTCGGTGTATTCTATTCCATGTTCCTTTGCCCAATCGGGCAGCGGAAACGGATCGTAAGCCATTACTTTCATTCCAAACCCGCGCAAGATTTCCGCCGCGCATCTCCCGATCTTTCCGGTGCCGAGAATTCCGGCAGTTTTCCCATGAAGATCGAAACCGACGAGACCATTGAGAGAAAAGTTGAGATCATGAACGCGATTACTGGCGCGCGGGATTTTGCGATTGAGAGCGAGGAGAAGCGCGATCGCGTGTTCGGCAACACCGTGCGGAGAGTAAGCAGGGACGCGCGTGACTGGGAGGCCAAGCTCCTTCGCCGCCACCAGATCCACGCCATTAAACCCCGCGCAGCGCAGCGCCAGATGTTTGACACCGAGCGACTGAAGACACTCGAGACATGGCCGATTCGCATGATCGTTAACGAAAAGACAGACCGCTTCAGCCCCACGCGCGGCCGGGGCGGTTTCGACGGAAAGACGCGACTCGAGGAAGCGCCACTTTATTTGGTCGCTCGAGGCTGCTCCTTGCAGCGACTCGCGATCGTATGGCTTGGTATCGAAGCAAGCGGTTTGCAGCATAACGAGACTAACTCCCAGGGGCTATTTTCCAGACGCGGTCACAGTAATCGCGGATTGATCGGTCCGAAGAGAATTTCCCCATCCGCGCCGTGTTCAAAATCGATTTACGCGTCCAGGCCTCCGGATCCTTCCAAAGAACGCTGACTTGTTCCTGCGCATCCAGATAGGACTGGTAATCAACCATCAACATAAAGGGATCATCGCCGAGAAGATTTTCCACGATAGGCCGGAAGAGTTCGGCGTCGCCTTGAGCGAGCGCGCCGCTGGCGATGAAATCGATAACTTCGCGCACGGCTTCGTTCCCATTGTAGAAATTGCGCGGTCGATAGCCACGTGCTTTCACCTCGCCTACCTCACTCGCCGTCAGACCGAAGAGGAAGAAATTCTCCGCGCCAACTTCTTCGCGGATTTCCACGTTGGCACCGTCAAGAGTTCCAATGGTGAGCGCGCCGTTGAGCGAGAACTTCATGTTACCGGTTCCGCTTGCTTCCTTGCCCGCGGTTGAAATTTGTTCGGACAGATCGGCCGCGGGATAAACGAAATGGGCGTTTTTCACATTGAAATCCGGGAAGTAGATAACCTTCAGCCGGTCGCGGACATTTGGATCATTGTTCACAAGATCCCCGATCGCAGTGATTAGTTTGATGATCCTTTTCGCCATGAAATAACCGGGCGCTGCTTTGCCGCCAAAGATAAAAGTGCGCGCCGGGACATTACTGTTTGGGTCCTTCTTAAGCCGCAGATACAAGGTAAGAATGTGAAGAGCCGCGAGGTGCTGCCGCTTGTATTCGTGAATGCGTTTTACCTGCACATCGAAAAGTGAATCCGGCGCGATTACAATTCCGGTAAGACCCTTGATGAGTTCTGCCAGACGACACTTATTCCCGAGCTTTACCTCCCGCCATTGCTGGCGGAATGCTGGATCATCCGCCAATTGTTCGAGGGCGCGCAGCCGATCGAGTTTTTTTAGCCAGTCTTCGCCAACCCGTGCGGTGATCAGCTGGGTAAGCGCAGGATTGCTCAGAGCGACGAAACGCCGCGGGGTGACTCCATTGGTGACATTGCAAAATTTTTCCGGCCACAATTCCGCGAAGTCGCACAGGACGGTTTGCGTGAGTAGTTTTGAGTGTAGCTCGGCGACGCCGTTGACGGCATGACTTCCAACGGTGGCGAGGTTAGCCATTCGGACTGACCGCGGGGCATTTTCATCAATGAGCGAGAGGCGCGACAAACGCGCGTCATCACCGGGAAATCTTTCACGCACCTCTTCAAGAAAGCGGCGGTTGATTTCGTAAATGATCTCGAGATGGCGTGGAAGCAAGGCGCCGAAAAGACCGACGCTCCATTTCTCTAATGCCTCGGGCAGGAGTGTGTGATTCGTATAGGCGAAGGTGGCCCGAGTTACATTCCATGCTGTCTCCCACCCAAGTTCGTTCTCATCCACCAGCAGCCGCATCAGCTCGGCAACCGCAATCGCCGGGTGCGTGTCGTTCAGTTGTGCCGCCCACCTCTCGTGGAAGGTCGAGGGCGTTCCCCCCAGGAACGTGTGAATCCGGAGCATGTCTTGGAGAGAACAACTGGAGAAGAAAAACTGCTGTTTCAGCCTGAGTTCCTTACCCGCAGCAACTTCGTCATTCGGATAGAGAACTTTCGTAATGTTCTCTGAAGCCATCTTGTCCTGAACCGCCCGGTAATAATCGCCGTGATTAAAAGCCGAGAAATCGAATGACTCAATTGCCTCCGCCTTCCAGAGCCGCAGGAGATCGCAGGTATCGACTTGATAACCCAGGATAGGTGTATCATAAGCAACGCCCTTGACTACGTTCGCCGGGACCCAACGGACGTGAAGGCGGCCCTGCTCATCCGTGTTAGTCTCCGTATGCCCGCCAAACTTCACTTCATAGGCAGTTTCTGGACGCGCGATCTCCCATGGGTTGCCGGATCGGAGCCATTTGTCAGTGATTTCCTGCTGCCACCCATCACGGATGATTTGATCAAAAATGCCGAACTCATAGCGAATGCCGTAGCCGATGGCAGGCACCTCGACCGACGCGAGTGAATCCATGTAACACGAGGCTAACCGGCCAAGACCGCCATTTCCCAGGCCGGGTTCCTCTTCCTCACCGATAAGCTCATCGAGGTCATAGCCTAACGAATGTAAGGCTTCCTTCGTTGCTTCGGTCATCCCGAGACTGAGGAGATTATTGGCCAGATGCGGCCCGGGCAGATATTCCGCCGACAGATAGGCGACTACTCGTGTGTCTGCGTCGCCGTAGGTTTCAAGCGATCTAACCGCACGCTTGAAGACGCGGTCGCGCACCGTCAGGGCGAGGGCAAGGTAAAGATCGTGCTTTGTTGCCATCCGCTCCAGGCGGCCCAAACCGCAATGGAGATTGTCGAGAAACGCTCGTCTAATCTCATCGGCGTTCGTGCCGGTCCGGATGGTGCCAATTGAGTTCATGAGAGTTAGAGCGGGAGCAGAGCGACGCGTGTGACGGCGAAGCCGAAAACCGCCAGAGCAAAGATGAATGATACCAACCGGACCCGCCTCTGCTCGAATTTGATCGCGGCATTAGCAAAGAACAGGACGGTGGCGAACAGCACCGTGTTCGCGAGATAGGCACCCGAGAAAGTTCCGGCCATTCGAGCATCCTTAAGTTTGTCGGCGCCGGTGGCGCTAGCCTCGGCCGCCTCACGCGTCCCTCGGATTTCATACAATCCCGGCACGAACGGGTGCGGATCGGCCTTCGGATTTTCGAATGGTTTCTGCGTCATCCAGGCGTCATACGCCTTGCGCACGTCAGGCGGAAAACGCTGGACATAAAAGTCAGCGAGTTTCTCATTACCAGCCTGCTTGGCCGCGAGCACCTGCATGAACATGGCGGTGTGAATGGTCGCGCTCTGCATTCCTTGCACGCTTAAGAGACCGGCCTTGCGTTCGAGCGAATTGTATTCGTTGAAAAGTCGATTTCCTTTCCGCGTCCAACCAGCTGACTCATAGGAACACCAGGCCGTTCCGAGCGTCGCCAGCGCCATGAGCAGAGCCGCGATCGGCTCGGCCCAACGATGCTTTGCCGGCTCCCGCATGGATGAAGGAGGCGACCGGTCATCAGCGGGCGCCTTCCTCGGCTCTGCAGTGCTGGTGCTGGGGTCAGGCGGCGTAGCAGTCATGCGATCAATTTTGAATTCGTGGAAATCATCTCGTGATCTTGCAAATCGCGAAAAAACCATCGCGCGCTGACCGAATGGCCTCTATCAGACCTTGGTCCTACACGCTAAGCGCGACTTATGCGAAGCGCTCGGGCTGACCGGTCGTGGCGAGGACAGAACGCCACCAACCGCTCGCCGGATCGAGCCGTTTGGTCTGGGTGGCGAGCAGTTCGATCGGGACGTGGACAAAGCGCTCGTGCACAAAACCGATCACGACGCCGGTCCGGCCCGCCATTGCGGCGTGCACGGCATGACGCGCGAACAAATCGCAGAGAAGATCGTCTTCGCAATTGGACGGCCGGCTGCGAACCTGGTAGCTCGGATCGAAGTAGCGGAGCACAACCGGGATGCCCTCAGCCGCAAAATGCGACTTGATCTGCTCGCAAAGGAACGGGCCAATGTCCTTCAGCTTGACGTTCCCGGAAGCATCGCGTGCCGCGGCGGCACTCTCTAACAAG
>Ga0070673_100002588_pt1 | contig 11046 bp, 4 predicted proteins | sample KBSM23metaG_FD_65342 | JGI IMG/M metagenome (GOLD analysis project Ga0070673, IMG submission 65342) | Miscanthus rhizosphere microbial communities from Kellogg Biological Station, Michigan, USA - KBS M2-3 metaG | ecosystem: Host-associated > Plants > Roots > Rhizosphere > Soil ...
GCCGCGATCCAGTACATCATCGTGCCGCCGAAGAAGAACTCCATCACGCCGCCGGGCGGCGCGTCGGGGCTGGCCAGCAGACGCAGGAACATCCAGAACACGATGCCCTGCAAGGTCAGGAACAGCGCCATGACGGCCCACCCGGCGGGCGTCCGGAAGTACGCCTCCCACTCGCGTCGCACGATCGCGATCACCGCGCTCACGAGGTCACCTTCGCGAACACCTCGTCCAGCGACGCCGCCTGCATCTTCTCGCGCAGCGCCGCCGGCGTTCCGGCCGCCTTCACCTGACCTCGATCGATGATCACCACCCGGCTGGCCAGCGCCTCGACGTCGGACAGGATGTGCGTCGACAGCAGCACGGCCCGCTCCCGCGCCAGCTCGCGGATCATCGCGTGCGTCTCGCGGATCTGGTTCGGATCCAGGCCGACGGTCGGCTCGTCCAGGATCAGGATGGGCGGGCGGGCCAGCAGCGCGTCCGCCAGGCCCACCCGCTGCCGATAGCCGCGCGACAGCGTGCCGATGATCTGCGCGCGCCGGTCAGCGAGCCCGGCGATGGTGATCGCGTCGTCGACGGCCGCGCGCCGTTTGGCGCGCGCGATTCCTTTCAGCGCGGCGCGAAAGCCGAGGTACTCCGTCACGCGCATCTCGGGCGGCAGCGGGACCGCCTCGGGCAGATAGCCGAGCGCGCGCCGCACCGCGCGCGTGTCGTCCGCGATCGAGCAGCCCGCCAGCACGGCCGTTCCGCGCGTCGGCGCCAGGAAGCAGCTGAGGATGCGCATCAGCGTCGTCTTGCCGGCGCCGTTCGGTCCCAGCAGGCCGACGATCTCGCCCCGCTCGACCTCGAACGACACGTCGTCGAGCGCCGGGCGGACGTCGCCGCCCCGGGCGGACCCGTACCGCTTCGTGACACCCCGGACGCTGATCAAATCAGCGAGAAGGTTACTCCAGACCGCGATCGCGCAAGGACCCGTCGTCCTCGCCCCGCAGGTGACCGACCTCGTGCAACAACGTACGCGCGATCGCCTGGTCCAGTTCCCCGACGTCGTGGACCGTCCGCAGCAGGTTCCGCCGGTAAAGGACGATGGTCCGTTCGCCCGCGTCGCACTGGAGGCCGCCCGGCGGCAGCGCCGGCGCGGGCGAATGCGCCAGCGACTCCGTCGCGCCGCCGGAACCCACCGGCTGCGAACGCCCCTTCCCGGCGCGCCCCGCCGGCGGCGTCGGGATCACCCGATCGGTGTAATCCAGCGGCAGCCCCCGGAACAGGCCCAGGATCGTCGGCGAGAGCGGCGGCTTCTCGGCGACCAGATCCGCGATGTCGGGCAGGTCCGCCGCCTCGACCTTGATGCCGCCCAGGTCGTGGCGGATGTCCTCGGACAGGTCGGAGACGGCGCGCTGAACGTGCGCGGCGAAGTCGGCCTGCACCATCTCCAGCGGCACCGGGAACGACTTGACGTCGGCCGCGCTGGCGGACGCGAGGTGGCGCGCAGCCGCCGCGTCCTCGCCCTGGCGCTCCTCGATCAGACCCAGGTGGTAAAGCGCGTGCGCGTGGTCGGGCGTCGCCGCCAGCACCTTCTCGAACGTCTTGCGCGCCTCCTCGAACCGGCACAATTCGAACAGCGCCACGCCGCGTTCGTAGACGGCGGCGTCGAAGTGCGGCGACATCTTCAGCGCGCCCTCGATCCGCTTGAGCGCCTCGACCGCGCGCCCGAGATCGATCAGCGCCTGGCCCTCCAGCAGGGCCAGCCGCGCGGCGCGCTCGCGATCGCGGCGGCCGACGTGGCGGCTGCCGCGGCGCGCGTATTCCAGGCCCAGCGCCGACCGATCCACCGACGGCGCCAGCTGATTGATGTTGAGATCCGCGGCCGCCTCCAGCGTCTCCGGATCGTCGGGCGCCAGCGCCAGCGCCAGCGCGATCGCGTCGCGCGCCTCGTCCAGCCGGTCGAGGCGCATCAGCGAGATGGCGCGGTTGTGGTGCGCCTCGACGGAACGCGGCGCCTGGCGGGCGGCCTCCTCGGCGCAGGCCAGCGCGCCGCCGTAGTCGCCGTCGTCGAACAGCTCGGCGGCGCGGTCCAGCAGCGACGCGACCGGCGCGTCCAGCCAGGCGGGGCGCTCGGCGAAGCAGCGGCGCAGCGGCCGCGGGGGCGGCTCGTTCGCGTCCGACGGCGGCCCCGAACAGGTGCGCGAGGCGGTCACGGGCGCCGCCTGCGACGCCGCCACTGTCGACCGGGCCGGCGCGGGAGGCGTCTCGCTTGCGCCCTTGCGTGCGCGGCAACCGCCGGCGGTCGCGACCGCGAGGCAGGCGAGGACGGCGGCACACTTCATGGGCCCCCTATGATACCCGAGCCAGAGCGTTTCAGTGTTTCCGGTTGGTCAGCAAGTCGGGAACCCTGAGGGTTCCCGAACCCTCCCGCGACGGGACGCGGCGAGCAAAGCTTGCCGGCTCCCCACGCGTCAATGCGCCTCGCCCCACGTCTGGCCCGCCCCCACGTCCACGACCAGCGGAACGTCCAGCTTATGGACGGCTTCCATCTCGTTTTTCACCCATTGCTTGAACTCTTCGCTGCGCGCGGCCGGGACCTCGAACACCAGCTCGTCGTGCACCGTCAGCAGCAGGTCGGCGTCGGCGACCGGCGACCGGCCCGCCTCGATCGCCCGGTCGACGCGGATCATCGCGACCTTCAGCAGATCGGCCGCCGAGCCCTGGATGGGCGTGTTGCGCGCGATCCGCTCGGCGTAGTTGCGGTCCTGCGCGCGGGTCGCGCGGATCTCCGGCAGCGGCCGCCGCCGCCCGAGCATCGTCACGGTCTCCGCGTTGGCGCGCGCCTCGGCGATCGTCCGTTCCATGTACGCCTTCACGCCCGCGTAGCGCGCGAAGTAGCTCTGGATGTACGTGCGCGCCTGCGCGCGCGGGATGCGCAGCACCTGGGCCAGGCCGAAGTCACTCTGCCCGTACGACAGACCGAAGTTGATCGCCTTGGCGATGCGCCGGTGCTCGGCGGTCACCGACGACGACGGCACGCCGAACACCTCGGCGGCCGTGCGCTGGTGGATGTCCTCGCCCGAGCGGAACGCGTCCAGGAACGCCGGATCCTGCGAGAAGTGCGCGAGGATGCGCAGCTCGATCTGCGAATAATCGGCCGACACCAGCACGTATCCCGGCTTGGCGACGAACGCCTGGCGGATGCGCCGGCCGACCTCGGTCCGGATCGGGATGTTCTGCAGATTGGGGTTGCTGGACGACAGCCGGCCCGTGGCCGCGACCGCCTGGTTGAATGACGTGTGCAGCCGCCCGGTCGCCGGGTTCACCAGCGCCGGCAGCGCGTCGATGTACGTCCCCTTCAGCTTCGAGAGCACGCGGTAGTCGACGATCTTCGCGGGGACCGGGTGCAGGGCGGCCAGCTCCTCCAGCGCGTCGGCGTCGGTCGACGGTCCGGTCTTCGTCTTGCGGACCACCGGAAGCGACAGCTTGCCGAACAGCACGTCGGCCAGCTGCTTGGGCGAATTGATGTTGAACGACATCCCGGCCTGAGCGTGGATCTCCGCTTCCAGCGCGGCGAGCTGGCCGCCCACCTCCAGCCCGATCTCGCGCAGCTTGTTTGTGTCCAGCGTGATGCCGCGGCATTCGATGTGCGCCAGCACGTGCGCGAGCGGCAGCTCCATGTCTCGGTACAGCGGCTCCAGCCCCGCGGTCGCCAGTCGGGCCGGCTGGCGGTCCGCCAGCGCGAGCGTGGCCGCGGCCTCGGCGCCCAGCCAGGCGCCCACCTCCTCCACCGAGATCTGGGAAGCGGGCGTCGCTTTGGCGCCGCTGCCCATCCAGCTGGTGCGGCCCGCGACCGCCGGGATCCCTTCGGCGGCGCTGACGAGCTCCAGGTCGTAGCGCGTGCGCGACGCGTCCAGCAGGTACGCCGCCAGCATCGAGTCCGACGCGACGCCCGCCAGCGTCAGCCCACGGCGCAGCAGCAGCACCTCCAGCGTCTTCGCGTCGTGAACGTGCTTCGCGACCTCGGGCGACGCCATCACCGGCGCCAGCACCGCCAGCGCGTCTGCCTCCGGCAGGCAGCTGGGCGCGCCCAGGTACCGGTGAACGATCGGGAGGTAGGCGCGGCGCTCGCCCACCGCGAACGCGATGCCGACCAGGTCCGAACGCACCGCCGACGGACCGTCGTAGAGCGCGGCCACGCCGACCGCGCCCGCGGCGCGGATGTCGGCCGCCAGCGTCTCCAGATCGGCGCGCGTGGTGATCGCCGGAATGCGCGGGGGCCGCACGACCGGCGCGATCGTCTCGGGCACCGCCGTGACGACCGGCGCGGGCGTGTTCTCGGCGTGCGGCGCGATCGCCGCCGCGCCCGACGGCGACAGCTGATCGGCCAGGCGCCAGAACTCCAGCTCGGTGAACAGGGCGCGCAGCCCCTTCTTGTCCGGTTCGACCCGGTGCAGCTCGGCCAGGGTCTTCGGCAGCGGCACGTCCTCGCGCAGCCGCACGAGCTCGCGCGACACGCGGACCGCGTCGCGCGCTTCGTGGACGGCGACGCCGCGCTTGCCGGGCACGCCGCCCGCCGCCGCCGCCGCCAGCAACGCGTCCAGCGACCCGAACTTGTTGATCAGCTCCGAGGCGGTCTTCGGTCCGATGCCCGCCACGCCGGGCACGTTGTCGATGCTGTCACCCATCAGCGCCAGCACGTCCCCGACCCGGTCCGGCCCGACGCCGAACTTCTCCTTCACCTCGGCCGGTCCGATGCGCCGGTTCTTCATCGTGTCCAGCACCGCGACGCCGCCGTCGTCGGTGCAGAGCTGCGTCAGGTCCTTGTCCGACGAGCAGATGACCACGTCCATGCCCGCCGCGCGCGCGACCCGGGTCAGCGTCGCGATGACGTCATCGGCCTCGAAGCCGGGCACCCCCACCTGCGCCAGCCCGAACGCGTCGATCACCCGCCGGACCATCTCCAGCTGCTCGGCCAGCTCGGGCGGCATCGGCGGCCGGTGCGCCTTGTAGTTGCCGTAGATCTGCTTGCGGAAGTTCTCGCCGGGCGCGTCGTATGCCACACACAGGTGGGTTGGCTTCTGCTCGCGCTCGATCTTCAGGATCATCTGGCAGAGGCCGTAGATCGCGCCTGTCTGCGTCCCCTTCGTCGTCTTCAGGGGCGGCAGCGCGTGGAACGCCCGGAACAGGAAGTTCATGGCGTCCACGATGAAGAGGCTGGGCTTCGCGGCGGCTGTGCCTTCGAGGGTCAGCATCGGGTGGCCAAGTGGCAGGGTGGCAACGTGGCAGGGTGGGTCGACGTGCGACCCGCCGCTCGTATAGCACGCATGGTCAGTGCAGATCTCCGCGCGTTGAAGGAGTCCGAAGTGCATGACTTCGTGCCACAATGATGGTCCTTTGCCGCGCCCTCGCCTGGTCCGGGTGCTTCGCAACACAGTCGTCGGGCTGGTGGGGACGATTGTGGTCGCGGTGCTCGCGGCGTCGATCATCTTGCAGGGGTCGCGGCTGGGCCGGCTGATCGAGAGCACCCTCCCCGAGAACAAGGGGAAGCTGCACATCGGCGGCGTCACCTGGCACCTGCGCGCGCTGACCGACATCATCACGGACGAGCCGACGCCCATCGCCGTCGACGGCCTGCAGATCGTCGACCCCGAGGGGACGATCGTGCTCGACGTGCCGCACCTGGACGCGAAGGTGAAGCTGCGGACGCTGATCGCGGGCGGCAGCTTCTCGATCCACGACCTGCGCGTGCCGGTGGCGCTGTGGAAGTTCGCGGCGATGAAGAACAGCGAGGGGATCGGCTTCCTGGCGGCGCTGGCGCCCAAGAAGGAGCCGCCGCCCCCGCCCCCCGGCACGAAGCCGAAGGGCCCGGGTTCGTTCTTCGCGATCGAGGGCGCCGAGCTGGGCGACCTGAACGCCATCTTCGACTTCCCCGGATCGTGGGGCCTGGAGCTGCGCCACGCCCACGCGCGCGCGTCGCTGAAGCAGGACGGCACCGATCCCGAGCACCCGACGTTCGGTTTCGACGCCGGTCCGGTGCTGGCGAACGGCGGCGGCTGGCTGCGCATCCTGGACGACTACGTGCTGCCGTTCGACCGCGTCGACATCGCGCGCGTCGCGACCACGCAGGAATGGTTCGACGACATCTTCCTGGACCTGACCGAGGCGGACACCGGGCGCACCAAGCTGGTCGGCAAGGGCTTCTTCACCGGCATCTACGGCGAAAAGTCGGTCCCCGGCATCAAGCTGCACGCGGGCTTCACGCAGGCAGGCGACGCGCTGACCGCCGTCGTCGCGGGCGGCGGCCTCAAGATCGAGGGCCTGACGATCTCCGGCGACGACGCCGCGATCAACGCCGACCTCACCGACACCTTCGCGGCGCTGAAGGTGAAGGCCGCGTTCAAGGGACTGGACGCCAAGTTCGACACGTACCGCGCGCTGGGCATCGGCTTCGGCCTGCGCTTCGACGCGGGCGCCGGCAAGGTCGACGTCGACGACTTCGGCTTCGGCGCGCCGGGCGGCGGCAAGATGAAGCTGGGCGCGAAGCTGGACACGAACACGCTGTCGCTGGACGCCAACCTGGCGTTCACCGACTTCCAGACGGAGAGCTACGTGCCGCCCGAGCTGCGCGCGATGGCGGGCGGGCGGCTGCAGGGGCGCATCGACGCGCGCGCCGACATCGCCCACAAATCGGCGCGCCTGCCGCGCGTCGATCTGAAGTTCACGCGCCCGAAGGCCGGCGGCTTGCCCAAGGAGGTGCGCATCGCCGGCAACGCGGTGCTGGGCGCCGATCGGATCAAGACCGACGGGCTGACCGTCTCGGTCACCGGGGCCAGCGCGACGGCGAAGGGCTCGGTGAACCTCGACAAGCAGATGCTGGACATGGGCCTGGCCGTGGTCGCGGCGGATCTGGGCCGCTTGCTCGACGAGATGGGCCTGCCGCCGGTGGCGAAGAGCGCGCGCATCGACGCGAAGGCCGACGGCACGTTCGAAAATCCGCGCGTCGAAGGCGACGCCAACGTCCAGGGCGTCAACGCGGGCGGGCGCAAGCTGCCCGAGCTGGTCGCGAAGTTCGGCCTGGAGAAAGGGACGCTGCGCCTCGACAAGCTGGCCGGCCCGCTGTTCGGCGGCCACATCGACGGGCACGGCACCGTGCAGCTGTGGGAGAAGCGCGCCAGCAAGCCGCTGAAGTCGCCGATCGTCGACGTGAAGCTGGATCTGCGCGACATCGACCTCGCGACGCTGGCGCAAAGCGAGGATCTGGCGGGCCGCCTGTCGCTGCACGCGGACGCGACCGGCCCGCTCGACGGCATCACGGCGCGCGTCAGCGTCCCGGCGGGCACGCCGGTCAAGGTGCTGGGCGACGCCTACTCGCTGGGGCCGGTCGAGATCCTGCTGGACACCGACAAGTCCGGGCAGACCGCGACGGTGAAGACGCTGCGCCTGAAGCGCGACGCCGGCGGCGCCGTCGACATCCACGGCAAGGTCGCGCTGGCCCACCAGGACCTGGACCTCGACGTGGTGCTGGACAAGCTGCCCCTGGCCGGCCTGCCCGGCGTCGCGACGTCCGAGATTCCGGTCAGCGGCTTCGCCAGCGCGAAGCTGCACGTGGGCGGGCGCCCGGACAGGCCCGAGCTGACCGGCGACGTCGATCTGGAGAAGGTGATGGTGCGGGGCGTGAAGCTCGGCGCCGGCCACCTGGCGCTGACGCCGGCGCCCGTCGGGCCCGGGCGCATTCCCGGCGTCGCCATCCACGGGCGGCTGTTCGATCGCTTCGACGTCGACGCGCAGGCGGCGCTGGCGCCCAAGGGCGTGCTCGCCCACGCCGAGGTCGACTTCCGCCGCGTCGAGATCGAGGCGCTGGCCCCCGAGCTGGTGTCGCTGGGCGACGCGCGCGGCGTGGTCAGCGGCCGCGTCAGCGTGGACGTCGATCCGTCGCGGCCCCTGTCGCTGGACCTGCTGCTGCCCGAGCTGTGGATGTCGGTGGCGCGCGCGATCGAGGGCGCCAACGGCGAGACCACCGTGCAGCGCGTGCGCATCGAGGCGGCGCGCCCGCTGCACGTCAGCATGAACGGCGACCGCACCGTGCTCGACGAGGCGCACTTCCGGACCGACGGCGGCGATCTGGTGGTCGCGGGCCGGCTCGACGGCAAGGCGATCTCCGGCAACCTGTCCGGGAACCTGGACCTGGAGCTGCTGCAGCCGTTCCTGGGCCCCGACGTGCCCATCGAGCAGCTGCACGGCAGCCTGCGCGTCGAGATGCAGGCGCGCGGCACGATGGACAAACCCGACCTGCACGGCGAGATGACGATCGCCAACGCCGTGCGCCTGCGCCCCCGGGACTTCGATCGCGACGTCGTCATCGGGTCGGGCAAGTTCGCGCTCGATCAGGGCGGCGTGGGCGTGCAGGACCTGGCCGTCACCGTCGACGGCGCGACCATGAAGCTGGCGGGGCACGCCACGCTGGGCCCCGGGTTCGCGCCGGAGAACATCCAGGCCGACGTCGACGGCGACGTGAGCGCGCGCCTGCTGGCCTTCGTCGCGCCCGAGGCGGTGACGGACGTGTCGGGCAAGGCGCACGTGCGCGCGCGCGTGCGCGGCACGTTGCAGAAGCCCGAGGTGCGCGGCCGGCTGGACCTGGGCGCCATCGATTTCCGGCTGCGCGGCCTGGGCAAGGAGGTGCAGGTCGCAAGCGGCATCGTCGAGCTGTCGAACGAGGGCGCGATCCTGCACAACGTGCGGGTCGTGCTCGACGATCAGGGCGTCCTGGTCATCGGCGCGTCGGGCGTGCGCGCCGGGCGGGTCGAGTTCACCAGCCTGGTTCCGTTCAATCCCGGCGAGTTCGACCTGCCCCTGCACGGCGAGCACCTGCCCTACCGCAGCGAGGACTCGGTCGAGGTCGACGATCTGGCGTTCGATCTCGATCTGAACGGCAACCTCGAGGACGGGTTCGAGCTGGGCGGCGAGGTTCGCCTGGTCTCCGGACGCTATCTGCAGGACTTCAAGATCAAGGACCTGGTCATCAGCCCGCGCGTGAACGAGTCGACCGTGCGTCCGTTCTGGGAGGGCAAGCCGCTGCTGGAGGATCTGGCGCTGGACCTCAGCGTGCGCACGGTAGGCGAAGGCTTCATCGTCGCGAACAACATCGCGCCCGAGATCCGGGTCGACATCCTGCTGCACGTCGGCGGCACGCTGTCCGAGCCGCAGCTGGCGGGCGACGTGCGCCCGATGGACGGTCGCTTCAACATCCCGTTCATGCGCGGCGACTTCGACCTGGTGCCGGGCGTCAATCACGTGACGTTCATCGGCACGAAGTCGATCGCCGACGGCGAGACGCCCGACCTGCACATCGAGGCGACCAACCTGGTCACCGACGCGAACGGCAACGATCACAACGTCCGCATGATCATCAACGGCCCGCTGCGCGAAGCGCGCATCGACATGACCAGCGACGACGGCCTGGATCGCAACCAGGTGGCGATGCTGCTGGTCACCGGTCGCACCGCCTCGGAGTCGCAGCGTGTATCGACGCAGAACGCGACGGTGGGCGCGAACGCGGCGGCGATGCAGGACGTGGGCGGGCAGATCACGCGCGACGCGGTCGACAACCTGATGCAGCCCTACATCGACGATACGTTCTACCGCCTGACGGGGCTGAACCTGCGTCTCACCGTCGGTTCGGACGGCTTCCAGGGGCGCGTGCGCAAGCGCATCAGCCGGCGTCTCAATCTTCAGGCGGACTACCTGCAAGGGTTCTACGGCAACAGCCGCTGGACCGCGCAGGGCGACGTCTGGCTGGGCGACTACCTGACGCTGGGCGGGCGGCTGGAACAGATCCGCACGTCGGCGCTGCAGGGCGTGCCCGAGACGCAACCCGTGAACGGCGTCCTCGAGTTCCGACTGGATTACGCGCTCCGGCCGCAGTGACGAATTGTCAACGCCGCTTTCGAGTCGGCACATTAAGAACGTGAACCGCGGGAGCTGACCGGTTACCGTGGACGGCAAGCGCCGCCCGTGAACCGGATCCGTCTCATTCCGCTGCTGACGCTCTTGGTCGCGAGCCCGGCAGCCGCGCAAGCCGAGGAGCCCGCGCCGGCGCCCGCGCCCGCGCCCGCCTCCTCGGACGACGACATCGACACGTCCGGCCTGCCCGAGTTGCCCGCGCTCGAGCCGGCGAAACCGGTCGTACCTGCCGCGCGCATCCCGATCGCGGGCTACGAGCTGGCCGGTCAGCGCATCGATCCCGACGACCAGTTACTGGCGTTGCTGGCGTCCGTGGCGCCGATCGGCGAACCGTTCATCGAGACGGGCCCCAGCGACCGGATCGGCAAGCCGCTGGGCACCATCCCCCGTCTGGCCGAGGTGCTGGACGGCATCGGTTACCGCGCCGCCGTGACCAAGCGCGCCGCGGGCGGCGGCGTGACACTGGTCGTCGAGCTCGTGCCCTACGATCGCGTGCGCTACGTGTTCGTCACCGGCAACTGGCCGATCCGCCAGGACGAGATCCAGCGGCGCATCACCATCCGTCCGGGCCGCCCGCTGCCGCCCGCCGGCGCCGAACGCACCGCCGCCCTCGAGCAGGAGCGGTTGCGCGTCCTCGACTTTCTCCGCAGCGAGGGCTACTTCGAGGCCGCCGTCCGGCTGGACGCGCGCCCCGGCGCCCGGAACCCCCGCGCCATCGATCTGTACGTCGACATCGAGAAGGGACCGTCGTATCCGCTGGGCCCGATCACGTTGACCGGTAACCGCGCGCTGACGACCGAGCAGATCGATCCGATGTTCCGGCACGCGGCCTGGTACTACGGCTGGCTGCGGCCCGTCCCGTTCACGCAGAAGCAGCTGCGCACGGACATCGAGGCGCTGGAGAAGCGCTACCGCGAGCTCGGATACTTCGGCGCCCGCGTCACCACCGACTTCTCGATGCAGAAGAGCCTGGACCGCGGTGCCAAGAACGTCCGCCTCGCGATCCAGATCAACGAGCGCAAGAAGATCGCCGTCGCGTTCGAGGGCAACAACAAGATCTCGTCGTCGACGCTGCGCGACGAGCTGACGCTGCTGACGCGC
>Ga0070673_100002592_pt1 | contig 11042 bp, 5 predicted proteins | sample KBSM23metaG_FD_65342 | JGI IMG/M metagenome (GOLD analysis project Ga0070673, IMG submission 65342) | Miscanthus rhizosphere microbial communities from Kellogg Biological Station, Michigan, USA - KBS M2-3 metaG | ecosystem: Host-associated > Plants > Roots > Rhizosphere > Soil ...
CAGCGCGATCACCTCGTCGCCGACGAACTTGTCCAGCGTCCCCTCGTACTTGAAGATCACGTCCACCATCAGCTCGAAGTACTCGTTGAGCATGCGGACGATCTCTTCGGGCGCGCGGGATTCGCTCATCGACGTGAAGCCGCGGATGTCCGAGAACAGCAGCGTCACCTCCGACAGCGCGCCGCCTTTTTCCAGCTGCAGCTTGCCCTGCACGACCTGATCGACCAGGTTGGGCGACAGCAGGCGCTGGAACTGCGCGCGCGTCTTCGCCTCGTGCTCGATCTTCCGCGCCAGCTGCGAGTTGTGGATGGCAACCGCGGCCTGGCCGCCGATGCCGCCGAAGATCTGCAGGTCCTTCTCGGTGAACGCGTTGGTCGCGATCATCGAGTCGAGGTGCATGATGCCCAGCAGCTCGTCGTGATGGACCAGCGGCACGGTCATCGTCGACCGGATGCCCTGCATGATGACCGAGTGCGCCGCCGAGAAGCGGCTGTCCATGGTCGCGTCGGACGACAGCACCGAGGCCTTGTTGGTGACGACCTCGTTCAGGATCGATTTCGAAAGGACGATCTGCTCGTTCTTGCCGTCGCGCGTCTTGGCGATCTTCGGAGACGGAACGCCGTCCTCCATCAACAGGATCACGCCGCGATCGGCGGGGAGCAGCTCGAACGCCTTCATGATGATCTGCTCGAGCAGCAACTCGAGGTTCACCTCGAGGCCGATCGAGCGGCCCAGCTCGTGGGCGAGGCGCAGCTTCTCGTAGTCGCGGCGCAGCACCTCGACGTCGACGATCTCCTTTTCGGGCAGGAAGTCGCGCGAATGCGCCTGGATCTTCTGGCGAATCAGCGCTTCCGTCGGCGACGGCGCGATCGTCACCTTCTCCAGCACCGACGCCTGCGCCGACTTTTCCTGAAATGTCAGGCAGGTCGAACCCAGCATGATCTCGTCGTTTTCCTGGAGGATCCGTTCGCTGACGCGCTCGCCGCCCAGGAATGATCCGTTCAGGCTGCCCAGGTCGCGGAACAAGTAGTGGCCGTCGGGCTGGCGCACGACCTGGGCGTGCTCCTTCGAGACGATGCGGTCCAGAATCTGGAGCGTGTTGTCGGGATGACGCCCGATCGTGTTCACCGCCCCGAGCTCGAACTCGCGCCGCTGCTGGTCGTTGCCTGTGACGATGATCTTGGCCATGCGCGGTGACGTATGAAGGCAAAGCATCATACCCGTCAGGCTGGTCGATTCATAGCGTGTATGCGTTCCTTCCCGGGTCGCAACTTGGGTTAAAGTCAGGCGGTTTTTTCAAGCATGTCATCGGCTTCGCACACACCTGCCCCCAGTCGTCGCAACGACGAGGTGACGCAACCGAACGCGGTCATTCCGCCGACCGCCGAGGATGCGCGCCGGGGTCTGACCCGTTCGCCCGCGCAGTGGGAGGCGGAGGCGCTGGCGATGGTCGAGGAGGCCGACGCTCGAACGGGCATCGCCGCCGGTACGCTCCGTTACGCGGCCGCGCGCATGTTCGAGGACGGCGTCGGCGATCTGGCGGCGGCGATGGACCACCTGCAGCTGGCCCTGGACGAACCTCCGTCCACGACGTTCCGGCCGGTGCTGCGCGCGCTGCGCCTGCACGCGGTCGACGCGGGCAGCCCGTGGACCGCCATCGATCTGCTGGACATCGAGATGGCCGCCGCCGGAACGGTCGCGGCGAAGGCGGAGCTGGCGGTTCAGAAGGCGGGCCTGCTCGAGAACCCGCTGGGGGCGCGCGATCGCGCCCGGGCGGTCATCGAGGAGGCGCTGTCGCTGGTGCCGGGCCACACGGCGGCCTTGCTGGCCCTGGAGGAGAGCGCGATCCGGGGCGGGGATGCTGTGCTGCTGCAGTCGGTGCTCGATCGCCGGCTGGCGGCGGCGTCGTCGGCGGGTGAGCGCGGCCGGCTGCTCTGCCGGCTGGCGTTGCTGGCCGAGGCCAACACCGAGCGTGCCGCCGACGCCCTCGACCTGTGGATGCGCGCGCTGGAGGAGGACGCGGGCAAGGGCGCGGCGGCGCTGGCGCGGGCGGGGACGCGGCGGGTGGCGGCGCGCGTCGGCAAGGATGCCGCGCTGGCGCGCGCGGTCGAGCAAGAGGCGGAAGCCGCGAGCGGCCCCGAGCGGGCGGCCTGGCTGGGCCTGGCGGCGGCGCTGGCGCGCCATCGGCTGGGCGCATCGGCGCGCGCCGTGGCGCTGGTGGAAGAAGCCCGCGCCGCCGATGCGAACGATCCCGCGCTGATGTTCCTGTCCGTCGCCAACCACCTGGAGGCGGGCCAGTGGAAGAACGCGCGCCTCTGTCTGGATCACCACGCCGAGCTGACGAACGACAAGGACTGGGGTGGGACGCTGGCCGGTCTGGGCGCGCACCTGGCCGAGCACCACGAGGGCGACGACGAGGCGGCGGCGGCGCGCTACCGGCGGCTGCTGGAGGCGCGGCCCGGCGATCCGGTGGCGCTGGTCGCCCTGGAGCGCATCGCTTCGCGGACGGGGGACGCGCCCGCGCAGGTGCGGCTGGCCGAGGCGTCCATCGATCGCAGCGGCGCCGCCGCGGAGCGCGCGGCGCTGGCGATGCGCGCGGCGGAGCTGGCCGAGACGGCGGCGCACGATCTGCCGCGCGCGGCGGCGCTGGCCCGGCGCGCGCTGGAGGCGGTGCCCGGTTACGCGCCGGCGGCGCACGTGCTGGAACGGCTTTACGCGACGCTGGGCCAGTGGGGCGAGCTGGTGAAGGTGGTCGACGGCGACGCGAGCGCGGCCGCCGTCGGCGATCGGGGGTCGGGATCGGCGGCGGGCGCTGCGCGCGAGGGCGCGCGCCAGACGTCGGTGCGCTTCGAACGCGTCGGCGCCCTGTACGAGGAGCGACTGCAGGATCCCGGGAAGGCGCTGGCGCTCTACCACGAGTGGGCCGAGCTGGGCGAGCGGCGGATGTCGGCGCTGCGCGCGCTGCTGCGCGCGGCCGAGAAGGCGGGCGACGCGCTGGTGGCGGCGGAGGCGGCGCTGAAGCTGGGGACGGAGATCGCGGACCTGCCGCCCGAGGCGCGCTTCGCGTGGTGTTATCGCGCGGCGGTCATCTACGAAGAGCGCGCCGCCGCCGACGACGAGGCGGTGCGCGCTTACGAGGCGGCGCTGGCGCTGGATCCGACGTCGCGTCCGGCGCTGGCGGGGCTGGCGCGCGCGCACTACCGCAGCCGCCAGCTCGAGGCGCTGGCCGGCGTGCTGCTGAAGCAGGCGGCGTCCGAACAGAACCCGGCCAGCGCCAGCGCGCTGGCCGTCGAAGCGGCGCGCATCTACGCCCTGCGGCTCGGCCGCGTCGACGACGCGCTGGCGGCGACGACGCGCGCGCTCTCGCTGGATCCGGCGAACGTCGCGGCGATCGCCGACCACGCCCGGTTGCTGGCGCGCCTCCCGCGCGCCGAAGCGCTGGCCGAGACGCTGGGCAGCCTGGCGCAGGCGCTGGCCGATCCGATCGACAAGGCCGCGGCGTATCGGCTGCAAGCGGAGATCGCCGAGTGGCAGCTGGGGGCGCGGCGCGAGGCGCTGGCCGCGATCGAGCGGGCCGCCTCCGCCATGAGCGCCGAGCGGCACTCGGGCGCGACGGCGATCCGGATCGCGCTGCAGCGCCTTTATCAGCTGGTCGGCCGCGGCGCCGAGCAGGCGGCCGCCGAGCTGGCGCGCCTGTCGGAGGGGCAGCGCGCGCCCGACGTGGGGCGATCGCTGGATCTCGCCTGGCGGCTGGGCGATCCGGAGGGCGCCTGGCGGGCGGTGCGCGCGGCGCTGGACGGGGCGCCCGGCGACGGCGCCGTGCTGGACGCGGCGGTGACGCTGGCGACGAAGCTGGGGCGCGACAAGGACAGGGCGCAAGCGCTGGAGAAGCTGGCCGCATCGAGCGGCGACGCGCAGACCGGCGCCGTGCTGCTGCGCGCGGCGGCGACGGCGCGCGAGCGCGCGGCGACGCAGCCCAACGAGGCGCTGCCCGAGACGCTGCCGCTGCTGCGGCGGGTGGTGGAGACGCACGCCACCGAGGACGCGCTGGCGGTGCTGGAACGGCAGGCGACGCGCGCCGCCGACTGGGCGCTGGTCATCCTGGCGCGGCGGCAGCTCGCCGAATCGGCGCCCGACGCGGCGACGCGCGCGGTGCTGTTGTGGGAGCTGGGCAACGCGCACCTCGCCAGCGGCGACCTCCGCAACGCCGACGCGGATTTCGCGCAGGCGATCGAGGCCGACGCGACGCTGCTGACCGCGCTGCGCGCGCAGGCGCGGCTGCGGGAAGCGACGGGCGACGCGCGCGCGGCCGCCGAGCTGTACGCGCGCGAGGCGCGGCTGACCAAGGCGCCGGCCCGCGCCGCCGACGGATTCCGCCAGGCGGCGCGCCTCTACGCCAACGTCGTCCGCGACGACGCGATGGCGGGGCGGTGCCTCGAGGAGGTGCTCGCGCTCGAGCCCGAGGCGGAGACGGACTTCGAGGTGCTGGACGTCATCCTGCGCGCGCGCGGCGACGCCGATCGGCTGGCGCAGGTGATGCGGCGGCGCGCGGCCGCGGGCCCGCTGCCCAAGCGGCGCGATCGGTTGCTGGCGCTGGCCGACCTCATCTACGAGCGCGATCCGATCGAGGCGGCGACGGTGCTGGGCGAAGCGGTCACCCTGGATCCGTCGTCGGTTCCGGCGCTGATCCGCCTGGCCGAGGTCGAGGCCGAGATCGGACGTTCGGCGGACGCGATCGCGACGTACCGGCTGGCGATCACCGCGTCGTCGGATCCCAAGGGCGTGGGCGCCGCCTGGGCGCGCATCGGCGACATCGCGGAGCGCGCGCTCGCCGACGTCGGACAGGCGGTCGATGCGTACCGCAGCGCGCTGCTGTCGACGCCCGACGATCTGCCGGCGCTGGCGGGGCTGGCGCGCGGCCTGGTGCGGCAGCGCGACTGGTCCAACGCCGCCGCCACGCTGCGCCGGCTGGCGGCGGTCGAGAGTGAGCGCGAAGCCCGCGTCGGACACCTGGTCACGCTGGGCGAGTTGCTGGCCGGTCCCGCCGAGGATCCCGAGGGCGCCGCCGACGCATTCGAGGGCGCGCTGGCCGTACATCCCAGCAACGCCGTCGCGATCGATCGGCTGGACAAGCTCCTGACCGGGCTGGAGGAGCCGTCGCGCCTCGCGGCGGCGCTGGGGCGCTTCCTCGAAGTGACGCCCGACGCGCGCGACCGGCGCATGCGGCTGGCGGCGCTGTGGAGCGGACCGCTGGCGTCCAACGCCCGCGCGATCGACGAGCTGCGCATCGTCGTGGCGGGACACGAGGACGACGTCGCGGCGCGGGCCGAGCTGGCGCGCGTGCTGGAGGCCGCCGATCGTTTTCCCGAGGCGATCACGGAGCACATCGCCTTGCTGCGTGTCGACGCCTTGCGCATCGATTCGCTGCGCGCGTTGCGGCGTCTGTGCGAGCGCACCGGCCAGCGCCGGCGCGCGCTGCGGACGGCGGCGGCGATGGTGGCGCTGGGCCTCGGGGAGCCCGACGACAACCGCGCCGTGCGCGAGAGCCGCGTCCGCTGGGCGCCCGAGACGACGGGAAGCATCAACGCGGGCGACTTCGACGCCTTCGTCCGCCACCCCGACGCGCGTCATCCCGCGACCGCGCTGCTGGCGGCGATGTCGGAGGTGCTGCCGCGCCTCTACGGTCTGGCGCTGGAGGACTGGGGCGTCAGCAAGCAGGACCGGCTGGCGGCGAGGTCTGACGATCCAGTACGCGCGCTGGTCACGCGGGTCGCGACGTTGCTGGGCGTCGAGGACACGTTCGACGTCTACCAGGCGCGCTCGGTCGTCACGCGCGTCGAGATCGAGGCGGGCTCGCCGCCGGCGCTGCTGGTGCCGGCGAACCTGCTCTCGCAACCGCTGCAGGACGCGTGCGGGCAGATCGGGCGCCAGCTGGGCCACCTGCGCGCGGGCACGTACGGCATCTCGCGCATCCCCGGCAAGGACCTGGGGCTGCTGGTGGTCGCCGGCGTGCGCACCGTCTATCCCGACTACGGCCGCGGCATCCTGCCCGAGGAGCAGCTGAACGACGTGGCCCAGAAGATCGCGCGCATGCTGCCGCGGCGGCAGCGGCGCGCGTTCGAGCAGGCGGCGCTGTCGTTCCGCGACGGCGGGATGTTCGAGGCGGAGCGCTGGCGCGCCGGCTTGCTGCACACCGGACATCGCGCGGCGCTGGTCGCGTCGGGGGACGTGATGGGCGCGTTCGACCAGCTGCTGCGCGAGGACCGCGATCTGGCCGGCGCCGCGGCGCGTGGCGGCGAGGAGCTGCTGACCGCGGCGCGCGACAACATCGGCGTCGTCGAGATGGTCAACTTCGCGGTCAGCGACGAGCTCGCCGCCCTGAACCGCCGCCTCGGCACCGACTGATCCGCGCAGCGGCGTTCACACAGCTGGGTTCGCCCTGAGTCACAGCGCGTTCCGGGGCCCGCGCAGCCGGGGAACCGCCGGCGAGGAACACCGCTTGCACGACGGCGACGCGATGCGAGCGAAGGTCGTGACCGTCACGGGCATGGCGCTGGGTCTGGTCGGGCTCGTCGGGTGTGACGACGCGCGTCCGCTTGCCGAGATGGTCGACAAGGAACTTCACATCAACAGCGTTGCCAACAATTTCATGATCAGCCTGCTTGCGAACGGTTGCCCGCTGCTCATCCCGGGCACCGTGCACGCGACCCTGAACGGACGCGCGATGACCGTCGAACCCGGCAGCCACGGCTCCGGATTCGCCGGCGATGTGGGTTGCCACGAGCCCACGTTCAAAATCTCCGCCTTGCCTGACGATCTCGGGCCGGTGCTGACGTTCGTCATCGAGGATCATACGGAGACCTTGCGCATGGTGATTGGTGGCTACCATCCTGACGTTCCGGTTCTCGAAGCGCCGCCGGCCGGCGGCTGGATGCTCAATCGCGGCGATCCCCTTTCGGTCTCCTTCACCTCGCCCGGCGAGGTGCCCGACGAGGCAAGCGCTGTGTTTCACGAGGAAGGGCAGGACAACTTCGGTCCCCCCTGCTTCTTCGAGGACGAAGCCGTCGCAACGGTCGCGAAGGGGCAAGTCGACCTGGAAATTCCGACCACCCTCTGCTTCGGGCCGGCGTGGGTATCGCTCTGTGTCGGGTATGCGGCGCTGCCTCACGTCGACCTGTGCGAGAACGCAACCTGCCACTATGACCCTTCCGAGATCGAAGGCTGCCGCGTGTACGACCTCTTGATCGGCGAGTAGCGCGATCAGTTGATGTTGAGCGTGACCATGTATGGCGGCAGCGAGGCGTCCGCCGTGGATTTGCGCGGGATCTGCGCGACGACCTGTCCCGGTGACAGCGTCTTCAATCGGTAAAGGTACGTGGGCCGCGCGCCGAGCGTCAGGTCGCGCTGGCGGGACTGCCGGGCGCGGCGGGCGGCGCCGCCGCCTGCTCGCGGGCCGACGCCTGCAACGCGCGGCCGACCCGGCTGCGCAGGCAGACCACGCCCAGCAGCGCCTGGAAACCGAACGCGATCACCTGTGCCATCAGGCTGGCGGCGACGATCGCTGCCTCTTGCTTGGACCCCGTGCCCGGCGCGTAGCGCGCGAACAGGTAGACCATCATCGCCTGCGTGGTGCCCAGGCCCTGCACGGAGATCGGCAGCACCGCGATGAAGAAGGCGATCGGCAGCGTCGCGATCGCGTAGCCCAGCGGGACCTCGACGCCGAAGGCACGCAGCGCGCTGAACTGGAACGCCATCAGCGCCGCGATGTGGGGCAGGCGCACGAGCAGCGCGCGTGCGTGACCGCCCAGGCCGGCGTTGAGCAGCACCTCGAACAGCGGGCGGTCCAGCCACCGCGGCCGGATCGCCACCAGCGCCACGTAGACGGCCAGGCCGCCCCACGCCAGGATGACAAAGTACTTCACCAGGGGCGGTAGCGCGGGCGCGATCGCCATGCCGCCCGTCGTGAGGAACAGCAGCGCGAGCACGTTGGTGCCCAGCACCAGCAAGATCGTCGCGACGCCGCGCATGATCGTCGTGCCCGCGTTCTTGTGAACGAAGTAGACGATCGCACCCTGGCCGACGTTGTAGTTGATGGCCGCCAGCAGGTAGGTCGCGCCGCGCACCAGCAGCACGTCCGTGAAGGACATGCGGGTGAGAAACCAGCCGAAGGTCTTCCAGATGGCGAACGAATCAGCGAGGTAGACCGCCGCCACGCAGGCGAGGATGACGGGCACCATCCACGGCGCCGCGCCCTGAACGCCCGCCTTGAACTGGGCGAAATCGATGCGATGGAACAGCCACGCCAGCAGGCCGGCCGTGACGACCCACGGCAGCACACGGAGCAAGCGCTTCTGCATCGGCCCGCAGGCCTATCACGAAAATCGCTCGCGCGCGTGCTCAGCCGTGGTTTTTACGGCCTGTCGTTGGGGCCTATCGACTGTTGCTCGCGCCCGAGCTTCCGCCGGGCAGCGTCCCCTCGCGGGCGCCCGGAAACGTCGATGAGCTGGGCTGGTCGCTCGGCAACGGCGTGGACGTCGTGCCGCCCGCGTTGCCCGCGCCGGTCGTCTCGGGCGCCGGTCCCGGTGTGGTGACCGGCGGCGGCGGGCCCGCGTCGGGCTGCCCGGGCGTCTGGGTCGGCGCGGGCGGCGGAATGCGCGTGCTGCTGGCCGAGTCGGCCGGCGTCGCAGTGCCCGGCGCCGCGCCGCTGGACGGCGGCATCACCGTGTCGCTCGGGTTGTGAGGCGCCGGCGCGGGCGGCGTCACGTCGTTCCTGTCGGCCGCGTTGGCGCCGAACGGGCTGCGGTTGTCGAGCGAGCTCTGCGCCAGCACGATCCCCGTCCACCCCGACCAGACCTCCTGCTCAGGCGCGCGCTGTTCCGCGACGCGCACCTCTGCCGGCGGCGATCTGTCGGCCGCGCTGGCGTCATGTACCACAACCGGTTGAAAGAACAGCATGGTCCCCTCCCTCCGTGCGTCTCACCTTCGAACCTGACGCCGAACTACGGGTTGGCTACGGCTAGACGCTCGACGCGATACACTCCGGCGCGAATGCCGGCTGTGCTGTGGTCCGGGCGTCCGCCCGACGCGAAGCTCATCGCAGAGCTGCGCGACCGCGGCGTTCGCATCGCGGACAAGACGGACACGGGCGTCGTCGCCGAGATCGTGACGGCCGCGGCGCGCGCCGCCGCGGGCGACGGCCGCGCGAACGGCGTGCCGTGGATCTGGTTCGCGGCGGGCGCCGTGCCGCCCGGCGACGCGGGCGCGGCGGTATCGCGGGGCGCTTACGACGTCATCGACGCGCGCGCGCCGGACGCCGCGGCGCTGCTCGCGCAGCGCATCGCCGAGCTGGCCGTCGTCGAGCCCGCGGTCCCCGCGACGGACCGGTTCGTCGCCGCCAGCGACGCGGCCCGCGCGGTGCTGCGCGAGGTGGCGCAGGCGGCGCGCACGTCGATGCCGGTGCTGCTGACCGGCGAGACCGGCACCGGCAAGGAGGTCGCCGCGCGCCTGCTGCACGAATGGTCGGCCCGGCGCGCGCGTCGCTTCATCCCGATCAACTGCGCGGCGATCCCGAACGACCTGATCGAAGCGGAGCTGTTCGGTTACGCCAAGGGCGCGTTCACGGGTTCGGTGCGCGCGTACGAGGGACAGCTGACCGCGGCGGAGGGCGGCACGGTGTTCCTCGACGAGGTCGACGACACGCCGCTGCCGTTCCAGGTGAAGCTGCTGCGCGTGCTGGAAGACCGGGTGGTCAGCCGCATCGGCGAGAACGCGTCGCAGGTGGTCGACTTCCGGATCCTGGCCGCCACCAACCGCGACCTCCGGCCGCTGTGCGCGGCCGGATTGTTCGGCGCCGACCTGTATGAACGCCTGGCGATCGTGTCGATCCGGATGCCGCCGCTGCGCGAACGCATCGCCGATCTACCCGCGCTGGTCACGCATTTCGCCCGGCGTTTCTACCGGGAGGAGCCGGACGCGACGGCCCGCCACAAGGTGGAAGGGGCGGCGCCCGCCGCGCTGGCCGCGCTGTGCGCGTACGCGTGGCCGGGGAACATCCGCGAGCTGCGCAACGTGATCTTCGAGGCGCTGGTGCACAAGCGCGCGGGCAACGAGCTGCTGCTGTCGGATCTTCCGCGGCGCGTGGTGCGGCGCGACGGCGGAACGGCGGCGGCGCCCGGTTCCGCGGGGGCCGATGGCGCCGTGAACGCGGCGGAGATCGCGCGCGCGATCGCCGAGCGGCGCTTCGACCTGCGCAAGGCCGTCGGTGAGCTGGAACGGTCGGCGGTGGAGGCGGCGCTGGCGGCCGCTGGCGGCAGCGCGGCGGCGGCGGCGCGCTTGCTCGGCCGCGTCGGACGCGGCGACGCGCACGATCCCGGTGGGACCGTGCGCGCCATGATGCGACGACTGAATATCTCTTTCTCTGGAACCCTCAGCGGGTTCCAGACCTCCCGCGATGGTGCGCGGCGAGCAAAGCTCGCCGGCTCCCCACGCGGTGCTCCGGGAGCCGACGTCAGCTCTGGCCCGCGCCGCCGTTCCCGGAAGCGCCCCCGACGGAATTGACGGGACCGCCCGCGCTGCCGGCGAGCATGCGCGCGATCAGCGCCTCGGCCAGCCCGCCGCCCCCGCCACCGGCGGCGATGTCGGGCACGACCTTGATGTGGTTCTCACCGACGATGCTCGCGATCTGCATCGCCGAGTACGCCGCCGGCCCGATGGCCGCCTGGCCCTCGCGGTAGGCCTCGGCGCGCGCCGCGCCCAGCGCGCGCGTCGCGTCCGCCTCGGCGTCGGCGCGCAGCCGCGTCGCCGCCGCCTCGCCCTTGGCCGCCTCGGCGGCCGCGTGGGCGTTCTGCTCGGCGATGCGCACCATCTGCTCGCTGCGCACGACCTCCGCCTGCAGGTCGGCCACCGCGCGCTCGCGTTCCAGCTGCTGCCGCTTCTCCTGCGACTCGCGCTGCACGTCGTAGGTCCGCTTCAGCTCGTCCGCGATCTTGCGGTCGGTCTGCGTCTTCATCAGCTCCGCGGGCGGCACGATGTCGCCGATCAGC
>Ga0070673_100002594_pt1 | contig 11040 bp, 6 predicted proteins | sample KBSM23metaG_FD_65342 | JGI IMG/M metagenome (GOLD analysis project Ga0070673, IMG submission 65342) | Miscanthus rhizosphere microbial communities from Kellogg Biological Station, Michigan, USA - KBS M2-3 metaG | ecosystem: Host-associated > Plants > Roots > Rhizosphere > Soil ...
CGCATGCGGGCGACGTTCTCGATCTCCAGCGCTTCGCCCATCTTGATGAGCTCGGAGACGTGGAGGGCTTTCAGTTCGGAGAGGTGCATGGAGTGGGCGACGCGGGTCGCGAGGCTTGGGAGCGACGCACCGGCGCAGACGGGCCGGTGGAAACGAGGTCGCGGAGTTATCGCGACCGGGACGAACGAGGACGGTCAGGAAGCGAAGCGGATACCGCTTTGCGGGATTCCGGGCAGCTGACTCGGGACGATCGCGTGCGATCGGTCCCGGCGCGCGCCGGCTTGCTGTCTCGCCAGGCCGCCCATCGCGGGCCGCCTGTCTATTCGTTGATTATAGGTGACTGTCCAGGAAGGCAGTCAACTGGGCCTTGGAGAGCGCGCCCACTTTTGTTGCGGCGAGCTCACCGTTCTTGAAGAGCATCAGGGTCGGAATGCCGCGGATGCCGTACTTGGCGGGCACGTCGCGGTTCTCGTCGACATTCATCTTGGTGACGCGGAGCTTGCCGTCGTAGGTCTTGGAGACCTCGTCGAGGATGGGCGCGATCATCTTGCACGGGCCGCACCATTCGGCCCAGTAGTCGACGAGCACCGGCGTGCCGGCCTCGATGACGTCGGCATTGAAAGAGGCGTCGGAGGTGTGGGTGATCAGATCGCTGCTCATGGGTGTCGTCCTCTGGTCGAAGCATTCTGGCATAGGGCGAGCCCAGATGTGGCCGAAGGCGGCGTCGCGCAACCCCGCGCCGCGCTATGGTCGCGATCTATGCCTGCTATGAAGGACCTGCCCCGCGGCAAGACGTTCGACCTGTTCGCCGACGAAATGGCTGCTGCGGTCGATCCGCGCCCCGCCGCCGGAGGCGAGCGGCGCGATATCGAGGCGGGAACGGACGTCGCGTCGGCGTGGCGCGCGACCGCCACCGTGATCCGCGACTGGATGGACCAGCGCGGCGTCGACCGGCGCGAGGCCGTCGTCCTCGTTCCCTTCGTCCAGCTCATCGACCCCCTGCGCCGGACCCTGGCGGTGGGCGGTGGCTGGATGCCGCGCGTCGAGACAGCCCGGACGCTGGCCGAAAGCCTGGGTCCCGCCACCGAGGCGGCCGGCGGTGCGCCGACGCTCTCGCCGTCGATCGACCGATTGATCGCCCGCAAGCTGCTCCTCGCCCAGCGCTGGGGCGCCGAGTGGTCCCGACGCGACGGCCTCGGCTTCGACCAGGCCATCGGCCGGCTGGTCGCCACGGTGCACGAGCTGCTCGAGGCGATGGCGACCAAGCCGCCGGCCGGCCGGGCCGCGGCATGGGCGGAGCTCGAACGCGCCCTGCCACCCGCCGGGCGCCGGGAGCGCGATCTCGCCGCCATCGCTGTCCGCTGGGCCGCGCTGGCGTCGCCGCCGCGCACCGACGCACTGTTCGGCCTCCGCCCGTCGGCGTGGGTCGCGATCGAGGCGGGCGGCCCCGACGCGCTCGTCCGCTCGCTGCTCGCCGAGGCCACCGCACCGACCCTCACCCTCGTCCTCGATCCGCCCGAAGGCGCGCTCTTCGACTGGCCGGCATCGCGGCCCCTGCCGGTCCTCGGTGCCTGCCCCGGCTTCGAGGACGAGGCGCAGTCGGCCGCGGCCCAAGTGCTGGCGGAGCTCGCCGCCGGTCGCCGGCCGGTGGCGCTCGTGGCCCACGATCGGCTGCTGGTGCGTCGGGTCCACGAGCTGCTGGTGCGCAGCGGCGCGCAGGTCGTCGACGAGACCGGCTGGCGGCTGTCGACGACGCGCGCCGCCGCCGGCTTCATGGCCCTGCTGCACAGCGCCCGGCACGATGCCGGCAACGACGCGCTGCTCGACTGGTTGAAGAGCGGCACTCGCTGGGGCCGCCACGACCGGCACGCCATCGCGGCGTTCGAAGCCCATGTCCGCCGCGCCGGGGTCTCGCGGGTCGCCGGCCTGGCGACCGTGCCCCTGCACGACGCCGTCGCCGAACGCCTGCGCGACGACGCAGTCGCCGTGCTGCGGCCGTTGCAGGGCCTGGCGTCGGCGCCGCTGGCCGAATGGCTCGCGGCGACGCTCGAGGCGCTCCGCGCCAGCGGCGGCCTGTCGCTCCTGGCCGACGACGCGGCGGGCACGGTCGTGCTGCGGGCGCTGCTGCTCGATCTCGAGCCCGGAGAACGCGTCGAGCGGCTGGCCGCGCTGACCGATCTTTCGCTGAGCCTGGCCGAGTTCACCCGCTGGTGCGACGAGGTCCTCGAGCAGGCCACCTTCCGTCCGGAACCGAACCTCTCGCCTGATGCAACGGACGACGGCCCGGATGTCCACGTCACGCCGCTCGCGCGAGCGATGCTGCGCCCCTTCGCCGCCGTGGTGTTGCCCGGCTGCGACGCGCGCCTCGGCGCCTGGCCGGTGCCCGAGGGCTTGTTGCCGCGCGAGGCCGCTGCGCTGGCCGGCATCGCCTCGCCGGAGGAGCGGCAGCGGCGCGAGCGGCTCGCCTTCGCCCAGCTGCTGCGTGTGGCGCCGCTGAGCTTGCTGCGCCGCGCCCGCGACGGCGCCGAATCGCTGGCGCCCAGCCGGCTGGTCGAGCAGCTTCGCCTCTCGCTGTCGACCCAGGGGCTCGCGCTTCGCGCGTGGACCGATCCACGGACCACGATCGAGGTGCCGCCGGCACCGGTGCGCCGCGCCGAGGCGATCGCGCCCGGTCTCGTTCCCCGTCGCCTCTCGGCGACGGCGCTGGAGACTCTCCGCGGCTGCCCCTATCGCTTCTTCGCCCACGCGATGCTGCGCCTGAACGCCGCCGACGAGATCGAGGCCGGGCTCGACAAGCGCGACTGGGGCAACTGGCTGCACGAGGTCCTGCTGCGTTTCCACGAAGGCCGCGCGCCGGATCCCGATCCGGCCGACGATGCCGCCGCCTTGCATGCCGCGGCGCGCGTCGTTCTCGACGAGCATGGCCTCGATGCCGCCGACTTCCTGCCCTGGCAGGCGAGCTTCGATGCCTTCGTGCCGCGCTACCTCTCGTTCATGCGCCGGCGCGACCAGGCCGGAGCGCGCTGGCGGCTCGGCGAGCAGTCGTTCACGCTTCACTTGCCAGAGGCCGAGGTGGAGCTGTACGGCATCGTCGACCGCATCGACGAGGTCGACGACGACGGCGAGCCGGTGCTCGAGTTGATCGACTACAAGGCCGGCAGCCAGACCCGTTGGAAGGAGCAGGCCAAGCTCGGCTTCGAAGACACGCAGCTCGCCTTCTACGCGGCGCTGGTGGGCGCGGCGACAGGCAAGCCGGTGCGAGCGGGCTATCTGCCGCTCGAGTCGCGCGATGCGCTCGCCATCGAGCGGCACAAGGCGGTGGAGGCGAGCGGACTTGCGCTGATCGAGGGCGTCGCCATCGACATCACGCGGCTGCGCGGTGGCGCGGCCCTGCGCGCGCTGGGCGAGGGCTCGGTCTGCGAGTGGTGCGACGTGCGCGGCCTCTGCCGTCGCGACGACTGGCAGGCCGAGGTGCAGGGTCTCGTCGACGGCCCGGCGGAGGACGGACGATGAGCGAAGGCCCGGCGCTGCGGGTCGACGGCGAGCGAGTGTCGCCGGATCGCTTCTACGCCACCGCCTGCGACCCGGCGAGAAGCGTCGTGGTCGAGGCCTGCGCCGGCTCGGGCAAGACCTGGATGCTGGTGTCGCGCATCGTCCGCCTGCTGCTCGCCGGCGTCGAGCCGCACCACATCCTCGCCATCACCTTCACCCGCGCCGCCGCCGGCGAGATGCGCGACCGCCTCGCCGGCTGGCTGGCCGAATGGTCGATGCGGGCCAGCGTCGAGGCGCGCATCGGCGAGCTCCGGATGCGCGGCGTCGGCCCCGACGACGCGGTGCGGCTCGAGCCGGCGCTTCGCGCGCTCCACGGCAAGCTGCTCGACAGCGGGCGGCCGGTCGCGGTGCTCACCTTTCACGCCTGGTTCGTGCAGTTGCTTCGGCTCGCGCCGCTGGAGATGCTGGAGTCGCTCGGCCTGCAGCGCGACATGTCGCTGATCGAGGACGACGTCGACCTGCGCGCACCGGTGTTCCGTGCCTTCCATGCCGCGGTGCTTCGCGACCCCGCGCTGCGCGCCGACTACGGCGCGATCGTCGCGATGCGCGGCCGGCACATGCTCGACCTGTGGCTGGGCCGTGCCTGGCAGCGGCGCATGGAGATCGCCCAGGCCGACGCGGCCGGCACGCTCGAGGGCAGCGTCGAGCCGGCTTCGGAGTGGTGGGCCGAGCTCGAGGGCATGGCCGACCCGGCGCAGCAGCTCGACGACGCCGGGTGGCGCGAGCGGCTGCTCGCGCTCGCCGTGGTCTGGCAGCGGCACAAGAACAAGACGCCGCGCGACGCCGCAGCCGCGATCGCCGCGGCGTACGCGCTGCCCACCGCGCGCGCGCGTTTCGAGGCGATCGATTCGGCCCTGCTCACCCAATCGGGCACTTTGCGCAAGAACCTGCCCGAGTCGCCGGCGCTGGCCGAGGCCGGCGAGTTCCTGTCGCGGCTGCACGAGCAGGTCGCCCAGCACGACGCCCACCTCGAGCATCAGCGCATGGTGCGGCTCGCGCGCGCGCTGCTCGCCGCGCACGCCGATCACAAGCGGCGTCATGGCTTCGCCGACATGGCCGATCTGGAACGGCTGGCACTGGCCGCGCTGCGCGACGGCGACCTTGCCGGCTGGATGCAGGAGAAGCTCGACCTGCGCGTCCGCCACCTGCTGATCGACGAGTTCCAGGACACGAGCCCGTTGCAATGGCACGCGCTCCATGCTTGGCTGGCGTCGTACGCGGGGGCAGGCGGAGGCGCGAGCGGGCAGCAGCCGCCGAGCCTCTTCATCGTCGGCGACCCGAAGCAGAGCCTCTACCGCTTCCGCGGCGCCGAGCCGCGCGTGTTCGAGGCGGCGGCCGATTTCGTGGTCGATGCGTTCGACGGCCACCGCCTCGCCTGCGACCACACCTGGCGCAGCGCGCCGCGCGTGATCGAGGCGATCAACCGGGTCTTCGAGGCGGCCGCCGACGAGGGCGAGTTCGCGGGCTTTCGCGCGCACACCACGGCGCAGGAAGAGCGGCCCGGCGACGGCGTCTGGCGGCTGCCTCGCGTCGCCAGGCCCGAGAAGAACCGCGAAGGCAAGCGCCCCGATTCCACGCAGATCTGGCGCGACACGCTGCTGACGCCGCGACTCGTGCCCGACGAGGTGCTGCGCGAGCAGGAGGCGGCGCGCGCAGCCGACCTGCTGCGCCGATGGCTCGATGCCGGCGACGCGTCGACGGCCGAGACGATGCTCCTGGCCCGCAAGCGCGAATCGCTGCACCTCGCCGCCGATGCCCTGCGGACGCGCGCCGTGCCGCACGGGCCGGTTTCCGAGGCGACGCTGATGGATGCCGCCGGCGCGCAGGATCTGGTTGCGCTCCTCGACCTGCTGGCGTCGCCGCAGCATGGCCTCTCGCTCGCGCGCGTGCTGAAGAGCCCGCTCATGGGCGCCAGCGACGCCGACCTCGTCGCCCTCGCGGTGGCCAACCGCGAGCCGGCGGGCTGGTGGGATGCACTGCAGTCGCTGGCCGAGCCGTCGCCCTCGCTGGCCCGGGCGCGCACGCTCCTGCGCGGCTGGGCCGAGGCGGCGGCCGAGCTACCACCCCACGACCTGCTCGGCCGCATCGTGCACGAGGGCGATCTGCATGCGCGTACGGCCGCGGCCTTGCCGCCCGGCGAACGGCAGGCCGGCCTCGACGCCATCGACGCCGTCCTCGCTCAGGCGCTGCTGCTCGACAGCGGCCGCTACTCGACGCCCTATGCCTTCGTGCGGGCGCTGCGTCAGCGCACCGTGAAGGCGGCCCTGCCGATACCGACCGGGGCGGTGCGCCTGCTGACGGTGCACGGCGCCAAGGGTCTCGAAGCCGACACGGTCCTGCTGCTCGACGCCGACCCGGAAAAGCCCGGCAACGAACTCTGCTCGCTGCTGATCGACTGGCCGGTGGAAGCGGCGGCACCGCTGCGTTGCGCCTTCGTCTACAACGAGTCGCAAATCCCGCCGTCGCTGCAGGATCTGTACGCGAGGGAGGAGGCGGCGCGCCGTCGCGAATCGCTGAACGTGCTCTACGTCGCGATGACGCGCGCGCGGCGGCGGCTGGCGTTCACGGCGACCGAGGCCTATGCCCCGGGCAGCGGCACGACCTGGTGGCAGCGGCTCGAGCAGGCGGTGCCCGACGAGCTGCCGCTGCCGGAGGCGCCGACGACGGCTGGTGGTGGAATGCCCGCGTTGCTGCCGCCGGCCGAGCTGCGCCGCCTTCCGTCGTGGCGTCCGGCTCGTGTCGGCCGAACCGGTCCGGCGTCTTCGCCAACGACCGTCGTCGCCGAGGAAGCCCTTGCGGCCGTGCTGGGCCGCGCGGTGCACCGTACGCTCGAGTGGGCTGCTGGCACCGCCGTCGTGAAGGCCCTCGACGTGCTCTCGGTCGCTGCCGGCCGCGAGTTCGGCGCCGATCCTGCCGAGGTGCGGCGCCACGCCGAGGCGATCCTCGCCCATGCTGACACCGCCCGTTTCTTCCGCGGCCCGCAGATCCGCTGGAGTGGCAACGAGGTACCGGTCAGCGACTCGGGCGAGGTGCTCCGCATCGACCGGCTGGTGCGCCTCGAGGAGGAGGGCACAGAGCCGGTCTGGTGGGTGCTCGACTACAAGCTGCGCCATGCCCCCGAAACGCTCGAGCCGTACCGCCAGCAGTTGCTGCGCTACCGTGACGCAGTGCGCGCCGCGCAGCCGGGCGAGGCGGTGCGCTGCGCCTTCATCGCCGGCGACGGGCGGGTGGTGGAGATCGCCTAGGACCGTCCTAGCTGTCGACCGACCGACGTAACGGGCGCATCCATCGAGAGATAGCGCACGAAGCCGGTACTGATCGGTCGTTGCGCGGCACCTCGTCGCGGTTCCAATCGGGGTAGCTTCGTTTCCTCACGATGTCGCTCGCCGCTGCCCACGCCCACGCCCCCGTCTCGCCCACTCCGGCGCGCGCGTTCGGCCGCTACCGGCTGCGACGCCTGCTCGGCAAGAGCGAGGCGACGATGACCTGGCTGGCCGATGACTCGCTGGCCGGCACCGAGGTGATGCTCAGCCTGCCTCGGGTCGCGCCTGCCGGCGCCGTCGCCGTCGCGGCCTGGTTGTCGGCGGTGCGCCGCGCCGCCAGGCTCGACCACCCCGGCCTGGCCCGGGTGCTCGCCTGCGATGTCCACGAGCACTGGCCGTATGTCGCCGTCGATCGCCGGCTCGGCGTCACGCTCGACGAATGGCTGGCCGAGCATCCCAAGCCGACCACCGACGAAGCCGCGCTCTGGATGGAGCAGGTGCTGCGCGCCCTGGCCTTCGCCCACGACGCCGGTGTCGCCCATCTCGATCCGCAGTTCCACACCCTGCTCGTCAACGAGCGCGGCCAGATCGCGGTCACGGCGCTCTCGGTCGCGCACCAGAGCACGCCCGATGCAGTGCACAGCCGCGACAGCGACCGGGCGATGCCGCTCGATCCCTCGATGCTGCGGGCGCAGCGCGGCGCCGCCGAGCGCGACGTGCTCGCCTGCGGTCTGCTGCTGCACCGCCTGCTGGCCGACGAGCCGGCGCTCGGTGTCGCCGACACCGGCCAGGTGATGGCTCGCCTGGCGCCGCACGGCCGCGAGTTCGTGCGCCTGCCGTGGACCACGCCGCATCCGATCCCCGAGCCGCTGCGGGCGATCGTCAATCGCAGCACTGCCGGTCAGATCCGGCTGCGCTACCGCAACGCCCGCACCTTCCTCGGCGCCCTCAACGGCTGGCGCGAGGCGCTCTCCGACAACGAAGCCGGCCCGGTCGCGCTCCTGCTCGATCGGCTGCGCACCGTCGGCCACCTGCCGGCGCTGCCGGGGCTCGGTCCGCGGGTGCAGCGGGTCACCGCGATCGAGAGCCAGCGCACTGACGAGATCGCGGCGCACCTGTTGCCCGACCTGGCGCTGTCTTTCGAGCTGCTTCGCACCATCAACACTGCCCAGGTCCAGGGCACGCAGATCTCCGGCAACGGACCGGTGCTGACCCTGCGCCGCGTGGTCGCCCTGATCGGGGTCGACGGCGTGCGCCTGTCGGCGAACAGCCTGCGCGGCTGGCCGGGGCCGCTCGACGAGGCCGGCGCGAAGGCGCTGCTGGCGGCGATCGACCGGGTCCGGCTCGCCGGCCACACCGCCCAGGCGCTGCGTCCCGCGGGCTACGACGGCGAGGTCGTCTATCTGATCGCGGCGCTGCAGAACCTGGGCCGGCTGATGCTGCGCTACCACTTCGCCGAGGAAGCCGAGCAGATCGTGCAGCTGATGCAGCCGGCGCCGGCCAGCGGCGACGGCCCGGAGCAGCCCGGTCTCGATCAGGCCGCCGCGAGCTACGCGGTCCTCGGCGTCGACGTCGAGACCTTCGGCTTCGCCGTCGCGCGCCACTGGGGCCTGGGCGACGAGATCCTGCACATGATGCGCCGCCTGCCGGCCGACGCGCCGGTGCGCAAGCCCGACAACGATGCCGATCTGCTGCGCATCGTCGCCAGCGCCGCCAACGAGGTCGTCGACATCGCCAGCACTTTGCCGGCGAAGAAGGTCGCGGCCGCGCTCAACAACGTGGGGCAGCGCTATGCCCGGGTGCTGCGCCTCAACACCCGCGCTGTCGTCGACGCCTTGCAGGAGGCGAAGGACGTGCTGCGCCAGGGCGGCACGCCGACGCCCGCCGGGCGGCGCCAGGCCGACGGCGCCGAAGTCGAGCCGGTCGCCGAAGCGGCGCCGGCCGAGACGCGCTGAGCCCTCCCTCCCGCAGCCACGGTCGTAAAGATTTGCGCAGGGCGGCCCCGACGTCTTGAATTGCTTCCTGGCACGGGCAGATAGCGCAGGGCTCGATTTCTGGCGGTCTTGGGGGACTGGAAGACATGAAGACATTCGCCGCGTCGATCGCGGTCTGGGGTGTGCTTGCCCTCGCCGGGCTCTATCTCGGCGTGCCGGCCGGTCTGCTGTACTGGAGCGGAGTCGCGCTGGTCGTCGTCTGGGTCGTCGTCGGCACGGTCTGGCTGTTTCGCGAGACGCCGGGACCTCGCCCGCCGCGGACCTGAGTCACTTGCCTCTGCCGAACAAGGCCCAGAGCACGGCGCCGATCAGGATCGCGAGAATGAGGAGGAAAGCGGAAACGAGCGACACGAAACGGGTCCGGCGGTGGCGACCTCCAAGGTACGCACACTGCCGATGTCGCAAGGTAGGACGAAGCGCCGTCCGCGCTGCCCCGAAGGGCACGATCCTGGCGAGGGGAATAGGGTGACGAGCCTGACCTCGGCACTGGTTGCAACGGTTAGGGCTGCTTCGTTCCCGACCTGACCCGGTTGGCCGCGCTTCCATGCGAGGAGGCCCGTCGCGGCCGATTCTACCGGCCGTCCTGTTGCAGGCCCGACCGAGATGTCCCTAGGCGCGCAATCCCAGCTCGCTGCCGTCGTATTCGAGGCCGAGCGGCTCGATCAGCAGCCGCTTGGGACCGGCTTCCACCGCGCCGGCGATCCAGGCGTCGAGGCCGGCCTTGTTCGCGACTGCGACCGCCTTCGGCGCGTCCTCGGCAGCGACGAAGAGCGCGAAGCCCGCGCCCATGTTGAAGGTGCCGTAGGCGTCGCGGTCCGAGAGCAGGGCCTCGGTCTGGATGAACTTCAGCACCGGCGGAACGTCGGGCACCGCGCGGATGCGATAGGTGAAGTCGCTGCGATGACGCATGAGCTTGCGCCACCCGTGGCCGGTGATGTTGGCGGCGTAGTGCGGCCGCACCCCGGCCTTGAACAGGGCTTCGGTGATCGGCGAATAGAGGACGGTCGGCTCGAGCAGCGCTTCGCCGAACCCGATCGGCACCGCGCTCGCGGTCAGCGGGGTCAGGTAGCCCTGCGGCAGCCGCGCCGCGAGGTCGCGCGCCAGACTGAGCCCGTTGGCGTGGATGCCGCTCGAGGCGAGCAGGACAATGGCGTCGCCCGCGGAGAGGTGGTCGCCGAGCGAGAGCCGGTCCTTCGGGCTGACGATGCCGGTGCAGGCCGCCGCGAGGTCGATCCGGCCGCCCTCGACGATGCCGGCGAGGGCCGGCGTCTCGCCGCCGCCCCAGGCCACCTTGCAGATGTCGCAGGCCCGCTTCCAGCCCTCGATCAGGGCCCGGCCGCGGGCGGCGTCGGCGAACCATTCCGAACCCCCGGCGGCCCAGTAGGCCTGGACCACGAGCGGGGTCGCGCCGACGGTGATCAGGTCGTTGACCGCCATGGCGATCGTGTCCTGGGCGATCGCGGCGTAGTGGCTCCTGCCGGTGAGGGCCTGCATCGCATCGGCGACCATCGCCTTCGACCCCAGGCACTCGACGATGCTGGCCAGGTAGAACGGGCCGACGTCGACGACGTAGGCCGATTCGCCGCGCGACGATTCGACTTCGGAGAAGCCGTGGCCGTCGAGATGGTTGCCGGTCGAGGCCGCGGCGCGCTGCGCGGCGACCTTGAACGGATCGATGACGTGGTAGTCGACCCCGGAGCTGCCGTAGCTCAAGGGCGGGGGGTCGGTGGGGTCGGTCGGCATCGTTTTCGTGCGGTGTGCGGATTATCCCGCATGGGCCGAGGCGGCCGGGGCCGACCGTAGAATCGTTCGCATGTCGACCACGGTGCTGGCGCGCAAATATCGGCCACGCAATTTCGCGGCGCTGGTCGGGCAGACGCACGTCGTCCAGGCGCTGGTCAACGCTCTCACGCAAAAGCGCCTGCACCATGCCTGGCTCTTCACCGGCACCCGCGGCGTCGGCAAGACCACGGTCTCGCGCATCCTCGCCAAGTCGCTCAACTGCACCGGGCCCGACGGCAAGGGCGACATCACCGCCGAGCCCTGCGGCGTCTGCGAGGCCTGCCGCGCCATCGATGCCGGACGATTCCTCGATTACGTCGAGCTCGACGCGGCCTCGAACCGTGGCGTCGACGAGATCAGCCAGCTGCTCGACCAGGCCGTCTACAAGCCGGTGATCGGCCGCTTCAAGGTCTACATGATCGACGAAGTGCACATGCTCACCCCGACCG
>Ga0070673_100002596_pt1 | contig 11038 bp, 10 predicted proteins | sample KBSM23metaG_FD_65342 | JGI IMG/M metagenome (GOLD analysis project Ga0070673, IMG submission 65342) | Miscanthus rhizosphere microbial communities from Kellogg Biological Station, Michigan, USA - KBS M2-3 metaG | ecosystem: Host-associated > Plants > Roots > Rhizosphere > Soil ...
TCGGCGAAGACGCGCACATCGCCTCGATCTTTCCTGGAAGCGAGCTGTTGGCGGACGTAGAGCGGGTGACGGACGTAGGGCGCCCCTTTACGGGGCGCCGCGTAGCCGCGGTCTGGGCGCCGCATCTCGGCGTCTGGCGCATCACGCTGACGCCAGACGCGATCCTCGATTCGCGCGCGATCGTCGTGCTTGTCACCGGCCTGAATAAGGCCGGCGCCGTGCTTGCAGCGCTTGAAGGGGGGCTCGACGTGATGACTCACCCAGCGCAATTGCTTCGCGGCGCTGACGAGCGCGTGGAGTGGTTCGTCGATCGCGCGGCGGCCTCGCGCCTGTAGGTGTCCGGCTTCAGCCGGACTCGAATGGGAACCGGTCTATTTCGCCGGTACAAGTCGCTTCAATTCCTCCGTCCAGTTGAGGACGACGTTGAAGCGCTGCGCGTTCGTCGCCGTCGGCTCGATCATCAGGAACCGTCCGTCGGCGGCCACGTCGTAGGTGCGCGGTGTGTTCGGCTCCCAGGGAATGAATCCCCCCTCGAACAACATCTTCGGAGCGTGCATCTGCAGTGGTGAAGTCGACGCGACTGCCGCCACCATCAGCTTTGATCCTTCCTGGTAGAACAATTCCTTCGTGTCGTGTGACCAGGTCGCATCATGCCCACCGGCAACCGACACGCGGACAGGCGAGCCCGGTCCGGGAAACGGGCGGACCCAGACTTCATCCGAGCCTGTCGCGTCGGACACGTACGCCACCCACTTTCCATCGGCTGAGAACATCGCGTTGTATTCGGCGAAAGGAGTCTGCACCCATGGCTCGGCTTTGCCGCCGCCGGCTGGTTGCTTCCACAGATCTGTCCGCGTCGAGTCGCCGAGCTCGTTGTACACGAGCCATCCATCACGAGACCACGTGAGAGAGGTCTTGTCCTTGTCGCTTGCCACAAGATGGACCGGGTCGACGATGCTGCCATCCCCCGGAACGACGAACATATTCCGGGATGGACCATCGCGTGTGGAGACGAACGCCACACGCGAACCGTCGGGGGACCATATGGGCTGAGTGTTGTGCGCGTTGAACGTGACCTTGTACGGCTGCGCTGCGCCCGTGATGTCGAACACCCATACGTGACCTTCCTGCGCAGGGCCAACAGTCGCGACCAGTTTGCGGCCGTCAGGAGAAAGCCGGGGGTAGCGGGGATACTCCAGCTTCTCTGGACCGGCCCCGCCAATCAGCCGGCCGTCGCGGGCGCGCCAGATGAAGCGGCTCACGTAATTGATGGTGCTCCCCGGGATGTAGGTCAGCGTGCCGTCGCTGCTGAGGCCCACATTCGCGTAGTTCCCCTTGGTGACGATGCCATTCACGAGAGGAACGGCAGGGCCGATGAGCGCGAGGCGACTGGCATCAAAACGGTTGCCGGTCAGCACGCTGCCCTGGACATACAAGAGGTACCCGCCCGGCGCGTAAATAGGATGCACAGCGCCTTCGACAAGGATCTTCTGCTGCCCTGACGCCAACGAGCGGCCGGCGATCGCCAGCTTTGAGCTGCCGCCTGCCGCAGATCGGACCACAAACAGGACGGTGTTCGCGTCGGGGAGCGCGCTCGGAGCCACGTAGTCCTGTTCACCGGCCTTTACATCGGGCGCCGTGATTTGTTCCGGGGTTCCGCCTCCTGCGGGGATTCGGAACAGGCCACCTTTAGACCCGGGACGCGTGAACACGATCGTGTCTGGCGTCCCCCAACTGATGCCGTTGCCGTCAGAGACATCTGTCAGAGCCGTAAGCACATGCGAATCGATCGTGAGCTTGTAGAGTTTGCCAGCCTTGAAGAACGCGATGTGCGAGCCGTCAGGCGAGAACGAGGGATGGGTCGCGCCGTCCGTCTGCGGCAGCGGGCCGGCTTCACCGGTGTCCAGGCTGCGCATCTCCAGCGCCGTCGTCGCCCCATGACGTGCGTGGTAGACGATGCGGTTTCCCGTCGGGGCGATCACCAGATTGGGGCCTGCAGGCCCAACAGTCAGGAGCGCTTCAGGTGGCGGTGTGATGTCGAAGCGAACGATCCGCGGCGCTTCTGGACGCATCGCGAACCATGTCGCTCCGACCGCGAGTGACGACGCGAGGACGACCGCCGCAGCAATGGCCCACCATCGGACACCGCTTCGGCGCAGAGTCGCGGGTGGCACCGATGAAGCGACCGCCGGCCCTGAAAGCTCCCGAAGGACAAACAGAGCGGCGGCCGCATCAGCCACCCGCTGCGTTCGATCCTTTTCGAGGCATCGCTGAATCAACGTGCGCAGCGCGGGAGCGACGGTCGGCGGCAGCTTGCTCCAGTCTGGCTCACCGCGTAACACCGCCGCCATCGTGTCGCTGACATCTTCGCCATCGAACGCGCGGACGCCGGTGAGCATCTCGTAGAGCACCGCACCGAACGCCCACATGTCGCTGCGCTTGTCTGCGGGGCGACCTTTCGCCTGCTCCGGCGCCATGTAGGCGGCGGTGCCGAGAATCGTGCCGACGCCGGTCATCGCCGGCGACGTCAGCGTCGGCGAGAGGGTGTGAGAGGCATGGCTGGCCGAGGCGGCTGCGGTGTCAGCAAGTTTGGCAAGGCCGAAGTCGAGCACCTTGACGACCCCGGCGGGCGTGATCTTGATGTTGGCTGGCTTCAGGTCGCGATGAACGATGCCCTGCTCGTGCGCCGCTTCGAGTGCCTGCGCAATCTGCCGCGCGATCGGCAGCGCTTCGTCCAGTGGCAGCGGATCGTTGCCAATACGCTCCGCCAGCGTGTCGCCCTCGACCAGTTCCAGCACGAGCGCGTTCGCCTGGTCAGATTGCTCGAACCCGTAGATCTGCGCGATATGAGGATGGTTCAGTGACGCCAGCACCTGCGCCTCGCGCTCGAAGCGCGCCAGGCGGTCGCGGTCGTTCGCGAGATGCTCGGGCAGCACCTTCACGGCAACTTCGCGCTGCAGCTTAGTGTCGCGCGCGCGATACACCTCGCCCATGCCGCCAGCCCCCAGGGGCGACACAATTTCGTACGGGCCGACACGTGTACCGGACGTAAGAGTCACTTTTGCGGGAGCCGCGCGGATTATATAAGCAAGGTCCGGCTGAAGCCGGACACTACAGCTACTTCTTTCGCGTGGGATCGTTCGCCGGATCGGCGTAGGTCGTGCCCGACGGCCCGGTTCCCGTGATCTGAATCGTCACGCCTTCACCGCGCGTCATCGCGAAATGATTCGTATTCGGCGGCTCGGTGTAGAAGCTGCCAGGTGGCAGCATCTTCAACGCCTGCTCGTCGAATTTCGCGCCGTAGCCGAAGTACCAGGTTCCCGAAATCACAGTCGCCACCCGATCATCGGGGTGCGCGTGCGCTTCGATCCTCGTGTTCGGCCCGACCCGCAACAGCATGCTGTAAAGACCTGGCTTTGTCGGATCGCCCTTCAGCACCACCGTCTGCGTTCCCGCATTTCCCGAGGTGCCCACGCTTCCCGCCGCGGGCGCCGGCCACTTCACTTCCGATGGCGTGACGCGCTGTTCTCCACCACCTTGCGCGGCAAGCACGGAGCTGGCGGCGACGATGAGCATCAATTGAATGGGGCGTCTCATAGCAGCTCCTTCCGCCTGAAGGCGGAAGCCATTTGTCCACTTGTCCACTTACTTGTTACTTCTTACTTCTCACTTGTTACTTGTCTCGACCTCGGCCATCGCTCTCTTTGCGGCCCGGCCGATCATGTGAGTGGCGGCGAACGTCGCAATCAGCCCGACTACCAGCATCACGTAATACTCCGTACCGCGGCGAGGTGACACGCCGGCAAGGATGCGCGTGACGTCACCAGCCACAGTCCCGTAGTAGGCGTACATGATGATTGCCGGAATCATTCCCACCGACGCCAGCAGATAGTCGCGATAGCTCACGCCGCTCAACGCCAGCGCGTAGTTGAGCAGGTTGTACGGCACCAGGGGCGACAGCCGCAGCAGGAACATGATCCAGGCGCTGTCTCTGACGACCGCACGCCGCGTGGCCGACACGCGCGGATCGCGATCGATCCACCGTAGGACCCGCGAACGCGCCAGGGGCGCGGCGACGGCGTACACGGCAGAGGCTCCGAGTACGGCGCCGACATAGGTCAGCAGGGTGCCCCGCCATAATCCGAAGACGGCCCCGGCGGAAAACGTCAGGAGAAACGCCGGTGCCAGCGTGATCGCCGCCAGGATGTAGATGCCGACGAAAAGAACAGGCCCCCAGCCGCCAAGGTCTGCGAGTTGTCGCACCAGCGGCTCGAACCAGTCCATCAGGAGGGTTCAGACGAGGGTGGAGGCGTGTCTGGTTCCGCGGGCCGGCGCTTGCCGCGGCGGCGTCGCCGCGCAAACACACGCGACAGGCGCTCGAGCGCTTCGGCAGCCTGCGGCAATCCGGCCGTAATCTGGTCGGCATCCGTCCAGGCCGACGGGTTGATCCGTTCGGCCAGCGCATGCAGCGTTTCGCGTCGCGCTGGATCGCTGATCCGCTGCTCGATCCGCTCGCGGATGACCGGATACCACTCCTGCAGAAACGCGATGTGCTCGTCCGGCGTCGCTCCGGCAATCGTCGCCGGAATCGGCTTGGGCCGGCTCGGCGTGTCAGCCTGAGGAGCGGCCGGAGCGGCTACCAAGGCGGCGGGAGCGGCTTCTTGTGGAGCAGGGGCGCTAGCGACGTCTTCGGTCTTCGGCCGCTTCCGGCGTTGTTCGGCCGCTGGCTCGATGACCTGCTGGTTCTCGCGGATCGCCTTCCACTCGAATGCGATCTCCGGATGCCGCGTCTCGAGCTCGCGCAAGACCGACGGTTCGAGCGGATCGCGGCCGACACGAACGCCGCCCGGGGTCCGGAACACATAAAGGATGCGCGATCGCTGCCGGTTTCCGTCGCGATACCAGTGCATCAGGTACGTGGTCTCGTACCCACGTCTATCGCGAATGACCCGCAGGAACGGCACCGCGGCCTACCGCCGCTTCTGTGATCTGGTGGAACGCGCGGACTTCGACGCAGTCTTGGCGGCACCGCGACGGGCCGGTGCGGCCTTTGCCTTTGCGGCAGCAACCGGCTTGCGCCGGGGCGCGGCGGGTGCAGGCCGTCGTGCAGATCGGGCTGGAGCCGACGGCGGTGTGCGGTTGCGCGCGGCGGCCGCTCTCGGAGCTGCGGCCTTCGCCGGCCTGGCCGCGACCTTCGACTCGGGCGGCTGATTCGTCCGGTTCACGAGCGTGAAGCGAATCTGATCTCCGAACGAGTTGTAGCTCCAGAATTCCGTCACCTGAATATTCAAGTCGGTGTAGAGCCGTCGCGCGCTGTCAACCGACCCCGCTGGAACGTACAGGTGAAACGGAACCCGAAGACGCGAGAACGCGCCCCACTGGGACATCGCTTCCAGGTGGTTGATCGATTCGGTGGTCTCGACCTCGACGACGCCAAGCAGCCGACGATTCTTGTCGGAGGTCTGAAGCACCAGGTCTGGATACCAGGGAGGCGGTCCACCCACGGGTGCGTTCTGCTCGTTGCCGGGATTGATCGCCGTGTCGGACTTTCTCTTGTACTTCGCCTGCAGCAGTCGGATGACGCGGTCGTGCTCGAGCTGTTCGCGGACCGGCCGCACGAGAATCGGGCTCAACACAACCTCCGGCGTGTGTACATGACAGGGATCTTGACGCTCCAGCGGCTCAAAATACCGCCAAAAAGCTGGCGAAGACGGGTGAATATAGCACAAGCCCTCCGCGGCGTCGGGTCACACGAACGCTCTAAGCGATTAAATCTGGTGGGTTAGTGTCACAATCTCCGGATGCTTGGGGGCAGCTCAACGGCGCCGCGGGTGCTGATCGTCGACGACGACGGGGCGACGGCGGATTCGTTTTCGCGAACGCTTCGTCTGGAAGGCTACGAGGTCTGGGCGGGGCTGTCCGCAGAGGAAGGGCTGGCGCTGGCGCAGACTCACCAGCCCCATGCGATCGTGCTTGATCTGCGCATGCCGCTCACGAGTGGCCTTCAGTTTCTCCGCGCCATTCGCGCGATTTCCGGACTGGCCACCACCCCCGTCGCCATCGTCACCGGCGACTATGGCCTCGATGACGAGGTGCGGGACGAAATCAGGGCGCTCGGCGCGGAACTGCGCTTCAAGCCGATCTGGATCGAAGAGCTGGTGACGCTCGCGCGAGAGCTGTTGCGCGTCCCGGTCAAGCCCTGAAGTGACGAATTCCAGGTTCCTGAAGGCCTGCAGGCGCCAGCCGGTGGATACGACACCGGTGTGGTTCATGCGCCAGGCGGGCCGCTATATGGCGGAGTACCGGGCGCTGCGTGAACGCCATTCGCTGCTCGAGATCTGTCGTGTCCCGGATCTGGCCACCGAAGTCACGCTGCAGCCAGTCCGACGAGTCGACGTCGACGCGGCGATTCTCTTCTCGGATCTGCTGCTCCCGCTCGAGCCGATGGGGCTCCCATTTGATTTCATCAAGGGCGAAGGGCCACAGATCGAGCGGCCGATCAGCAGTCCTGCGGACATCGAGGCGCTGCGCATCTTCGAACCTCGTGAAGCGCTCGGCCATGTCCTCACCGCAATCCGTCAGATCCAGCACGAGCTTGCCGGAAACGTACCTCTGATCGGATTTGCCGGGGCACCCTTCACGCTGGCGTCGTACGCGATCGAGGGTGGCCACTCAAACAACTTCGCGCGCACGAAGGCGCTGATGTACGGCCATCCCGACGCCTGGCACCGCCTGTGCGACATGTTCGCGACCGTCGTCTCGGACTATCTCCTCGCGCAAATAGAGGCGGGCGTCGACGTGGTACAGGTATTCGACTCCTGGGTCGGCACCTTGAACGCGGTTGACTACCGCGAGTTCGCCTATCCTCACACTCGCAAGATCTTCCAGGCGATCGCCGGCCGCGTCCCGACCATTCACTTCGGCACCGGCACGTCCACGATTCTCGAGGAGCTGCGCGACGCGGGCGGCGACGTGATTGGCGTCGACTGGCGCATCCCCATCGACGAGGCGTGGACCAGAATCGGAAGCCGTCACGCCGTACAGGGCAATCTGGATCCGACGCTCCTCCTTGGCCCGACCGCACGGATGTTCGAGCAGACCGACGAGATACTGAGGCGTGTTGGCGGACGCCCGGGACACATTTTCAATCTCGGGCACGGCATCCTGCCGTCAACGCCGGTTGAGCACGTGCAGATGCTGGCGCAGTACGTCCACTCCGCGGGACGTCGGATGAAATAGATGCTGGATGTCGCCATCGTCGGTGGCGGAATCAGCGGCCTGGCGGCCGCTTACGAACTCCAGCGGCAAGGGCTCAACGTCCGCGTTCTGGAAGCGATTCCCAGAGCAGGCGGAGTCATCACGACGGAGCGCTTCGACGACTGGATCATCGACGGTGGTCCCGATTCGATCCTCGTGCAGAAACCCGCCGCAGTCGCGCTCTGCCGGGAGCTCGGGATTGCGGACCGTCTGATCTCGACGCTGACGCCGCGCACGGCATACATCCTCCGGGACGGACGCCTCCATCGCATCGCCGAAGGCTCGTTCCTCGGGTTCCCGCTCGATGTCGGATCCCTGGCCCGATCCTCGGTCTTCACGCTCGGCGGACGCCTCCGGATGGCATGTGAAGCGTTCATGCCGCGGCGCGACGGCGACGAGGATGAATCCGTCGGGACGTTCGTCAGACGACGCTTTGGGCAGGAAGCAGTCGACTACCTGGCCGAACCGCTCCTCGCCGGCATTCACGCAGGTGACGTCGATCGCCTGTCGATTCGCGCGCTCTTCCCCAGACTGCTCGAGGCGGAGCGCCAGTCGGGCAGCGTCATTCGCGCGTTCCGCGCAATGCGCGCGCGGCCCTCGCCGCAGGGAGCGTTCGTCTCGTTGCCGCGAGGCATCGGCGAGCTTGTGGACTCTCTGGTCCAGGCGCTCACGCCGGGCACCGTCAGTGTGTCGACGCGCGTGACCGACCTTCATCGGCACGCGCACTACCGTCTCGAAACGTCAGCTGGACCGGTCGACGCACGGGTGGTCATTCTCGCTGTGCCGGCGTACGTCGCCGCTTCGCTGCTGCGCGCCTTCGACACGACAATCGCGGCGCTCGCGGAAGGCATTCCGTACGCCTCGACGGCGACCGTGGCACTCGGCTTTCGCCGCGATCAAATTGCGCATCCGATGGCCGGCAGCGGCTTCGTGGTGCCGCGCATCGAGCGAAGTCCACTGCTCGCGGCCACATGGGTCACGTCGAAATGGCCGCATCGCGCCCCCGAAGGACACGTGCTGATGCGTGGCTTTCTCGGTGGCGGTCGCGATCCGCGGCGTCTGGACGCGGACGATGACGAGCTGACGAAGCTGGTCGTTGACGAACTGCGTCAGCTGATGGGCATCAGCGGGGCGCCACTGTTCACGCGGATTTTCCGGTGGACGAAACAGAGTCCGCAATACGAGGTGGGCCACCTGCAGCGGGTCGCCACGATCGACCGCGAGCTTGCGTCCATTCCGGGACTGTTCGTCACCGGGAGCGGCTTCCGTGCGATCGGCATTCCCGACTGCGTCGCCGACGGACGCGAGACGGCCACCAGGGCGGCCACGTTTCTTGCGACAAAGAACGCGAAGTCTCCGTGATTTTCGTGACATAGAATCGCGTACATGCGCGTTGTGGCTACGCTCCTCCTGGGCCTCCTTCTCTCATCTCAGTCCGTTGCACCGCTTCGTGGCTCAGGCGCGCTGACGCCGCAGATCGAGTCGGTACTGCGCAGCATCAAGGCCGCCGACAAGGGACAGCTGGCCGTATCCGAGGAGGACGGACGGTTTCTTCGCGTGCTTGTCGCAACGCGCGGAGCAAAGTCGATTCTGGAGATCGGTGCGGCCAGCGGATACAGCGGTATCTGGCTGGGCCTTGGCGCACGCGAGTCTGGCGGACGCGTCGTGGCGATCGAGTACGACCCGGGGCGCGCCAAGGAAGCGGCCGCGAACGTCAAGCGGGCCGGCCTCGACGACGTGGTGCGCGTGGTGCACGGCGACGCGTTCGCCGAAATCCCAAAGCTGCAGGGCACGTTCGACTTCGTCTTCCTCGACGCCTGGAAACCGGACTACAAGAAGTTTTTCGACATGGTGTTCCCCCGACTCACTCCTGGCGCTGTGTTCACCGCGCACAATGTCGTGAACAAGAAGAGCGAAATGGAGCCGTTTCTGAAGACCATTGAGAGCCACCCCTCGCTCTTCACGACCGTGGTGTCGCCGTCCGGCGAGGGAATGTCCGTGTCGTACAAACTCAAGTAGGGCTCGAGTCCCGCCCGTGAAACCTGTCCACATCATCGGCGTTCCACTCGATCTCGGCGGTGCCCGTCGCGGCGTGGATATGGGGCCGTCGGCGGTCCGCATCGCCGGAATTGGCGAGGCGATCGCGCAGCTCGGACGTCAGGTGATCGACAAAGGCAATCTGCCCGCGCCGATTGCCGAAACAGAAGACGCGCTCGATCGCCACAAGAAGTACGTCGAGCCGATCGCGGCCGTGTGCCGCTCGCTGCACGCGAGCTGTCTCGCGTCGCTGGAGGCCGACGCCATACCGCTGGTCCTGGGCGGTGATCACAGCCTGGCCGCCGGCTCCGTGGCTGCCAGTGCCGACTGGATTCGACGCATCAACGGCAAGCCGCTCGGCCTGATCTGGGTGGATGCGCACGGCGACATGAACACACCGGAGACGACAACCTCGGGAAACGTCCACGGCATGCCACTGGCCGCCCTGCTCGGACGGGAACCGCTGGAGCTGGCCTCAATCGGGGCCGTCCCGAGCGTCCTGCCGCAGCACACGGTTCTGGTGGGCATCCGCAACCTGGACGAGAACGAGAAGGGACAGATTCGCGCGGCTGGTGTTCACGTCTTCACGATGAAAGACATCGACCGTCAGGGGATCGCCACCGTCGCCGAGCGCGCCATCGAGCTGGCGTCCGCGGGCACCGGCGGCATTCACGTCTCCTTCGATCTCGACGTGTGCGATCCGTCAATCGCGCCCGGCGTGGGTACACCGGTCAGGGGCGGACTCGACTATCGCGAGTCGCACATGATCATGGAACTGGTGGCGGATTCGAATCAGCTCATCGCGCTCGACCTGGTCGAGGTGAATCCCACGCTCGACAACCGCAACGCGACGGCTGAGTTCGCGGCTGAGCTCGCGCTTTCTGCGCTCGGCAAGCGCATTCTCTGATTCGGAGGGCCCCCTGAAGTCGGCCCGTACGAGCCCGCGCCAGCTCGACCGGCTAATCGGCACGAAGGTCGGCAGTTTCTTTGCTGTCAATTAGCGTGTGCGCCCAAGCCTCGTGGCCGCGACCGCCTTACTCGTCTCAGCTGTTGGCGTCTCCACATGGCTGGCGGCCGCCGAGTATCCAGCAATCCCGCCGACCGGAAACTTCCACGAACGCCATGCTGCCGAAATTACATTGACCGGGCCTGACGCCGCCAAACGGCGTCTCGACGTCCTGCGGCGCGCCACGTTCATCGCCCCGGACGCCTTTCAACAGCGGCGTGACGCTCTCGCCTCGGATCTGCTGACGCACGCCGTGCCCTCGTGCCGCTTTGCGCCGTCGGATCCATCGGGAACCACACCGAAGTTCGACTGCGTGTTCGCCGGCGGCGACACGGTAAAGGTGAAATACGGTCACGATTCCGAGATTCACGGCGAAGCGGCCGCATCAGCGCTGCTGCGGATGCTGGGGTATGCGTCGGACGTCGTGACGATCGTGCCACGCCTGCGTTGCTACGGCTGCCCGCGTCACCCGTTCGTCGCGATGCACCTCCGGCGCTCGTTTCACTTTTTCCTTGTCCCCGAACAGATCGAGCACGGCTTCACGGATTTCGAGTGGGTGTCGGTCGAGCACAAATTCCCGGCGCCCGCGATCGAGACTGAGGCTGTCGCAGGCTGGGAATGGCGTGAGCTCGACAAGGTTGATGCGCCGCGCGCGGAGGTTGATGCGTTCCGTCTGCTCGCGGCCTTTCTGGCTCACTGGGACAACAAGGCCCAGAACCAACGCCTGGTTTGTCTTGA
>Ga0070673_100002599_pt1 | contig 11031 bp, 7 predicted proteins | sample KBSM23metaG_FD_65342 | JGI IMG/M metagenome (GOLD analysis project Ga0070673, IMG submission 65342) | Miscanthus rhizosphere microbial communities from Kellogg Biological Station, Michigan, USA - KBS M2-3 metaG | ecosystem: Host-associated > Plants > Roots > Rhizosphere > Soil ...
CACCACGGTCGGCGGCGCGTCCGGTGCATCGCTCCGCGATTTCCACAACTACCTGGTCACGAGCACCGACATCGACGGCGACTGGTCCGATCCCGTGTATCTCAACAGCAGCGGTTTCGATCCGTCCCTCTTCCACGACGACGACGGGAAGACGTACCTGCTGAACATGCTGTGGGATCACCGTCCCGGCCAGAATCGCTTCGCCGGCATCGTCCTCCAGGAGTTCTCCCCGGCGGAGCAGCGGCTGATCGGGGAACGCCGCGTCATCTTCTCCGGCACCCGGCTCGGTTTGACCGAGGGCCCGCACGTCTACAAGCGGGACGGCTACTACCATTTGATCACCGCGGAGGGCGGGACCAGCTGGGGCCACGCGGTGACGATGGCGCGCGCACAGAGGATCGAAGGTCCGTACGAGGTGCATCCCGACGTCCACGTGCTGACCGCGCGTCATCGGCCGGACGCCGTGCTGCAGCGTGCCGGCCATGCCGATCTGGTCGACACGCCGGACGGCAGCACCTACATGGTGTATTTGTGCGGGCGGCCGCTGCCCAACCGGGGAAGATGCACGCTGGGGCGGGAGACCGCGATTCAGAAAATGGTCTGGGGAGACGACGGATGGCTGCGGACCGTGGCCGGCGATGGCCTGCCGACGGTGGAGAGTGACGCGCCACGCTTGACCGCGCAGGTCGCGCCGAGCGCGCCGGCCCGCGAGAACTTCGACGGCGCGCCGCTGCCGATCGACTTCCAGTGGTTGCGGTCGCCGTGGCCCGATGAGCTGTTCAGTCTGACCGAACGTCCGGGATTCCTCCGCCTCTACGGACGCGAAACGGTGGGCAGCCTGTTCAAGCAGGCTCTCGTCGCGCGGCGGCAGCAGTCGCATTGCTGCCGCGCGTCCACGCGGATCGAGTTCGAGCCGCGCCATTTCCAGCAGATGGCAGGGCTCATCTGCTATTACAACAGCTCCAAGTTCCATTACCTGTACATCTCGACGGACGACGCCGCCGGCAGGCACGTTCGGGTGATGTCGGCGTTGCCCGACCAGCCGCACACGGACGCGTTCACGCCACCGTTTCCCATCCCGTCGAATGTCGCCGTGGAACTGCGCGTCGAGATCGATTACGAGCGCCTGCATTTCGCCTATCGCGTCGGCCGCGAGGACTGGGCGCGCATTCCGCAGCAGTTCGACGCCAGCATCCTTTCTGACGAAGCCACGGCGCCGGGCCTGCCGAACTTCACCGGCGCCTTCGTCGGCATGGCGTGCCAGGACATGTCCGGCGCCCGCTGTCCCGCCGATTTCGACTGGTTCGAGTACGTCGAGCGGCCGTATCGCGCCGATCCGTTCGGATGTGATCAATGAGGACATCCCGTTGCCTGATCGCAGCCGCCGGGTTCGGCTTCCTCGCGACGGCGGCCCCGCAGGACGCGGCGCTGAAGGACCTGATGCCCACGGGGATGGCGATCGGCGTCGCCATCAACCAGCGGCAGTTCGACGGGACCGATACCGCCGCCGTCGACCTCATCACGAAGCAGTTCAACCAGATCAGTCCCGAGAACGTGCTGAAGTTCCAGCCGACGCATCCGGCGGCCGATCGCTACACGTTCGAGGCGGCGGATCGCTACGTCCAATTCGGTGCCGACCGCCACATGCAGGTGGTGGGGCACAACCTCGTCTGGCACAACCAGACCGCCGCCTGGGTCTTTCTGGGCGTCGACGGCAAACCCGCCGATCGCGACACGCTGCTGGCGCGCATGCGCGATCACATCCGCACCGTCGTCGGGCGTTACAAGGGGAAGATTCACGGCTGGGACGTCGTCAACGAGGCGATCGACGAGGACGGCTCCCTGCGCAAGTCGCCGTGGCAGGTCGGCATCGGCGACGACTACGTCGCCAGGGCCTTCGAGTTCGCGCACGAGGCCGATCCGGACGCCGAGCTGTACTACAACGACTTCAATCTCGAGACGCCCGCGAAGCGCGCCGGGGTGATCGCACTCGTCAAGGATCTCCAGGCGCGGAAGCTGCGCATCGACGGCATCGGCAACCAGGCGCACTGGCGCCTCGACACACCCGCCATCGACGAGATCGACAAGGCCCTGCTGGAGCTGCACGCCACCGGACTGAAGGTGATGTACACCGAGCTCGACATCAACCTGCTGCCGAACACGCCGCGTGGCGCCGATGCCGCGGTGGCCAACCCGTACGCGAACGGCTTGCCCGACGATGTACAGCAGCGGTTCGCGCGGCGCTACGCCGACGTGTTCCGGGTGTTGCTGAAACATCGCGACGCCGTCACGCGCATCACGTTCTGGGGACTGAGTGATGCCGACTCATGGCTGAACCGCGGACGTATGAACTATCCGCTGCTCTGGGATCGCCAGCGTCGTCCCAAGCCGGCCTTCGCCGCGGTCGTGGACGTCCTGAAAGACGGGCGATGAACGCCGGGCGCCGGTTGCGTCGGTCTCTCGCGGGCGCGTGTTTCACCGGAACGCTTGCCGCCGGCATCGTCGCCGGTGCGGCGCCGCCGCCACCCTCGCCTCGGCTGATCGGGGAAGCGGCACCACCCGCCCCGGAGTTGAGCCTGTGGTATCGCGAGCCCGCCTCCGATCATCCGCTGTTGCCGCTCGATACGCCGCGGCAAAGCCGCCAGGCGGCGACCGCCGAATGGGTGCGCGCGCTGCCTGTCGGCAACGGCCGTCTTGGCGCGATGGTGTTTGGCGGCGTGGTTCACGAGCGGCTGCAATTGAACGAGGACACGTTGTGGGCGGGACGGCCGTACGATCCGGTGAATCCGGAGGCGAAAGATGCGCTGCCTGACGTCCGGCGGCTGATCGCGGAGCGGAAGTACACCGACGCGGCGACGCTCGTTCAAGCGAAGGTCATGTCGAAGCCCCTCGCGCAGATGCCCTACGAGACGGTCGGCGATCTCGCGCTGACGTTCCCGCAGGCGGATGCCGTCGAGAACTACCGGCGCGATCTCGATCTGACGACGGCGACGGCCCACGTGTCCTACACCACCGGCGGCGTGACGTTTTCGCGCGAGGTGTTCGCCAGCGCTCCCGACCAGGTGATCGTCGTATGGCTGACCGCCAGCCGTCCCGGACAGATCTCCTTCGAGGCGCGCATGCAGACGCCGCAGCGCGCGACCGTGGACGCGACGACGGAGGGGGACCTCGTCCTGCGCGGCGTCAACGGCGATGGCCCCGGCACGACCGCCGACGGCCGTCCGATGACCGGCGCGCTGCGCTTCGAAGCGCGCGTGCGCGTGATCGCGAATGGCGGAACCCGCACCGCGAGTGACGGCGCCGTCACCGTCCGCGACGCCGATGCCGTCACGCTGCTCATCGCGGCGGCGACCAGCTACCGGACCTACGAAGACGTGAGCGCGGATCCGGGCGCCCGGGTCGCGGCGGCGCTCGCCCCCGCGTCATCCAAGAGCCTCGACACGCTGCGCGCGGCGCACGTCCGCGACTACCAGTCGCTGTTCAACCGCGTCACGCTCGAACTCGGACCCTCGAAGCGCGTGCCGACGGACGAGCGCGTGCGAGGGTTCGGCCAGGGGGATGACCCGGGTCTTGCCGCGCTCTACTTTCAGTACGGCCGCTATCTGCTCATGGCCAGTTCGCGGAGCGGTTCCCAGCCGGCCAACCTGCAAGGCCTGTGGAACGACAGCCTGTCGCCTCCGTGGGGCAGCAAGTACACGATCAACATCAACACCGAGATGAACTACTGGCCGGCGCTCTCGACCAATCTCGCCGAGACGATGGATCCGTTGACGGCGATGGTCTCGGACCTCGCGGTGACCGGGGCGCGCACGGCGCGCGAGATGTATGGCGCCGGCGGCTGGGTGGCGCATCACAACACGGATCTGTGGCGCGCCACCGGACCGATCGACGGACCGCAATACGGAATGTGGCCGACCGGCGGCGCCTGGCTGACCCTGCCGCTCTGGGATCGCTACGACTACAGCGGCGATCGCGGCTACCTGCAGCGCATCTACCCGTTGCTGAAAGGCGCGGCGCAGTTTTTCGTCGATACGCTCGTCGAGGAGCCGTCGCACCACTGGCTCGTCACCTCGCCGTCGCTGTCGCCCGAGAACCGACACCCGTTCGGAACGTCGCTCGCCGCCGGCCCGGCGATGGACGGGCAGATCCTGCGCGAGCTGTTCGGCAACGCGATCAAGGCCGCGGGCGTGCTCGGCATCGACGCCGGCCCGAGGCAGGAGTGGGATGCGACGCGCGCCAGGCTCGTCCCTCCGCAGATCGGCGGCGCCGGCCAGCTGCAGGAGTGGCTCGACGACTGGGACATGCAGGCGCCCGAGATTCACCATCGTCACGTGTCGCACCTGTTCGGCCTCTTTCCCGGGCATGACATCGACGTGCGCCGCACGCCCGACCTGGCCGCGGCCGTGAAACGCTCGCTCGAGATTCGCGGCGATCAGGCGACCGGCTGGGCCACCGCGTGGCGCATCAACCTCTGGGCGAGGCTGGCCGACGGCAATCACGCCTACGACATCCTGAAGTTCCTGCTCGGCCCCGAGCGAACCTACCCCAACATGTTCGACGCGCACCCGCCGTTTCAGATCGACGGCAACTTCGGCGGCACATCCGCCATCGCCGAGATGCTGCTGCAATGCGACCAGGGAGAGATCCGCCTGTTGCCGGCGTTGCCGGCGGCGTGGCCCGATGGTCGTGTCACCGGTCTGAGAGCACGCGGCGGGTTCGAAGTCGATCTGGCGTGGCAGCACGGCGTCCTGGAACACGCGTCCGTCCGTTCGCTGCTCGGACATCCCCTGCGTGTGCGCCGCGGCAACACCCGGCGCGCGCTTGACACCAGGCGCGGGGCAACGGTCACGCTGCTCGGTGATGAGTTGCGCGCGAAATGAAACTTGTGCTGCTGGCCCCGTCGGAAACGGGTATCAAATGGCAGATGCCGTGCTGGCGCTGTTTCATCCGCTGAACTTCGGCCCCTTCAGCCAGTTCCTGCCGGTCGCGATTTGTCTGGGTTTACTCGCGAAGCTCTGGTGGGACGGGGAGCTATACGGGGTGCAACAAGCCGCATTCGTCGCCTGGTTGATGACCGCGCTGGCAATTCAGCTGGCGAGTCGTGGCCCTTGGATGTGGATTGCTGGATACGTAGGTCAGGTCGCGCTGGCAATCGTCTTGGTTGTGAAAAACCGAATAGGCGACACCTCGTAAACTCGCATCATTGTGCGCCAGCCAAAGCCGAGCTACCTCGGGCTCGCGTGATCTGTTTATTCTGCGCCGGCGTAGAATTTCAAACGCGGATGAGGATGTCCGATCATCTCTCCTGTTACCGCACGTTGTTCACCGGGCTGCTGGTCATGTGCGCGGGATGCGGCGGCAGCGGGTCGGGCCCGACGGCCCCGACGGGTCCACTGGCGATTACCGGGGAGACACTGCTCACCCAGCCCGCCGAAACGTCGCAGCTCAAGGCGACGGCCGGCGGCGGAGACGTGACGGACCAGGCTACGTGGTCGTCGTCCAACAATGGCGCGGTCACGGTGACGTCGAGCGGCGTCGTCAAGGCCAGCGCCGCCGGATCGTCGGATGTCACTGCCAGCTACAGGGGGACGACGGCGACGGCACACGTCATCGTGGCGTCGCGCGAGGACTGCTCCGGCTACGATCCCAGCACGATCCAGATCATTGCGGACTCAGGCCGGGACGGGTTGCCGGCGTTCGCGCTTGTCGCACCATTCGGCAGCGGCGTCTTCGAATTCATCGCCACCTTTGCGACGTCAGATGACGGGCAGCGGGCACTCGCGATGGCGCAGCGCTATCGCCAGGACTGCTTCATCGGCCGCGGCAATCGCCGCGCCGACCGGGACGCCTATGTCACGCCGTACTGGCAGACGTCGAGCGGCCGCCAGACGACAATCGACGGCGAAGACTGCGACGTCTACAACCCGGCGTCGCTGTCGATCGCCAATAGGGGCTCTGAGGGCTGGGCCGTCGCGGGCGGCACGGCCGTGTTCGGGCTGCTGGATACGGAAGCGGACGCGGGCCGTTTGCTCGCGGTCATGCGTCGGTTCGCGAATCAGTGCTTCGTCGGCCGCCGGAACACACGAGCGACGCCGCGCGATTTCATGACCGTGTATTACCGGTAGTCAACACGTCGGACTTCCGACCTCTTCACCGTCACGCCAGCATATGCAGCACCATGATTTTCAGGGACATTCTGCGTCTCGAGCCAGAATCGAAGAGGAGCAAACAGTGGCTGAACTGCCGATCGCCTGCACGTTGACGCCTGAGGCGTTGCGGGCACGTCGCGAAGGCCTGTTACGGGACCTCGTGCGTCGTGCTGAACGTCGGGCAAATCTCCCCGACGGATTGCGTCTCGAGTTTGCGCCGTCGGCCGAAACGATCGCGCTCATCGGGCAAGCCGTCGAGGCCGAACGGCATTGCTGCCGGTTCCTTCGGTTCACCATGACGGTCGAACCCGATGGCGGACCGGTGTTCCTCGGGCTGACCGGACCGGCAGGGACTCGAGACTTCGTCTGCGCGTTGATCGACGAGTGACTATCTGAGAATTTGAGGATCCAACCTTTGTCGCGCCAGCCGACGCCGTCACAGCGACTTCAGATACTCCACCAGGTCTCGCTGCTGCTCCGGCGTCAGACCGAGGTTCCGAACGCGGTTGTAGTGCGCAACGACATCGGCGAGCGTGGCGGCACTGCCATCGTGGAAGTACGGTGCGTGTTGCCACAGCGCGCGCAGCGGAGTCGTGCGGTACGCCTTGTTTGCGGTGCGCGCCGCGTACGCGCCGTCGACGCCAGTCTCCGCGGCCGGGTGCAGCGTCCCGTTGTTGTTATCGGTGCCGGACCCGCCGATGTGGCAGCTCGCGCAGGTGCGGGCAAACACCGTGCGTCCGCGCGCTGCGATGGCGGCATCGAAGCTTCCGGCCGGAGGTGGCGGCGCCGGGAGACTGTGCTGGTACGCCCGCAACGCCGGGAGTTTGGCGGTGACTATGTCGGGCGCGTGCTTGACGTCGATCCCGAGCCGCGGGTCAGCGAAGTTGCCCTGCCCGCCCATCTGCGTCACGGCGACATACGCATTCCAGTAGGAGATCGGACCCTCACCTGTGTAGGTTTCGTTCTTGACCTGAGCCAGCCCGTACGCCGGCGGGAGGACGAGCGGCGTGTTCTTTCCGTCCTGGTTGTAGCGTGGGTCGTATTTGCCGGGGCCCCACGATGCATAGACCGCCTTCTTGTCGGCGGACAGCACCGTCGATAGCGCAATGATGGCTCCGACGTTCAGGTCTCGATTCGGCCACCCGTCTTTCCGTCGGCCGATGCCGGGCATGATTGAGTTGTCCACATTGGAGTGGCAGAGCGCGCAGGTGATGCCAAGTCGGGTGATGTGATTGTCCGCATCGACCGTCGCCTGCAGGCCGACGACGGCATTCATCTTCAGGAGCGCGACAGTGGTGGCCGGACTCTTCAGATCGACCTTCTCGAGGATGCCGGCGGGAAGCGCATCCGCGTCCACTTTGAGGCCGACCTTCAGCGCAGCGGTCGGATCCACGTTCTTCTCGACGATCTCGTTCAGGTGAAGCGTGTCGGTCCACACTTGCTCGTCGCCGAACGTCTCGAAGCGAAAGACCCGCTGCCCCTCCGCGACAAGGGCCGGTGACGTCGGAGCCTCGGTCGCCGGAGCTCCGGCAGTCGCAGATGGATCGCGTCCTTCACCGGCCGAGCCGCTCACCCCGCACCCGCTCATGGCAGCTCCCACGGCCACGGCGATCAACGTCAGCAGTGCAACGTGAACGGTCGCCCGCAGGCGCTGTGTCGACGCGATGGTGGGGTCATTCATGATCACGATCTGGTCCTTCCTCTACTTGTTAGAGCAGCCACCTGAATCGTTCGCCCATTTGCGGTCCCGCATGCCGAGACCTGGAGGGGCGCGCGGCGCTGATGCCCTCCACGAGAAGTCGATCCGGAGAACGTCGGAGCGCGCCCACGACGACATCGAGCTGGGCTTGGAGTTGCGCGATTCGTGTGAACTGAACGCGCAACTCCCGTTCGGCATCGGCAAGTCGCTGGTTGACGGTGCAGAGCGATTCGATGGCGGATCCGCGTCGAACCGCGCCAGAAGCCGCGGGTGGAGACGCGGAAGGAAATGCAGGTCGTCGCATGGCGAACCTCTCCGATCGGCGAGAGCGTATGCCAGAGGTGAGAATGCCCGCTGTACTGAACCGGACACCGGACAGATCTGTCCGACGATGTCGGAGTCGGGAGCGCATAATGGTCGTTCCGCGTAGCGAAGGTTGGCTGCGGTCCACACCGACTGGATGTGAGCAGTGGACGAGAGACTGAAGTCCCTTGGTCAAGATGCGTTTCGACTCGTCGTCGAGGCGGCGCCGAGCGGGATGCTCATGGTGGACCACGCCGGCACCATCCTTCTCATCAACGCGCAAATCGAGCGGCTGTTCGGCTACAGCCGCGACGAGCTGGTTGGCCAGACGATCGAGAAGCTCGTGCCGCCTCGATTTCGCCCCCGTCACCCGGCGCATCGCCGCAACTTCCTGCTCGATCCGCAGGCGCGGGCGATGGGTGCCGGACGGGATCTCTTCGGCCTGACAGCGGACGGCACGGAAATACCGGTGGAGATCGGTCTCAACCCGATCGCCACTGACGCCGGCCAGTTCGTGCTGGCATCCGTCGTCGACATATCCGAACGACGGCGGTCCGAGGAGCATCTCCGAAAGGCGAAAGAGGAACTGGAGGTGCGGGTCCAGGAACGTACAGCCGAATTGGAGCAGCGTTCAGCCGAGTTGATGTTGCGAAATCAGCAGCTGGCCGACGCGAGTGAGCAGGCCAAGGTCGCGTCGCGGCTCAAGTCCGAGTTTCTGGCAAACATGAGTCACGAAATCAGGACGCCGATGAATGCCATCATCGGACTGTGCAATGTGCTCCTGCGAACCGGGCTGCATCCTCGACAGAATGAGTATGCCGGCAACATCAAAGACAGCGCCAATGCGCTGCTCACCGTCATCAATGACATTCTCGACTTCAGCAAGATCGAGGCTGGCAGGCTGGACCTGGAAATCGTCGACTTCGATCTCGTCAAGATCGTCGAAAGCATGTGCGAGCTGCTCGCGACCTCGGCTCGCGCCAAACAGCTGGCGTTGATGGCCTACATCGACCCCGGTTTGCCGAAGCAGCTGCGCGGCGATCCGGAGCGGCTCAGGCAGGTGCTCCTGAACCTGACGTCGAATGCGATCAAATTCTCCGAACATGGGGCCATCGTCGTCCGGGCCGAGCTCGCGTCGCTTGACTCGAACGTGGCGCACGTGCGGTTCTCCGTCGTCGATCAGGGGGTTGGACTGTCGACGTCGGAGCAGGCCCGCCTCTTTCAACCGTTCGTCCAGGCCGACGGCTCGATCAGTCGCCGGTTCGGCGGGACCGGCCTGGGGCTGAGCATCTCGAAGCGGATCGTGGAGCTGATGAACGGCACCATCGGCGTCGAGAGCATCAAGGACAGCGGTTCGACATTCTGGTTCACCATTCCGCTGGAATGTCGCTCGGAGTTTCCAACTCTCAGTCTCAAAGCCGAACTGACCGGCGTCCGGGTCCTGATTGTCGATGATGAACCCAACGCGCGAACCATTCTCCGTGACTACATCCTCTCCTGGGGGATGAAAGACGGCGTGGCGGTATCGGCCAGGGACGCGCTGAAGGCGCTCAGGCAGGCGTACGTGGACGGCGACCCGTTCAAGATCGCGATCATCGATTTCATGATGCCAAGCCAGAATGGCGCGGATCTGTCCAAGGAAATCCTGAGCGACCCGGCCATCAGCCAGACGCGCCTCATCCTCTTGACCGCGTTCGACGCGCCAGGGCTCGGGCTGCAGGCAATGGAGCTCGGATTCAGTGCCTACTTGACCAAGCCGGTTCGCCAGTCGCAATTGCTGGACTGCGTCGTCAACGTGCTCAGCGGCGCTCAAGCGATCGGGCGCTCGGCCGCCGACGCGAAACTGATCGTGGGCGAATCGGATGCCATGCGCGACGAGCTCATTCTCGTCGCCGAAGACTTCGTCATCAACCAGCAGGTGGCGCAGCTGTATCTGGATGAGATGGGCTTTGCGTCCCATGTCGTCAGCAATGGGGTGAAGGCGATCGAAGCGGTCGCGACGAACCAGTACGCGCTGGTGCTGATGGATTGCCAGATGCCGGAGATGGACGGGTACGCGGCGACCGCCGCCATTCGAAGCGTCGAAGCGGCAAGCGGCCGCCACACGCCGATCGTGGCCATGACCGCCCATGCGATGGGAGGCGATCGCGAACGATGCCTGGCCGCAGGCATGGATGACTACATCAGCAAGCCGGTCGAGCCCGACGAGCTCAGGAAAATCCTGAAGCGATGGCTCCCGGCGCCGGCGTCGACGGATGCCACCGGTGAGCAGCCATGCATTGATGTGACGATGGCCCGCGCACAGTATGGGGAACGACGTACCGACGACCTGTGCGCGATGTTCATCGACAAGGCGGCGCTCGAGGTGGACAGACTCGCGGAGGCGGGCCTCAGCAAAGACGGCCAGCTGGTCCTGGAGATCGCGCACGGACTTGGCGGCATTTGTGCGACCGTGTTCGCGCATCAAATGCGGTCGACGTGCCGGGAAATCGAGGTGGCGGCGCGCGATCGTGGCTGGGACCGTGTGCAGGGGCTCACGGTGCGCCTCGGCCGGGAGTTGACCAACGCCAAAGCGCAGGTCAAATCCCAGGAAGAACCAGGGGCCTAACGCGGCGCGCTCCGAGCCGGCGCCGACGATGACGCGAACCCGCAGGACGCCGGCGACAGCGTGGTCCGCGGAACCTTCAGACCACTGAACGACGCGAGATCCTCCGCCTGCGCCTTCTTCCACGCCGCCACGGTCGTGTTGTAGCTCTTGCAGTCCGCCTCCCACGTATCCACCTGCGCCGGCGTTGGCGCCATGTCGAGGCCGACCTGCATCATGCTGACGAGCGTGTTGAAGCTGTTGTTCAACTGGATGAACGACTGCATCGCGCCGGC
>Ga0070673_100002604_pt1 | contig 11025 bp, 9 predicted proteins | sample KBSM23metaG_FD_65342 | JGI IMG/M metagenome (GOLD analysis project Ga0070673, IMG submission 65342) | Miscanthus rhizosphere microbial communities from Kellogg Biological Station, Michigan, USA - KBS M2-3 metaG | ecosystem: Host-associated > Plants > Roots > Rhizosphere > Soil ...
TGTCGCGTGTCGACGCGTTGATCAAGACTGTTATGCACGGCCAGCAGTAGGACGTGCCGGTCGAGGTCAAGTCTTAGGCCAAGGACCAGGTCGTGCTGTGCGAGATCTTCGCGCAGGAAGCCGAGAAGCAGGGCATCCCCGCCTCGGCCGACTACAAGGCGCAGCTCGACCTGGTACGCCAGACAGTGCTGATCAACACGCTGTTCCAGAACTTCATCAAGTCGCACCCGGTCACCGACGCCGAAGCGAAGACCGAGTACGACCAGATCAAGGCCGAGCAGACGGGCCTCGAATACCACGCGCGCCACATCCTGGTCGACAGCGAGGACGAAGCCAAGAAGCTGATCGCCCAGATCAAGGCCGGCTCGAAGTTCGAGGACATCGCCAAGAAGAGCTCCAAGGACACCGGCTCCGCCGAAAACGGCGGCGACCTCGACTGGGCCAAGCCGGCCTCGTACGTGCCCGAGTTCTCCACCGCGCTGCAAGCCCTGAAGAAGGGCCAGATGACCGAGACCCCGGTCAAGACGCAGTTCGGCTATCACATCATCAAGCTCGAAGACACCCGCACGGCGCAGTTCCCGTCGTTCGAGGAAGTCAAGGACAAGGTCAAGCAGCAGATGGAACAAGTCAAGCTGCAGGAATACCAGGAAAGCCTGCGCAAGGCCGCCAAGACGGACTACAAGTTCGCCAACGAGCAGCAGCAGCAGCAAGCCCCGGCTCCGGCCAAGAAGTAAGCCTTGTTCGGCGCGGCGCCGCATGCGCCGCGACCGAGCACGAAAGCGCCCGCCTGCGAAGGCCGGGCGCTTTTTTCATGGGCCGGTGCAAGCCACGGTTCGTGACGCGGCCCGCGTGGCATAGCATGGGTGCCCCGCCACCACTCGCCCTGCCGTCATGCGCGTCGCCCTGTTCGTCTCCGGCCTCCTCGCGGCCCTCGCCCTGCAGGCGCGCGCCGAACCGGTCACCTTCAGCATCGCCGCGCCGGACGCCAGGCAGGTGTTCGTGGCCGGCGAGATGACCGACTGGGACGCCGGCAAGCGCGCGATGCAGCGCGACGCGTCCGGCACGTGGCACGCGACGCTCGATCTCGAGCCCGGGCAGTGGCTGTACAAGTTCGTGGTCGACGGCCAGTGGGTGCAGGATCCCGCCACCCCCGACCACGACGCCGACGGCCGGGGCGGCCAGCATTCGTTCGTGTTCGTCGGCGCTGGTGCCTGGACGGTGCCGCCGGGCGCACCCCGCGGCGAGGTGCAGGTCGCGCGCGTGGAGTCGCGCGTGCTGGGCCAGGCGATGACGGTCAACGTCTACCTGCCGCCCGGTTTCCGGCGGGGCCAGGAGCTGCCGGTGCTGTGGCTGCTGCATGGCAGCGAGATGGACGCCGACCAGTGGTTTCGCACCGGGCACATCGAACGCTACATGGATCACCTGCTCGTGGCCGGCGCGATCCGTCCCTTCGTGATCGTCATGCCCAGCGGCGCGCGCGGCCGGGACTCGTACGACGGTGCCAGCGAGCGCTTCATCACGACCGAGTTGCCGCTGTGGCTCGCGTCGAACTACGGCCTGCACCCGACACGCGCCCGGTCGGCGCTGGCCGGCATGTCGCTGGGCGGCTACGGCACCGTGGCGCTGGCGGTGCGCCATCCGCAGCAGTACGGCTTCGGCGCCGCGCTCAGCGGCTGGTACCCGCCGGCGCTCCTGCAGGAAATCGACAAGGCGCCGCTGCTGCCCACGAAGCTGTTCCTGCGCTGCGGCGGCCAGGACGACCTGCTGCCGACCAATCGCGACCTGGTCGCGGCGCTGAAGCGGCGCGGGGCGGCCTTCGACTATGCCGAGGAGCCCGGGGGCCACAGCTTCCATTTGTGGAGCCGGGAGACGGCGGCGATGCTGGGGGCTGTGGACGCGTACTTCGGGCGCTGAGGGGCCTTTTCGGCACAGCGCGCCGCAAGCTAGTCTGCCTCGCCGCGACCTGTCCACTGCAGCATGTGCCGCTCCAACGCCCTGATGGGGGCCTTGTCCTCATAGAGGCGCCCGCGCGTCGCCGCCATGCGCGCACGCACGTCCGACGCCAGTGCGGCGTCCGTTGCCAGCCTCACTGCAAGGCGGACCCAGGCCTCGTCTCCTTGCGCCACAAGATCGTCCAGGCCGAGGTGCTCGAGGATCGCGCTTCCAAACCTGCCGCGCATGAAGTCCCCTCGCTGGGTCGCCACCGGCAATCCGCTCTCCACCGCCTGCATGACCGTGTTGAAGCCCGAGAAGCCGGCGGTGTCCAGGAAGACATCCGCAAGAGCCATCGCGCCCAGGAATCGTCCCCGGTCGAGCCAGGGCGCAAGAACCAGGTGCCTGGCCGGATCAAGCCCCGCCTGCGTGAAGGCGCGAGCCAGCCGTTCCAACAGCTTCGCACTGAGCGGGCCAGCCAGCCTGGTCTGGAAGAAGAGGAACTGCGCCGACGGCACTGCGCGCGCGATGCTGACCAGTGCGCCGTCGTGCTCGGGTGTGTACTTGAACGGCGTCCCGCCGCAGATGAAGAGCGTCGATCCTGCAGTGACTCCGAGCTCGCCCAACGAGACCGTTGCCGCTTCTTGCGCAGGCCGCACCGACCCAGGGGCGACGCAACATCCCAGGCCCGGCAAGGTCACCAGGGCCTCGCGATAGTTCGCCGGAGACCGTTCGTCCTCGAAGCGCTCGGCCGACAGGTAGTGATCGATGGTCGACAGGCCCGTCGTCTCGGGATGCCCCCAGCTGGCGGCTTGCACAGGCGCCAGGCGCAATGAGGCAAGCTTGGGCGTCAACGCATCCATTCCCAGCTCCGGATAGAGCAGGACGTCCATGCGGGCGTCCAGGATCTGGCCAACCCACTCGTCAAGCGAGCGCTCGCCGGCGACAAAGGACTGCGCCCGCCCCTTGGCGAACTCCGTCTCCGGGTCGCATGCGCTGCCCAGGTGGAAGATGTGGATCTCGAATTGGTCCTGATCCAGTTCCGCCACCCAACCTCGGACGATCGCCCACCAGACGGAGTGGGCGTAGATGTGGGAAGAGACGATCCCGACGCGGGTCTTTCCGGAGCCGGTCGCTCCCGTCGGCGCGATTCCACCTGCGGGAGCTCGACGCGCCTGCCATTGCCTCATCAACTCGACGCACAGGTCGCCGTACAGTGACAGCAAAGGCTCGTTGTTGGTCTCCTGGTAGGCCAGGTAGAACGGCTGCGCCGCGCCGACCACCTCCTCCGGCCCGGGCACATCGACCGTCCGCACCAGATCCAGGAGGGCCTTGATCTCGCTTTCGAACGAGGTGCGAGACAGACCGATGTCGTCGGATTCGCTTCGAACCAGCGGAACCCACGCAATGGCGTGCTTCAGCCTGAGCGTCACGGAATCAGGCGCAAGCTCGATCGCCCGATCCAGCGCCGTCCTGGCCTGCGCTCCTCGGCCCATGAGGGTCAGCAACGTTCCAAGATTTCCATGCGCGTCCGCGTCATTTGGCTCGAGCTCCAGGGCCCGTTCGAACGCAAGCAGGGCCTCATCGAAGCGGTTGAGCGCGCTCAGCACCACCGCGCGGCGGCGGTGAGCCTCGGCGAACTTCGGGCGTTCGGCGAGCGCCTTGTCGAGGGACTCGAGGGCTTCAGGAAGACGCCCGAGCGTCCTCAGGGCCCACCCTCGCACATTCAACGCCTCCGCAAGCCGAGGATTCAGAACCAGCGCTCGCTCGGTCGATGCCAACGACTCCTGCACGCGCCCGAGATTCTGGAGGGCCAGCCCCTTGTTCGAGTGCAGCGAGGCATCGGTCGCCCGGATGCGCAGGGCCCGATCGAACAGCACGAGCGCCTCCTCCGAGTGGCCCTTCTGCAACTTGGCAACGCCGAGGTAGTGGACGCACTCGAACTGATTGGGGTCCAGGGCAAGGACCCTCGCATAGATCGCCGCGGCATCGTCCAGCTTTCCCGCCTGATGCAGCGCCATCGCCTGTTGCACCTGGACCAGCACGACGTGCATCGGAGCGGTGGGAATGCGCGGTCCGCGTGGCTGGAATATGTTGGTGGGCGGCATCTCGATGACCGGGGATCTGCAAGAGGGCAGATTATCCCCGGTGACCTTTGTCTCCGGTACCGGGTCTTGCCTCTCACCATCCGACAAGCAAGACCCGGTATTGCGTCGGGCAAGACCCGGTATTGCGTCGGTCCTCCTACGACCCGACGGTTGCCTGCGGACTTATGAAGCGCGCCGAATCATCATTTCCTTGATCTTTCCGATCGCATAGGCCGGATTCAAGCCCTTGGGACAGACATCGGTGCAGTTCAAGATCGTTCGGCAGCGAAACAGCCGGTAGGGATCCTCCAAGTCGTCCAGCCGTTCACCGGTCGCTTGGTCGCGACTGTCCACCAGGAAGCGATAGGCCTGCAGCAGCCCCGCTGGACCGACGTACTTGTCGGGGTTCCACCAGAAGCTCGGACACGCGCTGGAACAACAGCCGCACAGGATGCATTCGTAGAGGCCATTGAGTTCATCCCGCGCCTCGGGCGATTGGAGTCGCTCCTTCTCGGGCGGTGGATCATCGTTGACGAGCCAAGGCTTGATCGAGTGGTACTGCATGAAGAACCCGGTCATGTCGACGAACAGGTCGCGAATCACCGGCAGACCGGGCAGCGGCTTCAGAACCACGGTGCTCGGCAGAGAACGCATGTTGGTGATGCAGGCCAGGCCATTCTTGCCGTTGATGTTCATCGCGTCCGAGCCGCAGATGCCTTCGCGGCAGGAGCGACGAAAGCTGAGGCTCGGATCGAGCGCCTTGAGCCTGATCAGCGCATCGAGCAGCATGCGCTCGCCGTCACCGATCTCGAGATCGTAGGTCTGCATGCGTGGTGCAGCGTCACTGTCGGGGTCGAAGCGGTAGATCTTGAAGTGATGAACGGCGGGCTCCTTCAATCTCGAGAGCTGTTGCATTTTTCCAGTGCCGATCCCTTGTGAAGAGCGATGTGATCCGTCTTGTCGCTCTGGATCTCGTACTGCGGATCGTCCGGGCTGCAATGGTGGGTATAGCCCTTGTAGTCGGTGTCTCGCGTGTGAATCTTGATGATGACGCCGCTGACCCGGCCGGCCTCGGAGTTCCAGCGCACGTGGTCGCCAACCTTGAATGCAGGGCTCATGATGGTCTTCCCGATGCGATAGACACGACCGACGGTTACTCGACCGCGCCTCCATCCGCGGACGTCGCGAGAGCGGCGCTCGCGGCACCGACGCCGCCATACCCGATCGACTCATGGCTCTCGGCTTCTCGTCCCGGAGCAGCCAGGACGTTGAGGTAGGCCCTTGTCGCCGCGATCACAAGGGGTACGGCGCCGAATAGGATGAACACGACGTCGCCGGGCATCCGCAGCCATTCGATCAGACGCGACCGGTCGCTGCCGATGTAGTCGAGGCTGCGCGCATGCCAGTACCCGTGCTGGAGCACGTCCCAGACCTGCAGGATACCGCTCGGAAAGAGACTCATCGTGACCATCAGCGCCAAGCCGATGTTGGTGCCCCAGAAAGCGACCCGGATGTATTTCTCGATGCCCGGCCAGCGCGCCTCGTCGCACGTCTGGCGCAGCACGAACACCATCAGTGCAATGGCCAGCATGCCAAAGACGCCCATCATGGCGGCGTGGCCGTGGTTGGGCGTCAGCAGCGTGCCCACCTCGTAGTAGCTGACGATGGGCAGGTTGATCAGGAAGCCGAAAATCCCCGCGCCCACGAAGTTCCAGAATCCTACCGCCATCAGGAAATAGAACGTCCACTTGTGCGGGATCGCGATCGCCTTGCCGCACTCGTCGCAGTCGCCGCGCGTCGTGCGGACGAAGTCCCAGGCGTCCAGGGTCAGCAAGGTCAGCGGCACCACCTCGAGCACCGAGAACAGCGCCGACAACGCCATGTTGACGTTGCCCTGACCAGTGAAGTACCAGTGATGGCCGGTGCCGATCAACCCGCCCAGGAAGTACAGGATCGCGTCGAGGTAGATCACCCGCAGTGCGACGTTGCGGCGCGTCAATCCGAGCTGGAAGAACGTCAGCGCCACCACCGTCGTCGCAAAAAACTCGAAGAAGCCTTCCACCCACAAGTGGATGATCCAGAAGCGCCACGTATCGACGATCGTGAAGTTGGTCCGGGCGCCGAAGAACAATGCGGGGACATAGAAAACGGGGATCGCCAGCGCGGCCACCAGAAACATCCGGACGATGGGCCGGGCCGCGGACTGGGCCAGCGCGCGCGGCCGTACCAGCGTCCAGAGCAGCACGAACCATATCGACAAGCCGGCCACCAGCAGATACTGCCAGATGCGGCCGAGCTCCAGGTACTCCCAGCCCTGGTCGCCGAGCCAGAACCACCAGCGCCCCAGCATCTGCGAAATCCCCAGCCACTCGCCGAGCAGGCTGCCGCCGATGACGATCGCGAAGGCGCCGAAGAGGACGTGTGTCCAGCCGGCCAGCCAGCGCGGCTCGTCGTTGCGCAAGGAGCGACCGAGAAACAGCGCCGCGGCCACGTAGGCGGTGGCGATCCAGAAGATCGCGAGTTGCAGATGCCAGGTGCGCATCAGGTTGCTGGGAAAGACGCGCGCGAGGTCGATGCCGTAGAACGTGCTCGGGTCGGCGCGGTAGTGGGCCACCGCGGCGCCGACCAGCGATTGGCCGAGCAGGAGCAAGGAGACCACCACGAAGTACTTCACGAGTGCCTGCTGGCCCTTGCTGGATCGACCGGGCAGCAGTTGTGGATGGAGGTGGCGGTCACGCGTGATCCAGCCCAGGTAGTCGAACCGTCCGAAGGCCAGCAGAACCGCGGCGATGCCTGCCAACAGGACGGTGAGGCTGAGCGCGCTCCACAGTAGCGCACCTGAAGTGGGGACGTTGCCGACGGTCGGGTCGTAAGGGAAGTTGTTGGTGTAGGAATGATTCTCGCCAGGGCGGTTGACCACCGAAGCCCAGGCAGCCCAGGTGACGAAGGCGCTGAACTGGCGCAACTCGGTCGTATCGGTGATGAGGTCGGCCTTCAGTCCGCCGTTGCGCGACGGGTCATGGAAGTAGTCCGTCCAATGCGCGACCAGCGCTCGATACGCCGACGCTTCGGCGTCCGTCGCCTGCAGCGTCGAGGTGGTGTCGTCGTACCGATTGCTCTTCAGCGCCACAGACGCCTCCGCGCGCACCGCCGCTTGTCGTGCCGGTGTGAGAGCGGACCATGGGCGCTGGTAGTGATCCTGGGCAATCGCATCCGAGGTCAGCTCACCCGTCTGGTGCAGCGCATAGGCCGAATAGTCCGGCCCGAGATAGGCGCCATGACCCCAGATGCTGCCATTGGCCATCAGGCCGTACTTGAGGAATATCGCCTGGCCATCGCGGATGTCGTCGCCGCTGAACACCAGAGTGCCTTGTTCATCGACGACTCGCTCGGGAATCGGCGGCGCGTTCCGATAGGACAGCAAGGTGATCATGATCAACCCGGCAAATCCGAGCAGCATCACGACGGCGATGGTTCGTAGCCACCATGGCGACAGCGGGCCGTCGTCTTCGGTCAACGGTTGCGCAGCGACGCTCATCCCCTATCTCCTTGTAGCGCGGACTCCGACGGCCGAATTCGTCAATGCGCTCCCCTGAGCGCTCGTTCCAGCCCCCATGCTGGAATTGCCGGATACCTCTTGTCTGTGCGCTCGCCCACGATGTGCGCACCGTCCCCAATTCGCGTCTCAACCCGCAGTTCGAGACGCATGCGCTCGCGAGGTCACTGGCGGGCGCCCGCATCGACTATGCGCTGGCACCCGGCCTCGTCGGCTTCCGGCGCGCAAGCAAGAGTCGCCTAACGGCGCTCGGCGCAACCTATCCTTCCGCGGATACGCCGACTACATGCTTGCACCGTAATTCAACGAGAGCCTGCTCGCCGTGCTCGAGCTTCTGAAGACCGACCGCGTCGCGCTCATGTGCGCGGAGGCCGTGCCCTGGCGCTGCCATCGCTCGCTCATCGCAGACGCGCTGCTGGTGTGCGGGCACGTGGCCTGCGAGATCTCGGGCGCCACGAGGCTGCAACCACACAAGAGATCCTCACGTACCCTCCGCAGCTGGCTTGAGTCGCTCAAGGCTCCTGCTCGTGACAACCGCATTCAGACGATGACCTCAGCGAGTTCAACGCACGCGACGGGGTCGAGCACTTCCGTCACACTCTTGTCGCCGATGGCGCCAAGTGAGTTCGCGATTGCGCGAGCGCGTTTCTGGAAGCGCGGGCAATGCCAGCTGCGTAACGAGCCGAGCCGCGGCGCACCCATCGAGCAATGGGATCTCGACGTCGAGGATGGCCAGCTCGGGCTGCAAAGCAGAGCACGCCTCGACCGCCTCACGGCCGTCGTAGGCGGCGACCGCGGCGTAGCCCATCGCGCCCAGTAGTTCGACGAGCGTGTCGGCGGCCTCGTGGTTGTCACCGGCGACGACGACGCTGCAGTTGGAGCTCATGAAACGCCTCAAAGTGTGGACGGGATATCGGCAATGCGCAGTCCCATCGGAGCCCGCTGTGCCACTATTTCGCCAAGCGGTCATTGGGTTCGGTAGCGCACATACTCGGGCCTCGCAAAGGAGCAGACTCCGCGTAAGTCCATCCTTGGGCGACGACACGAGACCGCGTGAGCCGAACGATCCGCGGGCCCTGCCGCTCACCCCATTTGAATTCCATGCATCAGTTTTTGTTGGACAACCGCGCGGACTTGATCGAGCGTTGCAAGGCGAAGGTCGCCAAGCGTCCGAGACGCGCCGCCACGGCAGCCCAACTCGCCAATGGCGTCCCGATGTTTCTCGACCAGCTCGCCCGGACCCTCGGCGCCGAGGAGCTAGGCCTGGCCGACGAGAGCCTCAGGATTTCAGGCGCTTCCGGCGGCGACAGCGCTGCACTCTCGGAGATCGGCGTGAGCGCCGCCGCGCATGGTGCCGAACTGCTGCAACTTGGCTTCACCGTGGAAGCAGTCGTGCACGACTACGGTGACCTCTGCCAGGCCATCACCGACCTCGCCGTCGAACGCGATGCGCCATTCACGGTCGACGAGTTCCGCACCCTCAACCGCTGCCTCGACAATGCGATCGCCGACGCTGTGAGCGAGTTCGGCGCCCAGCGCGACGCGCGCGTGGCCCGCGCGAGGACCGTCGAGGAGAACGAGCGGCTGGGCGTGCTGGTGCACGAGCTGCGCAACGTCCTTCAGACCGCGACGCTCGCCTTCCAGGCCTTGGAGATGGGGCTGCTTCCCGTCGGGGGAGCAACCGGTGGCCTGGTCGCGCGCAGCCACGCGGCGATGGCCGCAATGCTGGGCGATTCCATGGCGCAGGTGCGTGGCTCTGCCCACGAGATGGCCGACGAGGTCTTCTCGGTTGCCGAGCTCGTCGCCGACGCCGCGCGGGCCGCGGGCTACGACGCGGCGGCGCGAGGCTGCGCGTTCAACGTGGGAGATGTCGACCCGATTCTTGGCGTCTCGGGAAACCGCGCGAAGATTATGGCGGCGCTGGCCAACATCCTCCAGAATGCCTTCAAGTTCACGCATCCCCGAACCGCGGTCGGATTGGATACGCGGGCCGACGGCAAGCGGATCTTCATCGAGGTGTCCGACCATTGCGGCGGCCTGCCGCACGGTGCCACCGAGGCCATGTTCCGTCCGTTCACGCAGTCGGGCGAGGATCGCAGCGGCCTGGGGCTCGGGCTCTCAATCGCCCGCCGCAGCGTCGAGGCGGACGGCGGCATGTTGACCGCTCGCGACGTGCCGGGAGCTGGCTGCGTGTTCACGATAGAGCTGCCGCAGCGGGCGCTGCAATAGCCCGAACTTGCCAGCGAAGGTCCGTTTCCAGGCGCGACGGCCATCTTGAGAGCCGGAGATCCGAGATCGAAGGTCACGGCTCGACGGTACCAACTTCAACTTCAGGGCGTTCAAACTGGCCCGGCAGATGTCGGCTGTTGCGGAACTGCCGTTCCCCGCCGTCTCACCTGAACGTCAAGTTTCGGACGCCGAATCACACGGCGCGTGGGGCAGCTTCGGGTCGTTCGCAGTCTCGCCAGCACCGCGAACGAGTGGCCGCAATGCATCTCAGAGCCGCCGTTGACCTAGCACCGCGCCCGCTCAACCCGACGTCCGAGGGATTGCATCGCATCTCAAGCAGAATGAGTCTTACGACGGTACCGGCTCTTGCCTTTCATCGTTCGGCAAGCAAGAACCGGAATCGCGTCGCAGATTGACGTCGGCATTTTGAATTTCGAATTCTTCGACTTGAATTTCGAGTGGGAGCAGTACGTGTATCAGTTCACCGAAGCTGACAGGGTTTGGAACCGCGCTTGCGGTCAAGGCGATTGCGACAATCCCGGGGTTGGCGATTCGGCGCTTGCTGCACTCCTGGCCTTCCACGGCGTCGCGATGAACGGCGGCGTGCTCCATGCGCTCGAAGCATGCTCGGGGGTGGACATTGGTGCTGCAACTGCCGGATATCGATTCTTCGGTCTAGCAGAAGTGGCCAACGTCATTGAAGCCGCGCTTGCGGAGCTGCAGGAAATTCAGGCCCGAGGTGATGATCCCGAGGAAATTGATCGCCTGGAGCCCGCCCTTGAGGATCGCTATGCAACGCATGTCCCGGCCGACCAGACCTTAGTCGATGCCTTTGAGCGAGTCTTCGAACGTCGACGCGACGATTTCCAACCGATCTAGCACCCGTGAATGGGGTCACGTGAACGGGGTCAGGTCTTGCCTTTTGCCTAGGCGTGCCACCTTGTCCAGGCAGGTTTGGGTCACCAAACGCCAGGAATTGGAAATCAGCCAGGCATGGGGGGGCAAAAGGCAAGACCTGACCCCATTGGCATGACCCCATCGGCAGATGACCGGACATCTGCAGGAGGGCAGATTATCCCTGGTGCCTTTGTCTCCGGTACCGGGTCTTGCTCTTCTCAGGTCGGCACGGAATCCAGCAAGCGCCCCGCCTCGATGTGCAGCTGCCGATCGCAGCGCGCGGCGATCGCCTTGTCGTGCGTCACCAGCACGAGCGTCGTGCCG